>Ga0265292_1000034_pt1 | contig 357351 bp, 305 predicted proteins | sample Munlanlewell296A_FD_189080 | JGI IMG/M metagenome (GOLD analysis project Ga0265292, IMG submission 189080) | Leachate microbial communities from a municipal landfill in Southern Ontario, Canada - Leachate well 296A | ecosystem: Engineered > Solid waste > Landfill > Unclassified | place... | reverse complement strand
TCTTATACGTCCCTCCCGTTACCACCGTCCCACTGTCAGGATCGGGGAAATTGCCCCGCCAGACCACCGAGAGCTGGTTATTCAGATTGGTTGTCCCCAGAACCTCTTTCCCATTAGCAATAGTCGCAACATATTTATCGCTGTCGTCAAAAACATTCGCCGTAACAATTGAATCCTTGGAAACATTATAGAAAACAGAAACTCGATCAATGCCGCCCAAAGTGCTGAACTTTCGGTCGACAGGATCAGCTCTTAAGTTGGAAATTTCAAACGGGGTTTTGATTTCTACCATCGATTCATCGGTAGCGACCCCTACTCCATCCACCCCTTCCGCCCGGACCCGCACGACATAACTGCCGCTGTCAGGATAAGCGCTGGTATCGAGCTTGCCGTTCCAGTCGATCGTTTGGGTTGACCGTTCAAGATTTGATGATGCAGCGGCTTTTCCCATGCTGGAAATATCCACCAGCCGCTGGCCGGCAACGTCAATGATGATCGGCAGGTACTGTTGAGAATATCGGGAAACGCCGAGATAAACATTATCAGCGGTAATTGAGGGAGAAGCCGGGTCTTCATCCGTTTTCGCGGTGATCATGAGCTGGCCGGAGGCCGCCTTAAAATCGAGGCCGCCTTCACCGCCGGAAATTGAGCTGTCCCAGTTAATTAGCGGCGATTGAACTTTGATCCCGCCGCCGATCGTTTTAACATCTGAATAACCAGCCCCACCGGTTATAATTATGTTTCCGGTAAACTTGTGATTACTGCCGTCAGCCGACCAGCGCAAGTGATACCCGTCGTCATCGCTCCAGATAAAGTAACCAAGATCGGTTCCGGGTTTATAATCGGGTTTACCGATAAACGGCGCACCGAGGATATTCGGGAAGTATTTGAAATAGACGGGGGTTTCTAACGTACCCGTCTTAATAACTTCAAGATAGACGTTAGCCGGTTTGACACTGTTGATAAAGCCGAGAGGAAGTTTGATGGAGTCGTCGGGCTTGAATTCAATTGTCGCTGGCACGGGTTTCAGTTTTACATAAGGAACTTGAATTGAAGAAGCGGTCATTGGGTCATTATTGACCCTAATAAGCCGAGTGGCAGCCAATGTCTCGCCGTTCTCCTCGTTAACTTCAACTTTAATCGTATAATCGCCGTTCGCCAAATTATTCGTATACAAATAGGCTAAGGTCGAATTGTTCTGCAGGGGCCGAATGGAGATATTCTTCGGGTCTTTGGGATCGCGGTTAACCTGCGGGACTTCAACAAAGTCCGTTTTCCAATCCTCGCCTGATTTCTTATAGTAAACCCGATAATCTTTAAACGGCTTGTCGTTAGTCCAGTCGGGATCGATCGCTGTGCCGCGGATCGAGATAGTGCCAGTGACTACCGTGTTGTCTTCTGCCGGATAGGAAATCTCCGGGGCGATCCCGTCTTTGACGCAGGAGGCATAGGCTGTCCCGATGTTGCCGACATCGTCCTCCGCAATTATTTGAAAGCGGTACGCTCCTTTGGGCAGTGAAGCGCTGCTCCCGTCCCAGTTAATTTCGTTCGCGCCATTGACCGCCGGAGCGACAGGAATAGTATTGACAAGAGCGCCTGTGTTGGAATTATATATTTTTACCTTCGCACTTTTTGCCTCGGAAAGATTGTAGGACAGCGTTGTTTTATAAGCGTTGCTCCCTATATTCGACAGCACATAAGGGCTGGTGATCTGCCCGTAAATCTTCGGCGGTGTCCGGTCAATTCTGACCGCTTCCAGCGTCCTCGGCGCACTTTCATTCCCGGCTTCGTCGCGAGCGATAACCTCCACGTTATAAATCCCGTCTTCCGGCCCCTTTGATAACATATCGTTATATTTCCAAATATAAGAGGCAATAAAACTGCCGCCGTCGGGCGCTTTTATTGCCTGTGTTAAATACGCAGTTGTCGAATTATTGGTTGTATTATTAAGCCTGATGATTACCGTCGACTTTTCATTGACCCTGGTCGTTAAGCCCAGTTCCGTGGTCTTTGAGGTCAGGGGATTAGGTTCGACGTTTACTCCGGCGACAACCGGCGGAGTTGAATCTATAACAACAGGTTGTTCGGCAATCGCGGAGTTTTTGGGCAGGTCGAAAATCTTGATCTTAACTTTGTACTCTCCGTCCGCCGGCGGCGGGACAAGGTTTGGATCCCAAGTAAAGAAATTATCGCCTTTGGCAACGGTATCTGAAGTGGCTATATTCGTTATGAAATTGTCATTTGAATCGTAGAGGTCGCAACGGGCGGCAAGAAGATTAGGGGAAACCTCATCGGATGCGTTATATCTGATCGTCGCGGGAGCTCTGGGGCTGAAGGGCGCGATTGCTTCAATAGAGATGAACGGCGGTTTGGTGTCGACATAAAACGGCCAGATCGCCTGCGCCGAGCCGACTTCGCTGTTGACCCTGACTACTACCCTATGTTCACCATCTTTCAGGGGCTTGTCCGATGGTATTTTGTATCTTACTTTTAATTTGAGATGGTAATCATCGGGAACAATCTCCGTCTCCGGAACGACCGTCTCGCCGTCAAGAGTCATGGAATCGAATGACAGATCGCTAATTTTAGAATACTTGGTCATATTAAATTCGACGTATATATCGTGTTTATTATCATTAATGTAGAATTGAGGCGCTGGGTCGTAGCCAGTAGACAAAAGCGGTACGGTGTTGAGGGTAAAGGTCATAAGCTGATGCGCCTTTACTCCCACCGCGTTCTCGCTTCTTATCGCCAGAACGTTTTGCCCTTCCGCAAAGGGCAAATTCTCCAAAACAAATTCCCCTGTTTCCGGATTAACATTTTCGATCGGCTTCCAGGCGGCGAAATTAAAGGAATATTCAAATGATCTCATCAATTTTGGGACTAGATAGTTCAATTTTCCAGCAATTCGCTCGGGCGGCTTGGTTACCATTATCGACGTTACATATTTTCTCTCTCCCTCTCCGGTAGCAGACAGCGCTTTAAGCGTCATAGGGACAGGCAAATTGACAGCACCACTGGTGGCCCGATTTTCGGCCACGCTTTTGACCTTGATCGATTCAAATCCGGAGGGGACGGCTGGACCAACAGAAAAAGAAAGAGTCGTCGCTTCTGGCGAACCGCCGACTTCGCCGGTAGCGACAGTTTGGAGATCAGTGATCGTGGCAATTGCAAAAGTATCCAAAATAGCTGTTTTTACAAGGTCTTGTTGATCAAGAATTCGGCCATGTGCCTCCAAACTTTTCTTCAATCCATCAAGGTCATAATAAACTTTATCAATTAAGCTTAAAGCAGCCGGGATCCTCATCCACCAAAAACTTTCCCAAGCGGTTTGATAAGGGACGCCACTTAACGATGCAAAATAAGCCGCCGTAGCGATTGCTGCTTCTGTAACTGCAACCTCTTTAATAAATTGATCATTTAAGTAATTTTCAAAATGATCTGCCTTAAAAGTATATGACCGTCTTTGGGCGTTTTTCAAATGGCCAACTTCATCCCCACTAGCACTTCCAACTGGGACAAAAAAGTCCCCATCTTGAGTAAAATATCCTCCCCCAAAGAAATATTCCGCAATGTCAAGCTTATCCATGGTTCTTGCCATTGCCAAACTTAAGAACTTTGCTTGTATAGTAGGAAGAGCCCAAAAACCCGGCTGTAATAGAGTCGCTTTCTGATAATCAAGGTCGAAAAATGAGCCGATCATATCGCCTGAACCCGCCTCTGTTTTTGGGGGCTTTTGGAAAAACTCGGATAGACTGTCCGCATTTCTGCGTTGATATATTTCTTTTAATCCAGCAAAGGTGGCGGTCGTAACAGGATCATAGGTTGGGATCCCTCTACCGTAAAAAATGCTATAAGCTGGCTCTTCCGCCGGATCAGATAATTTTGCATTATTTAAGGCCCCAACAAATCTGGGACCGTCAATTGAAGAATTTAATAATCCAACAACAGGCGCTAATGTTGCAATGTTTGGCTGACCTGTAGATAAGTACGTCAGAGATGAAAGAGCCGCGGCATTTGAAGGGAATAACTGTACCACCCCCGGGCTCCAAGGGACTGAAATTTTAGACTCACCAGGACCAGTACTGTAAATATTTTTAACGAATGCTAAGCCAAGAGCACTCGCTCCGCCAAAACTTGCCGCCGACAAATAAGGAGAAAAGGGATTCGATGGTGAACCTTTAAGCATATTATATATCTCATAAATATCAAAGGTTTCCAATACCTTTCCGACACCATTCTGTAAAGACTGCCATTTTGCATCCCAGTCCGCACAAAGCCACTTATCCGTTTTTGTGCCAAAATACGGAGCAATGTCCCACCATGCTTGCCAATATAAATAAGTAGCTCCTGTGCCAGTGAAGGGTGCGGCTACAAATACTACCTTATCCACATCATTCTGATAAAATCCTTCTTCTGCTTTGTGCCCAAATGCATCTCCCCATAAGGGTCTAAAACTAAAATTATTTGAATAAATGTACGCTCGGGCCGCCAGATTCCCAGCGCTGTGTGTTACTAAAATATATTTATCCGGGACCGGCGTGCCGGCAGGGTTAGAATTAACAAAATCTTTTTTGGCTTTTTCCAGCCAACAAAGGCCATCCATTTCAGGTACATTATTATATTTACGGTCACCCAATTCCCTTGCTTTGCTCATGTAATCACCGGAAGGATCATTAAAAGTATAAGCGAAAACATGCCCTTTCAATCCTAAACCACCCTGATCAGTTGGTTTCTCGAGGAATCCTTTTAGATCGCCGAACCCTTTTTCTCCCGTAAAAATCCCCTTGTTACTATTTAGGCCATGAACCAATATAAAAATATAATCCTTATAAGTTTTTGTCCCTTCTATATTACTTGCATAAGCACTATAGCCAAAGATAGCTATCAGCAGGCAGATTATAATTTTATATCGAATAATCATTTTTTATCTTCAGACACGGGTTCCTTCATAAGTTGCGCATTATAGAGACCTATCTGATACTCTACCTCTTCAATAGTTAAGTAATGTTTTGGCAAAACGCGAGAAATAATGGTCGCAAATATACCTATAGATATACCCGCAACAATCATTGAAACAGCGGCATTGGTTATTGCAGTATCATTTATTGTCCAGAATAATGTTCCACCGATGAGTAGGAGCCCTCCTCCAATAATATCGGCAAGTCTCACGCCAGCCATGCTTTGCAATATTTGATTGGCTCGCTCATTTTGGCCAATTGCTTTTAAAAATTCAGGCTCAGTAATCTTTTTCCCTCCTCTTGTAATATACCAATCTTGCCCCGCCTCAGAGTATTTCAAACCATTTCGAGCATTTATATACGAAATTGTTTCCCCTGTTTTTGTAATGATCATTAAATCAAATTTGCCTTGATTGTACTGATTATTATTTGGGAGTTCTGCCCTTGCTACTTGCATAAATGGCAAAACGAATAATAGGATCACAGACATTGCAATATTTCTCGTTCGCATAAAAACAACTTCCTTTCTATATTTTAAATTCCGAAGCGTATTCATTCTTCTTATTTACTAAACTTATGCAATTGTAAGTATCGAAAAGCATCCCTGCCGAAAGAATAAAAATACGATATGGGCTTTCAAGCGGTAAAGAAAATAATGCTGGCAAAATGAATCGAGTAACCATGGAATTCATTGGGGTATTATTTGTCGGATCATTTTTGCCAATAAAGACCTCATCAATATAAAAATAACCAATACCAACGGGGAATGGGACCAAATTTATAACGCCGGTAAAATATGGGTTTCTATAATATCCTTTCGGAATCCTGTCCGGATTAAATCCCAAATTAATAACTTCCTCTCTAAAGAGACGGAGTTTGATTTCTTTTTGAATTTCTCTTGGAACAGTTGTGACGATTTTAATAGAATACACACCCTCTTTAGTTGGCGTTCCAATTAAATAAGCCGCCTTTGGAACTGCTTTGGAAAAAAGGGTTGAGCTTTTTATGGAGAAATCGGGTGGAAGAATTATGGAAAAAGAACTGGGGTCATTAATTAAAGCATTTATTTCATCATTGTAAAGAGAATATAAATATCCGACTTCTAATTCTATGTCTTTACCGACAATCAATTTATTTTCCCCTTGTATATTTACTGTCAGATTATTATCCGGAAAACTTGGGACAAAAGGGCCCCAATACGTCGCACAAGCTTGACTAATAAAAACAAGAAAGAAAAAGAACCCTAAAAATATAGGCCTAATATTACACATTATTGCATCCTTCCCTTCATATAGATTCTAAACTCACGATCCGCAATCCCCTGATTTACCTTGACATTCTCAAACACCATCTCCGTTTTAATCGCCCCCATCGGTGTGGTCGCGGCTGACGAGGTTTCCGTAGCGACCCAAATATCAGATATTTTCTTATACCTCATCTCCGTCGTGCTCATGACCTTATCCGCCGGCGTGTACATGATGATTTTGACAGGCAACCAGCGGTCGGAATCGATATAAAACTCCATCCGACCCAGAAACTTGTTTGATTGTTTTGGCTTACCGCTGATAATGTATTGATTATCTTTTTGTACGATAGATAGATCGAAATAATTGAGGGCTTTGGCTAAATCCATCGATCCGCCACCTGGGAGCCCAGCTTTTTCGCGCGTTTTCGATAAGTCCTGGGTAAACGATTGACCAGTATCTTGATTGATAACGGTTATGATATCTCCATTAGTAATCGTAATCTGCCTTGTCGGCGACAGAATCTCGATCTTTGATTTATCTTGTCCCTTTGTCCACATTTTGCCCTTCTGCACCATCGTTTGCGGACCTTTACTCTCCTGGCCAGGCATGGTCATGCTCGAAGTGATCGTAGTCGTGGTTTCGGCATACATGTCGTGGATCTTGGTTTGATTGGCCTGAATATTTGCAATAATATCCTCGGTGGTCAAATCAGAAGCGGTCGCGGAAAAAGCGAATAAAGCTACGGCTGCAATCACAAACAACTTTTTATACATGATTTACTCCTTTACGAAAATATGTGAGGGGAGAATTAAGATAGATACGCGAGGTATCAGAATCACGCATGCCGCGCCTCCGTTTTTGAACATCTATATTTTACCATGTTTATTACTCCTTTTCGCCATTACCATCAACACCATTATAATGTATAGGAAGCAATTTTATTGCCAGCTATCCCCATCTTGTATTTTCCCGTTTTTATCATAATTTTCATATTTTTGCCCCGGGCAACTGTCGGATTTTTCGTCACCCTTTGACGGAATCTCGACACTGCCACTGGACGACCAAACCACCTGACCACCGGACTACCGGCAAAAAAAAGACGGACTAATCCCGATCCCCCACCTTTCGGTGAGAAACCGAGACCAGTCCGTCAATGCCTAAGTGATCGGTCCCGCAATACTAAATAATCTATTGCAACTGCGGGACTAACCCAAAATCCCGATGAAACATCGGGATGGCGTGCACCAACGCGTCCGCTCCAGCCGCTTTAACCGGCTGACAGATCATGGCCTTATTATTCGCAAGAATTTGTTCAATCGATTCCAAATTACTGTTGTCAGCAACATTGATACCTGCAGACCTTAACCATTGTATTGACTTGCCGTGGGCATCCGCGATTTTCCCTGCTGCTGTTCTGCGCGTGGCTAATATATAGTATAATAGAGCAAGCTCAAAGGCAGTAGATTGCTCTCCTTTGAGGAGATAAGCAACTCGTCTGGTTTGTATTTTATCGTCTAATTTCATTGATATATCTCCAGAGATCGATTAGGCTATCCTGATGTTTATCGGCAGATTTTGGCGAAAATTTCACTGCACTTTTCCATGTGCATTTTTTCTTAACCATATCAGCACGTATATATTATCGGCCTTTGGCCGGTTTAACTTGTGCTCACTTCCCGCTTTTTGGGCTATGGGGAAAAAGGAAGCCCCTGCCGAAAGAAGGGGCCGATTTGGGATTAGCGATTAACATCCATCAGGTGACGGCGGGCGGGGGGATCAAAATAATTTCAGCGTATGTGTGGGGTTTTACCAAATCCCCGAAAGTGATATCCGGTGAACATTATCCCTGGACAGGGCCCGCTGGGTGACGTAGGCATAGTCAACCCGCGTGACGCGCAATCATCTCGCCGCTTTCCACGGTCCAGCGGCTTTCCATTTTTCATTGAACTTCTCCCCTTTTCTGACCGCATCAAGAGGATCAATTATAAATTTTTCGATCTCTCCGGCCACATCACTCAACTTCTCCGGGGCATGCTTGATATCCCCTTTTTTCAAAAAAGCCTGCCATAAAGTTTGGCGGTCGGATCTCTCATTGTAGATTTCTTCGGCAAAGATCGGCTTATCCTCCGGCAAAGGTGTTTGGCGATGGCTAAAAGTTCTCTTTAACGCCTCGGTAAGCCTGATGCCATCAAAATCGAACCGGCGTAACATCAGCCGGAGATCATAAAAATCTTTCATGCGGCTATTAAGAGAACCGAGCTTAACTATGGCCTCAAACTTTTCACTGACGACGCTTTCAACCGGATAGCCTTTAAGTTGGGGTTTTGGCAGACCCAGGATAACAGGATAGTCTATAAGCCTGGGCTTGGGATAAATGACGTCGCCAAAAGCCACATCAATTTGCATCGTGATGCGCGAGCGCCCCAACCACCCCCGGAATTTTACGCGCACCCCTTCATAATCGGCGTTTTCTTTTATCTTTTTACCTTTAACGTTTGCCGAATCAAAAACAAGCCCGTCTGGGATTACCGGGACTTCGCACACCTCTCTAATTAATTCCTCGAGAGCTTCTATCGGATTGCTACAATGCGCCGAAAAATCGATATCGAGCGTCGTTCGCCTTTCAGTGACTCGCCAAACGGTAAACATAAGAGCGCCCTTCAATATAAATTGATCAGCGTATTCAGAGCGGCTAAACCTATAGAGAAACCGCTCCATCCCGTAATATTGCAGAACTTCGGAAAATGGGCGGCCGGTTTCTTTGGCTATATTTTGCAGCCGGGCCCGGATCGAGGCCGGAACGTTCTTGACCGCCTTTTTCAAATTATCGCCTCTAAGATCGGTTTTATGATGCTTTCAACGCGGCAGAGCTTGGCATATCTCATGATCTCTTTTGGCTTTATTCCTTTTTCCGTTACCGCAACCTTGAGGGCATCGCGCGCGACATCCAGCCCTATTTTATTGCGGAATTTAAAACAATCAACGATTGTCCTGGCAAGACTATAAACTCTGATCCCGCGGCCTTCAATTTCATGCTCCTCAAACCCTGCCTCCCAGATATTGGGCGCAAAGCGGTAAAATCTTACCGGCGGATATTTAATTTTATTAGCATGCTTCCCGCGCGGAATAGCAATATCCACATAGCGGGGGATCTCGCTGGTTGCCTCATGAAAGGCCAGCGCGGAAAGAAGACAGAGAATACCTTTCGGCACTTTAATCAAAGCGGCCACAATATCGGGGTTTGAAAGCAGAGAACCCGCTGATAGCCGATACAGGCCACGATCGATCTTTTGGACCTGACCGGAGTTGAGAACGGATTTAAGAAGGGCTTTGTTAAAACCGGCCGCTATTATTTCCGCATAGCCGGCCAGCCCGCCCCTTTTCTTAAAAAAAGCTATAAGCTTAGTACTTTTAATTCCCATAAAGAACCCTCCCTATTTCAGCACATTTACCAATAAGTGTATAGCATTAGGGAAGTGGTGGCAAGGGCTATTTTCACTTACGGTGGTCTCGGCTCCGCCTCGCCATCACCAAATTCCCGAAAGCGATATCCGGTGGACGTTGTCCCTGGATCCAGCCATGCGGCGATCCATCAATATTAAAAAGAGGGAGATTGGCTTCCGCCTGAGGCGCCTGCCCGCCTTTGGCGGGGATCAGCCTTTGGCCGATTTTCATGAGAATCCTCCTTATCGTGTCCGGAAACGCCCGGAAGTGCCCGCAAGCAAAAATGTCCGGAAGTGTCCGGAAATGTCCGGAAGCTTAATCAACTCGCTTTTTATATACCGTTCTATACCCCCGCCCCTCTTTTAGCAGGAGTCCCTTTTTTGTTAATTCAGTAAGGTCTCTTCTGGCCGTCCTTTCGTCTATATCAAACAATTCCGCATAAGAAGATGAAGAAATCATCTCTTCAACACCTAATTTCCCCAAAAATTGTTTTTGTCTTTGATTAAGCTCCAGTTCGATTTCCTTTTCTTTCATCTTGTTTAAGTCAGCAGCAAACATAGTGGCAATAACCGTCCCGCCAACATCCTTAAATACCGGCATTCTTGGTTTTAAGGGGTGGGCGTTAATTGCGTCACAAATCCGGTTAATGCCATCGCCGATCGCTTCGATATACTTGACCCGGTTAAGTACTTTTACCAGCGTGGGGTTGCGTGACGACTGCTTATTAATCATGTTCTTAGGGGTGATCCCTTCCGGCAGTCCGCCCGGACTGCTGTATTCTATCTTTCCCTTAAACATTTTGATTATTATCCGGCTGCCGGAAATAAAGTAATCGCGATGAGCCACCGCATTGACTATTAGTTCGCGGATGGCATAAAAAGGGTATTCAGGAATCTCTTCGCGGGGGATCTGTCCGGGGATCAGACGGGAAGCGATCTGAATGTGCTCCTTAATATATTCATCAGCCTTATCGATGAGATCGAACAAATTGCCGTAAAAGTCCTTGATGTCGAGGTAACGGTCGGAAACGCCTTCTCCCGGGTATCTGACGATCGTAATCTGGTTCTGGGGAATGAATTTATCAGGCTGTTTTCCGAACAACAGCATTCCGCCGTTTAATATCTTCCCATTTTTTATACAACCCAAGCCCTCCAGCAGTTTTTGTTCTGATGAGGATATATCCCGCCCGGAAATATCTTTATAAGCAGACTTAAACCATTTAACCTTTTTCCAGTCAATGTCCCGCAACCTGGCCCCGACGCATTCTTCCCGGTCGTACTGGATGTCTGTCTTGCTTCTTTTTATCAACAAACGCTCATATTCATTACGGCTCATTGGCTTGGTGTTCTTACCGATACGGATAAACGCCCGCCCCTGATAGAGATGGGGCTTGTCGTGGCTTTCGTTTACCTTTATGGCAATGATCTGTTTGGCGCCGATCGATACTGCGGTTACTTCGGGGTATATTTTAGGATCGGAATTATCTACAATAATATCGACTATCCGCTCCACGGTTTGCCGCCCCACCTCAACACCAACAATCTGCCTGTCATCAGAGACGCCGATTAAAATGTCCCCACCCCTGGAATTAGCAAAAGAACAAACGATCTCCCCGATCCGGTCAAGGTTTGACGCGGAAGATTTAAATTCAACCTTCAATGCTTCACCGGATTTGATGATTTTCAGCAGTTCTTTCTTTTGCATTCTATGCAATTTTACCATAATAAGCGGCTAAAAGGGTCCGCCCCAGATCGGTCAGCCTGAACGACTTTTATTTATCAATGTCGTATTCACCTTTTTCAAAGTATAGCCTCTAAGATCGGTTTTATGATGCTCTCAACGCGGCAGAGCTTGGCATATCTATGGTGGCAAGGGCTATTTTCACTCGGGAGCGATGGCCGGCCATTGCCAACATCTCCGCCTCGCCATCACCAAATCCCGGAAAGCGATATCCGATGGACGTTATCCCTGGACAGGGCCCGCTGGGTGGCGTAGGCGTAGTCGACTCGAGTGTGGTTGACCTGGAAGCCGGCTCCGGCCGGCAAGCCACTATCAACATAGCCCAAGCGCAAGGATAACCCTCCCAGGCTGTATTCGTACCCGCCTGAAAGCTCGGGCGAATAACCCGGTTTGATCGTTTGGGCGAGATCGAGGGCAAAGAGGCCTGGGTTAGGCGATTTATAGGCCAAGCCAAGCCGGAGCTTGGGTGGCACCTGCTCTACTGTGCCTGTTCCCCATTGTTGAGAATTGATGAGCTCGTCTACCTTGAGGCCAATCGTAACGGGTAATCCCTCGACTTCGCTCGGGACAAGCGCGTATGGCGTAACGCGAAATGCGTAATACATAAGAGCAAAAATAAATGAAATTTTATACTGTTCCGGCTGATATATATGTGGCAAGCCAGATAATCTGTCCCAGATCATGAGGAGAAAAAGAAAATGAACATAGCAATGACCGCCAGAGTTGCCGCCCCGCTGGCCGCCGCCCGGCCAAGATCAGCCCTGCAGGCCTCGGTGAGCCGCTTTGGCGAAGTCGGCCTGCCGCACGTTTATTCGCTCGGCGCCGGAAAAAAATTTTTCTACAGCACCGCCGTCGTCGCCTGGCTCGTGAACGCCCTGTCGATCGGCGTGGGGGGGGTCCTTTACGGCATCGCCAAGGTGATCGGTCTGGCCAAAGAGCGGACCGCGATCAATGACATTGCCAGCCAGATCAAAACCGACCAAGACAAGCCGTTGCTCCGCCAAGCGATCCGCGAGGAGGCGCTTCCCCAGACCCTGGAAGCGCGCCTGACCGAGAAATTGAAGAAGAGAGGGATAGTGGTCTAAAAGGATACGGTCGTGGATATTAGTCAGCTGATCCGAATGAACGCCGCCCGCCTACGGAGGGCCCGTAGAACTTTCTACACTAAATAAAGGAAAAGTGAACTTTATCGGAAGAGCTGTCGAAAGAGAAAAGGATGGCGTTTTCGAGACGTAAATTTTAACAGGAGGACAAATAAAATGGCTAAAGTACCTTTTGAATCAATTTATCCTGGAGGCAAACACCCCTGGGAACTGGTTCTAACCGGCCTCCGTGCACGAACTTTAAAAAACGCAACAAATAAAGCAACGCTTGGAGCTATTACTAAACGGTTAATAGAACCTATCGCTATCGCTTTTAGTCAAGAAAAAGTTGCGCCCAATGTGTTCCGCGATGCTGCATTGCTACAAGAAGAAATAATCCAGCGGGCAAGGGACCTTCCGAATGTCAGGCCCCCCAAATCACCAGAGCCGGTTGCCATCAAAGAACTTAAAGAAGATCCCCGAACTGCTGCGCTCAAATCCCTGGGGATCAAATTCCTGGGAGTAGACAGCGCAGAACCACTGCCATCAACAGTTCAGTCTCCCCTCCCATCAATGACGCGGGAAACATCGACCGGTCCGGGTTTTCCTAATGCTAAACCAATGTCGAATCACGTTATTTCGTCCGCGCCATTTGTCCCTCCATCTCTAATAGATTATGGGGATATGTTAAGTTTGATTGCCGATGATAGCGGCAGAATAGCAATTTCATCCAGATTGAAAGCTTTGGAAGATTTAAGGGAGAGGATAGTCAGCATATATCCCGACATGGATTCTGCCGATCTATCTCATATTCGCAAAACTTTGGGGCCATTGTGCGAATCCCCTGAACTCGGAAAAATGTCTGATGAAATTTTAGAAAAGATAGAAGAGAGATTCTACGAGACTAGATCGCTCTGGGCGCATGGGACTGTTGCAAAAGCGGGAATTCCAGCAAATTGTTTTGATAAAATAAAGGGATTATTCACTGATCCAAATTCAGAAAACCTTGTATTCAAGCCAGATATTTGTGACACAGATATCAAAGAAATTGATATTCCAGTTAGGTTAAAAGGCGTTTTACAACAAGCCTGGCATGGCGAAGGCCTTCAATTGATACTTACTCCCAAAGCAGGCTACGACCAATCACCACATGCCCGTGTAATATTTTCCGAGAATGACACATCATGCACTATTACCATAACGCAGGATTTTTTAAGAGGCATCATTCACCCCGACCCAAATAAACGCATTGTCATTTCCGACGTTGCCAAACCGCATCTTATTAAGGCCTTTCGCGCTTTGATTGGTGCCAAAAGATTAGAAGAGGAGGCCAGGGCTGCGCTTAGTTTCCTCGAAGTAAGCAGCGCGAGATTACCGTCACCAGCGACTCAGATGGCTTCTCAATCTCCCCTCCCATCCGCACCGGAACCATCCAAGCCTCGCTTTGACCTGAAAGTTCCGGAGACTGCAGACGAAGCTGTAAATTTACTACATAACGCTGTCTGGGCGTTGTGGTATAGAGCTCCTTCTGCCGAAGAAAAAGAAAAATTAAGAAATTGGGTTGTGGAAATATGTAAAAGATTCATGCCCGACGAGTACTTACCGGCAGACCACGATTCCACCTCGCCCCCTCCACAAGTAAAGAGTGCTCTTTCCGCCGAAAAAAAAGAACTATTAAGTAATTGGGTTGTGGAAATAATTACAAGATTAGCCATACCGGCAGACCGCGATTCCGCTCCACCCCCTCCACCAGTAGCTGGAACTCCCGCCCCGGTAGCGTCTAGTCATCCGCCTGCCGGCTTGGCCGTTATTCCCAAACATGAACTGAGACAGATCAGAGTGCTGGAAAACCCCGGGGCCACCCTCAGGCTTAAGCGCGACATTTTAAGAGGCATTGTCAACACTAACCCTAACGAACAAATTGTTTTCGGTGACGACGCCAAGCCGCTCCTTATCAAGGCCATTCTTCCTTTGGTTGCCGTCAAAGAATTAGAAGAAGATGCCCAAACTGCGCTCAAATTCCTGGGGGTGGACAGAGCAAAATCACTGCCACCGGCGGCTCAGGTAGTATCTCAGCCTCGCTTTGCCCTGAAAGTGCCGGAAACTGCAGTCGAAGCTTTGAATTTATTGCAAGCGGCTGTCGGGGAGCTGCGGCGTGGCGCCCCTTCTGCCGAAGAAAAAGAAGAATTAAGTAATTGGATTTCAAATATGTTAGATAAAGAAGCTATCAACAATGATCGCGCTGTCGCCGATGCAGCCGCTTTCTTAGCTCAAAAATTAAGGAATAATAAATGGCTAAAATAAGCGCCGCCAATATAACGCCCGAAATTATGCGCCGGTTCTTCGAAAAAAGGTTGCCGAAGGTCTCCTGCCAAAGAACCACGCGGAATTTGGATAAATATTTCCTGCGGCCGATCATGGACGGGAAAACTGATTGCGAACCAAAAGTTGTGAATTTGGCAACTCAAGCACTGTTAAGAATTGATATTCTCGAGCCAACAAAGCCGCTGGAAAGTACTGCCCGGACCGCACGAGTGTTAGAGACAGTCCGCCTAGATCTCATTGCCAACAGGGAAAACAGATATGAAATAGGCTCGAGAAAAAGGGCGCTTCTTCAGTTGGCAGAAGAAAAAGTTTACCAAAATCCGAAAGCTATCTGGGCTGCCCTGGAGCCCCTCAAGGAACACCCGGAGCTGGGATTACTCGCAAAAGCAGTTTTGGCTAAACTCAACCCATCATCAATAAGAGTGAAATCCGAATCAACTTTAGCGCCAACTGTTATTATGCCGATGCCAGAACAATCGGCGCGATCAACGCCAACCTCTTCTCAAGGCCCACTAAAAGAAGTATTCTCACCTCTTCCGGCTCCAAGCCTTGGAACCGGCACGGAAATTATGCCGGCAGCTTCTCTCCCACCGGAGGTGCTTTATCCACCGGAGGCAAATAAGCAAATTGTTGACTTACAAACCGCATTAGAACAAACGCAACGTGATCTGCAAGAAACGGGTGTTCAATTAAAAAAAATACAGTCACTGGCAACCAATTTTTACTTTGCCAATCAAGACCTCGCCACCCAGCTCCAGGGTTTGGAAGCTGAATCAATTTCATCTAATCAACATCTGCTTACCCAGATTAGTGAATTGGAAACCACTCTCTTACAACTATCTAAGCTAATAATCAAACCTGACGTTAGGCCGTCTTCTTTAACGCAACGGTATGTTTTTCTTAAAGAACTTGGCAGAGGCGGGATGGCGGTTGCTTCAGTCGTTTTTGATGTTGTGGACAAAAGGTTAGCGGTCCTCAAGGCTCCCCTTCCGGCTCATTTAGAAGAAGAAGGGATTATAAGGCGTTTTGAAGAGAGAGAAATACAAGCTATGGCAAATCTTTCTCCGTTAAGAGGGGTGGTGCATTTTATCGAAGCCCTCAATCTCGAGCATGTGCCTTATGAGAAAATGATCGGGACTCCTCTGGGAGAAAAAATCAAAGTCAAGATGCCTACTATCCCTTGCATATCGATGGAATATGTCTCATATCCTACTTTAGGAGAAGTGCTTAAGGATAACGGCAATAAACTTCCTACCGATCGCGCTTTAAAAATTGCCTTGGCCCTAGTTAAAATCCTTGAAGTGGTTCATAAAAATGGCATAATCCACCGAGACCTGAAGCCGGATAATATTTTTATTGTGCCTGATGAAAAAAAACCAGGAGAAGAAACAGTTAAGATAGCCGACTTTGGAATAGTCCAACTAACTGGAGTCAGTGGACCAAAGATAACCCAAGAGGGTTGGTCGATAGGCACTCCCGCCTATATGCCGCCTGAACAATGGAAAGGAGAAAAAGATATAGACGGAAGGGCCGATCAATATGCTGTAGGCGCAATCTTATATGAAATGCTTGCAGGAAAGCCTCCTTTTAGTGAGTGTGCAAACGAAAACTTCGCAATTTATGGTGCAAAGGTCTTAGCAGCTACAAGTGTAGAGGATATAAGAATGAAGGTAAATGTGTCGGACCAATTGGCAACCGTCTTAAACCATATGCTGGCAAAAGACAGAAATATGAGATATCCAACCTGTCAGGCATGTATTGCTGCGCTTGAAACACTTTTACCGCCCGCCTAAAACATAATTTATTCCGATCTTTCCCAAGCTGACAACCCCCGATCCATGGTGTTATAATAACCCCATCGTGAACAGTTCAGAAGTCGCCCAAAAAGGGAAACTCGCCAAAGCCGCCTCACGCCAACTGGCCATCACTCCGACCAAGGTTAAAAACTACGCTCTCGAGCGAATGGCCGAAGCGCTGGAGAAGAACGCCGCCGCCATCCTCGCCGCGAACTCGATCGACCTCGAAGCCGGAGAAAAGAAAGAGCTCTCGAGATCCCTCCTCGACCGCCTCTCGCTTGACGGCCAACGGATCCAAGGAATGATCGAGGGGCTGAACGCGGTCAAAGCGCTCCCCGACCCGATCGGCGAAATAATATCGGAATGGGCCCGGCCGAACGGCCTCAAGATCAGAAAGGTCCGCGTCCCCTTAGGCGTTATCGGCATTATTTATGAAGCGCGGCCGAACGTGACAGTCGATTCAGCGGCCCTGTGCTTGAAAGCCGGGAACGCTGTGATCCTGCGCGGCGGATCGGACGCCATCCGCTCGAACGTCGAGATCACCCGGGTCATCGTGGAGGCGGCGAGCGCCGCCGGCTTGCCGGAAGGTTGTCTCCAATTAATTGCCGACACTTCGCGTGCCAGCGCCCAGGAGCTGATGCGCGCCCGGGAATTTGTTGACGTCCTGATCCCGCGCGGCGGCCAGGGGTTGATCCGGACGGTCATCAAAGAATCGAGCATCCCGGTGATCGAGACCGGCGAAGGGAACTGCCACGCCTATGTAGAGAAGAGCGCCGATCTGAAGATGGCGACGGAGATAGTCGCCAACGCCAAGTGCGGCCGGCCTTCGGTCTGTAACGCCATTGAGACCGTGCTGATCGACCAAGAAATAGCGGCGGCATTTATACCGCCATTATTTAAAAAGCTGCGGCAGGCCGGTGTTGAATTGCGCGGCGACGCCGCGGTCAGAAAGATCGACGCGACAGTTAAATTGGCGGCCGAAGAAGATTGGTCGACCGAGTTCCTCTCGCTCATTCTGGCCGTTAAGGTCGTGGCCGGGACCGCTGACGCGATCGCCCACATCAACAAATACGGGACGAAACATTCGGAGACGATCGTGACTAAAGATAAAAAAGCGGCCGCGAAGTTCCAGTCTGAAGTTGACGCGGCGGCGGTCTACGTCAACGCCTCGACCCGCTTCACCGACGGCTTTGAGTTCGGCTTTGGCGCCGAGATCGGCATCTCCACCCAAAAGCTCCACGCCCGCGGGCCAATGGGATTAGCCGAGCTGACGTCTTATAAATATCTGGTCGACGGCAACGGCCAAGTCCGCGTATGAAACGGATCGGGATAATGGGCGGGACGTTTAATCCGATCCACAAGGGGCATTTAGCTTTGGCTAAAGCGGCCCAAAAAGAGTTCGCCCTCGATGAGATCATCTTCATCCCCTCCGGTAACCCGCCGCATAAAGCGGCCGCCGGTGTCATCGACAAAGAGCTCCGGCTGGAGATGGTCAAACTGGCGATCTGGGGAAAGAGGAAATATTCGGTCTCCCGGATCGAGCTCGATCGCCCCGGCTTTTCTTACGCCGTCGACACCTTCCGCGCGTTAAAGAAGAAGTACGGCTCCCGGGCGAAGTTATTTTTCATCATGGGGCTCGATTCGATCAACGAGCTCCTCGACTGGAAAAAACCGCTCGAGCTCTTTAAGCTGTGCAGTTTTATCGTCTTCCCCCGGCAGAAAGAAGATATTTCGTCGTCGCAGATCAGGACCAAGATCCGGGCCGGGCGACCAGTCGGCAGGGTCGTCCCGAAAAGAGTCGAAGCGTTCATTAAACAAAAGGGGCTATACAAATGAACTTCAAACCTCCAACCTCAAACATCCAAACAAACGGCAATCTCCAAATAATAAATACCAAAATAATTGGATTTTGTCTTTTATTTATTGCTATTTGTTTTGAAGTTGGAAGTTTGAGGTTGGAGGTTACCCCATGAACACCCTGCCTGATGTTAAGAAGGTCGTTTTGCCGAACGGCCTCCGGATCCTGACCGAAGAGATACCGACGATGCGCTCGGTCGCCATGGGGATCATGGTCGGCACCGGTTCGGGGAACGAGACCCACGGGGAAGCCGGCATCTCCCACTACATCGAGCACATGATGTTCAAGGGGACCAAAAAACGGTCGGCCTTCCAGATCGCCCACGCCCTCGACGCCGTCGGCGGCAAGATGAACGCCTACACCAGCAAAGAAGTGACCGTCTATTACGCCGTCGTCCTCGACCGCCACATCGACACCCAGATCGACGTCCTCTCCGACATGGTCTTGAACTCCCTCTTCGACCCCAAAGAAATGGAGACCGAAAAAGGGGTCATCCTCGAAGAGATCAAGATGTACGAGGATTCGCCCGACGAGCTGATCCACGACCTCTTCACCGAACAGATACTCCACGGCCACCCGCTCGGCCAGCCGACGATCGGCCTGGCGGAAACGGTCCGGGCGATCAAGCGGGACGACATCATTAAATATCTGGAACGCCGCTATTCGCCGCGCAACATGATCATTTCGCTGGCCGGAGATATCCCGAAAGACCTGATCGAACGCCTGACCCCGTATTTCGGGGAGGCCAAAGGGGAAGACATCCCCCAGACCCAACCCCAGCCGGTGGTCAAAGGGAGCCTGGCGTTGAAATATAAAAAGACCGAACAGACCCATCTCTGCCTCGGCACGCTCGGTCCCTCGCAGGTCGATGACGACCGTTACGCCTTTGCCATTTTGGAGAACATCCTCGGCGGGAGCATGAGCTCGCGCCTCTTCCAGGAGGTCCGGGAGAAACGGGGCCTCGCCTACGCCATCTATTCCACCTCCTCACCCTTCCGCGATCTCGGGCTGGCCTACGCCTACGCCGGCACCAGCAAAGAGAATATGGTCCAGGTGATCGACCTGATCATCGAGCAACTCGTCAATATCAAGCGGGAAGGCCTGACGGCCGGGGAAATCGAGCGGGGGAAAGAATTCTTGAAAGGGACGACGGTCCTTGGCCTGGAATCGACCGCTTCCCGGATGAGCTACATCGCCCGGAGCGAATTTTATCACGGCCGGAGCGTTTCGATCGACGAGATGTTCGAGAAAGTAGACCGGGTAACGAATGACGATATCGTCCGCCTGGCCAATAAGTATTTCCGGAGCGAGGACCTTACCCTGACCGTCATCGGCGACCTGGAAGAACTCCCGGTCAAAGAACTGCGCTGTTAAGGCTACTTCTCCGTCAACGACCCCTAACCCCTCTTCTCCCCTTCCCCCTTAATAAGGGGGAAGGGGATGGGGGATAGGGGTAAAGACACTAAGGGCACTAAGTTCACTAAGTGCTATAATATACCCATGGAACTGATCGTTAAGCTTAAAAGGCTCCCGCACGGCCAAGATCTACCTCAACCGGCCTATATGAGCCCGCACGCCGCCGGAATGGACCTCTATGCCGCCGTCAGCGGCCAGATAGTTATTCCGCCAGGCGGGTGGCAACTGGTCCCGACCGGCCTGGCGCTCGCCCTGCCAGAGGGCTACGAAGCCCAGGTCAGGCCGCGATCCGGTTTGGCCTTGAAGCAAGGCGTGTCGGTACTCAACACACCCGGTACAGTTGATGCCGACTATCGCGGCGAGGTCGGCGTAATTTTAATGAATCACAGTAAAGCAGAGCTGACAATCAAGCGCGGCGACCGGATCGCCCAGATGATCATCAATAAAATTGAACGGATCGAATTCGAGGAAGTGGCCGAGCTGCCGGAGACCGAGCGCGGCGCCGGCGGTTTCGGTTCAACAGGAGGTAAGTCATGATCAAAGTCATCGTCAATGGAGCTAAAGGAAAAATGGGGCTGGAGACGGTCAAGGCAGTTAAGGCCGAGGCTGACTTCGAGTTGGTGGCCGAATTAGACCTGGGCGATGACCTGGCCAAGACGATCAAAGAAAAAAAAGCTTCGGTCGTGGTCGACTTTACCCGCCCGCAAGTGGTCATGGAAAATATCCGGGCGATCCTCGCCGCCGGAGCGCACGGGGTCATCGGCACGACCGGCCTGACCGACGCCAATCTCCACGAGATCAAAATGCTCTGCGAAAAGTATAAAGTTAATTGCCTGGTCGCCCCGAACTTCGCCATCGGCGCGGTCTTGATGATGCGCTTCGCCAAAGAAGCGGTTAAATATATGCCAAAAGCCGAGATCATCGAGTACCATCATGAAAGCAAAGTCGACAAACCGTCCGGTACCGCCATCAAGACCGGACACCTCATGGGGAAAGAGGTCCCGATCCACTCGGTCCGCCTCCCCGGCCTCGTCGCCCACCAGGAAGTTATCTTCGGGGGGCTGGGGCAGACGCTCACTATCCGCCACGATTCCATCTCCCGCGACTCGTTCATGCCGGGGGTCGTCATGGCGATCCGCCAGATCAAAGACCTTCAGGGATTGGTCTACGGGCTTGAAAATCTGCTCTAAACTCACCCGATTATTACAGCCCTCACCCGCTAACGTTGAGGACTCTCACCCTCTCCCAGAGGGAGAGGGTACTGCGCTTAGCTGCTTTGCGAAACACCTTCTCCCCCTGGGAGAAGGTGCTAAAGCTTTGCTAGTCGGATGAGGGCTGTAATAACCTACAGTGGTGAGGGCTGATGTCTAGCACCTATTATAAAGTTGCCGCCGAGAACCGGAAAGCCCGCTTCGATTACACCATAATCGATGTCTATAAAGCCGGCCTGGTGCTGACCGGCAACGAGGTCAAGTCGATCCGCCGGGGGAACCTGAACCTCGCGGACAGTTTCGGCCGGGTCGAGCACAACGAGATCTGGCTCTACAATGTCCACGTCTCCCCTTACTCCTCCGCCGATCAGCGGCAGATCGATCCGCTCCGTCCCCGTAAGGTCTTGTTAGAAAAGTCAGTTTTGGTGAAATTGGTCGGTAAAGTGGCCGAAAAAGGATTGACACTCGTACCTCTTAAGGTATACTTTGATGGTAATTGGGCCAAGGTCGATCTGGCCTTAGCCAAAGCCAAAAAGAAGTACGAAAAACGTGATACCCTTAGACGTCGAACAGCTGAAAGAGAAATTGAGGAAGCTTTTAAAGGAAAAGGGCATGACCGAAAGAACAAATAAAACATACACCGCGGGTGACCTTTACAGCGAGGCGGCCAAACTGGTGCGCGGCGAAATGGCCGGGCTGAAGCAGAGGCCGCTCACCGAGGTTGAAGAGCAAAAATCTAAAGATCTCGCCAGGCTCATCTCCAAGCTGGTCTTGAAAGAGATGAAAATATCATGAGTATAAAAGGGCCGGGCGAGCGGCCGTTCATCCCGCAGATCACCCCCAAGGAGATCAAGCCGGAAAAGGGACCGGAAGAGAAGCTCACCCCCCAGCCGGCGGTCAAGGCGCCGGTCCAGCCGGGGATCGGCCGCGGACCGGAACTCGATGCCCACTCGATCGCTACCCGGATAGCCCTCCTCGCCACCGAAGCGAAAGAAAAAGAGCTGAAGTTCGAGGATATCATCGACCGGGTCATCGCCGAGACCGGGATGACCAACCCGCAGGGAGCCATGGAAGAGGCCAACCGCAAGGCCCAGAAAGCAATCGAGGATGAGATCATCGCCATCAAAGAGAACAAGGAATTGATGGAAGAGGCCGAGTCGTGGCAGGAGTTCGCCAAACTTTTAACCAACATGTCCGGGGAACAAATTGAAGGGTTCTTGGGGCTGATCAAGGAAACTATAAAAAGTTTCTAAAAACTTCAAACATCCAACTTCAAACTTCAAAACAAATGGCAAATACTAATTGATAAACACCAAATGTTTTGGTAATTGTTATTTATTCATTGCCTTTTGTTTGGATGTTTGAGGTTTGAAGTTGGAAGTTACTCATTCCGACGCCCCGTCGGAATGAGTTTGGGGCTGTAAGGGTTTTGACGGGGAGTTGTGGCCGCGCGAATTGCGAGCCGAGGGTGCTATAAGCCTCGTTAAACACGGTAGCCAACGTCACAAATGCAGACGTAAAACAAGCTTTGCAAGGCGTCAATTGGCTGGTTTCAAGAACAAGTTTCTTGGCCGCTAATGACAACGCTTTTGCACTCGCCTCTTAATTAAATAAGTGGCGCGTCTTCCGGATTTGCCGTTAGGTCCGGGTCAAGACGTTATTATGACGGATACTCGTCCGGCTCCTCCGGTTGGCCGGTCGGGGAAACAATAAAGCGGATAGCTTAGGAAATTCCTCGTTTCGGGTCAAATCTTAAGCGAACTAAATAATTGAAGCTACGCTCGTAGCGATTCTCGCGACTGCCTTTCCGGACGGGGGTTCGACTCCCCCCAGCTCCACCATTTTATTTCTCCCCCTACTCCCTCTCCGGTTGCCCCCGGCAACTTTTTATCCCCCGCTCATTAAACTATCTTTACAAAAAGTGAAATTATTTGTATTTACTGCTGATAACATATCGAACGGATTATATTTTGCCCCTATTACCATCGAGTAAGATTTAGAAAGGAAGATAATATGGTTAAAAGAATTTCCCTTAGGCCTGCGCCCTCGACCTCGTCAGCCCGAGCGCTCGATTTTGTTGATAGCTGGGTCAAGCAACAGCGGGGCCTCAAAAAAAATGACCCGGCCCATCGCGTTGGCATCGACGTCGGAATGGAGAGCGTCCGCGGAATTCATCCAGTCGAAATATTAAAACAACTTCATGGCGAAGAAGCGGCAACTACCCTGGAAGGGATGAGCCAGCTCGATCTTAACGGGGTTGTCCAAATCCTTGCCCGGGAAGATGAAAAACCGATCGGCGGCGCCGGCGGGCTCGGCATCATCGAAGAAACTATCGGTTGGACCGCGGCCAGGCACGGGCATCGGGATAAATACGGGCTCGTCAGTGTCGCCCCCTTACATATTGTAAGAAGAAGGCAATCCTTCGAGGGGAATAGGCAAGTCTCCGCGCAATACCGGGTCTCGCCAGAAAAGGACAGCAATTATCAATTGCTGGGAGAGCTCAGCACCGTTACCCTCAATGACAAAGAAGTCCCCGTCCAAACCTGGCTTTACACCGGTTTCAGGAACGGCGGAGAAGCCGCGCTCTCTTTGCGTCTCAGCGTCCCGGGCGTCACCGATATGCTCTATCCACCGTTTTATTCTCCCGAGAATCTGGCCCAGATGCAGGTTTTGGGCCAGGGGGGATTCCGCCTTTGCCAAAAACTGGGGTTGCTCGGGGTTGACAAGCCGATAGCCGATCTGGTGATCGGGCACGACGGCCATACCGCCTTCTTTAAGTTCAACCTCTTTTTGTATTTTCTCGAAAAATACGGCTCGAAAGAAACGGCTTTGAGAGCCACCAGAATGCTCTGCGCCGCCACTATCCACGCGCCGCAAAATGGCACCGTTCCCAGGACCACCGGCAACATGGTCATCAAACATTATTCAAAAGAACAGGAAGCTCTTTACGGGGCCTTTGGCTCACAGCCATTCAAACCGACGAACGGGATGTTCGCCGAAATTAATTTAAGCGGAGAGGTCGGGGTCGTCTCTCCTATTCATCTGATGGTAACTCAAGCCGAAGAAAAGGCAGCCAGGCGGGCGTTTGCCGGCTCCGCTCTGGCGCTCCTGCCTGAAGGGGTAAACGCCTCTGATCTGACCGAATTCCCGGATACGCTTGACGTCGAAAGTTGGCTGGGGATGGGGACCGCGCTGGTCCTTGATGAATTCGCTCCCGGCTGGCGCAGCAACCCGACCATGCTCGGTTCCAGAGAAATGATCGATGACCTCTGCTGCAATCTCGGTTTCCGGGAACAGTTGGTCCGCGCCTATGATCTACAGGAAGGGCATCTTCTTGGCTTGCTCAACGGGCGTTTTGAGCGGAAATTCGGCGTGGCCATTCCGGAGAACGCCCTAATTTTCGCTTCCCTGCGGCGCGCCACCGCTTATAAGATCGGCCTTATCTCCGCTTTCCTGAACCAGCACGAAACCATCGACCACATCGCGCAGAAACTTGGCCGTCCCGTTTTCTGGCTCTTTGGCGGGTTGGCCCATCAGGATGACACGCCATCGATCGACGCCCTGCAGAACCTGCTTTCTCAAATGGAAAGGATCAATGCCGCCGACCAAATGTTTAAAACCGATTTTCTAGTCGGCTACGGCTATGACCGGGCTCGCTTTATTTTCCCCGGCCTCTCCAGAAGAGGCTGCTGGGTCGGGACGACTAACCCGATCGAAAGCCGCTCCCAAGGCACGGAGGCTTTCGGGCCCAGTTATCTGAAAGCCGCCATGAACGGTGTTCATATCATGGGAACTTATGACGGCGGAGCCGGTTGTTTACGCGCTTATCCGACCGTCTTCAACTACGGCCCGGTCGCTTTTGCCGGCGACGTCAGTTTTCACAATGATATGTGGAACAATGAAAAAATCCGTGAACTGTCGCGTTTCCTGCTGGCCAATGGGTTTGTTGGCGCCTTTGAAAAAGTTGCCTCCCGCTTGGGCGAAGACATGGCGAGGTTTGAAGCCGGCCACGGGGTCCACGCCCCCGGCCTCGGCTCGAGGATCGAGTCAATGCTTAGGGCGATCGCCGGCTATAACGGCCGCGTCCTAATGAATAAATATCTTGAACAGACGGCTAGAAGTTGATCCGGCTCCAGCTCCACCCAAAAATCACTGAAATTTCCCCGGGATCTTGGCGATAAACTTATGGGGAAAGAAAAAAATGCCTACTGGAGAAATAAGGATTCCCGGCGGGGGAACGCACGAACTATACCGCAAAAAGATTTTAAAGGCCATCCAGCAGAAGTTGGGCGGCTATGCCTCGACTGAAACGGTCGCCAGAGAAATCGGACGCATTAACCGATATCCCGGATTAGATAATGAAAAACTAAACCGAACTCCCCAGATCAAACCCTACCGAACCGCCGCTCGAATGGTTCAAAACGAAGGCCGGGTCAAGGCAACAGAATACAAAGTTGCCAATGGGGAAGTCATGCTGGTGCATGCAGTCGGCGGCCTGGCGACGCGGCTGGGCATGGGGCCAAAATATTTGATCACACCGGAGGACTTGATCGAGAAAGAAGCCAGCGCCCACGGCAACTTCAAGGCCCTGCTTCGGCTATCACTCGGGGAAAGACATTTGCTGGCCCAGATGTTTGCCCTCTATCAGCTTGCAGTCAAACTAAAAATGAATCCTCTCACGGTTTTTGACAATCAGGTTGCGGCTGTCATCCCAAACGTTCATGACGAAGCGGATATTATTGAATCATTCAAGAAATTTAGCAATTTCGGCCTCGGCAAAGTCATCCTTTCTTCTTCTCATTTCTACCCCGGCATCGTCATTAATGATGGGAAGGCCGCCGAAAATCCGGATATTTTAGACCTCCATAATCACGGCGTGGTTTTAACCCAGTTAACCATGGAAAAAGAACTTTATGAACTTAACGCGAACGGGAAGAAGTCGCCCTTAAGTTCGCAGGCCTATCGTGAAGTGCTCGGCCGCCTGGCCGACCAGGTTGTCTGCAATATCGAAGATCTGGACTACCTCTCCACCCCTTTCGATTACTCCGGGATCGCCATCGCGCTTTCTGCCGCCGAAGAAGGCTATCAGATGATGATGGAGCTTGTGCGCCAGCGGCCCGATGATCCTCAACCGGGAGGCGTGGCAGTCACCGATCCCAATATTTCAAATTTGCTAAAGCCTCTCAATGGTAGAGACGTAGTGATCGAGAGTTTACAGCTTAATCTTCCAAAAAATTTCGGTGAAGTTATGAGCACATTCGCCTGGCTGAATCGCAGTGCCAACAATTTTATGAACCCGCTGGTCGCTCATGAAATGGTCAGAGATTACGGCTTGCCCTTCATCCCGGGAGTAAAAAAAGCGGCTGACGGCTCCCCCTATCTGGTGAATAATACACCTTTTGGTGACGCCAACAAATATTTACCTACATTTTATATTGGCCGGGAAGAGCCTATCTCCAACCTCAAAAAACCGGAACACATCATGGATGCCCTGCGGACCTTCAACCATCAAGATTCCTGGGAATTCAGGCAGTTTATCGCCCGTTACTTCGAAGCAACCGGTGTTGTTCTCCCGGACATGTCATTTGGCGCCGTTAGCAATCTGGCCCCCGGAACACCCATAACAATTGATGCCGTTATCCTCGGTCATCCCTGGTTCATGAGCCGAAACGAACGCCGGATCAAACAGGGCGATAAAACCGCGGCCAGAAACAAAGAAACCCTGGCGGCTCTGGGCAAAGTTTTTGTCACCGACGGCTCGCTGGTCTATCACGCCGAAGTAAAAGGCGACGCAGTTTATGTCGAACCTGTAAAAGAAACCAAGGCCGGAACCGCTCTCGAATATATCTCGAGGGCGGAAAACGGGCCGGTCATCGCGACCGATTTCAAAAAATCGGTCTTTCTGGAAGGCCGGGTCTGGACAAATTTTCGGCATGAAGGCGGTTTTCACTGCGTGCAGATCGCCAATCGCCTCAACGGCGAGCAGAAAGGCGAAATTCTCCTCTTAGTCGGACATTATGATGAAGAAGCGCCGTATGATAAAGCGGAACTGCTTAAACCAAAATTCGATCGGGCCCTTCAGCAAGTTTGCAATCTGGCCGAAGAGACCGGGGCCGAAGCACCCGAAGCCCAATTGGTGCTGGAGGAATTCAAAAAATTATCCTGGTCCTTTTTGTTTGAACACAGCGCTTCCCTGATCGCCGAGCGGATCATGGCCTCTATTAATTTTAATAAAGTCCCGGCCTAACGACCAAGGATGAATTTTCTTCTTCTTTTTCCGCCACAGTGAATCCTACGAATTTTTCAATAAAAGTGAAATTTCCCAAAATAGCCCACGAAAAGAGAGACAGGAGGAAACCATATGACTAAAGCCTGCGCCGCCCGCCCGCCAATGTTAGTCGGCCTGCTCGGTGGAGAAGCCACCCGGTGTCGTCCCGTGACCGCCGGCCGGCAAGACATAACACCCGAAAGCCAAAAGAAACCTGGCATAAGACTTGGAGGACAGACCTATAGCGGAAACCCAATCCCAAAACAACTTTTCCCCCTCGCGGGAACGGCACTCTGTTATCCCCTCTTTAGCCGGGTAATTACCGATTGCGGTGTTAGCGAAATCGCGCTGGCCGTTAAATATCGGGTCGGTGATATAAGACGATACTTCGACTCCAAAATAAATGGGATAAAATATTGGGACCACCAAAATATATCGGGAGAAAACCTGAACACCGCCGGTTGCGTTGTCAAAGGCTGGCAGGAAAGCTGCAAACCCCGCAACGACGCGCCTGACACTTTCCTCATCTTGTCCGGCGACATCCGGTCAGGCGCCAATGTCGCTCGTATGCTGGAACTTCACCGGGAACAGAATGCTCTCGTATCAATCGTTCTGGCTCCGGTTCCCTGGAACAAACTGGATCGGTTCGGCGTTTGTTTCAAGCAAGGCGCTTCTTTTAATGAAACGAAAGTCGGCAAACATGTGTTAAAGCGACAGGACCCCAATTCCGGCGGAAAATACGCCCCGATCACGCTTTTTGTGGAAAAAGCCCAACAAGAAAGTCTTCTTCCGTATCAAAGCAATCTGAATAACGCCTCAATCTATATTGTTTCCGCTAGATTGTTGAGCTTGATCGAAGACGATGTCGAAGTAGCAAAAAATATGAACCAATTGGATCCCGAACTTTTTAAAGGGAAAACCATTGCGACTGAAATGAAGAAATATAATCCCTACGGCCTGCACATCCCCAATCTTGAAGATGAGAATATCCCCTTCGATAAAAAACGCGGTAACTATGTAAATGATTATACTGATCCTTCCGGCAAACACTGGCGGCTGGGTGTTTTCTCAACCAGACTTCTAAAAGAGATAAAAGGAAAAGAGATAGGAGAAAAAGCCCGGCGCGCCGACGAGGCCAATGTAAAATTCCAGGACTGGGGCGGGCATATTTTCCCGGAAGTCGCCCAGCATCATCCGGAAATTTATAAAAGGACGGAGAAAACCGACCCGGCCGGCTTCTTTGGTTATGTGAGCAATCAGCTCTGGGCGGACGACGGCACCCGCCGGGCACTACTTGATGCCAACGGCGAGTTTTTGAAAGAGGCGGGAGGTTTTGACGGCCACCGCTTTGATTTTTGGCCGAGACCGGCATTTCGCCATGATGCTAACGGGAACAAGATCTGGTATGAAGAAGGTGTCACTGTCGAGGACGATCAATCGATCGTCGGCCCCGCCTATCTTGGCAGAGGAGTCGTTGTGAAAAGAGGGGCCAGAGTTGAAGGGTCCGTGGTTGGCGCCGGCTGGACCCTCCCCACCGGCACCGAAGTAATAGACTCCTGTTTAGCGCCGGACCGAACTTTGTTAGGGCTGGAACCGGAACAAATCGGCCTGCATTACGCGCTCTTAGGCGGCATGCGACTGGGACAGTCCCTGGTCGGCGGCGGGTTTGTCATGCGCGACGGCGCCTTGCACCTGATCGAAGACCACCATGGGAAATATGAGGATCAGGAATTATTTCGAGCGGGCGGCGGAGTTCGGAGCTTTATCGGTAAAATACTGGTTTCAAATGAAGAAGGGACATTCGTCGTACCGCTCGATCCCCCGGGAGAGCCAAAAAATAAGACAGCGATTCCCGAGTCAACCGAAGCAGTGCTGGCTAAATTGAGGGCCTTTTTGCAGGTTGAAGATAGAATTGCCGCGGGCCTCAAAGTCTCGAGCAATATCTTGATCGTTGACGATAATACAATTTTTCTTGATCTTATTAAAAGCGCCCTGGAAGAAGATGGGTGGCGGCAGATTGACACCGCTAAGAACGCAATCGAAGCAACAGAAAAATTAAAAACCCGCCGCTATGATTACGTTATTTTGGATTCGATCCTTTCCGCCAGAAATGGAAGAGACGCAACCGGCGGGATTAAATTGCTGAAATCCTTGATCACGAATCCTGACTCCCCGACAAATTTCGGCACTCCGGCCCTGCTCTGGAGCAGTCAAGCCAGCCTTGAAGCCTCGCGAGGGCTCACCCTCTTCGATGCCCCTCGCCTAGAAGACAGGAACATTCAAGTTAGGAAAAAAGAAGAGCTGCGCGAGACCGCCGCGCTCTCCCGCCTAATAATCGACGGCATCATAAAGAGCAAATAATATGTCAAAGCTATTTATCCCTGGCCAGCACAAACCTTTTAATGTTAGAGGAGGCCAGACAACTCGCAAGCCTGTTCCTGGCTCGCGAATCGCCAAACAATTAACAACAAAAATCATGAGAAATGCCTGGCTACTAATTGTTGATGACGATATATCTTTTCTTAACGCTATTAAAGAAAAATTAAGCCGTGAGGGTTGGAAGCAGATCGATACTGCCTCGGACGAAACTGAAGCAACAGATAAATTAAAAACCCACCGCTATGATTATGTTGTTTTGGATTCAGTCCTTTCCAAAAGAAATAAAGAGGACACAACAGGCGGGATTAAATTGTTGAAATCCTTAATTACGAATCCTGATTCCCCGACAAATTTCGGCACTCCGGCCCTGCTTTGGAGCAGCCAGCAAAGCACCGAGGCCGAACGGGGCTTGACAATTTTTGACGCTGCCAAGCTTAAAGAAGAATCTGTCCAGATCAGGAAGAAAGAAGAGCTGTGCGATGCTGCTGAACTCTCTCATTTGATCATTGACGGCATTTCAAGTAAAAAGACATGAGCTCTTCAAACCCGCCGCTAATGTCTCGCCCTCATCCGGGACGCAATACCCTGAGAGATATTTTGAGCCATTTGCCGATCGGGGCCGCCGCTATCAGACGCGGCGAGGTGTTTTATGCCAATCACGCTTTCCGCGCGATCTTTGGCCCGGCCAGGTTCATGGCCGAAACTCCCCTTGCCCAGGAAGTTGTTGCCTGCCCCACAAATTCCTCCACCTCAGGCACTATCCCCTTCCAAAGGGAAGAAAGAACAATTCACCTCAGCTACCTGATCCAGGGAATTGCCGAAGGCCTGAGTTTTTGCTTCGTCAGGGACACCACGCAGGAAGTCGATGAAATGGACCTCCTAAAAAGACAGATCTCTTTTCTGCTGCACGATCTGAAAAATCCCACGCTCAACCTGGAGTTGCTGGCCGGACAAGTCCAAAGAGGAAATTATGATTTCGGCCGGATATCGGAATATCTTACGGAAATTCATCGGGGCATCAATGACAGCTTAAAAGAAGCGCCGGAGGTACTCGGGCTAAGGACGCGGAGAGAATTTGACGTCGGAGAAATTAATCTCACCACCTTGCTGGAGAAAATCAGAACTTCCTTTGAACTGCGGCTAAATGAGGCCGGCGTTCGTCTGGAAATCGAGGGTACCTGTCCGCCAATTGAAGGGATGGCCGACGCGCTGGAAAGGGTTTTTACCTGCCTCATCGGCAATGCCGTTGACGCCGTCAAAACTGCCGGCCGGGAAGATGGCTTGATTTCCATTGGTCTTGAGGAAAACCCTGAACACATGGGAGTCAACATCTCCGTTAAAGACAACGGCTGCGGCATTCCTGCCAACAAAACCCATCTGGTCGGTCGCTACGGCTACACCTCCAAAGAAGATGGGAAAGGCTTCGGGCTGGCCAGCGCTCTCGACCGAATAGCCCGACATGGAGGCAAGCTCACTTTTGCGTCCCGAGAAGCGGAAGGGACAACCTTTTCCGTCTTTCTGCCGATAAAACAACCAAGATTTTCAGAAAGAGCTCCAAAGCCGGAAAAGATCCAGTTGGCCCGCGACCGGATCAGCGACCTGAAAAACACCGATCCGAAGCTCTATACTAAAATGGAGCCCGCGCTTGTGGAAGAATGCATCAAGGGCATGTCGGACAAACACATTGAGAAAAACACTGAGAAGGAATTGTTTGACGAAATTGTCTGGCAGATATTGCGGCTTTTTGAATTTATCGAAAATGGCGCGCCGCATGTGTCAGTTGCAAATTTCCAGGCCCGCGGCACCGAAATTGTTATCGCCGGCGATCGGGATTCCACCGGTGAGCAGCACTGCACCAAATTGATCAAACACGTTTTGGGAAAAATGGGGCATAAAAGAGCTGAAGTACAGGCAACCCGTAAAATAGAAAAAAATAACGCCGTCTGCGTTGTCTTTGAGATCAAACTGATCAACGGTAAAGTACCTGACGATCAAATAACCAGCCTGGAAAGCACAGTAGCCGCCGGCCTGACACAGCTCCCTTCGGCCGAAGAAACAAAAAGCCAAGCTCTCTTCCTGGACGCGGCCCAGCAAATCCTGCGTGAATTACATCAGCCGGGCAGTGTCTTTAGCTTCATTTTCAAACAGGCGCCGGGCAGAAGGACACCGCAACTGAGCGGTTTCAAAACGCGATTTTACGGCTCCTCGCTGCCGATTGATGAAGATCTGGTCCGGGGATATCTCTTTGAGTATTTAAAACCGATGGGGATCATTGCCGAATTTATCAACCGGTTGGGCCAAAGCCCCGAATTTTTCATCGTCCGGGAGGCAATCGATAATAACTTTCTCCAGGAACTCAATGCCGGCCACATGACTTTGGGGATCAAATACTTTCTCAATATCAATTCCGCCCTGGTCTATGCTTTCCGCGCACCCAGGACACTCGTTATTAACATCTTAGGGACATCTTCCTCGACACTTCCAGAACCGGCAAAAAATGAATTTCAGGCCGCGAATCGGACCTGGAGAAATCTATAACATCGCCGCGGCTGATTTTACGCGATTTTTTATACCAAATTTTCCTACAAGTTTTCTAATAATAGTGAAATTTCCCGGAATAGCCATCGATATAAAGATGGAGAAAAAATAGAAAGGAGAAAACTTTAAATGTCACCTATGAGAAAAGTTTCAGAAAGACCGATGTTGATTGGACTGGTTGGAGGTTTTGGTTCGCGTCTCTATCCGCTGACCGCGCCCCCCGAGACAACCCCAGAACAATTAGGGAAAGTAAAGCTGGGCCCACAAAGTAAGAGCCATAACCCTTTTTTGAAACCACTTACGGTGTTGGGCGGAATCCCACTCATGCATCCCTTATTTAAAAAAGCGATTACCGATTGCAATGTCCAGGATATTGCCATGGCCTTGATGGTTATGCCGAAAGATGTCAGAGATTATTATGGTCCAAATATGAGCCGCCTGCGCAACGGCACCGGCAGCAGCTTTTACTGGCAGCATCAGAGTGACACAGTTAACCTGAATACAGCCGGTTGTGTTGTCAGAGGTTGGCAGGCGGATATTAAAGGGAAGAGACGTTCCGATACTTTCATAATCTTGTCCGCGGATATCCGCTCGAATGCCAATATCGGCAAGATGATGGAAATGCATAAAAGAAAGAATGCTCTTATCACTATCGCCCTGGCTCCCGTCCCCTGGAAAGAAGTAGAAGCGGAACGCTTCGGCGTGGTCTTTCTGGAAGGAACATCCTTTGACGAAAAAGGGAGACAGCTCGCCGGTTCCGCCGGTGAATTCGCCAGGATTGTCCGTTTTCAAGAAAAAGATAAGCACGCTAAAAGCAATTTAAATAATGCATCCATTTACATCGTCAGCGAACGGCTTATGCGCTTGATCGAAGGCGATATCGAAGTAACTGGAAACAGGAACCAGCTTGACCCAAAAGCAAAAGCACGCTACGTTGAGTTGCGGGGAAAAAAGCACCGGGGAAAGGATTTCTCCAAAGAGGAACAAAAGGACTGGGATAGGATAAATCCTTATGAACTGCCGATCCCGGGAATCGATGGCGACGATAAACCCTTTGATCTTCAGAGAGGGAACTACGCGAATGACTGGACCGAAGGGGCCAGACATTTCCGGCTGGGTGTTTTTTCAAAAATTTTAACAGGTAAGGGGCTTCTGCCGGAGGAACAGGCCAACAAGAATTATCAGGATTGGGGGGGACATATCTTCCCCGAAGTCGCTTCCCATCACCCCGAAATCTACGAAAGCAAACGGCTTGGAGAACCAAGCGGCTTTTACGGTTACTTAACCCGCAGTCTCTGGGCAGATGACGGCACAAGAAGCGCTATTCTGCAGGCCAATATGGAGATGCTGGTACAGGAGGGCGGCCTGGTCGAGCGCGGCGCGCAGAAATTTGATTTTTCCTGGTGGCCAAAGCCGGAAAGAATTTCCCATGACTCAAACGGCAGACCTATCTGGCTGGGAGACAATGTAACCATCGAAGAAGGAGCGCAAATCTTTGGTCCGGCGTTTATCGGCAGCGGGGCTGTCATCAAAAGAGGTTCCGTCGTTGCGAATGCCATCGTTGGCGCCAAATGGGTAATTGATGGCGGACGTGTTTTCAGCTCTGTTCTGTGGCCGGACCGCTCCACTTTGGGCCTGGACGTTATAGACCCAAATCTGGAATATACCTTGAGAGGCATAAATCTTGAAAACTCGATGGTTGGCGGCGGCTTTCATCGCAACGGGCCTAGAAATGTGCTCTGTTTCGACACTAACGGCCGTTACGACGTACAGGTCGCTCTCGACAGTCATCGGGGGCTGATCACGCTAAAAAATCGGGTAGTAGTTCCGAATCCCCTCGGCACCATCGTCACCAAATTGGATCTTTCTGCCAAGGAGCCCGACATCAGCGTCCGGACCCCCGAGATAGAACAGCTTTCAACGGAAGCGATCAGGGAAAAAGCTATTTCCGCCATCAAAACCGGCGGTCATATTTTAGTCGTCGACGACGATTCTGATTTCCTGACACTCACTGTGGAAGAGTTAAAAAAGGCCGGCTGGCAAAATATTCACACGGCTGCTTCTCCGGCGGAAGCCGAAGCCACACTAAGCTCGAGAAGATTCGATTTTATTTTGCTGGATTCCATTCTCCGCCCCGAACTGCAGATCAATAATATTGAAGAAACGGATGGAGTGGCTCTCCTGAAAAAACAAAAGCAGGATCCGGGGAAAGCCCCAAATTATCAAACCCCGATCCTGATGTGGAGCAGTTTCGAAAGCATTGTAGCCTTAAAAGGGCTTAACACCTCCGAAGCCCTCAAATTCGGCGGACGCGAAGTTGATTGGAGAGAGAAAGAAGATAAAACAATAAAGGAACTTGGCTTGTCCGAATTTATTCTTCAGACAATCTTGAAAAGCTGATGCCAACTTACAATTCATGAGAGGAGAAAATGGTTGAACCTGCCGGCTTAAAAAAATCTACGCCACCGCCCAAACCGCTGAAAATCCGCGGCCGGGCGGGAGACCATCTTTCCGCCGGAATTGCTTTTTTAAGCTCTCAAGGCAGGGTCAAAAGCAGTAATTCCGCTTTCAGACAGCTTTTCGGCCCAAATCTTTCCCTGTGCCGCAACCAAAAATTTCTTGATATGCTCCAATTATCCGAAGCCGAATTGCTTCAGCTTCTCGCTTCAGCGACCCTAAAAAGAATTACGAAACGATCGTTGATCTCCGATCGCAGCGGGAATCCCGTTAATGTGGAATATAAACTGATTAGGGAACAAAAGGATCATATTTTCTTCGAAATAAGCATTATTTCTCAACCGCCTGAAAAGCTGTCCCTTACGGGCGAACAGCAGAGATTGATACGGGCGGGAGAAGGCGCCCTTCAGCTTACCCATGCTTTAAAAGGGACCAGCAACAGCTTTTCCCGGGCACTCTCGCTTCTGGGCGATCAACCGGACCCGGAAATGTTTGCCAAACTTTTTCCTGTCCTGCAGCGAACCAGCCAGCGATTGTCCACCATCATTAATGATTTACTTAGAATCGGCCGCAGCGGAGAAGTTGAGTTCAAAGAAATCAATCTGCTCCCTTTACTTGAGCAAATCAGAAGTTTTGAGGATATCGATCCAAGGCTCAAAAGGTTCGGTGTCGAACTTGAGATTTCGGGCAGCTGTTCGCCGATTGAAGGTGTGGGGATAGAATTGACGGAAGCGTTCGTCTGTTTGATTGATAATGCCATAGATGCGATCTTGGAAACTCATAGGCCGGACGGTAAAATTTCAATTGAGTTAAAAAACGAAGAGGCAGAAGCGGGAGAAGTAACGGTTGCTGTTCACGACAACGGTGTCGGTATTCTCCCCGAAAAATTGGCGGACATTTTTCGTCTGTTCTTTACCACCAAAAGGGAGGGCTCGGGCTTAGGATTATCCTTTGCGCAAAAGACCGTCGAAGAAACTCACGGCGGCAGGATCGACGTCGTTTCCCAAATCGGCCACGGGACAACTTTTGTCGTTCACCTCAAACAACAGCCGCCCAAAGATCGCTTAACGGGAAGATCTTCAGGGATGGCAGTCAAGATACGCGAAGTTCGTCAGCAGATTACAAAAGAAATCGGGGCTGATCCCGGGCTTGTCACTGAATGCTTGGATTCCATGAGCGATGAACACAAGCTGGAAAGTCCTGTGGAAAAGCTGGTAACGCAAATCGAATGGCAGATCAAACGGCTACAGGAATTTATTATGACCAATCTGCCCCATGTCTCGGTCAATAACTTTGCACGCCGGACCGAAATCGTCCTGGCCACAGAGAGCGTTTCAGCTATTAAGACACGCTGGATAGAATTGATTAATCACGAGCTGGCCAATCTCGGCATCGCGGCCCACTGCAATGTAGCCGCGACCCGAAAAATCAAAATGGGCGCCGCCGTCTGCCGTATCTTTGAGATTAGAAAACACCAATCGGAAAATTTAACTGAAGGGGAGAAAGACGCGCTCGAAGCAGCCCTCAAAGACAAACTCACCCCGCTTCCCACTTATGAGGAAATAAGCGAACAAAGCAAATTTTTTCCATCCGTTTTCAATACTCTGCTTAAACTGGATCATCAGGGGAATAAAGAAGGCAGTCTCGTCAGTTTGATCTTTACGCTTTCGGTAAACAGTAAAACCCCGCGACTGGTCGGAACAAAAGTGAAATTTCACCCATCCGATCCTGATATAGAAGGATTACTTTCAAGAAAATACGGCAAAAAATTACCGCCCGCACCCGAAATACTGGCTGGTTTCATGAGACAATTGAAAGGGCCCGAAGATATTTTCTCGAGAAATGAGCAGGTAACCTCCGAGCTTCTCGACGCTTTAGGTGCCGATCCACATATCAGAAAGCTTATCGGGCTGTACAATATTAATAGCGCTTTGATCTGCGCTTTCCAAACCGTTCAGGAGCATTATGTAATAAATATTCTGGGCTCTATTTTCCCGGGCACGATCCCCGGGGATATTGAAAAAGAATTTCTGGCCGCTAACCTGGCCTGGAAAACTGCTATCCATAAAAAATAGCCAGGTCTTCCGCATAAACCCTGAAATCCATCCATTTTTTTCTCGATAATAAGACATGAAACCGCTCGGCGCGCCACCGTGCACCTTAACCATCCAAAAAGATCATTTCCCGGTCAGGGCCGGCTATGACCTTGAGTCCCGCTTACCTGGGCTGCGTGAGGTTTGCCGACTGTTCCCGCCCGGGATATTGAACCGGCTCTGTTCCGCGCCGATCTCGACTTTTATCTGGCAGATCACCGACCGTTTCCCGAACCGCACGACGGTCCCCTTGTTCGAGGCACTGGAAGCTTATGTCGGGCCGATCGCCGGCGATAAGACTTTTTCCCGTCGGATGGACGCCGTCAGCCATACGCTCTGGCTGCTTCACTCATTGGACCGCCTCGCCGGATGCAAGACACTAGACGATGCCGTTCTTCTGTTCGGTGGTCGCGGCCTTAATGGCCTGGCGGACGCCTGCCCGGCGATCGTCGAGCTCGCAAGACTGTATAATTCGTTGAACAATAACGATAAAAGGCTCCTGGTGATCGCCACCCTGCTCCACGACATCGGCAAGGCGACCGGCAATCGGGAGCGCCATCCTCATGTCGGCCTCGAATTATTCCGACGCAGTCCGGCCCTGAAAGCAGCGGTCGCGGCAACTTTCTCTTCTTGCCAGATAACTAATAAAGAATCTCTCCTCCTGATCGATGCGGCCATCGGCGAACATGATCTGATCGGCGGCCTGGCGATCACCCGGGACCGGAATATTTATGAGTGCGCCGGCGCGATCCGGAACGCCACGGACCGCTCTGATCTTCGCGAAAAGTTGCTAGCCTTTCTCACTTTGGTCAACTTTGCCGATATTGACGCCCAGAGCGAACGCGGAATTTTCAACGGAGAGAAACTGGCTGCCTTCCGTGAAGCTTTCGTCAAGCTGCGGGGCTTTTTGCGGTCGCCGGGAGAAAAAAACGATCACATCTGGTGGGGCAAAGAAAGGTTCCTCGCCTGGACGGGTGGGGACACCCCCGGAGTTTCTCTTAAAGAAAAAGAGGAGTTGCTCGCAAAACTCTGCCCCGATGAGCCGGAGCGGGAACACCTCCTGTCGACCCTGGGAAAAATCAGTTTATTTGACGGCATGTACAATTTCGCCACGACTATCCACCACCCGGCTTCAACGGCTCACTTTCTCCGCTGGATCGCCGGCTTACAACCACAAACAGTGATCGTCGATGTCGCCTTGTTGACCGACCCGGAGATCGCGGCCAGGGTCGCAACCGCCGCCCAAGATGGTTCATTCGAGAAGGTTTTTAATGTCCTGACCGTTGAAACAGCAGGCCAAAAAACGATCAGGCTAAATCGGCTGGCGTATTAAGATCTGATTATCTGCCGCGAAAACGACCTGATCGCTAAGTTCACTCCCCGCTTCGATCTTACCGCCGGCCACAAGGCAATTATCCAGGACAACATTCGCGCCTACCACTACGCCTTGCCCGGCTTCACGGTCTTCGGGGAATAAAATTGAATTGCGTATCTTCGCTCCTTGTTCAACCCGCCCGCCATTCCCGATCACGACCTGCGGACCGATCTCTACCCCTGCCGCCAAACTTACATTGTTGCCGATGACCACCGGCGGTCGGATATTTTCCAGCGTGGAGGCAGAGATATTCACTCCCGCACCCAGCCAAACTCCCGGCCGCACCTCTTCTCCGGGCAGGTCGAGGTTCCCCTGGCCGGCCAGCGCCTCAAAATTGACCTCTCTTAAGTCACGCGGCGTGCCGATGTCCCGCCAAAAAAATTCCGGCGGGGCGATAAACGCCTTGAGCGGGTGGCGGTCCGGCAGCAGTCCCTTCTGGAAAAGATCGCGCGCAAAATCGGCAAAATGACAGTCAAAAGCCCGCGCGTAATGATCGAAGACTTTTGCCTTGAGGCCGAAGATCCCCACATTAGCCAGGTTGCCGATATGCGCCACGTAATCGTCGGCAGACGGTCTTTCAATAAAACCGGAGATCGGAAAAGCGCGCCAGTGCAGCTCGTGCAGCCTTTTACGATAAATCTCGACATATCGCTGACGCGTGCGGGTCAACGCCACCGCCTCTCCCGCGGCTCGATGGCATTCATAAACATAGCGCCCATAGGCCTGGATCAGCACCGGGTCGTTGATCTGCATCGTCCCGAACCTGTCGAACAATTTCTCCCATGGTGTTTCGCGCGCCACGATCACGCCCCAGGCGGGGGAACGCTTCAGCCACGCGTTAAGAAACGGCTTGATGATCTGTTTGTCCCAAACGATATCACCATTAAGGATCAGCAATCTCTCCTGGCGCCGCCCCAGGCTCCCCTGCTGTTCGAACCAGCGGTAAACCGTGTACGCCGAGCCCCAGCTCTCGATCCCCTGCTCGTCCATGTCAAAATAATCGATCGCCAAGCCGAGAGGCGAGGGGTCGCCGATCGCCCGGCGCACAGACTCGGCCTGATGTTTGACGACGACAGTCACCCGATCGATCCCGGCCGAGCGGAGCGCTTCAAGCTGGCGCCGCACTATCGGTATCCCCGCCACCGGCAAAGCCGGTTTGGCAATAATGGTTGACAATCCCCGCATTCTGGTCGCGTAACCAGCCGCGAGAATAACTGCGTGTATATTACCTGAATTGCTCATCTTCCACCCGTTTGATTATCAGCCAAGTTGGCCCTGAATTTCACTTTTTCCCGGCAAATAATCGGTGAAATTTTCCCCACTTTTTGCCGATATATATGTAGAAAGGAAGCGGTTAGCATGTCGGCAGAAATATACAACCAGAGAATTCTAGATAAAAGAATCAACACGCGGTTGCCGAACTTGGTTCCCATCCATAAAATAACCGCGCGAACGGAAGGGATACTGCCTCCCCGCTTCTCTCCAATAAACCCACGACAAATCACTTTTTGCGATCCGGCAAAGATAAGTAGTTTGGCCTCGATCAGCGAACCGCCCAAAGTTTCTGTGATTAAACCTCCCGTTCTAAAAGAGACTGCTTACGTGAGCCGCGCCAAAAAGATCGCTGTCGGCGTTGCCGCCGGCGCCGCGGCTTTGCTGACCTCAACCATCGCCCTGGCCGGCGGGCCCAATACTCTTTTGTTTTTGGCCCATAAAGATCTTGTCGGCTGGCTGGCGATCGCCGCCGGATTGATCTACACCGGCAGGCTCCTCTGGCGGGAACTGAAACCGGAAAATTATCAATCGCCCCAAAGCCAACTCAATGTCGGCAGTCCCACGCCCAAAAAATTGTTCAAGACCCTGGTCGCTCCTGCTTGGGCTAGTTTAATGGCTGTTGGGACCGCGATGAAATTCGCACCGGTGCTCGATGCTATCGTCACTCCTTTAGCTTCGCAATATCTGGGAATATCTCTGCCGCATATAGCTCTGCCGGTCTTTGGCCTGCCCGTTGCCGTCTCCTGGACGGCCTGCGCGCTGATCATAACCGTGGCTGCCGCCAAAACTACCATCGGGTCGGCGCTTGATCTCTACCGCGCTTACCGGCTTAAATATAAATTTGTCGGACGGGACATTCACCAATCAAAACTGGTCTCCAATCTGCTGACCAATGTCTCCCGCAACGGCGCCTGGGCGGCTTTGACCATTTTCACCGCCCATCTGGCCGAGATCTACGCCACCCAAACCCTGGCGCTGGCCCGCAATTATTTACACAATTTGATCTTCGGCCAGCAGCCGCTCGTCATGCTGGCCTGGGGAGCGGCGTTCGGCGCTTTTGCTCTCGGCCGCTACCTGCTGGTCGGCCGCCGGAAAGCGAATATGGACAGACAACTGCAAACTCTTGACCAAACGCAAATGGCTAAGATCTGGAACACCGTAAAAGTCGTTGGCGCCGCCGCGGCTATCGGCGCTACTGTTTTCCTGGCCGGCCCGGCTTTAACAGCCGGCAATCTGTTCGTTTTTGCCGTGGTGCTTGGTTTCACCCACAACTTTATCCATTCCAACCAGTCGCAGAAAACCGGCCTTCATCAGAAAGACAAAGTCCGGCCGGTCTTTGACTTGAAATCACTCTGGGAAAATGTCCGCAGTGTGGCCGGCGCGGTCAGAACCGTCTTTAAGCCCGGCGTCGACATGGTAGACCCACTTGTCTCTTCGTATATCATGGTTTTATTGACCCAGGGCGCTCACTGGGTGCTTAACGCCGTTTCCGGTTGTTACTCCGCCGCCGATTACAAAAAAGCGGTCCAGATGATCCTCAAACTGCTCAACCCCGAAGCCCAGAGGATGCGCAATATTTTAAAAAGCGGCTACGCTGACCTAAAGAAGGCCACAACCCCTGCAGAAGCCCGCGACGCTTTGGCCGCCGCGCTGGAAGAGACCGCCCGCTTTATGGACAGATCGGCCAACGGCGACCTGAAAAGCCGCTCCGGCCTCGCGTTCCTCAAAGACGGGATGTTCTGCACCGGTCTGCCGATCGATCGAGGTATTTTCCAGGGCTTGTTCAATCAGGAAACCGACAACCTCTGGCAGGCTTTGGTCGATGCCCGCTACGTTAACAAAGACCGGGTCCCCCTCGACGGCAAGAAGAAGGGGATTAAATTGACCGACACCATGGTCAAAGCTTTGTTTGAATCACTGACCGAGCTGGAAAAACTCTCCGAGCTGAAACAACCCTCCGATGATGAGAAGAAAATACTGGCCGAAAAAAGAAACGATGAATATCTCATGTCCGTTTTTGAATTTTACAAGACAGCCAAAGGATTAGAAGCCAAGAAAGCCGCTGACAAAAAGACCGATCCGCAGGAGTGGGGAAAAAATATTGCTCTAGCCGGCGTCGAGCTGATCACCAACCGTTTCCAGGCCCGTGGCGACCAGGACCTGCGCGTCCACGGCGAACACATTCGTTTTGCCGCCCGCGAATATGAAGAAACCGCCCGCCTGGTCCGGCGCATGGATGTTTCACGGGTCGATCTGGATTCACTTAAACAGAAATTTGCTCGGCGGCTCAACGCCCTTTATTGCCGGGCTTATACTCATGCCGACACCACCCCGGTCCGGTTTTACACCAACATCCTGCCCGACGGCTATAACGCCAAACAATTCGCCATCGACTTCTGTCAGCAGGTGATGGCTGATTTCGTCGGCGGCTTTGATCTGGCAGTTCTTTCTCCTAACGGGCAGGTCAAACTCTGGCTGGTGCCGATGAAAGTGGTCAAGGACTTTAAAAAAGATTATCGGGAAGTCATGGCGATCGAGAGCCGCGATACTGAGGGGGAAGACCTGCGCTTAGGCTGGTACAAGCGGGATGATCACGATATCGTCAACACCACTTTGAGCGATATTCACCACATTGATAACACCGCCCATTTTGATAAACACGGGCATGACATCAAAAAATATCCGACCGCCGAAGTCCTGACCCCGCCGAAGTTGGAAAATGATGAATTTTACGACGTCGTCTATCGGGACGGTGCACGTTTAAGAATTTTTGGTGACGGCCATCAAGAAGTTGTTGCCGGCAATCTTGATGGGAAGACCCCGCTCCTGATCCTGCCGGGCACCGAGCGGCACCAATATGTTGCCGCCAACACTACCGCGGTGTTTGATGAATCGATGATCGACACCGGGCTTTTGGCTACAATCAAGTCCGGAGATATCCCTCACCCGTGGGGCGGATCGCTGGTTAAAGACGCGGACATCGCTCCCCGCTGGCGCTTCATGTACCCGACCGAATATACCAGCGTCAGCGACGCCGACCAGATGGACATCAATGTCACCAACCTGCGGCTTTTCCACACCCGCGCCCTGCCGCACCTGCGGATCATGTACCGCCGACCGAGAAAAGAAAATGTTCCATATTCAGAAGCTATGGTCGACAGTCCTCACGATTCTCTCTTAGAAGTCGGCGTGGCCAATGTTTGGATGGTGCTGAAGGCCAAATTGACCGGCGGTCGCGAATTATATTTCCCGCTCAATATGAACAAAGAGAACGAACGGACGTTCGGCGGCGACCTCTGGAAATATATTGACGAGACCAAACCGCTAGAGATCGTAAAAAAGGCGACGGGTTACTTTCTGAAGATCACCCCCCGGGAGGCAGCCTTTAAGGATCCCGACTTCGTGGCCGCGACGGAAATAGAGATCAACGATCGAGGCACTTATCAGGTTATGAAAAACGGTGAATACAACAAGCGGGACTCTATCCTGGAAGTCCCTCTGCCGCTGGAAATGGTCGACCTGGCCGCCAAGAATATGTTCGAGGCAGGCAGTATCCACATCGATCCGATCCGCTACGGCGACGTCGGCGGGCCGGTGCCGGTGATGGACTATATTTTCCTCCGCCACAACGAAGCGGGCGACGTCACCGATAAGGCCCGAGAGCGGGTCCTGCCGCGGCGCCTGGCACAGTTGATCATCAACGGCACCTACTCTCTCTTGAGTGAGACCGAAATGGAACACGTTGAAACAGTCGACGATGTTCTGAACAGGGAAGACCTCCCCTACACGGACAAAAAAGGGCTCGTGCACCTGGCAATGACCGAAGAAGAATACCAGGCCTTCAAACCCTGGATCACGCCCTATCATGGCCAGCGCGGAGCACAGTGGAACCCCAAAGGCGAAGTCACGATGGAAGCCGCCCATTTCAACGCCATGTGCGAAGCGATCTATGATCAGATCTCCTACCGGCGCTTTATGCCGGATGACAGGTGCCGGACCTTCTGGGATCCGGCCGAGGTTAGCTAAAATGACAACTCATTATGAACCAATACACAGAATGAGCGTTTTTAATCCGCCGACGGTCAAGAACGCGGGAGCCAGACCGCTGCTTTACCACAACGGGGAGATCGCCCAACTCAACGTCATCAACTGGCACGGGCGCAGCTGGGCGTGCGATCCGCGTCAGCTGGGTTATAACGCTGCCACCGGCAATGAAGCTCATCTGCACGTAACCGGGATGGGTACTCCCAATCGCTTTTGGCATTCAATTCATGCCGATAAAAGAGGCGAAGGATGGGTCATGGGCCGGTTTAGCGGCCAGCCGGGCAATTCTAAGGGCAGGATAAAATGGACACCTTTGGAGACCAGCCAGGTTTCACCTCTTTTATGGGGAAAGGTTTCCTCTGCCGCTGCTTATCTTGGCCGGGAAGTCTGCCAGGAAAACATCGTCGCTTGCCGGGCTGACGGGCTGGATGTAGTCACCACCCACATTTCCGGCGATCAGGACCGGCGGCTCATTTCCATCAACCCCAATGACTGGGGAACGAAACATCCTGGTCGAAAAGCCATGATCGAACAACTCGACCAGATCGATCTGACGGAGATCAATTCGACCAGGCTTGAGGGCGATAAACTGATCCTAACTTCAAATATCTGCGGCAGCGACGGACAGCCCCTGACCCACACGATCGATATCAGCTGGGTGCCGACCGATGTCCGCAAGGCCATGTACAATCCAAAAGATCATGATGAAAAATATTCCGTCCGCATCATCGAACCCGATCCCCGGGAAGATTTTGAGTGCCGCGGGCGGGAACAGGTCGCGACTTTCTATAACGAAGTCAACGAACAGCTTGACCACGAGATCGTCCGCGTCACCCGCAGCAATGATTTTATCTTCTCCGTCAAGGTCGAGTTCAAACCCGGCCTGAACGATCCCAATCCTCGTGAGTCAGTCGAGCTGACCGCGGATTCGCCGGAAGCCATTGGCCGTCTGGAAAGCTTTAAAACCCTGCCGGAACACGTTCAAGCCGCGGTGATCAAGGCCTGCTGGAAAACTTTTGAAGTCGCTAACTTTAACTGGTCAAGGGTCGAGAAAGGCGGTTTGCGCCGCCGCCGGTTCATTCAATTCTACGAATACCGCACAAGCCGGGTCAGGGATGCCCTGAAAGGACAGGCACCGTTAAAAGACGGGGAATCGATCGTCGTCATGAAGGTCCGCTCCGCCGCGACGGTCGTTCATCTCGACGACGCCAACGGCCGGAAGAAAGGGGACGAAGAAGTCATCCCTCTGAACTTCGACCCGACCGAAGGCCACCCCGAGCAATATCGGCTGATGAATTTTGATCCGCGCCCCTTTGCCGCTTACAAAACCGGCTTTATGTCGCCGATCGATACCGCCATCGCTCCCCAGCATCTGATCGATCCATATGTTATGGGTAGCGAGATCATGGCGGCGATCTGGCCGAAGGTCGACCAGCTCGGCTTCTTCGGCCCTTTCATGCTGACCGCCATGGCTTTCCCCCATGGGAGCGAATTCACCGATTTCTTTAATAATCCCTGGTACGTCAGGGCTTTCAGCTCGACCTCGCACAGTATCTTTGACGCCAAGCGGGACGCCGGCCGCAGTTACTCGCTCCTCGGTGACCAGCTCTTTATGAAAAAAATGGTCGGCGCCGCCATGGTCACCGGGCCGAACACCGATTCCGCCAGCCCTGTCCGCGAAGGCCGCCTCTTCCCGGTCAGGATGCCGGGCCAGAAAATGTTTTTCATTAAAACCGCCATCCCCGGCTGGAACATCGAGGTCATCGAAGACGCTCTCTCTTCTTACATGTTCATGCGCATGTTCGGTCTGGCGACCGAAACGACCGTTTTAACCTTGAGCGCCGGCGGCGGACTGGACAACTACCAGCTGGCACTGATCGTCCAGCGCGGCCAGCGCTGGAATGCCGGTAAAAATATTTACCTTAAAGACGCCTGGGAAGGGATTTATGAGGACCTGTTCCGCGGACCAAACTTTTATTCGCCTAGCTCAATGTATCATCGTGCCGCCGATCTTGTTTTTCGCCGCAACGGCGCGGGCGAAGGAGCCGGCCTCGATACCATTGATGCCAGGAATGGTTTGGCGGCGGTCCGCTCGCAAAAAGCGGCTAAAGTCTCTGCGGCCAGTGGCCAGCAGGCGCCGGCCAAACTATCGATCAAACCGAATCAGCCGCTGGCAAAAATGTTTGAATACAACGAAGCCCGTGAATGGCTTAACGTCGGCACCTGGTATTTTGATTCCGGCGCCAAGCTGATCTCTTTCTCCATGGTGGCGATCTTTGCTTCGCTCATGTTCGCCCCTCTGCCGGTCGCCGGAGCGGTCTTTTTCTTCGCCTGTCTGGCCACCACGGTCTTCAGTTGGCCGTTCTGGGCGGTCCAGATGGCCAAAGTCGGCGTAGCGCCGAGGACCATTCTTTCGATGACGCCCAAACATCTCTTCTGGGGCAACATCTCGATGCACACCACCCTTAAGTCCGGCTGCGACATGGAGCGCCTCGGCGTCGGCCGCTTCCGGATCAGTGACCGCAATCTCGGCAACCGGATCCCGATGCGCGACAAACGGACCGCTTTTCTCGTCGGGATCGTCCTGCCGTCGGCGGCCGGCGCGGCTCTCATCGGCGGCGCTCTCGCGATATCTTTTGGTGTCAGCCTTGTCCCGCTGGCCATGGCCGCCCTGCCGATCCTGGCCGGCTGGCGCCTCTCCCGCTTCCTCGACCGGTGGACAAGCCGGCTCTGGTATAACGGCGACCAGAAGAGTTTCTGGCGAGCGGCGATTCGTTTTGCCGGCCGCAACGCCCCTCTGTTTGGCGGCGCGGCGGTTTCGCTCATCGTCCTGCCGCATTTTGCGGTCTTTGCCATCCCGCTGATCACCGCGGCCATGGCCGGCGGCTGGTCGCTCTTCATGGGTTACAACATTTTCAACGAATTTAGGATTTATCACAAAGAGCAGAAGGAAAATTATAGTCGGCCGGAACCGAATCCGACAGGAATTCCCCGCCATCAGGCCGATACCTGGCGGAATACCTTCAAGGAAATATTCGGCATCAAGCCGCCGCTTTTCGGCAAACAGGAATTCACCAGTAACAATGATATAAACGTCAGCCCCTATCGGCTGCGTGACGCCATTCAAGCCCAATTTCCCAAACTGCTTGATAATGTCCTGGTTAAAGACAGCGCCCTGGCCAAAGATTTTAAGAACAGAGAAACGGCGATCACGGCCGGCCTGCAACAAGCCGGTTATATTGATGCTAATGGTTTTCCGCTGATCGCGCTCGATCAGCCGCTGCCTGTTTTAGTAGATCTTATTATGAAAGATGCCAGACTTAATAGCTTGGTGGATAACAAAGGCAACCGGCTTCTGGCCACCGGCTCGGTCGCCAGAGCAAGTATTCCCGACGCAGATTTCCAATTCCTGCCACACCTATTTAATGACCCGACCGCGCCAACGCTTGTTTTTAAGCAGGCTATTGCCGATGAGGACATCTCCCGCTGTCCCATTTCTGACAAAACAAAAACCGCCTTAAAACAGGCCCACGAAAAAGACAAGAAGGCCATCGCTAAGATAATAAGAGATATCAAACAAAATGGAAAGAACCCCATGGGAATCATTAATTCCCTGATTTGCGGAGAAAAAAACAGAATTATTTATTTATATTCAGAATTTAAGTCCGGGACAAATCAACCGCCACGGCGGCTAAGAGGGTTGCTCCGTCGCGCCAAGATCGCCCGCCTGGCCAAGCTGACCGAAAACGAAATTCAGTCAATGCCGCGCGATAGCCGATTGGTCGGCAATCTGGACGCCCTGCAATATGACCGGGTCCAGGAGCTCAATCGGCTGATGATCGAAGAATATTTCCCGCAATTTGCTCCGCGCTGGAAATCAGGGCTCTTATTATTTATCGAAGCATTGGAATCAATAAGGAGGCGATTAGCATGACCGGCAAGATCGGAAGTTTAACTCGATTCGTGAAAAAATGGGCCTGGCCGATCGGTTTGTCCCTGGGCTTTGCCTACGGCGGCTACGCCTACTTTGCGCCGTCCAGCGATAAAAAACCGCCCAAGGAGCTTTGTGCGGAGAAAAATCTGGCGCCTCGCGATTTCCATCTCTGCGTCATCGATGAAAACCTGAAGATACACGAAGCCTTCCGCCAAAAGAGCGTTAGGGAAAATATCGTCAAGACCAATGCCGATCTGGGCCTGGTGGAAACCCCGACTCCCGAAGCCGGAAACGGCCCAGCCGCCACCGCACGGCACGGCCTGATCACCGCCTCCCGCCACGCTAATTCCCAAACCGACAACTGGCTGCTGCTCGAGGCGGCCCGCAAAGGAATTTATCTCTTTTATCTGACGGAAGAAGCCGCCTACCTGAAACAGGCGGAAACTCTCCTGAACGCCGCTCTGGCCAACAGGGATACCTCGGTCGGTTTTGACACTAACCCGGGCGCCTTTAAAAACCTTGGGGCCGAAACTATCTTCCCGGTCGAAGGTTATTTTGAGCTCAAACTAACCCGTCTGCAGATCCTCAATATCCTCGATCCGGGAGCGGCCGTCCTGCTGAGCCGGGAAATAGAAAAAGAACTCGCCGATCCCCGGGTGGTCGATGCCCAGCGTTCCAATTCGATCTCCGCCCAGGGTTATGTCAACCGGTTGCGACTGCTGAAAAGCGATCTGGCCTATTTCCAGCCCAATGCCGATCTCGATGCCGGCATCCGCGCCGCCGATGAGAGCCGCCTCTGGGCGGAGTCCGAAGGCGATCGACCGGTCCAATACCTTTTAGCTTATGGTTTAAACCGCAAAGACCTGCGCCACGATGCCCTGCAATCCGAGATCTTTGCCGCCCGCTTGCTGGTACTGAAAGAGTTGAAAAAACCGGCCGAAGCCCGCGATTTTAGCCCGGCGGTCAATAAATTCAGAGCTGTGATGGATTCAGCCGAAGCCACTCAAAAAAACGGCGGTTTCCTTGATCTCGGCCTCGATGCCTTTGTCAATCTGCTCCACATCGCGATAGTCGCTTCTCACTCACGCGCGGAAGCGGCCGCCAACTTCGATAAATTTGTCGACTGGAATAAGGTCAACGCCCTGCCTGATTTTAAAGAGTCGCTTGGTCTGTTGGTCAGGGATGAAAGTTTTTGCTCCAAATTATCCAATCGGACCGGTGAAACCTGCCCCGAACCAAAAGAAGTTATCAGCAATGTTTTCTTGTACTTTGGCTGGTCCGGCTTAGCGCTAAAAGACACCAAGCCGGTCGTCACCGAGATCAACCTGCTTGATCCGGCCATCAGCGATCCGGAAACAAGATTAGGCATCATTATCAAATGCCTGCAGTCGTCCGACGTCGATAAAAAGAAGCTTAACGATATCCAGGCCTGGTGGCTGGCGCCGGCAACTTCCCGGTGAAACTAATGATGATTTTTGACGATAGATATATGGAGGAAGGGTATCATGGTTGAATGCGGACCGATAAGACCAAACGGCATTTATCCGGGAGTTTTCCTGGGGGATAACGTCACTGTCTCCAGCTACACCCTCGGCGACTTCGCCCAAACTTCGGGGGCCAAAGTCAAGATCGATGCCAAATTCTCTGCCTTCGGGCAGGGTCTCAAATTCCCCATGGACGAGGCACTCAGCGCCGCTCGCAGCGGCACCGCCCTGTTCATCAAGCTTGAACCGTGGAACCCGGCAGAACCAAAGAATAATCCTTACAGCCTGCGCGATATCGCCGACAGAAAATATGACGCGCTGCTCACCGGTTTTGCCCGGCAGGTCAAGGCCTTCGGCCAGCCGATCCTCATTACTTTCGCCCACGAAATGAATCTAGTTGCTTATCCATGGGGCAAGGCCAATCCCGCCGAATATAAAGCCGCTTTCCACCATGTGCACGAACTCTTCCGGCAGGCCGGCGCCTGCAACGTCACCTGGGTCTTCAACCCCGATGCGCAAAGCAACGCCGAGGCCTATTATCCCGGCGATGACGTCGTCGATTGGATCGCGGTCGACGGCTACAGCGACATCGGCAAAAGACAGTCCTGTTCCGAGATCTTTGACCAGCGATTCACCGAGTATAAAAATAAACACCCGGACAAGACCCTGATGATCGGGGAATTCGGCTACAACAGTTATGCCCCGGACGAAAATCAGCGGAAGATCGAAGAAAAAGTCAATAAGCCGGCCTGGTTGAAAGAGTGCATCGATTATGTCGCCGACGGCGGCAAGATCAAAGCCTTTGTCTATTTCAACACGGACAAGATGGAGAACGGTCAAACAAAAAAATGGGCGGTCAAATCACCCGAAGCCAGGCATGCTTATCGCGAGGCAATGAAAGAGGCCGAAAGAAAGCACGAAGATATTTTCCGCGGCCGGATACTGACCCCCGCGCCGCTTGAAGAAACCAGGCGATCGTCTTCGGGCGCGGCCGATTTCGCCCTGGGCCGTTACGCGTCGGAGATGCGGCCCGTGTTCGACGAAAAAAAGATAAAAGCCGCGTTCCAGACGGGGGAACTTGATCTCCCTGCGGTCGAAGCCGCGCTCGCCGCGGTCATCGACCAGCTGGAGCGGGCGCCGGATGAAAAATTTAATCCGCTGACCGGAGATAGGAACGCTTTTGCCAGCCGCTTCCGGGACCTCGAAAGGATCGCCGACATCGATCGCAGCCAGAAGCATGAGCTGGTCCAATATTTCCGGCATCCCCGCGAATATTGGAACAATGCCATCGCCTTGCTCTCCGCTTACACGCAGGAAATAATGGAAACCGGCCAGACCTTTAAATTGTCGACGGTGCTGGAATGGTCGGCGCTCATCCTAGCCGAACTCGAAAACCTGGAAAGGCAGAATAAAACCGTCCCTAAAGCCATCTTAAACGAGAGCAGTGAAAGGGTCCTGCCGTCGGATTTCAACTGGGCGATGCTTTATTTTATCGAAGCCGAGACCCTCTCCCAATTGAAGAATCAAACCCCGGCGGATTATCAGCAAGGGATCGATTTAACCTTGACGGGACTTAAGAAAATATTCGAGTTTTCGGGCAAGAACCTCTATCCTTCCATGCCCGACTTTTTTATCGTTTCGAAGGGGGTCCTGGTCCTGGGCGACCTTTATTCCAAGCTGGCGAACCTCACCAAAAAAGAAGAATATTATGCCGCTGCTTTCCAGCTTTACCGGAGTGTTTCCAATATTGATGAAAAGCGGGGAATGAACCTGGAGATCGATCTGCCAGCCGGCCTCGACAGCCGCACCGCGACGAAAGTCGAGCCGTTCAAGGACAGAAAAGAAGATATTTTATTTGATCTCACCGGCCGGCACCTCAAGATCAGTACCAGTGCGGCGGGAGTTGAGCGGGCGCTGGAATTCAACATCGAGCGGGATTATATCGAAAGAGAAAAAAAAGAACAGGCAATATCCGGCTTTTACAATTATCAGAAAGGGATCGCCCTGCTCAAACAGGCGGGACTGGTCGTCGCCTGGCCGAGGATTAAAACTATCGAAGAAGCCGTCGAGCAGATCGGAAACGTCGAGATCGCGAAAAAAGAACTCACCACTGCCAATGAGAGGACCGGCAAGAACAAAAATGACCGGGAATTGATCTCCACCCTTAGCCAAAAATTCGACGCCACACTTAATTCGTGGGTCCCAGCCTACGGCTTCCCCCTGCCCGAATCTCTGTTCCTGCGCGCGTATAACGAAGCCTCGGTCAAGACGGACCGGATCAATTCTTCCTTTTTTCTGGAACTGGCCAAGCTGACCGAGGGGGAATTGATCCTTATGCTCGCCGACCAGATCAGCTCCCATCAGGAAAAAGAGGCGGACAGAAAGAAAAACGCCGAAATGGTCGATAAACTAAAACAACTGCCGGAAGTCAACGGCCGTTTTGAGGCCGCTCTCAAGGGCCTTGATTCGGACGAGACCAATAAGCAGCTAAGAAAATCAGAAGCCTTGATCAACACCGCCCGCGATCACTACTTTACCGGGATCAACCCTCGCTTCAAGTATCTCTATGTCTGGTCACAGGCCAAACTGGGCGAGATCGCGCTCCGGACCGCCGACTTCGTCTATATAGCGGACCAATATGGAGCAGTTCTGCCTACCCGACAGCATCTGCCCGAATCAACGCACATCACCGATGCGGCCCGACTGCTGGCCTGGTCGGATCGGATCGACAATATGTTTCCGGACAGCGGCATCCAAAAATCGGAATACATCGGCGTCAATTTCGATTATTGCCGCACCACCTTCATGCTGGCCGGCAAAGCGATGAAGAGCGCTAACGGCCGGTATAAAACCGTGGTTGAGCTAAACGATCTTGACCCCAATAAAACTATCAAGCTGGTCGATGAAATCATCGCCAATAATCTCGATGAGCTCTCCGACAGCGACCGGCAGTACTTTACTCTGCTCTTGAACCAGAAAAAAGCCGGCGCGCTGATCCAGCTGAAAGATAAAAAAGACGGAAAAATAAAGGTTAAACAAGCGCTGGAAATTTTGAGAACCAACGAACTGTTGATCGCGCCGCCCATCCCGCCACATATTTACGACAAGCTGGTTGACATCCACAAAGTCCTGGCCGGTCAAAAAGTGGAGCACTACGATAAAAATGAAAAAACGTTTAAAGAAAAAACCATGTCCTTCGCAGACATGCTGACGATCATCCAGCCGCTCAAGGTCTTTGTTGACAGATATACTACCGTCACAGCTAACGAAGACATAGTCAAGCTTGCTCCCTCGCTCAAGGCCGAGTTTGCTCCCTTGCTCAAGAACCGGCCGGCCGAGATGAAAGAGCTAAGTAAAAAGCTTGATGAATTAACAAAACTGATCAAGCAGAAAGACAAGACCGCCGCCGCCCAAGCCAAAGTGATCCTTGACCTAGTTGAAAAGATCGACGTCTCCCGCCGGTTCGAAAGCGAGATCAAACAAAAACAGATCTGGGATTTCCATTCCACGCGGGCCGAGCTGTATCATTTTCTGGCGGTGGCGAGAAGCATCAGCTCTGAAGTACTCCCGAAAGACCATGTGCTTTACGAATATGTCCAGAGTGCCTACCACCAATCACGGCGTTCCACCACTTCTTATGACCGCCTGATTCGCCCCTACTACATCTACGCGGATTTTGGCGACTTCACTGAAGACGAAGAATACACCATCCCCCCGCAATTAAATAATAAATAATAAATTGCCTGAAATTTCTCAAAATCAGAGCGGATATAGTTCCGGGTGAAATTGCCGCCCCCGGAGGTGAAGATTAAAAGATTCTTTCATAAAGAGCCAAGGCAAGTGTCAGCAAATTCATATTAAAAAGGAGAAACAAAATGGGATTACGATTAGAAGCTGTTAGATTTTCCAGATTCGCTAAAGCCGCGGGTTTTATCGGCTTGACCGCCTTGTCGGCCTGCAAAAAAGCCACCAGTGAAAGGACCGTGCAATCCGCCAGTCCAAGTGTTCCAACGGTCGCGGCGCCTCTGACCGCCTCCGCGGCACCGCTTGAAACGGCCGCCCCCGTTGCGACAGCCACAGCTCCCTCGGTGGGGGTGGCGGGCGTCAATATCAGCGAGGCGATAGTGAAAGCCGGCTCAAAACCGACCGGTTATAAAGGAGCCGAGGGCAAGGTCGTCATCGAAAATGGCGCGATCAAGACTACCGCCGATATCGAAGGCACCGATGCCGGCTTTTTTGTCTCGTTTCCGGCGGTCGACATCAAGGGGGCACAAAACCTCGAACTGTACACCAAGGCAAATATCTTTCAAAAACAGGGCTGGGACCATTATAGCTCGATCCAGCTCAAGGATGAGAATGGCAAGCGGTATATAGTTTTGGAACTCTGCCGTGAAGGCCAGTACGGCAATTGTGCCGGAAAACCGGTCACAAGCTCGGGCAGTGTCCGGCAGGGAACGACCCTGAAGATCAAACTCCCGGAAGGGCTCGACACTCTGGAGAGATTTGAAGTGGTGTTCATCGGCGACACGAAAGTCGCCGCCGGCGCCGTCTTCGAAAAGATCCTAGTTAAGTAAAAAGAAAGAAAGCGACCTAAATAAATGAGGGCCCTTTGTCTTGATTTGACGAGGGGCCCTTATTATTTCTGCCTGAAATTATCGCCAAAATCTGTCGATATATATACGGGAGAAATAATAGAATGACACCACCTGTCAATCCGACGAATATTAATAGGATCACGCTGGCGCCGCCTCCCGCCCCCAATGCGCCAGCCGCCGCCACAAATCAGCAGTTGGATGACCTCATCGCGCAAACCTGGGCTTACCTCAACGCGACCATGGTCGACAAAGAGACCGGCCGCCCGCTGGCCGAAATTGACGGCAAAGAAGATATTGACGGCGACAAGAACAAGCGCGAACGCTATACCTACTCCGAAACCGTCGGTTATGTCATGCTCGAGGCCGTGGCCGTGGGGGACGAAAAACGGCTCGAGAGAACCTGGCAGTGGGCCAAGACCAATCTCCAGCGCAACGGCAATTTAAAAGTTTTTGACTGGCAGGCCCAGCAATGGAAAACCTCCGCCGCCAACGATAATCTCTTCGCCTGGCGCGCCCTGCCGATCACCGCCAAAAAAGAGTCCGGTTGGGTCATTCTTGACTCCACCAGCCAGCGCAACGGCCTCGACGCCGCCCCGGACGCCGATGAGGATATCGCCGCCGCCCTGGTCTTTGCCTACAAAAGATGGGGCAAACAAGAATATCTGGACGCCGCCCTGCCGATCATCTACAGCATCTGGGACAAATACGTCAAAGAGATCAATGGGGAGCCGATCATTTTCGCCGGTGAAAAATTCAAACAGGTCAATGAGACCAACCCCAGTTATTTCCGTCCCTATTTTTACGAAAAGGTTTTCAGCGACGACGAAGTGGTCAATGCCCTCAACAATAACGCCCAGAAACCCAACTGGAAAGCCAACTGGAAAACGCGCTGGAGCGACCTGGCCAGATCGTCCCGGCGGATCATGCGGGACGCGGGCGACGCGAAACTGCGCGGCTATAACGGCGTCAAATTATATGACGGCACAAAAAACCTCCTGCCCGACTGGATCTCGCTCGACAACAAAGGGCAGATCGTGGACGGCCGCTGGCACCGCGATCGCGGCGGCCAGCAGTCCGGCTGGGAAGTTTCGCGCGGCTATTTGCACGCCGCGCAGGACTACCGCTGGACAGGCAACCAGGCCGCGGAAAAATACCTCAAAGATAACACCTGTAGTTCGGCGGACTTTGGCCCCCATTGCTTTTATCGAAAAGAACTTATTGAGGAAGGCGCGATCCAGGGCGGCTACAATCACGACGGATCGGAAATCGACCCGCTCAATCCCAGGATCCGCGAAGCCCGCAACCTTGACCGGGAGCAGTACTCGCTCTACGGGGCGCTGCTGCCCTACTTTTACTTCGGCGGCGATCAGGACGCCGCCCAGAAAGTCCTCGACCGCATCCTTAAATATTATAAAAAAGAAGGTTATTATCAGTATCCCCGCGATTATTACGGCAGTCACCTTGTCCTGCAGGGGCTGATCGCCGTCCGGGGGCTGTTGAAGATCCAGGGGAAAAACGAGCAACTGCCCGTCCTGCCCGGGCCAAAGATCAAAATTACCTTCGGCTCTAACGTCATTAACCCTTTCTCGCGCTCGGATGAATCACCCGACGACCTGGCCCAGCAAAACGAAGGGGCGATCGATTTCTTCCACGATCTGGCCAGCGGGCCGAACGGCCTCGGCATAATCAATCGCGTCGCTACGGTCAGGGCCAAGATCGGGGTCAGGCCAAGCGATAACGTTAAGGCCGCCCGGGCCGCCGACACCGTCTTTACTGGCTTCTTTAACGCTTGGCTCAAGCAGTCCGAGCTGGGCTATGTCTCGACCGTGCCCAGAAGCAAAGTGATCGAATACGCCCCCGAGATCAAAGACCGGCTGGGTGATTTTTTCAAAAACCCGAAGGACAGCGAACTGGAGTTCAAGCCCGACATCAGGGGCAAGATCGCCGGCGAAGTCAAGAACCTGAAACAGCGCCGGGCCCTCCTCGACATGCTCGGCCAGACCAACGAAGACATCGAAAAAGCGCTGTCGTTTATCGGCGCCGCCGCCCCGCAATATAAGGCCCAATTCGCTTTTATCCTGGCCTCCAATCCCCTGAAGTATGAAAAATATCTCCGGCTGATCGGAAAAAGCATGCAGGCCGACGTTAGCTCCGCTTTTGCCGGCGCGTTCCAGAAATATCAGAGCCACAAAAATCAAAAAGAATTGAGGTTCCAACTTTACCAGGTCGTCTCTAAATATTACGAGGACAAAAGCAAACCCACTCTTTATCACGCTCCCGATCCCCGCTTTGAGGGCGAAATGCTGCTCCAGCTCGGCATCAATTCAACGAACAAAAAAAATGCCCTGCGCTATTATGATCGGGCGATCAAAAAATTCGATCTGGTCCTGGCGAACCAGATAACCGATGACGCTAAATTAAAGAACTCGCTGGAGCTGAAAGGCAAGACTTACCGCAATTTGATCGAGAGCCAGCACCCCTATGACACCGACGAAATGTACGGCTTCTCCCAGGGGTTGTCCTACGCGCTCAAGGCCCAGGCCATCTTACTGCGGGCCGGGGAAGAAACCGATCCGCAAAAGATCACGCACGAGCTCGGCGAGGCCTTTGGTCTTATCACCCGGGCGGCCAACTTCATGGACATTGCCGGCAATCACAGCATCAGCGGCCTCTTTTTTCTCCAGCTCAAGCAGTTTGCCGCCGAAAGCCTCCTGCGCCATGCCTTTACCCTCAAGGACCTGGCAATGAAAAATACGAGCTTCGCGATCGCCGGCGCCAAAAACCAGGACTTTAAGACCCTGATCGGTTACGCGAACGGCCTGCTCGAAGACATCCTGACGTGGAACGAAAACTTTCACACTTCTGTTCTGTCTCAAAACCGGACCGTGGTGCTGGACAAAGACGCGCCGGTCTGGCTGCGCCAGATCAAGGCCTTTGCCGCCGTCTGGCGGTCCAAGTCCGAAATGTTCGAATCGGGCGAGATGCGCGAAGGCAAACGCCGCGATTATTCCTTCAGCCAGCTTAAAATGCTAAAAACCGCCGAGGTTCGCCTGCTCGAAGTGCTGCGTGAGAACGAAGCATACAAGAAGTCCCATAACGGCGCGGAGATCATCGATCTCGAGACCGTGGCCGACATTCGGGCGACGCTGGCGCAGAATCGGACCCGCCAGGCCTATATCTCAATGGATTTCAAGGCGGAAAAAACCATCAGCGTAACCCACGCCGGCGAAAAAGTCGAGCTCATCGGTTATCGAATCTTGCTGACCAAGGCGCAGGAAGAGATCGACAAGGTGCTTGAACCGCAAAGCCGCGCCAAACCCGAGATCCTGGCCGAAGCCCACGTCTGGGCCGCCAAGATCCGCCTGGCCGAGGCCGACAAGATCCTCAACCGCCAGAAAAGAGAAGAAGTGCTGGCCGGCGCCCAGAGAGAGATCAGCCAGGCCTTCGGCATTGAGGACGGCAAACCGTATTTAAGAGGCGCCTCTCTCTCCGCCGGCCTGCAGACCCTGGGCGACGCGCTGGCGGCGCAGAAGAAATTCAAGGACGCCGAAGCCGTCTATCGTCTCGCTCTGGGCGAAAAAGCCGACGCCCCGGCCGCCTGTTCATTCCTCCAGCCGCTGCTGCCGGTCCTGGACGAGCAGATGAAGACGGACTTGAAAAAGATCTTTGAAAAAAATTACTTCGCCCGCGCCGCGCTGGGCGATATCCTCAACTGGCAAGGCAGGTACGAAGAGGCGTTAAAAGAATACGATCCCCAAAAGATCCCGGCCAATGCCATCACTGCCAAGCAGGCCCAGCTCGGTACGATCGAATGCAAAATGCGCCTGAATGAGAGTTACACTCCCAAACAGATCGCCGATCTGGAGAAGAAAGTCACGGAGATAGTCGATGCGGAACCCCTCGCCTCTTCCCTGACCCTGCGCTCCATCGGGAGCTTGTTCGAGGCCTACCGAACCGATGAGGACCTGCAGGAAAAGATCATCTATATCGGCAACCGCCTGCTCGGCCTCTCAACGGCCACCGACCTCCCCGAAGCGGAACAGCTGCGGTTGAGGGCCATGTTCATTCCGTTAAGCAACGAGCGGAACGGGATGGAAGACAGGGCCAAAACCGAGATCTATCTCCGGGTCGGTGAAGTTTTGCTCTGGCAGCAGCGTTTCGAGGAAGCCCTCTCCTTTGTTGATATCGACAATTATAAAAAGCTCGAAGACAAACCGGAGCTAAAAACCGCTTTAAAAGACGTCCTGGCCAACAAAGCCGACCTGCGCGTCCTGCGCGGCCTGATCGAAGCCGAGGCCCGCATGCGCAATAGCCGAGCCGCCGGGCCTTTTCTCGATTTTGCCGAGGCGGAGAAACCGCTCCAGGTCGCGCTCGAGGAAAAAGATCCCGATCTGGCCGCCCGCATCGTCGGCGACAAGATCGAGGCCTATATGCTGGAGAAGAGCTGGCAGAAGGCGATTGAGGCCGCAACACCAAAAAATTGGGGCGTCTTGAAGGAACAATTCAACGCCATGTTTGAAAGTCGCACTCTTGGCTATCAAAAAACCATGTTCGAGCTCAACTTCAAATTAGTTGAAGCGCTTATCGGTGCTAAAGATTTTAACCGAGCCGTAAAAGAAATAATTAGGAAGGGAGATACTACTGAGGCTGGTGACGAACTTGGCATCATCAGCAAAACCGAAGAAATGAGAGTAAAATACCCCCATCTTTTTTCTCTCGCCGACCGTTTTTTAGCTCAAGCGAATATTTATCTTGGCAAGGCCTATTCTTACCGCTGGTCGGAGCAGGATTTTGAAAAATCTAATGACAGCTATAAGAATTCTCTCGATCTTGTTAAAAATGATCTTTCGAAAGCGGGAAGACTGCTCCTGGCCGAAACTCATCTCGGATTAGGAGAGATACACCGCTTTGGTCAGAGCATAAAAAACGGCCATAACGACTACGAAGCATCAAAAACCAATTATCGGCTGGCCCTGCAAATTCTTGCCGGCTCAATTCAACCTTCGTCCCTTGGCGCCGGGGTCTGGGGTACGCTGGTGGACGCAAAATATATAGATAATGACGGCATCGTTCAGCCCAAATCCGAAAATGGCGGCGAATCGCTTGGCCTCGATCTTTCGCTGAACGCCCCCGAAAGAAGCCGGGTTATTGGCCTCATTCGGCAGAGTAGGACCGTCCCCCGGAAATCGATCAAACGCCGAGAATTGATCACGGATGTTTATCATGGGTTTTCCCTGCTTGAACAAGCGGAGACCCATCCCGTTCCCGCTTATCAATATCTATTGAATGCCAGATATTATATGGGGCAGATATTGGTTCCTCCGGACGAAACAAAGGCGGCGGTCCCACGCACGTCAAACACGATTTTGACTCCAAATTTTACCGCTTCTTATGAGCATTTTGGCTTTGGAGTAGGATCAAATGGCTATGGTTCCAGCGGCACGGAAAACCGTTTCAGCGTTACCGGCCAACTCCCGGTTTACAAAGAACAATTAATTTTCTCATTCACCAACAATACAGATACCAGGAAAGATCGCTTCGGTGAATCGAGAACAAATGCATCGCGCATCGGGATATACTACAGGCCTGAATGGCTGGACAAGCTGGTCACAGTGGGGATTGACGCTAAAGCCCCCGGAATGAATAGAGAGTTATTTCAAACCGCACGCTCTCTCCCGGTAAATTTTCAAAATCCAAACATGATCTTCAGCGGTTCAGTTGCAACCAAGTGGTTGACCGCCTTTGGCGCGTACAATTGGAACTGGGAAAATCCTCTCCTTACTTCCCACTATGAAAAATTAATGTGGAACTTGGCTTCTTACCACATTTCGTGGCTCCAGGCGCAGGTGGGATTCGAAGGCGGTCAATATAATTTCACTGTTCTCGGCACTCCCCGGGAAAGAGCAAACATTGGCCTGGTGCTAAACTGGGACTATGATCTCGCCGAAGTAAAACCGCTCGGCGAAGGAGCTGAATTAAGGCATGGCACTTTCAAAGTTGGAGGAACGTTAGGCATCGGTCTCTGGCAAAGGGAATTTATTCCCGGAGCCACCTGCGAAGAAAAAGCGCACAATCCGGGCTTGACCGAAGCACAAACAGTTAACCGGTCAATTTTTAATATGTTTAATTCCAGCTCGAGCTGCAGCGCGGCCAAAGATCCTTATTACAACAAATACTCGACAAACGGCCCTGCCTGGGGCTCGATTCCTTTGTACCTAATGGGCCGGGTGGAATATAACGCTGGTCGAATCGGCGTCGTCCAGCTGTATGGGGGATTAAATTACCAGCAAACTCCCGAGTTTACCTACCAGGATTGGCGAGCAGGCGTGAATTTTAACCTGGCACAGTTCCTGGGCCTTTAACTCCAATTTTGAGTGAAATTTATTAAGGGGATTAACGACAATATAATGGCGATATGATTTTCTGATTTAACTAATTTTTAGGGGGGCTTATGATCGAACCGATAATAATAAACAATACTCCGTTAAAGTTCCGACCTTACTTAGAACATGCCGACAAAAACAATAATGGGTCAAATAGGTCGAACGGGAAAATTGATGCTGAAGAGGAAATTAATTCTGCAATATCGGAATATTGTTCAGACAATCCAAATAGTTGTAAAGAAATTGTTGAATTTTTTTCAAAAGAATCTAACTATCCGAGCCAATCTTTTGAGTCAAAACCCAAACAGTACCCAGCACAATTTAGATTGTCTCTTGCCCCTGTTATCGGGCTTGGTTTTCAACACTTTAATTACGCCTCTTTAGGGAGCACCCTGCATGTTCCTCCTCATCAAGATGATAAAGGGGCTGTAACAAACCCAATTGAAGTTGGCAGTAAAAACAATGGCATGCTCAAATTTGGTTTTGAGCTCACTTTAGACTTTTGGCAAATTGTTTTTCTCAATTATCAACTTGCCCTAGCAGAAGATAATCTTGGTGATTATGAAGAAGATGTAAAAGCTGGGCCGTACAACTATTATGGGGGTTATCCGCCTAAAAATCGTCAAAGGTACGCTTCGGGTGAAAATGCCTATACATTTATTTCGACGACGTCCAACAAAAACACTACTAAAGCTCATTACTTAACTCTTGGTTTTTACCCATTCTCGAATAGTCTGATCAAATTAAAACGGCCTAATTTCTCCCCCGATCTTGGAGGGTGGAGAGACGAATCAGGAGACTCACATTTATCAATCGATGCTGGGATTGCAATTAAACAAGTGCATGTTGTAAGAGGCTGGGATCGCTACGCTGCAGTAGAAATAATGGAAGATAAAAATGTCACCATATTTGGAGGAACCGTTGGCTTGCATTATCAAGGCTACTCAAGACAAGGATCTGGTCCAATTCAGCTAGGCGGAAAACTGGGCATTAGAGGAGCTTATTACCCAGGCGGAAGTTTTAATGTCGTTGCTGAACTTGGTTTTCCATTTGGCTTAACATTTTAAAAGATCTCTTGCAATAACCTATCCTCGCCTAGCAAAGCCATAACCTCGCTGATGCCTTTTTCTAACTCTTCCCCTCCAAACAATTTCTGGAAAGGGTGAAATTTATCATGAAATCTAACGATAATAACATGGAAGGGCTAAAAGAAAGAAAGGGTGAAAAATCATGAGAATTGAAGGAACATACAGTTATCCAGAATATAATCGGTGCGCGGATCCGGCCCAGGATCCTATTTGCCGGTTGCCTGAAAGGGAAGAACCCACCCCGGAACCCAAACCAGCAACTTTACCCAAGGAAAACATATTTGCCGGCAGCTTTTTAATCGGCTGTGCGCCGGTTTATGACAAATGTCTTAATGCCGATCAGGCAATTAAGCCATTACGTTTTGATTCCTCCGCGTTGAACGATAACGGGACTATTACGGCAGGAACGGATGTAACTTTTTTTATCGACATTGATCCCTGCCAGGACCCGAATAAACTTACCGCTACTCTTAATATTTCACCGGACAAACCAATGGCGGTTGGGGACGGGAAATTAACTCTTACCCTAAAAGCCGATCAGAGCTGGGGAAATAGCGTAACAGCTTCGATAATAGACGATCAAGGCAATAAGTTTATTCGGACAGTCTCCCTCCCATACATTGCGGCCCCCGGCTCAAGCACGACTTCCCAGGTTTCCATCAATATCGAATACAGCAACGACGGCGCTATTGCCTACCGTCCCGTTACCCTTTCCCCCAACTGGGGAAAAGGGATAGAGGCACCGAAAGGTGTTGAATATAAATGGACGGTCACCGGTCCGGACGGCGTGCATAATTCTGTCGGCCAAACCTTTACTTTCACGCCGCAGGCCAAAGGCAATTATACGGCTGTCCTGACCGTTAGTTCCAATGACGCGGAGGCAAGCCCGATCGTAACGCAGGCCAACCTGACGATCGGTTCGTTTGATCCCCCCTTTATCGAGATACTGAACCTACCCGGCGGCGGTTATGTTGACGAGGGCACGACTCTGCCGATCCCGATCTCCATTCAAAAAAACAACTGGCCGGGCGCCAGAAACCTTGGTAAGGAAGACCAATCTCCCCTCGCTTCCTGTCACGTCACGATCACCGGCACGACTGTCGGTGAAACGCCGATCTTTGACCAGGACGGCTTGGACTGCAACAATGTTTCGGCCAAACTCCCCACCCTGCCGCCGGGAACGACCGAAAAATCATACCTGATCAACGCCTCGATCAACTCGCCCCAATATGAACAGCCGGGAATCGCGGCGGCCAAACCGCTCTACATCAAGCCGGCCGCCGTCTCTTCCGCCTGTCAGCAAGATCCCAAACCGAAAATATTCGTCATCGAAGGGCCGACGCCGGGGACCGATTACGATATCGGATCGAACGTCCCCCTGCAATGGAAGCTCCACACCAAAAATTGCGACAACACCCTGTCCGGCCTCTCCGCTCTCTGCGACTTCAACCCGCTGGGCGCCGTCTCCGCCCAGAGCGACAATGACGGCATTATCACCATCGATAAAGCCCTCACCCAAAAGTTGAGCGGCAGTTTTCTCTGCACCGTTACCGGCAGCAATAACGAGACCGATTACGCGGTTATTTATCCGCCGTACTACAAATCCAGCCAGGCGTCGGAATGCCAGCAGGTCGGCGACAAACCTTTCGTCGGCGCCTTGAGCATCGATCCTTCTTCTCTCAACCCGATGGGACAGCTTGAATTCGGCCAGCCGGCAACGTTCAATTTGCCGAACACTACCGACTGCGACGCCGAGCCCTCAAACCTTGAAGTTACTTTATTCGCCGGGACGTCGCAGGTCAAGATGAATAAGATCGGGAACGTCTACACCGTCACGCTACCGGCCGATTACTGGGGCTCGCCCATCTACGCCGTCGTCAAGGACCTGGACAGGCAGACGGAAAGCGTCAGCCAGCTCTGGAATGTCCCGCCGGTGGTTAAAACCCTCTCCGCCTGCCAGAAGGATCACAAACCAAAGGTTTCCGTAGTTATTGGCCCGACCCCGGGCGTCGACTATGATATTAATTCAAATATTCCGGTGCAGTGGAGCCTCTATTCCAAGAATTGCGATGACACTTATAACAATATTTTGGCCATGTGCGATTTTGGTCCCCTCGGCATTGCGAACGGCAATTCCGACGCCAACGGCAGCGTTAATATCAGCAAAGTGCTTAATCAAAAGCTGGGCGGCAGTTTTGCCTGCACCGTCACCGGCAGTAACAGCGAAACGACAAACGTTACCATCTATCCGCCGTATTACGCCAATCCGATCGTTGCGCCGACCCAGTGCGCCCAGCAATACAACAAACCGACGGTCGGCTCGCTTAGCCTCAATCCTTCGAGCCTTAATCCAAAGGGACAGCTCGTTGCCGGCTCAACGGCGACGTTTGATCTGCCCAACACGACCGATTGCAACGGCGAACCCTCCAACCTGCAAACCACTTTATATGTCGGGCCATCGATCCTGACCATGGTGAAAAACGGCACTCTGTATTCGGCTTCCCTCCCCGTCGCCTACTGGGGAACACCGGTCTACGCCGAGGTGCTCGATTTAGATCGGTCCACCTCCGCCGTCAGCCAGCTCTGGTCACTGCCGCCGATCGTCGCGCCGGCGCTCACGGCCTGCGGCGCTGATCCTCTGCCAATCGTCTCTATTATCGAGGGACCCACCCCGGCCAGTAATTATGATATTTCTGGCGTATTGCCTGCCGTGTGGAAGCTCCATTCAAAAAATTGCGACGGCACTTTTTCCTCGCTTTCAGCGGTCGCCGACTTTAACCCCTTAACCCCCGCAACCGGGGTCTTGGACCCAACTACCGGCATAATCACTATTTCTAAAGTTCTAACTCAAAAATTGTCCGGCTACTTCCCGGTCACCGTCACCGGCAGCAACAACCAATCGCGCAGTGACATAAAAATCTATCCGCCGTATTACAAACCTTAAATAAAAAGTGAAATTTTTCAAAGGAGTGACAGATATACATTATGATGAAACTCGCTGAAGTCAATAAAAAATACGGGCCCGTCGGGCTCTACCGCGCCGCGCGCGAAGTCTATGGCGACGTCAAAAAAACCTTCATTGAAGGTAAGGCCGCCTATCGCCAATCGATCAAGCCCCGCCCGGCCGTTAATGCGCCGGTCCCGCGGCCACGCATAGAATCGACAAATGTGGAGGAACTGCTTCGTTCTTCTTCGTATCAGATGGCCTCTACCGGCGCCCCCGGCAGCCAGCCGGCCCAGAGCATGACATTCATTGCGCGGAATTCGATTGTTGGCGGGAAATTTGAAAACCTTCTAAAACGCCTTGACTCAAATTTTTTGAGCAAAATAAACCTTGCCGGCCTGGGCGCGGCGTTAGCGGCCCCCTTGCTTGCGCTTTACACCTACACGGTACCACTGCATTCGCTGGCGTCATTTTCCTGGTTGCTGCCGGCAACTTTAGTTACCGCGGGTGTTCCTCTTATTCTAAACCTGCTCCCTTTGGCCGCGGTCGCCATCTGGCGGGGCATAGCCGCGGCTAAAAAAAACTCCGCCGCCAAGGACCTCGTTAAAGCCGCGACCGACAACAACAACGCCGGTATATCGTCACTGGCGGTCCGCTTGCACGAGCTGGCTGGCAGTGACGCCGAAAGTAAGATCCGAGATTTTATGCGCCGGCGCCTGGACACGCACGCCGACTACCAATTGACCGAATTTTTGCAGAATTTAAATGACGCCGAAGCTTATATGGGCTCACCGGAGTGGGAGAAACCGCTTAGCGATGCCAATGCGCGCCGGGGGCAAAAAGATAAGATCAATGGATTTTTAGCCTCAATCCCTAACTTTGGCAAGACCTTTGAGGCGCTCAAAACGCGTCGAGCAGAGATCGATCGTTATGAAGAAGATTTAAAGGCCAGAGCAGCCGCGCAAAAACTGCAGGAAGAAGAAGATTTTCTCAAACAATTTATTTAAAGTTTAGATGAAATTTCTCAAAAAAATCTCCGAGGTACTATTACGATGGCAATAACTATGAAAAGCGCTAATGAGATCTATAGAAATTGGGCTCCGGGCAAGTTCTATCGCGCCCTGCAGGCCAACGGTGCCGGCGGCGGCCAGGACCTTAAGGCAAAAACCGCGGCCGAACTTGCTGTATTATTGACTGATGTTGAAAGGCGCAGAGCGAACGCCACCCCTGCCAACCTCGCCAAATTTGACGCGGTTAAAGCGCAAATTGTGCAGGCCCAAAAATTTGTCGTGGCCAGGAATTTTTACCAGGAAAAACAGAATATTAATTTTACGGACTTGTCCGAGTCCGACTATGTGAATAACCATCAGAGGTTCGACAGGCTTATCTCCGAGCATATTAATAATGTAGAAGCCGGCGAGCTGAAAACCAATCTCCAAAAACTCCAGGCCGGGGCAAAACAACAGGTGGAGGCCAGGCAATTTTATGACGAGTTTAAGGAACATTCCCACGATGACTTTGCGGCGCTCACCAATCCGGCGGCTTTCAGGACCAGGGCCGATTTGCAGATCGGCAAGGCTAAGGGCAATTTAAGGACCGAGATCGAACGGCTCAAGGCCAAAGCCGAAACCGCCAGGGCGGCCAAGGCATTCATTGACCAGTATAAAGGGTATTCCTACGATGACTTTGCCAAGCTTTCCGATCCGGCGGCTTTCAGGACCAAAGCGGAATCGCAGATCGGCAAAGTTGAGGGCAATTTAAAAACAGAGATCGAACGGCTCAAGGCCAAAGCCGAAACTGCCGATGCGGCCAAAGATTTCCACAAAAAATATCGCGGCGCTGATTTTGGCAAGCTCGACCTAGCCGGTTATTCCGAGTTCATAACCAATATTGACGAACAGATCGATAAAGTCGGCGGCAGCAACCTCGGGACCGACCTGACGGCCCTTAAAGCTAAAGCGGAAAAAGACAGAGCGGAAGCGGCCAAAAAGACGGTCGAAGCCAAGCGGCCGCCCAATGGCGGCCGGCGCCGGGCAGACCGGGGCTCCGATTCGCGGATCGACTTGAAAGACGAAGATATCGATGCTAGCGAGCCGGATATATATGTAGGCACCAGCAAAAAATACCATCGACAGGCCACCCCTTTAGGCGAGGGCGGCATCGGCAAGGTCTACGCGGCCGAAGAGCTTAGCTCTCGAGATATGGTCGCGATAAAGGAATTGCATTTCGGAAGCGACGCGGCCCTCACCGCCAGGTTGTTCAGGGAATTTGAAGCCACCAACCGGATCGAAAGCGAACATATAGTCAGAGGGCTGGATTCGGGAAAACGCCCCGACGGTGCGCCTTTTATTGTCATGGAACTCCTCACCGGCCGAGACCTGTCCGAAATAATCAAGGAGAAGGCGGCTCATAAGGTCTGCATGCTGGTCGATGAGCTGGTCCCGTATCTATTAGGCGTTATTGATGGGCTAAAAGCCGCGGCCGTCGAGGGGATTACTCATCGCGATATAAAACCCCAAAATATTTATATCGAAGAGAAATTTGACCGGCGGGCGCCTGCCAATAAAAGAGCGGTTATCCTTGATTTTGGCCTGGCCAAGATCATTGAAGACGGCAGTCGGGCCGAAGCAGGCAAAGATAAAGGTGGAACAAAAACCGGACAATTGATGGGGACCCTCGAATATATGGCTCCCGAGATTCCGATCCTCACGGGGCCAGAAAAGAACAAAATGCTGCCGGATGAGTTGTTACGTCGATATATTCTGGTGGATATCTATGCTTTAGGCATCCTTGCCTACAAATGCCTGATGAACAAGGTCCCTTTTTCGATAACTTCTCCAATTGAATATGGAAGTTTCGCCGGCGGGTTTATGAGCCATGACTTCCCGGCAATGGGCGACAATGTCCCGCCAATTTTTCAAAAAATAGCCGCAAAAATGATCGCTTTCGATCCCAAGGACCGCTACCAGGACTATGACGAACTGGAGCTCGACATTAACTATGCGATGTTTAAATTGAGACATGCAAAGTTTCAGTCTCGCGGGGTCCAGAGCCGAACCATTTTTTCTTCGATCGAAGAAATGGCTGCCCAGCCCCCCGTTACCGTCAGGCATCAGCCCGCCCCGGGTTTTAACCTGATTGATCCGATCGTGCCGACATCGGCGGACCAGGCCATAGAACTATTACAGGGGGCCGTCCGGACCGTCCGCGGCACCAGCCCAACTGACGAGCAAAAGACGAAATTAAATCAATGGATCTTAAATATATTGGAAAATGAATCTTTGGCTGCTGATGATGATATCACTCGCATGGCCAATATACTGATCAACAAATTAAAAGGGAGCAAATAATGGCAAAGATCGGCCAAACAAATATCACCCCTGAGATCATGCGTCGTTTTGTAACGGACAAGAGAGCAAAACTTCTCAACGCATCAAACCGGACAACGCTCGATCGTCTGGCGAAAAATTTTCTTCAGCCGATCGCCGATGAAAAAACCGATTGCGGCCGGGAAGTCGTCAAGCTGGCGACCAGAGCACTTGTAAAAATAAACTTGCTCGAACCGAATCTGCCGGCCGAAAATCCCAACCAGCTCAAATGGCAGATCGTAACCGGCCCGAAAAACGCGTTTGCGGAGATCGCCCGTTTCACCGATCGCGGCGTTTACAGCGCCTCCGATATCGGCCAAAGGGATAAACAGGATGACTCTTTTGCCGCCGTCATTTTACCCGACGGCCGGATTCGCCTCACGGGCGCCGACGGCATGGGCGGCCACGCCGACGGTTACGTTGCCTCGCGCCTGGCGGTTTTAGCCGTTGACGGCAAAAAAGATATCCAAACAGCCGTAGTCAAAGCGCATGAAGAGATCGATCGGTCCGCCGGTCAAGCAACCGGGGAGCGGAAAATGGGGACAACCATCGCCGTGGTGGAGATCGATCCGCGAACCGGAAAAGTGAATGGCGCTTATATCGGCGACAGCCGGGTTTACTTGTTAAGAGGAAATGGCGGCTTCTTCCTGCTGACCATGCCCCACACCAGGATACTTGACCGGGAAACATTGACCCCCATCCTGGCTGACACTAAATATTATTTTTTCCACACCCTTTATCCCGAATTGAAAGGGAACAAAGAAAAGACAGAAGAAAAGGCGCGCGAACTAAGGGGTTTGCTGGCCGCCGTTCAGCCGCTGTCTGAAAGGGAAATAATTTTGATCGATGAATTGACCGGACGGGCGCAAAAAAACGCCCCCGGCTTGAACTGTCATCATCCTAAATATATTTTAGGCCACACTCTGCCCGACGGCGATCTGGTCCCGGGGTTTGCGGCGCAGTTAGAAAAAGACGACGTCCTTTTAGTCGTTTCCGACGGGATGAGCCTTTCTCCCGAAGAGGTAAGAAAAGAATTTGAGCCTGGCCGCGCTCTGCCCGAAACCGTCAAAGCCCTGATCGAAGCGAGTAAAAATAAGAACGGCGAAGGCTCCGACAATGTTACCGTTCTGGCTTTTAAGCAGCCCGCGCCGGTTGAAGTAAAAGCCGCCTCCGTTTACGAAGAACTGGAGCCGGAAAGCATCAACCTTTCCGATCTAGCCCTTTTGAAGACCATGGATAAGGACACGAAAACCAGAGGGGCTATCCTGACCGCCCTGCTGGCCAATGACCTGGCCAAAAATGAGCTGGTCGGGGCCATTGCCGATTCCAGCGTCATACTCGACGATCTCCCGCTCAACGCGATCATTGCCGCTTACAATACTATTCTTAATGCCAGAGAAACCCCCGTCCGCAATCAGGCCCTGATCAACTTAAAGGTCACTTATTACACCAGGGTGCCCGACCAGTTCGAGATAGTCCTTGATAATATCATCAGCGGAGATCAGGCCGCCTGCACCGAATATTTTGAAGGCGATGACCGGAAAATAATCATGGCCTTTGCGGGTGACGCCGGGCATCCCCTGCAGCCAAAAGCGCTAGACGCTCTTGATATATTGAACGCCTTCGCCCTGCATGAACGAAAAACTATGATATATGAAAGAAAGCCGCTGCCGCATTTTGAACTGGAGGAAGAGGAATCGGAGGGGTCCGGCCGGCCGGCTACGCTTCCCCCGGCGCCGCAACCGCTCCCACCAGCGAAAGCGGTTTCAGAGCTCCAAGCCGTTGAAGATCGGCTGGACGAAGGAACGCCATTAAGTCTCGCTGATCTGCTGGCCCTCAATGATCGCCTCGACCGCGCTTTAAGCCAGGCCGCCGGAGACGAGCGAGTCGGGCTTAAAGCCGCTTTTCTGTTCAACATCGTCGGCATTCGGCTAAAGGAACAATTAGGGGAATGATCGATGACTGAACCGATAAAAAAACCATTAACTTCGGCGCAACGATTTAGCCGTTTATGCCAGTCGGTCCCCAAAGTTCACAGTCAAAGAGCCCTGGCCCATCTTAGTGGCACAGTCGTGCGGATGCTTGAGCGCATGACCGGGACAAGCCTATCGGTGTTGGAACAAAATAAAGACCACCTGATAAACGGCAAAAAAGATTTATTTGATATTTGGCAAACGGTTAGAGGCCAGATTGAAAAAGCCGCGCTGGACCTGCTTCCCGAGAACCCCTCGATCCTCGGTAACAGCACCCTGGCCAAAGGAGAGATCAGGCGGTTTGCCGCTCATGGCGTCTTTGGCGTGATCGATCAAGCGGTGAGACCCGCGCAAGAAGATGTCATCGGCACAGCCTTTACCAAAGACGGCAGTCTCCTGCTCGTCGGCGCCGATGGTATCGGCGGCCAGCCTGACGGCGCGCGCGCCGCGCGCCTGGCCGTGGAAGCGGTGCTGGACAAGGACTATCAAGACCTGTCCCTGGGGGACCAGATCGCCGCCGCCCGGGACAAGCTAAACATAGCCAACGCCGGAAAAAAGCCGGAAGATATGATGGGCACGACCCTGGCCGCAGCCAGGATCAACCCGGCGAGGGACCAGGTCGCCGTTTCCCATGTTGGCGACAGCCGGGTTTACATTGTCAGGGCGGAAGGCACGATTCTGCTTCTCACCCTGCCGCGGATCAACCTTTTATCGGCCGAAAAGCTAATGGCCCTGGCTAAACAAAAACACAATTTAGAACTGATCTACAAAGACCTGAACCCCAGCGAAATAAAAAGGAGAAAAGATCAGCTGATCGAGCTTAGCTTTGCCGATTCGCCTTTTAGCGAAGAGCAGGTCCGGTTTATCGACGACCTGATCTCGCGGGTGCAGAATAACATGGGACACCTCAAGCACGATCTTAATCATCTTCAATTTTCTCTGGGGAACCCAGGGCTGGTCCCCGTGCGGGAAGAGTCCTACGATCTGCGTCCGGGAGATACGGTCCTGATAGCGACCGACGGGATGACCCTCTCCCCGGCTGAGATCAGAGCTATCTTTGGTTTAGGTCTTTCGCTTGAGGCAACGATCAAACAATTGGTGGCTGACAGCGCGGGGGGAGATAACACCTCCGTGCTTGGTTATCGGCGCCCGGCCTTGCCGCTTAAAGAACTTGAAGAAAGGCTCTCATTGGCAGTTAAAAAAGAACTTTCATTGGAAATTCCGGTAGACATTGAAGAACCGGCTCCGGCAATCCCGAAAGAAGAAGAGCCGGCACCGGCAGTTCCGAAACCAGACGGCCGGAGTTCTTTTGTCGATCAAGCCAATCTGGCCGAAGATGTCGACACTATCTTTTTCCTGCAATCCCGTGACGTCGACCCTCGACAGAGAGGCGAGAACCTACTGTACGTTTTGGGCTATGGAGGAGAAGAAGAACAGGCGGATGTGATCGAAGCGCTTAGCGAAAAAGGCATTCTGCTTTCCGACCTCCCGTCGGAATTGATCGGACAAACGATCTTGATGGTCCACAGTTCGACCGTTGGGGCTCCCGAACAGCGCGCTGCCGCCAGCCGGAACCTGGAAGCCGTTTTAGACGCCAGAGAGCTAGAAAAAACTACCCGGGTAGTGGAAAAACCGGAGCCGGCAACGCTCTCTTTTCAGGAGGCCAAGGCCCAATTGAGAGCGATTGAAGCTGAAATTTTCGAAAACACGACGGCCGAAAAATTAGCCGAGCTGAACGATCGGATCGACGCGATCAGGGACCGGTCCGGCAACGATAATCGGCTTGAGCAAAAAGCCGGGCATCTGCTCAACATCATCGGCATTAAATTAAATCGAATCCTGGATTCTGATCAAAAATAAAGGGGGAAATAAAAATGGTAAGAGTAGGAGTAGAAGGACCGAATGGAATAAAGAGGTTTCCAAAAATAATTCGCAGCGAGGAAGGGTTGATCAAAACATTGCGTAAAGTATTCGATCGGTCGGCCAGCCGGGCGGACTTGAACCGCTTGAGCCAGGTACTGGCGCCGATCGCCAAAGCCGACCAAAGCGTCCCTCCCGCGGTTTTAAAAGAAGTTAATTCCTTACAAGCCGCCAGGAACAGGGCGCTGGTTTCACTGCCAAAATTACGGTATCCCACCGCCCCCGTCCTCGGGTCAGCCGACGTTCTGCCCGAATCAAAACCGGCGGCTCCTGCAGCTGAAGCCAAAAAGCCCTCTATCCGGCCCCTGGCGCCAAGGCCTGACGCCGCGAAAGTTGAACCAAAGCCGGCGGAAGACAAGCCAACGGCCGACCACGACACGACTAACGATCGCGTAAAAGAATTAGAAGCTCAATTATCCACCGCCAAAGATGAGCTGACGCTCATCAGATCAGAAGTCGGCGACGCCAATACACTTAGAGATTCGATTAGCAACTTAAACGGCGAGCTAAAAACGGCGCGGGAAAAATTAACCGAAGCCGAGGCAAAGCTTAAAGAGCAGGCAGGGGCAAGCGCCCTCCTGGAGAAAGCTCGCGAAAACATGCTTAAAGCAAAAGAAGAAAGTGAAGGGCTCACAGTCGAACTGAAAAAAACTCAAGCGGAACTGCAGGCCGCGCTGGCCAAAGTCGCCGTCGAAGATTTGCTCGGTAAAATGGAAGCCGAGCTGGAAAGCGTCCTGCTTGAGTGGAAAAGCGTCGCTTCAAGCATCACCGAATTGACGGCTAAGGGCGATGAGCTCTCGTCCAAAATGGCGGTCTTGCGCAACGATCTGGAAAGCTATCGGAGCGACGTCGTAAAAATCAATCAATATTATCGAGCCCAAATGAAAAACGAAGCGCATGATTATCGGGCCAAGGTGCTTAAAGATCATCCCGGTTTTGCCCGCTCGCTGGCGCGGCTCAAAGAATTAAAAGCGGCGCAGGCCGAGCCCGAAGCGATCGCCGAAGTCAGGGAACTGATCCAGGCCAGGAGCGCGCCTCTCATTCAAAAGATCAAGCATGATATTTTAGCCGAGCTGAAAGCCGCTAAAACCGGCGAAACAGCCGCGATCGAAGCCGCCATCGGCAAGATCGAAACTCGGTTGAATGGGGTCAGGGCCGAAATAAAATTGATCAACGAATTATTGCTGGAGCTCGAACAGAAAAAGAGCGATCTGTCAGCGCGCGCCGATTCTCTGCGCGGCGAAACCGGAAGAATACGCGCCGAACAGCTTGGCCGGATGAGCGGCATCAGTTCACGTCTGGATAATATAGCTAAGGGCGTCTCCACGGTCCTGCCCGAGAAGAAATCATAAAATATAGTGAAATTTCGCAGATAAGTGACCGATAATCATATGGATAGGATTGGTCCGTCCTCAAGAACGGACAAAACGGAGGAATAAACATGGTTGGAGGAATAAACATGGTTGAAAGTATAAGTAATCTGGTTAAAAGCGTGACTGCCTCGATAGTCAATAAAAAGGCTGAAGATGTAACAATAGGAGACGAAGCTAAGGTCATCGGCGGAGGTATTGTCGCCGCCGTTACTTCTCCGATTTGGGCCCCGATCGCGCTTTCATCGATCCCGGTTGTCGCTCTATTAACTATACCGGGCTGCGGCGAGAAAGATATCACTCCGACACAAGGTCCCGGTGGAGAAAAGTTGAAGCAAGACGGCGGAGTTGAAATTTCACCCGATGGCGGCTGGCAGATGCCGACGCCCGACTCTGCCGCTGACGCGGCCAAAGATACCGCCAAGCCCGATGTCATCACTCCCGAAGCGGCGGCCGATGGTCCAAAAGTTCCCGAAACCGGCTACGAGGATGTTCAGCATCCGCCGATCCCTTTCTTTCAATCATTTTCGCGCGGTTTCATTCTCTTGGGCTGTGACCCGAACCCGACTCCGGACGCAGGAACAGGGAACGGCGTGGAATTTTACGCGAACTGCAACGCAGAATATCAGGTCAAACAGATGCCCGATATCGATATCCAATATTCCGGCCTTGGCACACTTAACAAATTGACCCTGACTATAACAGCTAACCCCAAGCTTTTTGATCCCAAGGCCCCCTGCCTACCCGGAGCCATGGCAGAAAATTGCCAAAAATCGGACGCTGGAATCAAGATAGAAGATTATACTTGTTCGTTGAACCCTGATATCAATCCGGAATATCCAAGCAACCGCTTGCCTGTTGCTCCGTACGCTTACGGAGTTATCGACAATGTGGCCAAAAAATCTTATCCTATTAACAACTATGACTCGGCTCAATGGTGGAACAACCAGTTTGGCGCCCAATGCAAAGCCGGCGATGGCGGCACAGAATCTTCCGGCAACCCTATCAAGATCGTATTGCCGGCTGATATAATCCATCATGATAACGGCCAGGGCACCGTGAATGTGGACACCAAGGTCCTGTGGGCCAATGTCATCGGCACCAGCAATTATAACGGCCTGATGTACGGCTACAGACAGGAAGGCACTTTACAGGGTGAATAAGATCATACAGGGGGAAAAAGATGAATAAAATGAAAAATATTTTAAAGATCGGAGGGTTGGTGTTCGGGCTGGCTTTGGTCCTGATGGCGGTCGCGGGTTCGGCTAACGCTTCCGTTGTTATCCCCAGCAAAAGCGTTATCAATCCGGTAACGCAAACCGTCTATGTCCCGAACAACGGCGCTTCTCCTTCCGAAGTCAGGATCTATTACCGTTCCGGCAATGGTTTGAATTCCACTTGGCTAGAAACAAGGAAAATAAGCATTACCACCTCGACCACCGCCAAGGTTTACGGCCTGGCGATCTCGGCGGACGGCAAAAGATTGTTCGTTTCGATCAACGACTCTTATCAATCCCAATTGAGAATTTATGACCTTGATATAAATAACTACGGGATCCCCACCTACAATTATAAACTCGCCCAGTGGACCCCTGCCAGTAACAGTTCGCCAGCGGGTGTTACGGTTGTCGATAATCGCGCCTATGTGGCGGATATGGGCTCGGCACGCGTCCATATTTTTGATTACGACGGCTCGAACTGGAAAAAGACCGGCGAGATCACTGAAGGGCTGACTGGTTTAGGCGCCATCTATGATGTCGCAACAGGCCCTAAAGTAGATAATAAATTTGGCTATAGTTACCCGATCTTTGTTTCCCGCAAGACCATTGCAGATGGAGTCACCAAACAGCTTTTCATGTATTCCTATAATTACGCGATCAACTTTCAAACTAAAGTTGTCACCACCTCCATTAACTTTTTATCTTCGGCCAACGTCGAAACTCCGACTTACATGAAGGTCGCGAACGGCAAGCTTTATGTCGCGGTCAAGGATTCCACCGCCGATGTGAAGATATTCGATTACAGCGGGGGAACACTGGTCGAAGACACAACTCCGATCAACAACGGCACTAATTTCTATTACGGCTGGGCCGGGCTTGACCTCGCGCCCGACGGCAGCGCTCTTTACTACACGCAGGCGCAGAATTCAAACGAAAACCCGACCAAGCTGATCAAAATCGTGCTGCCCGGCACCAATCCTATTATCAAAGGCAGCCATGCCGCCCCCTATGACGGTCTGGTCATCTCAACGGATAATATGTACGCTATCTCGACCTACAGCTGGAGCGGCACGATCCAAGCTGACGTGATAAACAACGATCCGATCCAACCGGTCATTACCAGCGTTTCGCCGACCCAAAGCGTTTACGGAGTGAACGTCGAGGCGACCGTAACGGGCAAAAATTTCATAAACGGTAGTACATCGATATTTTTTGGCAGTATGCAAATGCCAGTCAACGTCGTTTCATCGACCCTGGCCAAAATAACTGTTGATAATGGCTTCTATAGCCAGTTCGTGTCACAGTCACAGGTCAAACATGTTTTCGAGCTCTGGAGCAGGAACGAGGGCGGTCTCGCACTTTTCAAGCCGTCGGGTGTCTTTTTTACCGTTAATCCGTCGACGGCTAACTGGCCCACCGTTACCTCGATCGACCCGAACAACGGCGTGCAGGGGCAGACGGTCAATATCGTTAATTTAATAGGTACGAACTTTGTTAAGGGAACTACGCCGGCTGATTCGACCACGGTCAAACTTTATCGGGCCGGCACCAATACCACGATCAATGCGCTCGTTACGGTGGTCGACGACAAGCATATCATCGGCGCGATCCCGATCAAATTAGCCGATCCGATCGGTTCATATGATGTGGTCGCAACCAATCCGGACTCAAACGTTGGCACACTCCCCGCCGGCTTTACCGTTTTCGCTCCGGGTACCGCGCCGACTGTAACTAAGATCGATCCCAACCTCGGGCTGATCGAGAGCAGTATTTCGGGTAAAATAACCGGCACGAATTTCCAGGCCGGCGCGACCGCTTATCTTTCCAAAGCCGGACAAGCCCCTATCCCGGTTAACCTATCAAATATCACTCCGACCTCAATGGATTACAGCATCGCCAATCTGGGCGACATGATCGGTCTCTGGACCGTCAACGTCAAGAATCCCAACAATCAGATCGGCTCGCTCTACAATGGCTTCAACATCGTTGTGAACGCGGATAAAGTGCCGACCATCACGGCGGTCTATCCGTCCAAGGCGCCCAACACCGTGGACACCAATATCATTATAGAAGGCACCAATCTCGATACAGCCACTGCGGCCGATATCCAGATCAATCCGACCAAGCCGTTAACCAATCTTAAGGTGATCTCCGCGACCAAGCTGTCGGCCACCTTTCCTGCCTTGACCTACACTCTGCCGGCTGGGACTTATCATATAACCGTTTCCAACAAGTTTGGGACTTCGGCCCAGACCAAGGCCGACGTTTTCGAGGTGACGAAAGGGCTGGAAGACCCTGCTCAACCGTCGCAGATTCAAAATTTTACCGCAGCCGATAATGAGGACAAACAATCGACTTTACATTGGTTCAATCCGGCCGATAATGACATGGCAGCAATCGAAGTCCGTCGCTACGCCAGCGCTTATCCCGCTTCTTATGATTCTTCGGGCACGCCGGTTTATGGGGCCAATATTATTCCCAAGCCGAGCGAAGAGATTACCTTTCCTGACGCTCCGCTGACTAACAACACAACTTATTATTATGTTGCGTTCATTAAAGACACGTCCGGCAACTGGAGCACGGTGCAGATCGGCAAGAATGCCGATACGGCAACCCCTGGGACTGGTGGTAGCGCCGATGTCCCGCGCAATCTAATGGCGGTGAAGTCGGGAAATGATGCTATACTTACCTGGGATGCGCCTCAAGCAGGCGAACCCGGAGGTGGCTATCGCGTGTACCGCGGCACCAGCCCAACCACGATCACTAATTTAGTTGGAGAGGTCCTCGCAGGAACCCACACATTACCCGATACAGGAGCAGTTATGACAACTGACTCGTACTACTATGTGGCTAAGGCATTTACCGGCCCAACCGAATCAGGGCCATCGAATATGGCTAGTATAGTTAAAATCAACCTTGTTAAAAATCAAACTACCGGAAGTAAATATTGGATTTCGATCCCTTATTTAAATTCATATGCAACATTGGCAAGCATTATTGATGATATGAATGGGATTGGAGACATCACAACTGGCGCCGGATTAACAACTGCGCCAACAAATTGTGATTACATTGCCAGATTAAATCCGACTACCCAGCAATTTGAGGCAGTATGGTGGGACGGCCAAGTTTGGAACTCTGCAACAGATGACGGTAATACCCCTGCACTCGAAACCCCGGCAAATATAATTGGGGAAGGATTTGAAATCTCTGTGCTTAAGAATTTCACAATGGCATTTGCTGGCGGCAATGATCCTAATTTCACCTTTACTTTGACCAAAAATGCAACCATTGGGAATAAACATTGGATATCGATTCCCTATACGACAACTTATACCACTATAGCAAGCATCATTGGCAATATTAATGGGATTGGAGACATCACAACTGGCGCCGGATTAACAACTGCGCCAACAAATTGTGATTACATTGCCAGATTAAATCCGACTACCCAGCAATTTGAGGCAGTATGGTGGGACGGCCAGGTTTGGAACTCTGCAACAGATGACGGTAATACTCCTGCACTCGAAACCCCGGCAGTCGTAATTGGCGAGGGATACGAAATGTCGATTCTAAAAGATATAAGCTGGAAACCGCTTAGTCTGTAATATATTCACAGGAGGAATAAAATGAAAAAGATTAAATTATTTGCGATTATTTTGGGGGTGATTTTGGTTGCGGCAGGAACAGCCTTTGCGGCAGGCGGGAGCCATCCTGTTAAGGGGTATATTTTACCGACTGCGACAAATTATACACCTGCTAACTATCAAATGTGGAAATCAACAGATGCCACAAAAACAAGTTCAGGCGCCTGTTCGTATAATGCGGCTCTGACTAAAACCCAATATTTGGATAACGTTGGCAATTGGTATGGTGCTTGGAACAATGGAGATGTATTAATTGCCAAAGTCGAAAAAGCCAATGCTGCTGAAGTCGGAGCAGGTCTTTACGGCGTAAGTAATTTAATCTTATCAGATGGTACGCCTTCCCAAAATTTCGCGGACATGGCTGCGCTTGCGAATATTCCGCAACCCACTGCTACACCAAATGCCGGTGCAGGAAGAATTGATCTTTCCTGGACTGCAGCTTCTGGGCCGGCTGGAACAATTGCCGGTTACAATGTTTACCGCAGCACTGACGGAACAACCTGGGGCTCCCCGTTAAACGGTGGCACGCCTGTAAGCGGCACAGCTTATAACGACACGTCCGGGACCTCTGGTGCAACTTATTATTATGCCACCAAAATCGTCTTTACCGGTGGTGTTGAATCAACTTATCGTTCTGTAAAAGCGGGCCCGGTAACTTATCCGGCCGCACCACCGGTTATCAGCGTCGCTCCGGCTAGCTTGACTTTTAATGCAGTAGCCGGCGGCTCTAATCCGGCCAGCCAGAACCTTAACATCACCAACACCGGCGGCGGCACGCTCACCGTTTCCAATGCGACCAAAACCAACGCCTGGCTGACCCTCAATCCCACTTCGGGAACCGCGCCGTTCAGCATCGCGGCTTCTATCAATATTGTCGGGCTCACTGCCGGAACGTATAACGATACGATCAATATCACCTCGAACGGCGGCAACAAGGCGGTGCCGGTGACCCTGAATATCACTGCAACACCGCAACCGACGATCACTAGGAATCCAACATCATTTGATCTAACCGTGACTTTGGGACAAAATCTAACTAACCAAACCTTTACGGTCGGCAACAGCGGGACAGGGACGTTGAACTATACGATCACCAAAACCGACGCGTCATCCCTTATCTCTAATATCAACCCGGCCAGCGGCAGCATACTTTCGGGCGGAGCGAACCAGACCATCACGCTCACCTTCAGCACTGCGGCTTTGGCTGTCGGCAATTATAGTGCGACGATCACTATTACTGACGCCACTGCGACCAACAATCCGCAGACCATTCCGGTAACAGTTCACGTAACCGCCGCAACTCTTTCTTCCATTGCCGTTACGCCGGCAAACCCGACGATCAACGTCGGCGCAAATCAGCAGTTCATCGCGACCGGAACATATTCCGACAGCTCAACCCAAAATATCACCACTCAGGTAACCTGGACTAGTGGTACACCGGCCACTGCCACCATCAACACCAGCGGTTTAGCGACTGGTGTGGCGGCGGGATCAAGCCAGATATCAGCTGCTCTCTTGGGCAAGACGGGGACGGCAACTCTTAATGTTAGTTCCGTCGCAACCAATTCCCTGACCCTCACCTCTCCGAAAACCGGGGATATTATTTATGGCGGGTCGGCCGTCAAACTTTATTGGACCTCGACTGGAACGATCGCCAACATAAAGATTGAATTATCACCTGATGGCGGGTCGACCTGGGGAGCCTTTGGAGCTACCGTGCCAAACACCGGAAGTTTTGAAAGCAGCATGACCTGGGCCAACACGACAGAAGCGATCACAACCATGCAATTGAGGATCAGCGATGCCACTAATCCGGCTACCTCAAGTACTTCCGGCAACTTTACTCTAGCTCCCGCTGTAACCCCGACCGCTATCGTCATCGACGATTTTGAAGGCGGGAGCGTCGGCACCTGGCAGGCGCCTAACGACAAATCCGGCTACTACGCCTTCGGCAACGGCATGATCACGCCTGACAAGGACCATATCACGGCGGATGGACCGGCTGCTGCCGCGGCCAAGAACGGCGCCAAGGGGATGAAAGTCCAATACTCTTACGTCCATAATGCCGACCCGAACAAAGATTGGGGTGACGGCTGGGGCGCCAAGCTCATCAAAACCCTTGACCTGACGGCGCTGAAGAGCGTAACCATGAACGTCAACTGGGACGGCTCCAGCAACAACATCAACTTCTCGCTCAAGGACAGCGACGGCACGGCCATGGCCGCGAATGTTTCGAACGCGACTTTGCTGGCCCTCGGCGGTTATAACAAGGTCTCGATCGCCAGGTCGGCCTTCGCCTACGACGCCGGCGGCAGTGACACCGGCGCCAACAACACCTTCGATTGGACCAAGGTCGCCAGCTATAACTTTGTTTACAATACCAAGGGGACCACGGCCAACGCTCAAAATATCGACGATATTACGGCCGTGCTCACCGACGAAGCGGTCCTGCCGCCGCCACCCGCGACCGGTGAGGCCCCGGCGATCACCACGATCAGCCCGACCGCGGCTCCGGCCGGCACCATGATCACCGTCACCGGCGTCAGGTTTGGCACCCCGCAAGGCGGCAGCCACCTCGACTTCGAGAACCAGACGACCAAGGTCTCGTACCAGGCACAGATCACCGCCTGGAGCGACACGTCAATTACCGCCTACGTGCCGAAACTGGCCGCCACCGGCACCTATGAAGTGAAAGTGGTCCGCGTCGCCATCGCCGCCGGCACCGGCACCATCACCGCCCTGCAGTCGAACCCGGCTAATTTCCAGGTTACGGCTTCAGGCGCTGGCGATCTCGCCATCATCTGGCCCAATCCGTTCAACCCGAACAGCCAGACAGTCTCGATCGCCGTGACCGACACGGCGGGGGCGAGCCGGCTCGGCTTCTACATCTTCGACATGACCGCCAAGCTGGTCTATAAAGAGGTCATCACCTCCGGTAACCAGATCAGCTGGGACGGACATGACCAGGCGGGAGCGATCGTCGCCGACGGCGCTTATCTCCTGCGGGCCATCAATGATGAGACCAAGTCCCTGCTCGCCAAAGGCAAGATCCTCGTGATCAAGCATTAAGGTGAAATTTATGAACAAATCTAACGATAAATATACGGGAGATAAAATCATGAAAAACAACACCTTGACCAAAAACCATATGGAGCCTGCGACTAAACGTCGCGGCTCCATGAAAAAAGGAACCGAGACGTTCAGTCTCAGGTTCCTTTTGATAGCACTCATCACTCTCTGTTTCACCTCGGCCGCCCTGGCCGAAGGATTGCCCGACCCGATGATGATCGGTGTCGGCGCCCGCTCGCTCGGTATGGGTAAGGCCTATGTCGGCGTAGCCGAAGACGGCGACGCCATCTTCATGAACCCGGCCGGTATCGCCCGGATCGCCACGCCGAAGCTCTCCAGCATGTACACCTCACTCCTCGGCGATGTCAATTACATCGTCGTCGGCGGGGTTTATCCGTACGGCGAGCGGTCGGCCATCGGGGCCGGCTACATCGGCGCCAGCGTCGGCGAGATCCCCTTGACCAACACGACCGGCGCTTCGCTCGGCTCCGGCAGTTGGGGAAACAACGTCATGTTTCTCTCCTACGGTACATATCTTAACGAGCTCCCCGGCTTAAAGCTGGACTTCGGCCGCGACGTCCTCGTCGGCGGCAGTCTCAAATATTACAGCGTCGGCGGCACTGGCACCGGCGTGACCGACGGCTCCGGTTCCGGCTACGACGCCGACCTAGCCGTCCTCTTCCCGGCGACCAATTATATGACCGTCGGGCTTAACGCCCAGAACTTCCTGCCGGCCTCAATGGGCGGCAAGATCACCAATAAGTCGACTGGCCAGTCCGACGGCCTGCCGCTGAACGTCAAGGTCGGGACCAAAGTTGCCCTGATCGGCCCGGACGGTTCCGCCATTTCCACGAACGGCAGCCGCAAGCTGAACGGGTTGGTCGATTACGACACCCTCGGCGGCGCGCTCCATGCCGGAGCGGAATTCTGGCCGACCGGCAACCTCGCCCTGCGCGTCGGTTCCGACGACCAGAACCTGACCGCCGGCGTCGGCATCAAGGTCTCCGGGGTTGAGTTCGATTACGCTTACCACCCCTATGCCGGGATCAACGAGAACACGACCCACTTTATTTCGATCAGCTACCTCGGCGAACCGCGCAAGCGGGAGCTGAACATCAGCCTGGAAGGGCCAAAAGACAAAGCGGTCATTTATGAAGACCACGTTACTGTCAAAGGGAAGGTCGAGATCAAGGAAGGGGACGAAGACGCGCCTAAAGGCCCGCTCTCCGTCAAGGTCAACGGTGTCAGCGTCGTCACTAATCCCGACGGCAGCTTCACTTCCGAGATCCCGGTCGAGGCTTACGGCAAGAAACTGGTCCAGGTGGAGGCAGTCGACACCGCCGGCAACGTGGCGCAGAGTGAAGCGCGGCTCGTCCGCCTGACCTCGTTCGCCGACGTCCCGGACGGTTACTGGGCCAAGGCGCCGATCGAGAACAACGCCACTGTCGGTTTGGTCCAGGGTTACCCTGACCAGACCTTCCGCCCGGAACGGGCCCTGACCCGCGCGGAGCTCGCCACCCTGCTGGTGCGCGCCAAAGGGATCAAACTCCCCGTAACCCAGGCCCGCCAGGTCTTCAAGGACGTCAAGCCGGGCTTCTGGGCGGCCAAGTACATCGAAGTCGCCCAGCGCGAAGGGCTCGTCAAGGGCTATCCTGACCGGACCTTCCGCCCTAACAACAAGATCAATAAGGCCGAGGGGATCGCGGTCTTGGTCCGCTTCGACCAGCTCCGCCTGGCGGAAGTTGATTCGAAACCATACTGGGACATCGGCACCAACCACTGGGCGGCCAAGTATATCCAGGCGGCCAAAGATAACGGTATGCTCAAGTTCATCGAACGGAACCGCCTGCGGCCGAAAGAGGCGCTGGTCCGCTCCGAGTCGGTCGAGATGCTAGGCAAGACCAGCCTCGCCGGCGGCAAGATCAAGGACCTCTATACCTGGGAGAAAGGGTTCAAGCCAGGGACCGAGACCCGGCCGGACATCAAGGCTTCGCTCGACTAAGCAACTCACCCCCCAGCCCCCTCTCTTAAAAAGAGAGGGGGTGGAAGAAGCCTGTTAGAGCCCCCGGGAAACCCCGGGGGCTTTTTGTTACACCCCTAACCCCTCTTCTCCCCTTCCCCCTTACTAAGGGGGAAGGGGATGGGGGATAGGGGTTTTAAAATTAAACTGAAATTTCCCGCCAACTTATCGATAAATACCCGGGAGTGATTTAACCATGATAGGCAATATCTCACACATACGTTTCGATTACCGGCCGACGGCTTTTAATCTCGGTCTCAACCGGGCGTTCAGGAGCGGCGGCAGCGGCGCTGTCTCGGGGGCAATCTGCCCGAGATTCCCTGATGACAAAGTGCCAGGGAAAAAAGGCGTTTACACTATATTAGCGCCGCTGACAGACTTTAACCCCGACGCCGAGGGGGGTATGTCAAAGGTCTATCTGGCCCTAGACCCGGAGGACTACCAATGTGTTTTAAAGGTCATGATCGACATTTCGGGCTTCCTGCCGGGACCGGCCAAGGAAATAACCTTGCGGTTCGTTGAAGAAGTCAATACCACGGAAAGGGTCAACCACAAAAACGTGATCGGGATAATCGACCGGGAGCCGAGCCGCGTCCCCGAATATTACTTCATGGAATACGTGCCGGAGAACCTGCGCAACTTTATTGAAGAAAAAGAACAGGCCAAGCCGCTCGCGGCCAGCCATATTATCTTAAGGATACTCCGGGGACTGATCGCCTTCAGCAATGCCTTCGGAGCGGACAGCCCGGACAAATGCGCCCACCGCGATCTTAAGCCGGAAAATATTTTCATAGAACGGGACGAGGACGGCAAGTCGATCATCAAGGTGAAAGTGGCCGATTTCGGCCTCGTCAAAGTGCCGGACAGCGAAAAGACCCGGACCGGCATGATCACCGCGACCCCCGAATACTGCGCCCCGGAGATCATCCTCAATGGCTCCAAAATAGCCGATCAGCGCTCGGATATATTTGTTCTGGGGCTCATACTTTATTATCTTTTGACCGGCAAAGACGCGCTCGATCTTGGGGAAAATAAGCGGGATTTTAAGGCGTATCTTGATCAGGTCCGAACCCTGCCCGAGCGGATCAAGAACAGAGAGTTCGGGGAACTTAAGCATCCTGTGCCCGATGAGTTTTGGAATATTGCTTTAAAAGCAGCGCAAATGGAGCCGAACGACCGGTTCCAGTCCTTCCAGGAATTTAGCGGAGCGGTCGAAGCGGCCATCAAAAAATTCACGATAAAACGCTGAACCCGCGCAGGGCTTGGCAAATAAACTGAAATTATCCTAAAGAGCCGTCGAAATATAAACGGATGGAATCTGAATGGCGGTTTGGAAACCTGCGAATAAACTTCGCGGTTTCCAAACCAAGAAGAAAAAAGCGAGGAAACCGAGACGTTCAGTCTCAGGTTTCCGAGAATAGGAGAAAGCATGAACGTTAGAGTGAGACCGGTACAAGCAGACATGATGAGGGCCAGAACAAGTCATCCCCTGGTGGCGTTAAAGCGAACGGCAACCTATTTGGGCGCCGCCGCCCTGATGGGCTGTGGAGCGGAAATGGGCGCCCCCGCGACACCCTGCCCCACCCCCTCTGCCGCTCCGGCACCGTCAGCTTCCGCTTCGGCCGCTCCGGTTAAAGAGGAAAGGGAATGTTCTTCAATTGAATTGAGAAAAGCGGCCGACATCATTGTTTTTGACAACTACGTCCCGTACCTTCCTCCTTATCACCAGAAAGTCCTGATCGAGGCAATTCTAAATAAAATCGGCGATATAAAGGATTCACTCTGCGATCATGAACAGTTTCTGGCTTACTCTCTCCCCCGCGATAAAAATTTCACCGTTGCAACAGCCCTGGAAGTTGTGCAATGGGCAGGGCAAAAAGTCGAAGCGGGGACCGAAAAAGTTGTCCCGGGCAAAGATTCTAAGATAACGCTAAAACTTAATCCCGAAAAAGTGGCGGACAAAACCGTCCCATATGACCCTGATTGGGGCTATGAAATCGAAGTTGTTTCGAATGTCGTTGGCCCGTCACAGCGAAGCTCCTTTTTCCCGGCCGAATTTAAAGGCAACACCTTAACCGCCGTGGTCAAGCTTGATAAAGAGCAATTAAAAAAACATAATGTTAATGTTTATTATTACCCTAAAAAAACAGTCAAGGACGGACGATTTTACATCGCTTCCCTGGGAAACCCCTTTGTTGCCGGCCCGGCCGCCAAACCGGCTCAAAAACCGGCCCAAAAGCCCGAGAAAAAACCCGAAGCCAAATCCACGACTACGACAACCGCGCCGGTCAAGAAAACTCATTGCAGTGAGCACCCGGAGGATTGTTTATAAAAAGCCGATCTCGACCAATAAAACAAATAATATGAACACAAAATTTAGTAGAATGAATTTAGTTACATTGGTCGGAATGGGCACGGTCTGCTTCGGCGCGGCTTATGGCGCCAACCGCTGTTCTTCCGGGAATAAGTCCGCCGTGCTACCGGCTCCGTCAGCTTCTGCCAGCACCTCGCCTGCTGCGCCATGTAATCTAAAAGAGCTTTATCCAACCATTAACCTCACAACTTCAAGCAAAGTGCAATTAGGCGTATTTAAGAAAATTGAAATTAATTTGCCGTCCGACGCTCAACCCCCAAAAGACGCGCGTTATTTTCTTGCAATCCAATATGAAAAAGATAGTATAGTGAATGGGCCGGTTTTTCAGGCTGAATATAACTCACAAAGCAATACCCTGACCGCGAATGTCCTCATTGATAAATATATGTCTAACTACTACCAAGTCAGTATCTATTACACCATAGCCCCTTTGCCAAACCATATTTTATTCTTGGGCGAACTACCACCCTTTACTGTTCAAGAGAAATCGGTGCCGATTCCTACGGCTTTAGCCACAACCAAAACGCCTCCGCCACCAACCGCAACCCCAACGGCAACTGCGACAGCAACAACGCCGACTACAACTATAAAAAAACAAAGATGTACCCCCAACGACCCAAGCGAAAAATGCAATTTTTAAAAAGAGTGAAATTATTGCCGGATTCTGTCGATAATAATATGGGAGAGAAATAGGAGGAGTATGAAATGGCTTTAGAAAGAGTTGGATTAAGGTTAACAAGGAATTTACGCGCGGCGGGCTTTGCCCTGGGCTTAGGGGTCGTGGGGCTGGCGGCCGGCGGCTGTCAGTGTTCCAAGACGCCGATCGTCAAACAAGGCGACGCGAAAAACATATTAATATACGATCGCGAGCTTTTGCCGGTCATCGAAGACAAGAATGCTCTCGGCCGCGAACGCTGTAATGGTTCAGAACCCCTCAAGGAGCTGAAACTGGAAGATACGCTAAAATCCGGGCAAACTGTGGCGGCTACCCTGGCCCGAATTGCTCTGGAGAGAGAACAAGGGGACAAATTTACCGGCCTGCCCATGGGCAAACAACTTGTCGCTATCAATTATCTGGCGGCAAAGATCGGCAGCGACAATCTTTTGGATAGGCTTGACGGCAAGCAAAAAAGCGAATATGCCGATTATTGTTCGTCTCGCGAGGCCAAATGGGAAAAGACAGTTGGCCAATTTCCGTCCCAGATCGATCTAAAAGTCAGCAAAGATGAGATCGATAAGGCCATGGAAGCGGCCGGCGTCAAACCTTCGGGACAGCAGCCGGCGGTTGCCTACAAGATCATACGGCCTGCGGCTCCCGTGCCGGTTGAACTCAACGAAGAAAAAGACATCACGCTGGTCATCTCGAACAAACTCACCGATGCTTATCCGGACAAGGCCAAATTAAGCATCGAGCCGGTATCCAATGTCAGCGTTACAATTTCTGACGTCAAATACTGCGATCCGGCCGCCAAGTGCCCGCCGATCGATGGAGCAGATGTCAACAATCAGACCCTGGTTGCCCTTAGAGTAAAGCCGAATAGCAGCGCCGTGCCGGGGACCAAGGTATTTACTTTGAGCTATAACGAGACTCCGGACAAAAAACAATCGATCGACAAAAAGGATGTCATCAGAGTGGTTGGCCCGTCGGTCCCAACGGCTACGGCCTCGGCCAAAGCGCCTCCGACAGCTACGGCTACGGCGACCGCAACAACTACTGCGCCGCCTCCGACGGCGACGGCAACGGAAAAAACACCGCCACCGCCAAAATCGGGTCATTGCAAGGAACATCCGGAAGATTGTTTATAATTACCACCGAAGGAGAGAAATAAAATGGATGGATCAGTTTGGTTCAAAACAGGGGCCGTAGGCAATCGCCCCCCACTGGGGAAAATTGTTGGCGAAGCAAAAACTAGATTTGAAACTAATCAGTGGGACACTTCTGAATTAACGAACATCGGTACGTTTGCTGAAGAGGAAGGGAATCCAATAATCAGCAAGGAGATAGATGGTCTAACCGCTCCGCAAAAAGAGGCCTATAGTGAAGCCCGCGTAGAAGTTTTCAGGGAGCGCTGCGCTCAAATAGAATCCACTCAAAAGCCGATTCGACCTTCCATTTTGGAGATCGTCGAACGCGCAAAACAAAAATTCACGAAAAAAGGCTGGCCGACAACTCGTCTTGACAGGATTAACTCCTATGTCGAAAAGAAAGGAAACGACAAAATCTCTTCTCATCTTGGCAATTTAACCGGCGAACAAAGGACAGAATATACCACTACCGTCAAACGCGTTTTTGCCGCAAGCTGTGGCTACGAAGAGATCAAGGCGCCGTCAGTTACCGGCTCAGTTGAGATCAAGGCTGGAGAAACCAAGCAAGTCACGCTTAAGGGCGCCGATTTCATTGAAGGCTCGACTGTCGTCCCGGCTGACAGCTTAAGATATCTGGTCAAGATCGATTCGGTTGCCGTTAATCAAGCCAAAGACGAAATTTCGTTCAGGATCAGCGCCGACGCCAAAACGCCGGCCGGTCAATTAGCTCTCTATATTGCTCCACCCGAGCCGTATATCAGCCAGGAAGCGGGCGCCGGCCTGATTGCCCAGGCGCCGCTGAAAGTGATAAGTTCCGCCATTGCCATGACCACCGAGCCCTCGGCCATCAAGGTCGGCGTCCCCGAAACGATCTTTATCACACCGGCTAAAGAGGCCGATCCCGCACTGCTCAAAACGGTCAAGAAGATCGCTATCTTGGACGAAAAGAACAACATCATCAAGGAATTTGATGCCCCGGCCATCAAACCGGGCGAAAAATTCTGGGTGGATACGATAATTGAACAGGAAAAATTTGATAACGCCGATCTTTCGGCCTCTCCCGTGGCCAATGTCTATGGAGGGGCCAGAGTGGTCATGTTGGCCTATCGTTCCACGAAAGAGCTGGCCAGCGCCCCGCTTGGCCTCATCGGTAAAAAGCAGAGCAATGAAAAGACCTGGTATCAGCGGCACGAATTACAGTTAAAACTCCTGCCCAATATCCAAGTTTCTCCCGATCCGAACGGTTACCAGCTGCCCATTATCGCGGCGGCCCGGCCCAACATCAAGCTCGGCCGGCAGTTGGAATTGTTTGCCACGCCTCACGCCATAGCCAGCGTCAACGGCCAGAATAAGGACCATGACGTTTTTCAATGGGGAGCCGGCCTGGGTCTCGGCGTTTCTTATCTGCTCAATCCCAAAGGTAAAGTTACTGTTGCTCCAGTTTTGACCGGGGGCTACAGCTACGCGACCGGCAATTTCTTGTTCCAGAACCCTTATTCTTACGCGGCCGGCCGGCATCATCTGCCGGTCCGCTTTGGCTTTAATATCGACGCCGGCAATGACAAGAGTAAGAATCACTGGCTGCATATACAGCCCTACGGCGAAGTAAGCACCACCTGGTTCAAAAACGGCGACACCGTCAGCGGCCATGACCACCGGGTCAGGGTCGGAATCGACTCAAAAGTGGTGTTCTACCCCGATCCCAAAAGAAAGCCCGGCGTGCCCAATATATACGTTAATTTCGGCGTCGTCCCTTCGGCCAACACTTATACAAAGGACAAAGCTTATCCCGAAGTGATCAATGCCGGCAGTTATCATTACAGCGGCCAATCCGTCCATGAACAAAGCCGGAAATTCAGCGGCGTCGATCTGTTGATGGCACTTAGCTGGGACAAAGCCGCGCAACACATTTATTTTAATCCCTCGCTCTGGGCCCAGGTCGGCAATACCAGCTCCGACGGCGTAACCAGGGGAGCGATCGGCGTCGGCCTTGATTTCAGCCAGCTGGTCGGCGGGGCGATCGATAAACTTATTGGCGGCTCAAAAGCCAGCGCTTCGGTCAACACGGAGAGTAATTCAAAACCTGCGACCGCAAGCAAACCGGCAGCTCCGGCTGATCCTAAAAAAAAACAACCGTAGAGCCGCCGAAACCGGAAAATAAGACCGCGGCCACACCGCCGGCCGAGCCCCCAAAGGCCGGCAGCAAGCCGGCCATCGATAGCAACCTCCTTTACCAGGGCGCTCCCAAATCGCTTTATCAAATAATTACCGATGACAGAATTGCCCGCCCCTTTGCCGACCTCGGCACTCCGCCTCTGGTTTCCAGCGTCAAAAAGATAAACGAGGAGACCTTTGAGATCGTAATGGCGGAAAATCGCGGCCCAATAACCGTCTACAACTCCAACGTCATAACGGACACCAAAAAGATCAATGTCCAAACCGGCTACAGGATCATGATCGCCGACTGGAAAATAACCCGGATAACCGACCGGAGCGGCACGGTTAAGCATGAGTACAAAGGACCGAACGGCTCGGGGCTGGCAAGCATCGGCAATACCGGCGGCTCCACTCAAAGCTTCTCGATCGATCTTTCCGCCAAGGATTCTTTTGCTTCGCCGCCGATCCAGGCCGGCAACTATTCCGACACGAGCAGTTACCGCCGGGCGGTCCTCGGCGTCATCGCCCGCTACGGCAAAGAAGGGAAGATCCCCCGCAATATCACAAAGATAGCGGTCCTGTTCACTTTAAAGAGGTTGCCGACCGATGAGGAGGTCAAAACCTGCAATTCTATGGACACGAACAGACAGCTCAAATCGTTGATCGAAATGTCTCCCGTCAAAATCGTTTTTAATGACGGCAAAGCCGACGATAAAAGTTTTCGGGAAACTTTATTGAACGACGGCGACCTGAAAGCGCTCCAAGACAAGATCGGCTGCGGCGTTTTTGTCCCCAAGAACCCGAACGATTCTTTCTTCAACCCGCTGGTTGTTTTGGCGGAAATAAAGCACGGCAAATAGACTGGAATTTCCCGCGCCATTTTTAGGCGCCCCCGGCCAAGAACGCTTAATTCTTTGAGAAATTAAGGCCGAACTTGGGTGGTTCGGGCGAGTCTTTGACCGGCCCGAAATTCTTCTCGAACCTCTCCAGATTCTCGCGCAACGCCTTGAGCAGCCGCTTGGCATGGGCCGGCGAAGTGATGATCCGTGAGGTCACGACCCCCTTGGGGGGATGGGCAAAGATAAAGTCCAAAATGAACTCGTTCTCATTATGGGAAATGACCGCCAGGTTACTGTAGTGCCCGGCCGCCGCTCGTTCGTCAATGTCTATCCTGATCTCTTCGCTCATTATAGGGCTCCTTTTCTTACTATTTAGTCGTTAAGCCAAGGGGGAGGCCCTTCTTCGCCACTTTGCGCTTCCACCTTCTCGGTCGCGACCGCGGCTTTCTTTTTCGAGGAAGCTAACCGCCGATAAACCTTTCTGACCTCGCCCCGGGTCGCCTGGGGAGCTACTTTGACCACCTCTTTCTTGACCAGCAGTGATTTGACCTCGGCCTCCTGCTTGGCTTTAATGGCGGCGATCTCCGCGTCCTGTTTGGCCTTCAACGATTCGAGCTCCATCTGCAGTCGCGCCCTTTCCTCTTCGGCCGCGAGCTGACCGGCCTGTTCATTGGTCGTGGCGATCTCCAGCCATTTGTCGCCGTCAAATAACCAGCTCTGGCCGCTTTCGGTGTCGATCTTAACGGGAGTATCGGCAATGTCGGGCTGGGACCCTTTTATGATAGCCACCTGGTAGCGGCCAACTTTAACCGGCGGTTTAGACAAGAGCAGACCGGAAACAACGAGGATCAAGACCAGGGCGACGGCGAACAAGGACCAAGGCAACGCATTCTTCATCATTAATCCCTCCCTGTGGACGTAATGGGGGGTTAATCAGGAGTTAATCACTGGTCATTACTATAGCATCTTTAACGCAACGCGTCAAAAGTTACGTCGTAGACGTTGCGGGCGTTCCAGACCAGGAAACCGGCCACCTTGGCGTCGTCGCACGCCCGGACCTGTTCCCGGATGTAATTCGGGCCGTAATTCGGCGACTTCATGTTGAACCCCTGGAGCCAGGGGACAAGCGCCGTCGTCTCGCCGGAAAGGAGTTCCTGGGCTTTCAGCAGGCCGGTATGGATAAAATAGTAGGGATAGGAACCGGGATTGGCATAGCCATCATAGCCGTTGTGGAAATGCGAGGGATACAACATCGGCGAGATGACATCGAGGTAGGGGGCCATCCGCTTGAGGTCCTGCCCCAGGGTCTCGATATCGACCTTGCTCTGCCAGGCGGTCACGCCAAAAATATCGACCGCCAGCGAGGTGTTGTATTTGGCGACCCGCTGGCGCGCCCCCTTCAGGAATTCGCAGATGATATCGACCCGGCTGACCCCCTCTTTCTGGTGGGGATAATTGGCGTAACGGGCGCTCCCCTCGGCCGGGAAACGGATGTAATCGAACTGGACTTCGTCCACGCCCGATTGGGCGGCACTCTCGGCGATCAATTCATTGTATAAGCGGACCTCATCGGAATAAGGATCGGCCCATTTTCCCCCCTTGCGGTCGCGATAGAGGCCGCCGTTCAAGTGGACCCCAAGATCGGGCCTGGCCAAGACCAGGTGGTCATCTTTAAAAACAACGATGCGGGCGGTCAGGCGGAGCCCGTCCTGGTGCAAGTCGTTCGCCAGCTTGGCCAGCCAGGGGCTGGGGGCCGCCTTAACCTCCGGCGTCAATTTTCTTTGCCGGGCCAGGGCCAGATAAGGTTGGCTGATCACTTCTTTGGCATCGATCACCATGGTGTTCAGCCCGGCCCGCTTGGCCGCGTCTTTTAAGGCGTTGAAGCGGACCGGCAGTTGGGCCACGTAAGCGGTGACATAGATCCCCCGCCCCGAGATCCGCTTCTGTTTGGGGAGAAGTTCCTGGATATCCGGCTTAAAATTGAACGAAAGCAACGTAAGAAAGGCCAAAAACAGGATAAGGCCGCTGAATATTTTTATGACCGCTCGTAACATCGAAGTAATTATAACACGCTTCGTGTTCTTAGCACCCTCCTCACCCCCTTCCGTCCCCCTCTCCATCGAAGATGGAGAGGGGGAAACCCCGAATGAGAATGAGGGGAGGGGGTGAGGAGGGTTGCTTTCACTAAAGTTTCATGCGAAAATAAGCACCTGGAGGTGCCCAGTATATGTCTAAACCGGTTGTCATGGTGGTTGACGATGAGGTCGATGTCGCTAATTCTATCGCTAATGTCATTAAAGATACCAGCCGCTACGAAGTGATCACCGCCTACACGGCCAAGGATGCCCTGGAACAGCTGGGCAAGAACAAGGTCTTCTTCGGCCTTGGCGGCAACCGGATCCGCCTCATCCTGCTCGATATCAAGATGCCGGAAATGGACGGGCTCCAGCTCCTCGAACGGGTCCGCAAGGACTACGGCGAGGATATCGGCATTGCCATGCTGACCGCCTGGGAAGATGAAGATAAATGGGACCGCGCCACCTCCGGTTTTGTCGTCAACTATATCAAGAAGCCGTTCAAGACCGATGAGCTGGTCGGCACGATCGACAGTTATTTCGAGGGGAAAGAAGGGAAGATGGTCCTCGACACTTTCGAGAAGCATATTCAGAAACGGGACGAGTGGAAAGCTAAGCCGTAAGTCAGAAGATCAGTTTAAGCGTCGTCCCCTGCCCGATCTCGCTCTCGACCTTGATGTCGCCGCCATGTTCGCGCACGATCCGGTAAACGATCGATAACCCTAACCCTACCCCGTCATGCCGCGTGGAAAAGAACGGATCAAAGATCTTTTCCCTGATCTCGGCCGGAATACCTTTACCCGTATCTGATACCTCCACCGCTACATGGCCGTCATCCCGATATGTCTTCAGGGTTAAGGTGCCGTCTTCTTGCATCGCCTCGAGGGCGTTCTGGATCAGGTTAACAAAGACTTCTTGTATCTCGTCCGGGTCGCCCTTGATCGGCGGAACGGGCCGAAGATCGCGGACTACCTTGAGCCGGCCAAAGGCAAAGCATTGCAGGGTCGTTTCGATTATTTCATTGAGGAAGACCTCGGTTTCACAGTGTTGTTTTTCTTTGGCCAGGCCGAGCATCCGGTCCACTATCCCGGCGATCCGGTCGATATGTTTCAGGAGAAGCGCCTGGTATTGCTTCAGGTAATCAAGGTCGCGCGGCTGATTGGTCAGGCGTTCCGTCTCGGAGCGGATGACCGTCAGCGGGTTCCTGATCTCATGCGTCACGCCGGCGGTCAGGGTCCCGATCGCCGCCAGGCGCTGGGAACGGTTCAACTGCTTCTCCGTCTCCTCCAGCTCGGTCCTGATCTTTTCGTAAGAACGGGTGTGATCCAAGGCCATCGCCACCTGGTTGGCCAAGATCTTCAATAGCCTGATATCTTCGTTGGTATAGGCTTCTTCAGAAAGTTTTGGCCCGAGCGCGAAGAAGGCGATCAGGCGGTCCTCAAGCAGACAGGGGATAACCAGGTCGGCGCCCAGATCTTTTTTGTCATGAAGCAGTTTTCGCCCAGCAATCAGTGCTTTGACCAACGGATCATTTAATTCGACTTTTTGGCCGTCCGGTTGGGGGGCGAAGGATTCCTTGTCGTAGACCACGTAATAAGCCGACGTTTTATCCGCTTCGGTAAAATATTCCGGCAGAAAAATGCGGGGATTGGAGATCTCCACCACCTCATGGAACGTGTCATAAAGCACTTTCAGGATCTTAGCCAAAGACAGCTTTTCCCCGACGCGCGCGCTGGCGTCAGAAAGCGCTTTATAATAATCATATTTGCCGCGCAGGAATAATTTTTCGGAAGTGGTCTGAAAGAAAGTCCTGATGCCCTGATGCGTTTGACCGACAATTATTCCGTAGACCACCGTCCAAACAATAAAAAGAAGATCAATATTTGAAGAAAGATAGGCCCGATAAAGCCAGACCAGGGCGAGGTAAATGATCCCGTGAAAAATGATCGCCAGGATTTCCGCGACAAAGCGGCTGATCGCCACCGAAATGTCCATCAGGCGATTTTTAACTATAGCATATGCCATAAACCCAATTAAAAATACGGTGGAATAAGGTCCGAATGCCCAAAATTTATCAACCCCTAACACTGGTAGCACGACATCAAAGGCTATTGCAAACAAGGCAGTTGAGAAAAAACCAAGGAAGATATATGCGATACCTATTTTCTCTCTACCTTTTGATCTAAAATGTTTTTTCAATAATATTAAAAATGCAGCCCCAAAATAAAATAAGAAGTAGATTGAATACAAGGGGTATAAGGGGCCCTGCAGGACTTCTTTCGCGCCGCTTGGGAGGATAATCACGGTTTTTATAAGTTGGTCGAGAGGAATTGTTATTGTAAAGAACAATGCCGGCAAAAACAATAACCCCACATGAAATAAAGGGTTTTCATTTTTTTCTTTTGGATAAATCCAGGCAAAAAGGAGGAAGAAGACCGTTAAATAAGCTCCTAATAAATGTGAGGCTTTTAACCATAAAAGAGATAATTCCGGGCTGCTGCTACTTGCGGCAAAAAAAACCGCGGCAGTCCACAAGCCCAAGCTTATTGCAATCGCGGAAAATAAGCGATTAATTCTACTTTCAATGTTTTTTAATAAAACGAATACTCCTAAGATAAAATTAGTTGGAACAACATATAGGGGGGGGATAAGTTCCATTCTTCCACTTAGGACAAACGAACTAGTAGCCGTGAGGGCGAACAAAACAATAAATATATTCAGAACTTTTGCCCTCATAAGTTTATAACATAATCATAACAATGTTGGACCGCCTAGTACAAAACAATGACATTCATCCTTTGTTAATTCTTACTACCATATCTTGTGTCGCCTCAGCATTTCCGTTAAGAATATTTTTACGGCTTAACATCGCAAATTCCGCAAAAGAATACCCGCCCTTTCTCGCCATTAAGGCTTCTTCGTCCGTTAACATAGGAATCCCTTCCTGTCGTAATCGCTGGAAAAGAGTTTGTGTCTCTGCTATGTAATCTTTAAATCCTCTCCATTGGTTATTATAATACACTTGCCAAGGCAAAGCATCCCAATTCTTAGGTGGGACCAAACGGCGAATTTCATACTTTGCCAAATATTGTATCAAATCTGGATGTTCATAATAGGCGGGCCCGATCAATCCAATTGAGGCAAGAAAGTTCTTAATCCCAGAGGGATATCTCATACGTATTCCATTTTCTTCCGGATTCTCTGCATAATCTGTCCCTCTAAAAACCCCCACGGGGTTACACAGCGCAGATTGCATTCCTGTTTTTCTAATAAAAGCCATATTCATCTCAATTGTTGAAGCTGTTGAAAAAGGGGCGGGATAAATAAAAGAACCAACTGAAAAAATACCTTCCCCTCGACAAGCACTTACTATTTCCTCCGCTTTACCAATTGCAATGTTTTTATTCATAGCATCCAACTCTATTTGATTCGCAGATTCGATCCCAAAGAATAAAGCAATCAACCCGCTTTCTCTTAATGTTGGCAAAATAGTCGGATCAATATCTAGGCGGGCAAAAGAAGACCAGTTAATCTTCATTGTTCTTCGGATAACCTCTTCAGCAAATTCCCTTAAATATTTCCCTGGAGAGGTTGACCCGCCAAATCTTGCCGTATTGATCCCATATTCATTAATATTGTTTTGAAATTCATCGGCCACTCTTGCCGGGCTTTTTTCCCTGCGTTGCCTTCCCGCAGCAAAACCATGGATACAAAATCTACATCCTTGACCACATCCCCTCCCATCTTCAATCACAACAACACGTATTTTCCCATCCCCCTCCATTTCTAAATAAATCCCTGGATCATAAGTTGGGAAAGGAATATCGCTCATTTTCCCGACAAAGGCATCTTGGGTATAATTAAACCCATTTGTTCCACGATCACGAACGAACGCATTGGGAACTTCCAATAAAGATCTTCCAACCGAAGCTTCGGCTAAAGGCACGATAGCGGGCTCGCCATCTTTGATGCACAATACATCAAACACTCCGTCATCTAAACTCAATCCTGGGATATGTTCCCGATAAGTGTTTACTTGCGGCCCCCCCGCCGCAATCAATAAATCAGGAAAACGCCCCCTCAGCTCTTTTGCGATATGAACTGGGCCAGAAAATCCTGGCCCATGGAATGTTTTAAAGCCGACAAGAGTCGCTTCTTCCGCCCTAACTACGCTGGTGATTTTTTCCGCTATATTTTTCTCTTCCTGCCAACGAACAATATTTAAGATTTTCTCTATGCCCCTCAACTTCATCCCCGCCATCATTAATCTTGCCTTTTGTTTAGGCGATGGTTTTTTTTCTTGCATAACTTCTAATATAGTCTTATAAGCATCTTCAATTTTTCCTTGTAATATGGGGGGGACATATTTCCTCATTTGATCGACCGTATTAAAATCCATAATCTTAACCCTTATCCCGGCTCGATTAAGGATTGCCGCCAAAGTTGCCAGGCCATTATCTGGCATAAAATTAGCAATAGAAGTTGGATAACCGGACGAAGTTACCAGCACAACCGAAGGTTTTTTCAGGGGTCTAACATGTGTCGTAATATATGCCATACTATCAATGTTCTCTTTTTTTTAAGCCCGAACCTTATCCTTCTTTAAAAGTTTTACGATCCGTCCCAATAAATTCTGAAAAATAGTCGGGAGTGCAATATTAAAAACGACAACGCCCAAGGTAGAATACCCCACCAAAAACACAGCACCTCTTTTTCCAATTTTATTATCAAATAAATCATCTAATGCCTCATACTTGCGAAACCGACTTGTTTTATAGCCAAATATATTAAAAATTGATTTGTGAAGCCAGCCTAATTTATTAACGAACTTGATTTCTTCTTCTTCTTCTCGAATTCGAACTGCCCCCTTATAAACATCCTTCATGATATACCCGTTTTTTTCTAACTCCTCAATAGAAATCCCCTCATCCTCCGATAGACGTTTAATGAGCCCCTTCATTTTTTCATCTGGGTCGGAAATTGGCGCCCAGAGATTTTTCAGCCTCAACATCCCAATTGCCGGCCGCTTGCTTTGGACTCTTACTGCAATTGGAACGCCTTTTGTCATTAAACGCCAAAGCCCCCTAAAGCCGTCGTCTTTTAATGTCTTATAGATTGATTGTTTAATAAATTCCAGCCCGCAACGGACCTGGAATTTATTTCCTCGCGCTTCTCCTTCTGCCATCATAATAGATATGTAAACAAGCTTACCTGTTACAGTGGTTTCTCGACCGACTGTTTTTAAATAAGCGGCGCCTACCGCATTTACCTCTTCGCCTCCGGTTTTTTGGCCGAACATGACATAACTTGCGCTTAAAACTCTTCTTTCAATGCCATCTAAATCAAGCGCCTCATGAATCTTTTCTGAAGATTGATCTTTATATTCATCCGTCTTACCGTAGATCCTTAACATTAATTGCTGGAGCCAATCTTTCATTTGGGAGCGGCATCTAATAAATTCTTCAATTGGTTGCGTATAAAAAGATATTTTCCTGCCGGCATAGCCTCTTTCACCGCTGCTCAGAAAAGATCTTTTGTCTAAAACTTTAGAGTCAATGACTGTCATTCCTTGTGATTGGCCCTCTTTCCCTTCATCAACTTTCACCAGACTAGTAGTAGTCGGTGTTGGCGTTGGTGTCGCTATTGCGTCTTGCCCGGGGGAAGAGTAGCTTCTTCGTGCCCCGGAGTTCTCTTCTTCCTCGGCAATTTTACGCGCTTCCGCTCGCCACATTTCTTGAAAGTCACGACCGGCGGTCAGCATGCTGATCCTCTCCCCCACTTTACGCAAAACCAGCGCATACAATTTGGAAGCGATATCCGGGTCTGTATTATTTTTAGAAAGCGGCTCCGCGGAATAGAGCCCAGGGTATCTGCCGACCAGGGCGGCGCCCTCTTCATCGTTAGGGACGCGGTTCGAACCGAGCCAAAATCCAAAGATGCTGTTTTCCCGTAGCGCTTCAATATCCTCGGCGTACCGGGCCTTGATCGTTTCTGTCCTAAAAGCAAAAACACCGTAAACCAATTTTCCGGGATTGCCGGGGATTAATTTGAACTTATCATAGTCGTCCTTAATGGAATCATAATCGGTTATCGTTTCTTTTTCTCTTCCGGCCAAATGCAACTGTTCCTGTTCTTTAAGATCGACCACCGAAAGAGTTCTTGGGTCTTTGCTCTTAGCATAGCTTCGCCTGGCCTCCTCAAAAAGACTTCTCAAAGATCTCCAATCCGCATAGTTAGATTCCTTCGCGTCACGCTCGATCCCGGAAGCCAGTATCGCCAGCTTTTTTTGCGGATCATACAGATACAGCCTCGGAGCCACCCAGAGTTCCGACATTATCTGCGTGGCAATGTTAAATACAGCATGAAGGGTCGAGGCTCTTTTCAGTCCCCGATGCAAACCGGCCGCGGCATCCCCGATCAATTGTTCCTGATCAACGGCCTTGAAAGTATCGTTTTCATCGTCTGGTTGAATATTCTGGACCTGAACCATATATTTGCTCAACAAATAATTAAGAAGGGTTTCATAGTCAATGGAAATTCTTTTTCTACCACACCATTCTTTATATTCCTTTTTAGTGAAGATCCCATTATTACTTTCACTCATGTCAGAGATTAAAGGCATTATTTGCGTCGCTTCATCAACAATAGATAAAATTGGCCTGGCTACAGGCGTAGTCCGGCCGGTCATGAAAACGGTTTGCATTTCAAGATCACGCGCGCTTTTAATAGGAGCGGTCGCCAATGCCGGCTGAAGAGCGGCGGAAGGATTAAGGCCTTGAAGTTTTAGTGCTTTGACCCCTTGGCCCCTTGTCTGATTATATATATGGCTGTATGCCTTGGGATTGAGCGTCCACAGATAATTTCTAATCGTTTTTGGCATGATTTAAACGTTTTTCCCCTCATAATGTTGTCGGCCGCAATTTCAGGAAATTTCACTCAAAATTGAAGAAAAACAGAGTTCTATGGGCCGGCCAGGGATAGGCGGGTTCAGGCCTTAGCGTGATTTTGCTATTCTTAACTTGCCTGCCGGGCGCTTTTATGTGAGAATTAGGGCCATGAACCTATATGCCTTGCCCCCACTAATAGCGGGAGTCATTATTTCCCTGATCGGGTCATTCGGTTTGGCTGATGAGAAAAAAAACACGGCCAATGCCCTCTTCAGCCTTTGTTGTCTAAGCTTGGCGGCCTGGTTTCTAAGCTATTCCCTGATGTACCTGAACGACTCTAGCCCCTTAATGGCTTTGCGTTGGGCCAGGATCGGATTTTTCGGAATAAGTTTCCTCCCGGCCCTAGCCTATCATTTCGCTAATGCCTTCCTTGGCCGCGCCCCGGCCAAGTGGACTTTGCCGTCCCTCTATTCCCTGGCTTTCTTATTCACTTTTTTTAGCCAAACGGACCTGATCTACCGCGGCGTGGACCATTACTTCTGGGGCTATTACCCGGCGGCCGGGGAACTTTATTCTTTTTTCCTGATCATGTTCGCCGCCCTCTGGAGTTACGGCGTTATTCTGCTGCTGTTCGCCTGGAAAGAGGCCAGTCGGCTGGGGGAAGGGACAAGGTCCCGGCAAATTCTCTATGTTCTGATCGCTTTTGCCGGAGGAACAACCGGCCTGGTCGACTTCACTACCTTCGGCCGCCCCGGCAGTTACCCTTTCGGTTATCTTTCGGCCCTGTTCTTTGCCGCGGTGATCGCTTACGCCATATTGCATCGCCAATTGGCCGCGATCGAGTCGGTCATCAAAAGGACCGCTGTCTATTCGTTACTGACCGCCGTCATCACCGCCCTACTGGTCCTCTTGATCTTGATCAGCCAGCAGTCGTTCAACAGCCTTTTCGATTTTAGCCCGCTCTGGGCGAGTTTGACCGGCGCCTTTATTATCGCCCTGCTTTTCAAACCCTTACACGAAGGGGTCCAGGATTTTGTTGACCATCTTTTCTTCCGCGCGCGCTATAATTATCAGCTGGTCCTGAAAAAATACAGCCACGCCCTGGCCCAGCCGTCAAAAGATCTCGACCGCTTCGTTAAGCTGGCCCCCTACCTCCTTTTGAAGACCTTAAGGCTGGACAGTGCCGCCTGCCTGGTGTTTGACCGGCCAAACAACCGCTACGTTGTCATGGGAGCGATCGGCGATCGGGCCCAGACCAACGGCCAAGCGGTCCCAGGCACCTCCCCGCTGGTCCGGGAATTGACCGTCACTAAGCTGGAGTTGAGCCGGGATAATATAGCTGACCGCGCCATCCACCAGGCGATGATCGAACTGAAGGCCGAGGTCATTATCCCTTGCGTTTCGGGAAGTGAATATTTTAAGGAGCCGACCTTACTAGCCGGGCTGGTCCTTGGCCACAAACTCTCCGGCGAATCCTTCTCGAGAGACGACCTCGATTTCCTAAAAGCCTTAGTCGATCAGGCCGCCGTGAGCATTGAGTACGCTTTTATGTTTCAGGAGTTAAAACAACGCTAGGCGTTTCAAAAGATTGGCGGGAGGACGGAACATCAACAATAATATTTTAAAACCCATTCGGTCATTTATCGATTGGCTCTTCGCTTTATTATATAAACGGACCGCCGCCTACTCGCTCCAGACCATTCTGAACAAATACAGCCACTCTCTCGCCCGCCCGATGCAAGACCTTGACCGCTTCGCCAGGTTGGCCCCCTACCTCCTCTGGAAATCGATGCGGCTCAAGAGCGCCTCTTTCCTCGTGCTCGACCGGGAGAGCAAGCAGTATATCGTCCGCGCCGGGAACGGTGCGGCGGGTGCCCTGGTGGGGAAAACGATCGCGGCCGACTCGGCTATCATCCGGGAACTACTCTCTAATTTCAAGGAGATCAACCGCGAAGAGCTCGACATCCGGAGCGAAGCGCTCGCGGAGCTGAATGAGCTGGAGGCCGACCTGGTCATCCCGAGCATTTCGGAGAGCGAATATTTCAACCAGCCGACCCTCCTGGCGGCCCTCGTCCTCGGCCGCAAGATGTCTGATGAATCGTTCTCCAAACAGGATATTGACTTTCTGGAAACCCTGGCCAACCAGTCGGCGATCAGCATTGAATACGCCTTTATCCTGGAAGAGCTGAAGCGGAACCAGGCGCAGATCGTCAGATCGGAGAAACTGGCGGCGCTCGGCACCACCACCGCCGGCATCGCCCATGAACTGAAGAACCCGCTGACCTACCTCTGGACCGTCAGCCAAGCGCTGGCCGACAGCTGGGACAACCCCAGCTTTAAAGAGAGCGTCGTCAGGCTGCTCCCGTCCGAGGTCGAGCGGATGAAGCTGATCATCGAAGGGCTCTCCGATTACTCCAAACAACATGAGCTCCGCCTCGAGCCGACCGACCTCATCCCGGTGCTGGATAAGACCCTGGCGCTCCTCGCTTACGAGATCAAACGGAATAACATCGTCATTATCAAGCATTATCCCGCTGACAATCGGGCGGTCGCCCTGGCCGACAAGGACCGGCTGGTCCAGGTCTTCATGAATATCATCGGCAACGCCATCCAGGCGATCGGTGCCAAGGGGGGCGACGTCTCTCTCACCGTCCGGGTCGAAAATAACGAGGTTCGCGTCTCGATCACTGACAGCGGCCCCGGCATACCCCCGGAAGTGCTGGCCAAGATCTTCGAACCGTTCTTTACCACCAAAGAATCAGGGACCGGCCTCGGCCTCCCGATCACCAAGCGGCTGATCGACGAACACCACGGCTCGCTCTATATCGACAGCCACCTCGGCAAGGGGTCCACCTTCACGATTTGTTTGCCCACGGCATAAATGCTAAAATAGGTACTTCTTATGGAGTACAAATCGACCCTTAACCTGCCGCAAACCGACTTCCCGATCAGGGCCAACCTGGCCAAGGTAGAAGAGGAAATGCTCGGCAAGTGGGAAAAAGAAGATATATACCACAAAATTCTAGCAAAGAATAAGGTGCCAGGGACCAGGGGCCAGGTACCAGGGACCTATATTCTGCATGACGGGCCGCCCTACCCGAATGGAGACATTCACCTTGGCCACGCGCTGAACAAGACCCTCAAGGATATCATCGTCAAATACAAAGCGATGCAGGGCTTTTATGCGCCATATATCCCCGGCTGGGACTGCCACGGTTTGCCGATTGAAACCCAGCTCTTGAAAGAACTTCAAACTTCAAACTTCAAACTTCAAAATATTCTAGAATTCAGAAATAAATGCAAAGAGTACGCCTTGAAATACGTCGACCTGCAACGGAATGAATTTAAAAAACTCGGTATCTTCGCCGATTGGGCCAAGCCGTACCTGACGATCGACCACACCTACGAGGCCAAGATCATCGAGCTCTTCGGCGTTCTGGCGGCCAAAGGGTACGTCTACCGCGGCCTCAAACCGATCCACTGGTGCCCGACCGACATGACGGCCCTGGCGGAAGCGGAAATTGAATACGAGGACGACCGGTCACCCTCAATATACATAAAATTCGAAATACTAAACCCGAAATCCGAAATAAATTCGAAACTTAAAAACCCCAAACTCCCCTTGGACAAGCCGTGGTCATTGATCGTCTGGACAACGACCCCCTGGACCTTGCCGGCCAACGTCGCCGTGGCTGCCCATCCGGAGTACGAATACGTCTTCCTAGATGTCGGCCCGGAGGTTTATGTTGTCGCTGAAGGGCTACTCGACAACTTTGTCAGCAAGCTGGAGCTGAAGGAACACCAAATCATCGATAAGACCAAAGGGAAGTTCCTCGAAGGGATGCTCTGCAAACATCCGTTCATCGCCCGCGAAGTGCCGGTCGTTAACGACGAATACGTCACCCTGGAACAAGGGACCGGCTTTGTTCATATCGCCCCCGGCCACGGCGCGGAGGACTATCAGGTTGGCTTGAAATACAAACTGCCGATCCTGATGCCGGTCGACGAAAAGGGTTATTTTGACGATACCGTCCCCGACTTCATCCAAGGGAAGCATTACGACGAAGCGAACAAGCTGATCACGGAAAAGATGAAGGAGAACGGCTCCCTGCTCAAGCTCGAGTTCTTCAAGCACCCCTACCCGCATTGCTGGCGCTGTAAGAAGCCGGTCATCTTCCGGGCGACGGAACAGTGGTTCATCGCGGTCGACCATAAAGAGCTGCGGCAAGAGGCGCTTAAGGCGATCACTAAAACCAAGTGGTTCCCCGGCTGGGGAGAGAACCGGATCCGCGGGATGATCGAGACCCGCCCCGACTGGTGCGTCTCGCGCCAGCGCTCCTGGGGGGTGCCGATCCCGGCCTTCTATTGCGTTAAATGTAAAAAGCCGCAAATGACCGGGCTGTTCAATCAAGCGATCGTCGAGCTGGTCAAAAAAGACGGGACCAACGGCTGGTTTGCTAAAGAGGCTAAGGATATCCTGCCGGCCGGGACAAAATGCCCTGATTGCGGCGGGACCGAATTCACCAAGGAGACCGATATTCTCGACGTCTGGTTCGAGTCCGGATCCTCTCATGCGGCGGTGCTGGAAACGCGCGAGGAGCTCTCCTGGCCGGCCGACCTTTATCTGGAAGGGTCCGACCAGCATCGCGGCTGGTTCCAGTCGTCCCTCCTCCTCGCCATCGGCTATAAGGGTCGCGCCCCTTTCAACGCCGTCCTGACCCACGGCTTTACGATCGATGACAAAGGAAAGAAAATGAGCAAGTCGCTGGGGAACGTCGTCGATCCACAGGATGTTGTGAAACGCTACGGAGCCGATGTCCTGCGCCTCTGGGTCGCTTCGACCGACTTCCGCAACGACATGGCGGCGTCGGAGAAGATACTGAAGCAAGTCCAGGAAGCCTATTCCAAGATCCGCAATACTTGCCGGTTCTTGTTAAGTAATCTTGGGGATTATCAGGTACCAGGGACCAGGTACCAGGTACCAGGGGAATTACTTGAAATTGATAAATGGATCCTATTGAAGTTAAACCGCCTGATCGAACGGACCACCAAAGCTTATAACGAGTTCGAGTTCCACCTGGTCTATCACGCCCTCTACGACTTCTGCGTCAACGATCTCTCGGCCTTCTACCTCGATATGTCAAAAGACCGGCTCTACTGCGGCGGGAAGAATTCCGTGGAGCGCCGCTCGGCCCAGTTCGCTATGAACGAGATACTTAACGCGATGATAAAACTAATGGCTCCGATACTTTCTTTTACTGCTGAAGATCTGCTTAAATACAGAACACTGAACTCGGAACTCGGAACACAGAACTCGGTTTTCTTGCTCGAGATGCCCAAAGCTGACCCGAAGTATCTCGATACGAAGCTCGAGGAACGCTGGGAGAAGATATTGAAGCTGAAAGAAGAGGTCTATCGCGAGCTGGAAGCGGTGCGCGGGAGAAAAGAGATCGCCGCGTCAACCGAAGCGCTGGTCGAGATAGGCACCAAAGGCCGCGAGTGGGCCAAAGAAATTGAAGCCTTACTGCCGCTGGTTCTGATCGTGCCCCAGGTTAAATTAGTGGCCGGCGAAGCGATCACCGTCAAGCACGCCGCCGGCGAGAAGTGCGTTCGCTGCTGGCTGTGGAAAGAAGACGTGGGGAAAGAACCTGAACATAAAACTTTGTGCGGGCGCTGCGCGAACGTAGTAGCAAAAATTACCCCCTAAGCGCTTAACCCTGATAGTATCATATGATACTATCACGCCATGTATTCACCTTTTCAAAACCATTTCGACCGCAACCGCCAGCCGCAACCTGCTCTTTGGGGTCAAGCAAAAAATTCTTAAAAAAAGCGGGGCTAGGGCCTTAACCCAGTATCGGTTTACCACCACGCCTTGAAAACGCCCTGCGGGCGCTGCGCTTCGGTGGTAAAGGCGCAGCGATAGCCTTCATTGAGCTCGGCTAATTTTTCATGGTATAATTGAACTCAAATTCAAAACTAAGGAGATAACAATGATCAAATACGATATTAAAGATAAAAAATTGGCGGCCAAAGGTAAATTACGGATCGAGTGGGCCGAGCGCGATATGCCGGTCCTCTCCCAGGTCAAAGAAAAGTTCAGTAAAAACCGGGTGCTCAAGGGATTAAAAATGAGCGCCTGCCTCCACGTCACCGCCGAGACCGCGAACCTTGTCCGGGCCCTAAAAGCGGGCGGGGCCGATGTCGTCCTTTGCGCTTCCAACCCGCTCTCCACCCAAGATGACGTCGCCGCTTCACTCGTCTTCGACTACGGGATCCCGGTCTACGCCATCAAGGGCGAAGACAACAAAACATATTTTAAACACCTGACCGCCGCGATCGAGCACTCGCCCGTCGTCACCATGGACGACGGCTGCGACCTCGTCTCCGCCATTTCGACCAAATACCCGGCGATCGCCCGGCAGATCATCGGCAGTATGGAAGAGACGACGACCGGCGTCATTCGCCTGAAAGCGATGGAGCGCGACGGCGCCCTCAAATTCCCGGTCATCGCGGTCAACGACGCCCAGACCAAAAATCTTTTTGATAACCGCTACGGGACCGGGCAATCAACGGTCGACGGGATCATCCGGGCGACCGACATCCTGCTGGCCGGTAAAAATGTCGTTGTCGCCGGCTACGGCTGGTGCGGCAAAGGGTTTGCCCTCCGCTGTAAGGGGATGGGCGCCAACGTCATCGTCACCGAGATCAACCCGATCAAAGCGATCGAAGCGGCCATGGACGGCCACCGGGTCATGTCGATGGCTGAAGCCGCCTCAATTGGTGACCTCTTCTGCACCTTGACCGGCGACATGCACGTTATCCGGCCGGAACATTTCAGGAAGATGAAAGATGGGGCGGTCGTCTGCAACTCCGGTCATTTTGACATCGAGATCGACCTCATCGGGCTGGCCAAAATGGCCAAGAAGGTCCGCAAGAACGTCCGTAACTTTGTCGATGAGTACCACCTGGCCAACGGCCATCGGGTCCATATCCTGGCCGAAGGGCGGCTGGTCAACCTGGGTGCGGCCGAGGGGCACCCCGCCTCCGTCATGGACATGAGTTTCTCCACCCAGGCGCTGGCCACGGAGTATGTGGTCAATAACCTTGGTAAATTGCGCGCCAGGGTCTACAATGTCCCCGAGGAGATCGAGAACTGGGTCGCCACGGCCAAACTGAAGTCGATGGGGATCACGATCGACAAGCTGACACCCGAACAAGCCAAATACCTCGCTTCCTGGCAAGAAGGGACCTAATGGAAGACGAAAAATTACTCGAAGCCCTCGAACAGGTCCGCCGGGACAAGCATGAGCCGTGGCGTTATATTCTCTTCACTTTTTTAAACGGCATCGCCCAGGGGCTCGGTATGGCGCTCGGTATGACCCTGATCCTCGGTATTTTGATCTACTTACTGACCATTATTCTATCGCACATGATCAACTTCCCGGTCGTCGGGTACTATGTCGGCGAACTGATCAAGATCATGGACACAACCATCAGGCAGGGCGGCAGGGCCCACTAAGTCAATGTTTTTCTATCTTAACGCCCTGGTCGTCTTTGCCATCGACCAATTCCTGAAACACCTGGTCCATAAGTTCATGCATTTTGGCCAGTCGATCCCGCTGTTTACCGACATCGTCCGGCTGACCTACGTCCGCAACACCGGAGCGGCCTTTTCGCTCTTCGTCGGCTTCTCCCCCTATCTGGCGGTCGTCGGGGTAGTCGTCGCCATCGGGGTGATCTATTTTCACTACAGGATCCCGGCCAACAATTATCTCCTGCAGACCGGCCTCTCCTGCCTCCTCGGCGGGAGTATCGGCAACCTGGCCGACCGCCTGGTCCGCTCCTACGTCATCGATTATATCGACATTACCATCTGGCCGGTTTTTAACTTTGCCGATATAATGATCAATGTCGGCGTTTTACTTATCGCGCTCAATTACCTCCGTTCACCCGACGAAGGGAAAACTTAAGATGCATCCAATCTTGCTCCAGCTGGGGCCGCTCACCCTCCATTCTTACGGCCTGATGGTCGCGCTCGGTTTCCTCTCCGGCATCGCGCTCAGCATCTACCTCCTGACCAAGTCGGGGCTGGACGGGCCGAGCTACCTCGACCTGGCGATTTACATCATGCTGGCCGCGATCGTCGGCGGACGCGCTTTTTACGTCATCGGCATGTGGAATTATTTCGCCGTCAACCCGCTGGAGATCATCATGGTCCAGACCGGCGGGCTCGTTTATCTCGGCGGTCTTATCTTCGCTGTCCTGACCGCGGTCGTCTACCTTTTGGTCCGCCGCCAACCGGTCCTCCAAGCGCTCGACGCCATTACGCCAGGGACAGCGCTCGGTTATGCCATCGGCCGGATCGGTTGTTTCTTGACCGGCTGCTGCTTCGGCCTGCCGACCACCCTCCCCTGGGGGATAGTTTTTCCGCCCGCCTCGCTGGCCGGCGAGTACTGCCCGGGCCAAGCGGTCCATCCGACCCAGCTCTATTCATCAATAACCATGTTCATCGTCGCCTATGTATTGTACCGGCTCTGGCACCGCCGCCATAACCCTGGCGAGGTCCTCTGTTGGGGCTTGTTCCTTTATTCACTCTACCGTTTTCTGGTCGAGTTTTTGCGCTACAGCCCGATCCACTGGGCCGGGCTGACCCCTTCGCAATGGCTCGGGCTGGTGATCGGCTCGGGAGCCGCGGCCGGACTCTTCTACCTGCGCCGCCAACATGGAAAAGTTTGAACTGACCGTCGCGGCCGAACAGGTTGGCCGGCGTCTCGACCAAGCCTTGGCTGACAACCCCGCACCACCCCTCTCCCGCTCCCGGGCCAAAGGGTTGATCGACTCGGGAAATATCACGGTCAATGAAGAGGCAGTCGCGCCAAGTTATAAGCTAAAAGCTAACGACCGGATCAAGATCACTCTCCCCCCGCCGGTCGGTTCGACAGTCAACGCGGAAAAGATCCCCCTGGAGATCGTTTATGAGGATGACCAGATCATCGTGGTCAACAAGCCAAAAGGGATGGTCACCCACCCGGCCCCCGGGCATTACTCCGGCACCCTGGTCAACGCCCTCCTCGCCCATTGCGACCACCTGGCCGCGACCGGCGCGCCGCTCCGCCCCGGCATCGTCCACCGTCTGGACAAAGATACTTCCGGCCTAATCGTTGTGGCTAAAACCGACCCAGCCTATTATTCCCTGATCAAGCAGTTCAAGGACCGGACAGTGGAAAAGACTTACTTCGCGCTGGCGCAGGGGATCATCAAGAATGACCAGGGAGTGATCGAAGCAAGCATTGGCCGTCATCCTGTTAACCGAAAAAAAATGACCGTCGTTCGAACCACGAATCATCCCTCGCCTTCGCTCGGGACAAGCGAATCACGATCCACTAAAGGCCGCGCAGCCTTGACGGAATACCGGGTACTGAAACGGTTCAAAAAACACACGCTGGTCGAAGTTAAAATAAAAACGGGGCGGACGCACCAGATCCGTGTTCATCTCAGCCATCTCGGTTATCCGCTCGTCGGCGACCCGACCTACGGGGGGCAGAAGAACACGCTCGGGGTCACCGGACAAATGCTCCACGCGGGCCAATTAAAGTTCGTTCATCCGCTGACCGGGGAAAAGTTAGAGTTTACGGCCGCGTTGCCGGTCGAGTTTAGAGCAGAGCGTAACTGGTAAAAACGGCGAGAGAGAGCGGCAGACCGACCATCACCACAATATCTTTCAGGCCGATCCCCAGATGGAAAAAGCTAATAATAAAGTAGAGCCCGAGCGCGGCGATCGCGGCTAGGGCGACCGCGTTAAGAACCAGCTGGAAGTGGTTCTTCGCCGGCGGGAGCTCAACCGGGGCCTGACGCTTCGGCGGCTGCGCCTTGTCCGCCGGCTGGATTATCCTGACCACAACATCCTTGCTGTTCATATGATTGGTACCAGAATATTGTCGGCCGATCCAGGAAAAAATTTCAGGTAAACCTCTAAATCAGAGTTTTTTGATGTGGGGGGTCAGCGGGTAAGATAACCGATCAACTTATAGGCCAGTTTGGCGATGGTAAAATCAGCGGCAGGATCGCCCGGCCGGGGAGCCAGCTCGACGAGGTCAAAACCGACCACCTCCCTTTGGGTACAAGCCGCCTGGAGAATATTGAGGAGATCGGGCCAGAACAAACCGCCCGGCTCCGGCGTACCGGTCGCCGGGATGACCGACGGGTCGAACACATCAACATCAATGGTAATGTAGACTTGTTTCTTCAGCTGGCGAACGATCCGGCCGGTGTCCATTTTGCCGGCAAAATGGACCTTCGCTAGTTGGCCGCTCCCCTTCGCCCAAGCGTACTCCTCGCTGGAGATGCTCCGGATGCCGGCCTGCACGACAGGACAGATCTCCAAGACCCGGCGCATGGCGCAAGCATGGCTATGCTTCGTCCCCCGGTAAGAATCACGCAGGTCGGCGTGGGCGTCGAGTTGCAGGACGGAAAGATCTTTATACTTGCCCGCGACCGCTTTGACCGCGCAAGGGGTGATCGAGTGCTCCCCGCCAAGAATGACCGGGAGCTTATTATCCTTGATAACTTTGGCAACTGTCGACTGAAGAGTGCCGATTGACAACTGTTTTAAAGTATAGATCCAGCCGCGGCGATAAGGCTCGTACCCCAATTCGTGGTCAAAAGTCTCCACCTGTTGCGATGCCCGCAGGATCGCCGCCGGACCCCGCCTCGTCCCCCGGCCATAGCTGACGGTCGCTTCATGCGGACAGGGGATGACCACAAACCTCGCTTTGTTAGCGTTGTAGTATTCGGGCTCGATCTCCAGGAAACGAGCTGGGCGTTTCATCGCTCGTATTTAATTCCCAAATTATCGTCTCCCCAGGTGAAGCGCGGTTTCGGCCGCCGAGTAGCCAGCTTTTCTTTTTCCGCCAGCCCCTGGGCCAGGAGCGGCAAGCCGATCGTGACGTCGCAGGAACACTGCACCGTCTTGGCGTGGCGGGCGATCTTCCCCCAGCTCTGCGCTTCGGCAAAAGTGCAGCCGGAGAGGCCGCCGAATTGCGGGCTGTCGGTGGTCAGCTGGATGGCGTATTCATGTCCCGGCAGGCTATGGCCAAGGATCAAACTCAACAGCTCCGTCTGCTGGATAAAGTTCTTCGGCACGCCGCCGCCGAGGTAGATGACCGCTGAATGCGGCGTCTTCTCGGCGATCCGGACCGTCTCATCGGTATCTTTCATCTGGTCGATATAACGGAAAACTTTCTTCCCCGTCTGTTTAAAGGTCCGGCCGTCGGCCGCGTCGCTGATGCCGCGCCGGGCCATGACGAAAGAATAGCCGATCGAACTGTCGCAGAGGGCCGGGGCAAAGACCGGCACCCCGGAGCGGGCCGCCTGGACGAGGAAAGAATCGCGCGCCTGGCCGTGCTTCCCCAAATACTGTCCGAGGAGGAAGAGGAATTCGCGCGAGGAATACTGGTAACCCTCGTCCAGCGTCTCGATAAAATGCTGGATCTGCCGGTCAACCCGGCGCTGTTGATGTTCCTGGACCAGAACGTCGTAGAAGCGATCGATCCCTTCGGCCAATAAAGCCTGATCGTCGGCCAGGGCGGAACCGCGATAATGGACCACGCCGAGCGCTTCGGCCGCGTCGTGGAAAACCTGGGCGCCGGTCGAGACGATCACGTCGACGAACCTTTTTTCGATCAGGTAAGCAATGATCCGGCGCATCCCGGCGGGGATGATCGCCCCGGAGATCCCCAGCCAGATGGTGATCTTTTTCTGGCGGAGGATCTCCTGCCAGATGGCAAAGGCCTCGCCGAGCGCCTTACCCTGGAAACCGGTCAGGAGCATCTCATCGAGGATAGTCGCCGCGGTCTTGCCCGGTTTAACCCGGAAGGGGACGGTCGGATGCTTAAGGAAGGAGGAAGCCATCAACTAATGGTAGACCCTGGGCCGTTCGCCCAGGCCGACCCGCTCGCGGTTAACGAGATCGGCCGCCCGGCGGATATTTTTCGGGAACTCGACGCCGCGGTTGAGGAGGATCACTTCGTGGTGGGTCGCTTCAAAGATATTGAGCAATTCACGGCGGGCGTAATCGGTGTCAAAATCCTTGCAGGAAAAGATGTCGATGAAGGCGTGCTCCTTGTCGGGAAAAGTATGGATCGAGATGTGGGACTCGGCGATCAGGACGACGCCGGAGACCCCCCAATCTTCGGGCACTTTGCCGACGTATTTAAAAACGTACGGCGGCATGATCTTGGTCATCTTGATCTTAGCGGGAAAGTCGTCGAGGGTGCGGCAGATCAGGTCCATGTCGGCCAGTTTCTCTTTGGGACAACCGTAACAATCGAGCATCAAATGCGGGCCAAAACCGTATTCAATTTGATTCGCCGTTTTCACTCAATTAATTGTATGACTTACAGAATATTTGTCAAGCGGAACTTTGGCCCCCCTTATCGAACAAACGAACATTGTCACGGCTCCGTCAGACGAAGTGCGTTGCGCGTTCCGCCCGACGCGCTTCGCCCCCGTTAACCGCCTTTCGCTCCTCCATGCTGGGGAACCACCGTTTCCCTTTTCCCCACCTCAAACCCGATCGCCTCAACTATTGGCGGATCCAAGATCTTGTTGATCTCGTCAATGATCTGGCTGATCGTTTCGTCATGGTCGCCGACCCTGGCCTCCAGAACCCCAACCTTCTCCGCCAGCTCATTATTGAGAGCCAGGGTTTGCCGCAGACGGACAAAGGCTCGCATAATCATGATGTTGACCTGGATGGCTCGGTCGCTGTTTAGTATGCCCGAAAGCATCGCTATTCCCTGTTCTGTAAAAGCGAACGGCTTTGCGCCACCTAAGCTTGACCTGTAGGGTGTGCCAAATTGGCACACCAGTTCAGCAATCTCTTTTTCGCTTAAAATAAACATAAAATCATCAGGAAATCGCTTGATGTTTCTTCTAACTTGCCTTTTTAAATGCCTTGTTTCAACCATGTATAGGGTAGCCAGGTCATGATCCAGCATCACCTTTAGCCCCCTAAGTAAATAAATCTTGCTCTCGACCCTCTCGATCGGCATCATTTCGTTCATTTTTGCCTCCTTAGCTCCCTAGCACATAAGCAATAGCAAAGTTATTGCCAGCTCCGGCACGAGGAAAAGAGGGCTAAAAACGACGAAATCTCGTCACTTGTGGCGGAGGGGGCCCGCTTCGACGAGCGAAGCGAGGCGAGCAGGTAGTCAAATAATGTTACAATTGGCAAGCTGGTATTAATTACCAATAACCAAGATACAATTACCAAACAATGAAACGATTAGCTAAACTTTTACTGTTTCTGTCGGTCATTCCGCTCTTGTCAGCCTACCCCACCCTAGCCGCCCCTGTAAAGTCAGAGCATATTCTTTATGGACTTCCTGGGACAAATGGAACAATCCTCTACCGTAAAGGGTACGCGCTGGCCCACAATAATGGGAAAAAGGTTGCCTCTTGGGTAAGCTATCACTTAACCGATGCCTATCTGGTCCATAATGTCCCTAGATCGAACGATTTCCGGCCCGATCCCGATCTCCCCAAAGGCCAGCGGTCGGAGCTTAAGGACTATAGAAAGAGCGGCTACGACCTGGGCCACTTGGCACCGGCGGAGGATATGAGGAGGGATGAACAAACAGAATCCGAGACCTTCCTCCTTTCAAACATGGCGCCGCAGGTCGGGCTGGGCTTCAATCGACGGATCTGGAAGAATCTGGAAGCCAAGGTCCGAACCTGGGCCAAAAAGCGCCATAATATCTATATCATGACCGGTCCAATCTACTCTGATAAGAATTATCCGACCATCGGGCCGGATAAGGTCGCTGTCCCCTCCCACTTTTATAAGATCATCGTTTCCTGCACACACAAAGGAGACAATCTCGATGTAATCGCCTTTATCATGCCCAATAAAGACCTGGGCGCAACGCCGATTAAGAGCTACATAACCACGATTGATGAGGTGGAAAAAGAAACGGGGTTAAACTTCCTGCGAGGGCTTCCCGACCCTATCGAAAAGAAGCTAGAAGCAAAGAAGGCGGGGATGTGGGAGTAAAGGGGATCATTGATTCCGATATTAGGGAGATACCCAGAAAAACAAAAAGAAACAAGTAGGACTATGTAGCATGACGTTACTCGCTCGAAAAATCCGCCAGATAATATTTTTACTCGTTCACTATCACATTCGCAATTATTCTTGATAGCATTGGAGGGACCGCGTTGCCAATTTGTCGAGCTATAGTTACGACACTACTCCCAATAAATTTGTATCCTCGGGGAAATGTCTGAAGCGTCGCCCCCTCTCTCAAAGATAAACCCCTGTTTTCTTCTGGATGAGCAAATCGTCCATTAGAAATACTGATAAATTTAGTCGTTATTGTTGAAGACGGCTTATCCCAGCTTAATCTGCCATATGTATCTCTGAAAGTATTGTCCTTGCCGCAATATGCGGGGATTTGCAATTCGGGATCATCTTTCCAAGAAAGTCTGTTCCCGCCATTTTTAGGGGTACATTTTAATCTTCTTATATTTGTCTCAGACAACCTGGTTGTCGTATGCATAAAATCAGTTAAATCCTTAGTGCCCGCTTTTATTTTCGGGAAATTATTATGCACGCCTATAAAATATTTCACCTTTGCGTACTCCGAGTTATTAAACTCCGGGATAGTTATTTTTGCCCTAACACGAGATGCTACGAGCAAAAATCTGACTCTATTCTGAGGGACCCCGCAATTTCTCGAATTAATAATTTTATAATCCACCGAGTAACCCATTCTATTAATCGCTTCCAGAAAAAAAGGCAAATTACTTGTAGCGGATTTCTTAAATATACCGGGGACGTTTTCCACGACAATATAACCAGGCATGTAATATTCTACAAATCTCAGGAAATCCATAAGGAGATTTTTAGATTTTTCAGATTTTTTTTTGCTTGTAACAAGACGCGTCCAATATTGACAGGGGCTACATCCAATAAAGACCATATTCTTGTCATTTTTCTTTATTCTTATGCTTTCAGCAAGCTCTTCAACTTTCATTTGCGTTATATCTCTCAAGATATATTTCGAGGATGGATTATTTGCTTCGTACGTTCCCTTGCATTCGGGATCAATATCTATTCCGGCGATCACATCAATTCCGGCGGAAGACATCCCAAAGGTCATGCCACCCGCACCGCAGAAAAAATCAATCGCCCGCAACTTACTGCGCGCCATTCTTCCCTCTCACTATATAAATAGAATAAAGATAAATCATCGGGCGTCCTCACTCTTTATTTCATCTCTCCACGAAATAAAATCCCTATCCGGCAACCCAGGGCGACAAGCAGACTGCAAATAGGCCCATGAAATAAAATTTCGAAACGGGTTGTCCAATGATGCTATTCTAATGTAATCTTTTTCTGGGCCGATATTCTCTATGGGGATCAGATTAAGCTTCTTTAAGTCAACCCACATTAATGGGATCTTGTTAGTTAATTTTGGCATGGGAACATATTCCATATAATATCCTTGGCTAAGAACCAGTTTGTTAAGCTTTTCGAGTAACCAACCACGATCTGTTCCACATAACTGTAATTTAGCTAATATTTTATCAACCCCAACCTTGACGGTTACGCATTCTGCCACTAAAACCTTTTTCACCTTAGAATGTCCAGTTACAAGATCACACGAAGCAGTTAATACGAGCCTAAAATTACTTGGATTGTCATTTGGCGTACCTTTAAGTTGAAGCAAATCGCCAAGATAAATTTGTTCTGGAAAAGGAGGATATATATAACCTTCCCAACTCGCCAGATTACCCTCCGGGGTATCCATCGATGCGGCCAAACGCCTTCTGGCACTACGCAATACTCCATCTTTTTGTTTCTCTGGATCGGTCTCCTGCGCAAAGACTTGGGGGGCGACTTCTTTAACTTGCATGTTTAATGAATTCTGAATATGTTTCTGTGTAACATTAAGCGCCTCAATATGATTGTTAAGGTTTTTAAGCTCTGTCTCAACCGCTTTCTCGCTATCTTTTCCTTTCTTGACTATTTTAACAAACGGATGGTTGCCCCAATCACCGGAAGCCAAAGCCTCCGGGAAAGCAGAATAAATAATTACCGGGCAAAATCTACTGTTCCAAATAAATCCCATTGTTTCATTGCCCGTATATTCCGGCCGAAAGCCGCCATCCTGCTTAAGATCAAGGATTACCACGTCTGGAACAAAAGCATTTATTTGTTTTTCAGCTTCGGCAAATATTTCACAGAATTCAACAACATACAAATCTTTTCGGCTACCCAATAAAGCCATAACAGGTTTAACGCTATTCTCATCATCGTCAATGAATAATACTTTAACCATTATCTCCCCTATCTCTCGCCATTAAGTAGTTAATGGGACATCAAAACTAAAAGCGATGCCCATCTTTGAAGAATTGGACTCGTTATACATTTTCCCGCCGTATTCCGCAACAATTTCCGAAGCTACGGTCAATCCCATTCCAATCCCCCCCGGCTTCTTTGTGTGACCAGGCAAGAAAACAAATTCTCGATCTTCTTCTGGAATCCCGGGTCCGTTATCTTCTACGGAGATTAACATTCTTTGATTACTGCTTGAAAGATGTTTCCAAACAACTCTTATCCGTCTTTTGCGATCTTTTATTTGTCCCAACCAATAAATGGAATTAGCGATAAGGTTTAATAGTATCGCATCTAATTCGCCCGGATCAACCGCAACTTTTGTTTGCCCGGTTTTTGGCAATTCAAAATCAATCTCTTTAGATTCAAGCTCGCCCTTCTGCAAATCTATGCAGGCAAGTATTCTCTCTTCAAGTATAGAATGACGCATGCGCCGCCTGAAGCCCCTACTGGCCAAAGGAGCAAAAGTATCCGCCAATCTCTCAAGAGAGTTTACGCTGTCATCGGCCAGAGTATATTTTTGCATAAATAAAGCGTCTTTTGCTAAAGACGCTATTTCTTTTACATGTGCTAAAAGGGCCCCCAATGCGGTCGTTCTGTTTCTAATCTCGTGGACCAACATTTGCGCAATCGTGCCAACCGTGGCCAAGCGGCTATAGTAAACAAATCTTTCTTGGATTGCGATTTTTGTCTTTTCTAATTGCGCATTATGACTTTCTACGGCCGGCAATACCTCCGAGATATTGGCCCCCTCTTTTTCTAATGCGGAAACTTCCGCAACAAGTTTATCGGCGGAGATTTCGTCAAACAGATTTTTAAAAGGCTCAATTTTTTCTCGTTTATCTTTGTCAATTTCTCTTTCTGTTTCTAACAATCTTACAATTTCCATGAGAGTTTCTTCAAATTCCCCAACAGCAAGATTAGACACTAACCGTTCACGATCACTAGTATCCTTGATATCAGGATTGTTATCTGCAGACAAATCAACATATCCAACTATCTGACTGGTGCTTAAACGCCGTCCAAGTAGACTTATTCTTCGCAAATCTAATCCGAGCCAATCACGAGCCGTCTCCGATTTTGGTAGAACTAAAATTTCATCACGATAAACGGAAATCCCCTTATGAACGCGAATCGCTTGTCTAATCTTCGCTTTTTTTATCCCATATTTATCGGTAATTTCCTGAGTATCATCAGAGCCAATATCCCAAGCACGTATTTCAAATTGAAACTCACCGCAATGAAATTCTTTCGGAGAAAAAGGATATCTGGTTTTGTCGTTGATGGCACCAAATGTCTGCTCCCAAGAATGCTCAAGCGTTGTTGAACGGGGCTTTCCATCTCGAACAGGAAAATATTTGTATAACGCCTTAATACGCCCTTTATTATCCACCTTCCCGGCAATACTATACTTCGGCTGCCTAATAAATTCTGGCGCTAGTATTTCAACGGGCTGGGGATTCTTATCGTTTTGCGAACCGAAGTAAACATGAAAATCGCTGGTTTTTGAAAATGGCGAAACCAATCGAGACATATTATCTTTCAAATCGTCGACTTTCGAATCGTCCCATTTCTCGTTTAGGTCATATATTCTCAAAATTGTCCCTGATTTCTTAAACGGCGACTCATTTTTATATTTCAAGCAATCAATCGTTGATGAAGATATTGTTTTGTTTTGTGAAAGCTCTTCCCAATTTAAGCGTATTTCCCAACAAGGATTATTTTCGTACTGAGTCAACATTTGCAATTGATTCCCAATGCGCGCCATCGAAAGACGACCTAACCCCTTTTCCCCTACCACCCTTCTCTGCTTCTTCCCTACTTTTGAGAAAGGATTATTTTCTCTAAACGGAGTGGCTACGACACACCAAGCCTCTTGTATAATCTCTTTTGTCATACCTAAGCCATCGTCTTCGATTTCTATGTAGTCTCCTTTTTCCGAATCATTTTTAAACCGGACATACACATTAGACGCAAAAGCATCATACGAATTCTTAACTAATTCAATAATGGCAACAACATCATTAGTAACTAGATCCGACCCGAGAGCCTCGAACACCCTAGGATGAATACCTAATGACAACTTCTCTGGCACATCTTGTCTTTTATCAGCCATATATTTCGCCTCTCATGTTATTATCACATAATACAATGCCACATTCCACCCGCAGTCGCATTACACAGTGCATCTCGGGCTTTGAAACATACGAAGAAATTTGCTTGGCAACTTGCCCCTGGCGATATTGCATTCCCGTATGCGAAAAATCCGCCAACCCCGCCTTCTAAGAAAGGAAGAGACCGTGCCGTCTCGCGCAATGTTGCGAGCTATTTTATTGCGCCAAAACGAGCGATTAACTTTTGGCTTGGTGTTTCTACAATTATGCCCGTGCCAAAAACAACCATCGGCAAACACCGCCACCCGCTTTTCCGGAAAAACAAAATCAGGCTTGCCATATAATGGGTATGATCTTCTCCATCCTCGCAGTTTCAGCCTTCGGAATATACTTGCGAGAGCGTTTTCAGTCGATCTGTTCCGCGAAGAGCGAACACTGGCCATAATGCGAGACCTTACGCGCTTTGTAACCGTATCCATACTACTCAACCAAGATTAAAGGATGTGCAAGGGCTCATTTATTCCGCTCCATACTGCTATAGAAATATCTTAATTAAATCATCGAAATGTTTTGGTTGATACTTGTCCCAACCCTCTTGTTTTACATAAAGCATTTTGTAAGCAATTTTCTTTTGGCGGGCATTTGCGTCATCACACCATTGGGCAAGCCGCTTGATCTTTAAGGGATCATCTAAATCTTCTCGCCCCTTTGTTTCAACGATATACACAGTATTCTGGTCCACTTTGATGAAGAAATCCGGATAATAATTGGCTATTGTGCCATCGGCATTTTTGTAATCAATTTTAAAATGCACCTCATAATAGTTTTTGGCATAAGAAATGATCTCATCTTCTCCAAGCCGTTCAAGAAAGTCCGCGAATTCAAGCTCAAATTGGCTATCGCCAACAATCCTGTTAAAGGCGCTTCTTTTAGGAACCAAGTATGCTCGATCATTAACCACGAATGGCCGGCTGTCGCTGATCTTAATGAAATTCTTTATCTCGGCGTTGCCAACGTCCTTCACAGTGAGTGCGTTTATTTCTCTTTTGAATGTCTCAATGATAGTTTTTGTCGCTTCGAGCTCGGAAAGATTTCGCAAAATGTTTTTATCATCAAGCGTAATGGCCGATTCGAACAAGTACGATTGAATATATTCTTTAACTTTCCCAAATAAAATATCATAGCAACCGAATAACCGAAGTTCCCTCATTATGCTTTGAGCAAAGAACCCAACAACGCTCTGGTAATTAGGATCAATGTTGCCGTCCAGAATGGTCGTGTGATGGATATCATCTTCAACAACACGCTTAAATACAATTTCTCTTTGTTCTTGCTCATTAAATTGTTTAATTTTGATCTTTGGGGCTTTAAAGGTTGCGGGATCCAAATCGGACAAATTCTTATACTCCCGTTGAATCCTAGGCGTTAAGATTGGCAGTTCAATATCCAATTTTTTAATGTCTTTCTTTGGATTCGCATGATCAATTTCAATCACGGTTGGAGTTACGGCTTTTGTCGTGCCGTCCATCTTTCTCTTTTCCAACTCAACGCCCTCGGCCTTGATGGACTCGACAAATTCCATAAAAGCAGGGGTTCCGGTCACGCTAACATATTCCTCTACGTCATCCCTCCCAAAAAACATCCGCCTTAAACCGCGACCGAGCGTTTGCTCCGGCAAAATATTTGCCGCCGCCGAATACGCTCTAAGTCCAACAATAGTCGTTACATTCTTAACATCCCACCCTTCTTTCAGCATAAGGACCGAAACAATTACGGTATAGGGACTCTCGATGCTATCAATGATATTCGCTTCTCTGCGGAGTCGATCAAGTTCCTCTTTATCCTTCCCTTTGACCTTTTCCGATATATCGCCGCTTTTGTTGGTGTGGATGGTCAACACCTTACCTTTTAGATCGGGATAATTTTTTTCCAAGTATACTTGAACCTCATCACAGTTCTTTGTATCGTCAGTCATAATAAACAATATCGCCTTTTTTCTGGTCGGTTTAAGTTCTTTTGACGTCTTTCGCCATTCTTCAATCCCAAGATTAATATAATCTTCATATTTTTCGGTAAAAATGGCGCTTTGCTTTTCCTGCAATTTTGCCCGGCTCGCCTGATCTGGAAGTACGGGCGTTTTAACTATTCCTTGATGGATCGCCTCAACAAGAGGGTAATCGGATATGGTTTGGACAAATATGCCTCCGTTATCGTGTTTAGGAGTAGCGGTACAATCTAATTGCAGGGATATTTGCCTCCCCTTCTGTTTAAGTTTATTATTAATATCTTGAATCGACTTAAACCAGGCCATTTTGGGATCATGAATATGATGGGCCTCATCGTTAAAAACAATAAGCTCATCAATCTCTCTAACAACACTACTCAATTCAACCAGTGATTCGTTTGTTTTTGAGACCGGTTTTGCACCTAAAAAATATTCAGTTAAATCATCGTCACTAATAGACGCTTCTTTTATGTCCCCTTCATATACGCGATGGATATTGGTTAGAAATATGTTCCCAGTAGGAGATATTGCAGTTAAATCATCTTGCAGATGCAGTGTTATCTGAAAGTCATCTTGCCAGTTCCTGCCCTCATATCCATTTTCTGGCAATACAGGGTCTTGATAGAATATCTTAAGCCCGCCAAAATCAGTTTTAATGCGTTCAAGAACAATAATATTGGGAGTAATAAGAAGAAAGTTTCTAGCCAGCTCTGAATCGATCTCATAAAGCTTATGAAAATAAGCCCAAGCAAGAAGCAAGCTCATTACTTTAGTTTTTCCGCTTCCGGTAGCCATTTTAATTACCAAGCGGAGCCAATCCTCATCAAACATATTGGGGCTTACGCGGCCCAGCGTGTCATATTGAAGCAGATCGTACTTATTTCTCGCTCCGGCGACCTCATATAGCCAAATAATAGTTTCTACTGCTTCTCTCTGGGCAAAATAATACTGGAATGAAAAGGCGTTCCCGTCCACCCCATAGGTCAAGTGTTCTTGTTTAAACCACCAATTAAGAAGAGCTTTTGATGTGTTGCTTGCCCCTTCGTAGTTCTTGTCCCTCCAATCTTTAACTCGTTTTCGTAGTTCGGGGACAAATGGGGGAAGCAGTTTTTCATAGCCTTTTTCACGCAAAGCCTCCTCCGCAGGAAACCAGCGTATTGAAGGATCAAGTATTTGAAATTTGTCTTTTGGAAAGTTTTTATGTAATGCCATAATATTTTACCTAAGAGATCCTATAAATCAAAGCATCTCGAATAAATAATCCATTAATAATACTAGACGTGAATCTAATTTCTGCAATTGATAATGGCGCTGTTCTAACCGCTAGTTTAAGAAGATTAACTAAATTCTCATTTGTTGGGAAAAGCGATATATCACCGATATAAAGCCTCACAAATACTTGATCTTGTATATTTTCAAGAACCTCTCTGTAGCATTCTTGAGGAGTTTTATTGTTGAAATATGGGGATGATATTATTAATCTCCAGCTTTTTAAATCCTCAAAATAAAACCACAAAGCCGCAGAAGGCTTTATTTCTGTATTATCTAATGCCTTTAATATTGTTTTCCCATCTTCTACTAAAGACGGATCGAGTTTTATAATTTCTTCATTATCCATATTAAAATCCCATATCTTTTATTATCAATTGCATCCAAAAAGTCCCTTGTTATTTCCTTTTTTGTTATTAAATATCTCGATTCTTCGCTCCACTTCGTAATAACCCCCCATTTAGCCCCCAAATCATGATTGGTTTTAATATCATTCAAAAGTGATTCCTTTAATCCGCACGACAGTAATAATGTTTCGAGGTTATGACAATAAAGATCTTTAGTATCCTTTGGCGGGAAACTCATTTGTTTGCAATAATAAGCTTTTAAAGCCAACTCAATTGAGTAACCTGCCAAGTAGTAGGCGCCGCTAAATTTTCTTTTAGCGAATAAAATGCGAGACTCTCGAATCCTTTCCCTTGATAATTGTTTTAATATATTAAAGTTTGTTTGCTCTTGCTTCGCCATAAATTAAATATTAATTTCAATTACCCTAGTTGTATCATTCCCAAAGATATCAACCACTTTAACTGCTATCTTCCTTCGCCCCTTAGAGATCTCTTTCTCGGCAGAAACAAGATCGAGCTTCCTATCCTTTTTTGTCCTAAAAGACTGCCATTCATTTTCAAATATGTGCCCACCAGTCCATTCTTCTTTTTCTTCATTTGTCTTGGGATCTATTGAGCGAATAACCTCCTTGCGGCTTTGAAAGTCATAATCAACGGCCCAATAATCAACCCAATCGGCCCATTTCTTTGTTAACACTTCTTCCTTAATAATATCTGAGCCTTTCTCCTTAAAGAGCTTTATAACCTTTCCGTTTTCAACCTTAATCTTGCTGCCACCGGGTTTTAGGCTTTCTTCGATCTCGCCGGTATTATCCTGATTATAAAATACGCTAAAATCACAAAGCTCAACGCTGATAGTTTTGTTGTTCCCTTTGCCTTTTACAATGGGTTTTACGTCGATATATGCAACATCATAAAACTTCACATATCCTTTTTCGACAGCTCGACGATCAAAAACTTCACGAGGTATGATCTTAAACTGGACATCGACGCCTTGAGAACGCAGCTCCGAAAAATCTATCCCCATTTCGTAATCAAAGCCAAGAACATCAAACTTTGTAATGCCTTTTTCTTTAGCTTCTTTTATTGCGGTATCAACAAAAGCCGCTGACACGGGAGCATCAATTGGCCCAACTGCAACAAGCCGGTCTCGCTTTTTACCCACAAATAAATTGAACGAGTCAATCTTTTGGGCACTATAAGCCACAAGGATTAAATCAACAAATTGTTTTTCTTTGTTTTCTAATATTTGCTGTTTTTCCTTTTCCCTCACATCAACATCTACGTTTACATAGTGCTCACGTTCATATTTGCCCAAATTAAGTATTTCAAAGGCTCGGAAGTCTTTTCCCTCCTGCTTCATTTCACGTTGAACCTGAATCAGCCGTTTGCGTGACGTGTGAATCGCAAACCTCCCAAGATCGGATCCAATCCACTTCCTGCCCAGTTTTTCCGCCACTGCCAAAGTCGTGCCGGAGCCACTGAAAAAGCCGGCAACTATATCGCCTTCTTTTGAGGATGCCTTAATTATTCGTTCAAGTAGTGATTCGGGCTTTTGAGTTGGGTAGTCAACCTTTTCAAGCCCATTGCCTTGAATCCGATAAATATCAGCCCACCAATCTTCAGGTATTTTCCCGGCTTCTTTTAATCGATTTTTGTGTTTTTGTTCAGCATCATTTTCTCCGTATAAACCTGCGCCACCCGCACCTCTCCCTGTCCTCGCTATGGTTTCCTCTGAATATGGTATCGCCACTTCAGTCCAATTAAAGACTGAGTTATTATTTTTCTCAAAAGCTAAAATAGTCTCATGTTTTTGGATAAACTTAGTTTTTGCTTGTGACGCCCCCGTATAACACCAGATTATTTCGTTTCTAAAATTATCTTTCCCAAATACCTCATCTAACGCTAACCTCATATAACTATTCACTCGCCAATCGCAATGGACATAAATACTGCCATCATCTGCCAAAAGACCGTGCATCAGCTTCAACCGCTCATAAATCATAGCAATAAAGCTGTCGGCGCCCTTGCCCCAAGTATCCCGATAGGCGACCTCTTCAATAACAGACGGCTTTTTAGTAAAGGATTCGTCTCCAATCTCAACATTCATAGAAAAATCAGCCCCCACATCGAACGGCGGGTCAATGTAAATGAGCTTTAAGCCACCCTGTTTTTCAATTTCCCGCCGTATAGGACCATTTTTTAGAGAGGAAAGGATCAGCTTGTTATCACCCCAGATAAGTTTATTTGTCCACCCGCGAATTTGTCTTCCGGATGTATCAAATAAGGCCAGCTGGTCTTTACCTTTTTCAATCTTTTTGGTTCTTGGCTCATCAATATGCTCGATTGTTTGAAAGGGCAGAACAAGGTTGCAGGCCTCCTGAGTTTTACCATTCCATACCAGTTCAACCTCCCGGTCACCGGAGAATAAAAGAAATCGGTATTTGTCCGGCAAAGGTTTACCTTCTTGAATTAGCTTTATTGCGTCTCGTCTTTCGTTTTCTGTTAACCTCATAATTTATTTCCTCATTTCAGTATTGATATTATTGCAATAACAATGGCTATAATACCTATTAAATGCGAAGTTAACACGGCCTTGCGAGTTTCCCTTCTTAAAAACTCATTCTGATAAAATTGAAGTCTTATATTTATGTTTTGAGTACTTATATCAGAAGGATAATTTTTGAAATAGGTATCCATTAAAGTATTATATTTTTCATAAAATTCTTTGTCTGAAATCTTTTCTAGGGATCCGTTCTTTTTTAATGGCATCATTTTATTAATAAGGCCCCTATTTATGCAGAGTTGCATATATTCCGACCGCAACAGCTGCCCCTCGACTCGTCCGCCTCGACTCACTTCGTTCGCTCGGGACAAGCAATTATCGCGCCAAAAGTCGGGGTGTTGGCTTCCGGGGCAATTATAACACCGTAAGAGGTTGCTAAAGTAGCTATTTTACTATTTAATCACGAAATCAAATCAATTAATTACCAATAACCAAGGTACCTGCCTACGGCAGGCAGGCAATAACCAAACAATGTCGGGGAATTATCTAGACACCGTCGAATATATCCCAACCATGACCGCAGTCGCGGTTATGATTTTGTACCAGTTATCTTCAAAGAAATCGGGCTTTTTGCTCATGGTCACTCTATATAAGTTGCCGTGCTCAACAGTTAAAGTTGGGTCTATATCCGCATAGGCCCTGGCCTCATCAACCGATCTTGCCATTTTGACTTCCCAGGTATCTTTCTTGAGGTCATATTGAACCACATAGATGGGCTTGGGAGTAAGATTGATAACTAGCTGGGGATTATCAATATAGGCCGAATAACTGCTGGTTAGGAGCTTTTGCAGCCCGTTGAGCGTCTGCCCTTCTACCGAGATCACCCCTAGCATAGGGAGTGAGGCCTGCCCGTCCGGAGTGATTGTCTGTTTTGTTTTCAGCTCCGGGTGATTAACAATCTCCAGTTCGATGGTATCGTAGGCGCTAAGCTTATAAGCCTCGGCAAATGATGGGGTACAGAAGGACAAATGCCTGCCTACCGGCAGGCAGGTCAAATGAAGGATGGCTATTAATACAATACTGATTAGTTTTTTCATGATACCCCCTATTGTCTTATGTAGACTTCTCCCGAAAACAGGAGTTTTTGGTCATTTATCTTCGATTTCAATTCCTCTACCCTGATATTCACCTCCTCGAGCTGACTTTGCAGCACCGAAAGCTGGACATCTTGCTGGTAATGATCTTTTTTGTCCATGAGAAGCTTTTTGCCCAGGGGGGTTAGATCGTTATCGGTTTGAATTTCCTTGATCTGGGACTGAAGCTTTCTTTGCTGAGCATGGAGCTTAGCCAATTCGGCCCGGTCCAGTTTGCTCTGCAAATCAAAGTTGTGGGAAGAAGTTAGCTTAGCGATCTGGTCTTTTGAGGCGTAGGTTAGGACTAAATCCTGGCCTTTTTGTTCCATGATCTGAAAGCCGCCCTCATTGATCGGCAATTTAATATCCAGCCCCTCGGGTAAATGAACGACGCCGGAAATTAAGGCCCCGGTGGGGATACGTGATAGTAGATCACCCCGATTGGCCTTTTGAAACTCCTGACGCTCGACCACGATAGGGAAGGCGGTCTTTTTAACCCGAACGTGAGAAGCCAGAATATCCGCAGCCAGCGTGTCGCTTAGAGTACAAACATTGTCTTTATAAAGGATGATCAAACGTCCATTCTTGGCGTCCAGAATCTCGCCTCTGCCGACGACTGGTACGCGGGTTTCGTTCATAATGCCCTTAAATTCAACGTAGGCGTGGGTTTTTAAATACTTCGATTCCTCGATCGCTGATCCGGGCGTGGCCAAGAGCCAGTGGAGCGAGCTGATCAGCCCATACTTGGAGATCGGGAGGGCCAGGAACATTAAGCTTAACAAAAAGAAGAAAATGAACAGCTCAACTTTTGACCCGGAGGCGGGCCTAAAATTAGGACTTTTGGGAATAACGTCACGGACCGGTTCCGGCCAAAGCATTTGGCTCCCTCTAGGATTAAACATGTCTAACAACAAGTGAGAGAAATAGCTGATACTAAAGGCTGCGATCCAACGCGGGGCCAAATCCCAAGAAACAAGAGACAAATTACAAACAAAACCCAATAACCAAGTTACAATAAGCAAAAATGAAAAGATCACGGTAAAAATGAGCCAGCCGATCAGAGAGTGAGTGATGGTGCGGTGGCCGTATTTACGCTCGAGAGGAATAGAGATAAAGGGAAATATTCTGCCGATCGTCGAGCGGGGATGATCGATGTCGGGAATTATCGCGCCAAGGATCGACCAGAGAATGATCGTCCAGTGCAAGCCCCACTCTACCCCGAAAACAGCTAAGATCGTTAACGTTAAGAATATACCAAAAACACTATGGGTAGGTGCGAGCATATTATTTAACCATCTTCATAAAACGGATCACGGTCATTAGACTGGCAATAAGAGCGCCGGCCAAGATGTACCCTTCGAAACTGTGCGTGCCTAAAGCGACAAACCGGAAGAGCATCGCCGCTCCCCAAATAATAATTAACAGCGGGGTCCAGTCCCGATAGCGCGTACCCGCTTCGTGATAGATATCTCTGACCACCTCTTTGGTTATCACCGGCTTATGGCTGATCTGGCTGATCATGTCGACCATGGCCAGAGGAAGACGGTTGGAGACCGTTAAAATCCGCGTTTCGAGCATTTCGTAATCGCTGATAGCCAGGTTCTGGGTTAGATATTTGATCAGTTGTTTGGCGGATCCTTCGTTCAATGGGTTGAGCCTGATCTGCTTAAACTTCCACCAGACTTGTTCCAATTTTGGCTTGAGCGCGCTGGTCGCGGCCAAGATCGTGCAGTGTTCAAAAAGGGAGATAAACAGATCGGTGTCCGAACTCCTCAAGTCGTCCAGATTATCAATAATTAAGATGGGTGCCGGGTCTTGGGTACTGTAGGATCTTATGATAAAGTCGATCATCTCTCGGGCGGAATAGCCGGCCTTGAGCTGTTTCCGCCAATCGGGACCAACTTTGTCGCAAATCTGGCCCAGCATGCTTTTTAGCGGCTTGGGGGAAGCGAGATATAATGGATTAGGGCTGAATAGTCTGGTCAGATGTTTTAAAAGGTGGGTTTTGCCGATCCCCAACGGCCCGATCAGCAAGATGGGCTGTTTTTTTGCCAGGAGCAATCTGACATCATCAATAACGCGCTCCCGGCCAAAGACCAGCTCTTCGTGCTCGGGCAGGATATGCTCCTTCCGGCTGTTTACCAACTGGGCGATCTTTGGTGTGGTTGGGAAATATTTTGTCACCAGTTTAGCCAGTCGCGGGCGCGTATCGACTTTGGTTAAATCTTCGTTCAACACTTTTACTATGGGCGACTGTTTTGAGGCCAGGATATACCGGTTGATAGATTCATGATCGGTTATCCCAAGGATCGCCGCGGCTTTCGCGATCGAAACTTCCTGGGAAAAAAGCCGGACAGCAAAAGTATTCCGTAAGGTCTGGGAATTGACCCGTTTTTTAATCCCCGCTTGTTTGGCATATTTTGGGATAAGTTGGTTAATGCTGCGGAGAGATAAAGCGTTCAGCGCCCCTCGGCTGGTAGTAAAGAAGGCGGAAACCTGGGAATCGACCCGCTCTTTTGACCACCGGGCTAAAGCTTCGAAGGCCTGATCATTGAGGGGGATCTCCCTGGGGCGTTTCCCCTTCACGGACAGTATCTTGCTTTCCCATTTGATCCAGTCGGTTTTAAGGCCAACCGCTTCTTGTAAAAATAACCCGGTATTGAGAAAAAGGGCAACAACGGCTTGGTCGCGCGGATGATCGATCACCCTAAGCAGAGCATTGGTCTCGTTGATAGTTAGATATTCAATCTGGTTCGGCATGCTACAGCAAGAGCAATACTATTGCCAGTTCAAGCAAAGCCATTATTATCCATTTTTACGCAAAATATTGATTTAAGATCGCGACCTAACCTGGCGATATTTCGTCACAACCGGCGAAATATCGATATTATTCCTGTCAACCCAAGATAGAAACATATTGAAATCTTCCAAGTTTTATGCTATTATTTCCCCATCATGGCCGAAGAATACAAAGCCACTTCCATTGACAAGACCAAGGGTTCAGCCGAGTTTTCCGAGGTCGAAGAGCTGATCCGCCAAACCCTGGCCGAAAGCAAAAAGCTGGAAAAGCCGGCCCAGGCCGCGACCCCGCTGACGACCCCTGTCCCAGTCACGGCTGAACCGAGAAAAGAAGAATTCCGGGCGACCACCTTCACCCCGCCTAAACCGGCGCAACCGGTGGCGGCTCCGGTCGCTCCGAAACCGGTCGCCAGCGGCCCGGCCAAGGAAGTCCCCCAGGCCTCCGGTTATGAGGCGACCTTCAAGGAATATAAGATCGGCGATATTGTTAAGGGGAAAGTCCTTAAAGTTGACCCTTCCGGTATCCTGGTCGACATCAATTATAAGGCCGACGGGCTGATCCTCCCCGAAGAGATCACCGACCGGGCCTCGGACGAGCATCTCAAGGTCGGCGAGATCATCAACGTTCTGATCGAGAACCTCGAGAACAAAGAAGGCTATGTCGTCCTCTCCAAGCGCAAGGCCGACTTCGAGGTCAAATGGAAAATTGCCCAGGACGCCTTCCGCGATCACACGGTCCTGTCCGGCCAGGTCATCCAGGTCCTGCGCGGCGGACTGGTCGTCGATTGCGACGGTCTGCGCGGCTTTGTCCCGGCGTCCCAGGTCAGCCTGCCGGCCGGAGCAACTCTCGAAAGTCTCGCCGACCAGACGATCCCCGTCAAGGTCATTGAGGTCAATAGCCGGCAGGGGAAGATCGTCCTTTCGCACAAGCAGGCCGCCGGCCAAAAAGGCCAGGTCGACACGAACAAGCTCTTCAACGAACTCGAAGTGGGACAGGTCCGCCACGGCAAGGTCGTTAATCTCAAAACTTTCGGCGCCTTTGTCGATCTGGGCGGCGTAGAGGGACTGATCCACCTGACCGAACTATCCTGGAAGCGGGTCAAGCACCCCTCGGAAGTGGTCAAGACCGGCCAGGAGTTAGATGTTTTCGTCCTCGGGGTCGACAAGATCAGCAAAAAGGTTTCGCTGGGATTGAAGGAATTGCAGCCGGACCCTTGGGCCAACGCGACCCAGCTCTACAAGCCCGGCCAGATAGTTAAAGCCAAGATCCTCCGCTTCGCCAAGTTCGGCGCTTTTGCCGAATTGGAACAGGGGCTGGAGGGGTTGATCCATATCTCCGAGATGTCCAAAGAGCCGGTCGAGAAACCGGAAGATGCCGGGAAGATCGGCGACGTGGTTGACGTCAAGATCCTCCGCGTCCTCCCCGACGAACAGCGGATCGGCCTCTCGATGAAAGCGGTCCGGGTCGCGGAGGAACGGGAAGCGAATAAGGCCGCCGCCAATCCGCCGGTCGAAGAAAAGAAGATCACCATCGGCGACATGATCGCCGACAAAGAGCGGGCCAAAGCCGAACGCGACGCCGAGTTTGAGGTTGAGGTCGAATTACCACCCGCCGCGCAATGAAGTTCGTCGAACAGCTCGACCGGGCCATCACCCAAAACAATTCCCAACTCTGCGTCGGCCTGGATGTTGACCTTAGCCGCTTCCCCCAGAAATATTTATCGAGCGACGATCCGATCTTTAATTTCAACCGCGAGATCATTGCCGCGACCAAGGATCAGGTCTGCGCCTACAAGCCGAACAGCGCCTTCTACGAAATGTACGGTGTTTACGGCTTAAGCGCCCTCCTCAAAACGATCGAGTTCATCCATCAGGAGACGAAAGTACCGGTCATCCTCGACGCCAAGCGGGGCGACGTCGGACACTCCTCGGCGGCCTATGCTAAAAGCGTCTTTGACGCCTGCAAAGCCGATGCCACGACCGTCAACCCGTATATGGGCCACGACTCGGTCCAGCCGTTCCTCGATTATCAGGAAAAAGGGGTTTTTATCCTCTGTTTGACCTCCAACGTGGGGGGAAAAGACTTTCAGGCAGCGGGGAAAGAGCCACTCTATATTTCGGTCGCCAAACATGTTAAAGAATGGAACCACTACGGCAACTGCGGCCTGGTGGTCGGCGCGACCAAACCGGAAGAGCTGAAGGAGATCAAGGCGCTCGCCGGCGAGATGCCGATCTTGATCCCGGGCGTCGGGGCGCAAGGGGGCGACCTCAAAGCCGCCGTTAAGTTTGGCGGCCAGCGGGCGATCATTAACGCTTCACGCAGTATCATTTACGCCGCTGACCCGGGAGCCGAAGCGAAAAAGCTAAGGGACGAGATTAACCAATGGCGCTGATCGAAGTTGTGGACAATCAATATCCCGATCGGGAGTACACGGTAAATATCGAGTTCCCGGAGTTTACTTGTGTTTGCCCGAAGACCGGCTTGCCGGATTTTGCCACGATCCTGATCGATTACGTCCCGGGGAAGAAATTAGTGGAGTTGAAGTCGCTGAAGCTGTATTTTATCTCCTACCGCAATGTCGGTGCTTTCCACGAGCATGTCATTAACAAAATACTGGATGACTTTGTCGCCGCCTGCCGCCCCCGCTCGGCCAAAATAATCGGCGAATTCAGCGTCCGCGGCGGGATCATGACGACGGTAACAGCTAGTATGTAGAATCAGCCTGCTGTAGTATTTTTAATTCAATGGGGTCGTCTTCCGCAAAGGGCTCGACGCGGGGATCGTGTTTCTTGACCATCAGGACGATCTCGGAAGATTCCCCCAACCGCGCCAGCATTTCTGATCCGATCGCCCCATGGTGCTTGTGGATGTAGTAGCGGCGCCAGAGCCGGTTGGTTTTCCCCTGTTCGGCCAACCAGGCGTATAGTCCTGGGAAAAAGAAACGAAAAATGACCAACCACGACTTAGTCAGGACAGAATTTCTTTCCGCCACCTTCCCGATGTCGTGGAGCAAACCAAGCTTGACCAGCTTCTGCGGATCAAGCTCGGGATTATAAAGAGCCAGCTCGAGCATCTTGCGGGCCACGATCACCGCGTGCTTTTTCTCGAACCCCGGCAGCTGGTTGAACAGTTCCATCTCCTCGGCGTTGAGATAGCTCCGGGCAAAGGCCTCGTCCGCTTCGCCGTAAACCGCGGTCATCCCGAACCAGAACTGTTTCCAACGATAGGCCAGGTTAGCCAGCATCTAAGGCGTCTCGCAATTTCTCGACCAGCTTGATCATCTGGCCAACCTTCTTCTTGGCGATCAGGTCAACCAGGGCCGACCCGACGATCACGCCGTCGGCGTACCTAGCGATCTCTTTGGCTTGGACTGGCGTGGAAACGCCAAACCCGACCGCCAGCGGCAACTTGGTCTGCCGGCGAACCCGGGCGACCAGCTCGGCAATATTCCCCGCCACCCCCACCCTCTTCCCCGTCACTCCCTTGAGGGAAACGAGGTAAACGAACCCGGACGACCGGGCGGTGATCAGCTTGATCCGGGCATCAGAACTAGTGGGCGCGACTAAATATATTTGGTCGACTGTCGACTCTTCCGGCGGTAAATCCGGGATTATCACGCCGTCTACGCCAAACCGCTCGCAATCGGCGTAGAACTTATTTTCGCCATATTGATAAACGAGATTGTAGGCGAGCATAAAGCAGAGCGGGACCGCGCTCTTCCGCCGGACTTTCTTGACCAGTTTAAAAACATCCGCCAGAGTAACATTCTTTTTGAGGGCCCGGACATGCGAGGCCTGGATGACCGGGCCGTCGGCCAGCGGATCGGAGAAAGGGATACCCAGCTCAATAATATCCGCGCCGGCCGCCGCCAGCTGATAGACCAGTTTTTCCGACACCGCCAGCGAGGGGTCACCGGCGGTGATATAGGTTATTAATGCTTTACGTTTTGAAAAGGCTTCTGACAGTTTCGACATCTTTATCTCCTCTACCCGACAAACAAACGATGATCGTTTGGTCCCGGCCCAGCTGGGGAGCCAGTTTTTTCAAGTGAGCAATGGCGTGAGACGATTCCAGCGCCGGGATGATCCCCTCCGTCCGGGAGAGGAGCCGGAAGCCGGCCAGCGCCTCCCGGTCGTTGATCGTAACATACTCGGCCCGGCCGGTTTCTTTGAGATAACTGTGCTCCGGTCCGACGCCGGAATAATCAAGCCCCGCCGAGACCGAGTGGGTCGTCTCGATCTGGCCGCTCTTCGTTTGCAGAACATAAGCTTTGGCACCGTGGAGGACGCCGATCTTACCCCGAGTAAGCGAAGCGGCGCCGGCCGCCTCCACCCCGACGATCTTGACCGTCGGTTCTTCCAGGAAGGGATAAAAGAGCCCGATCGAGTTACTCCCGCCGCCGACACAGGCGACCAGGTAGTCCGGCTCTCTCTTTTCCAGAGCAAAATGCTGGCCCTTGGCCTCCCGCCCGATGACCGACTGGAAATCGCGCACCATCATCGGATACGGGTGCGGGCCCATCACGGAGCCAAGACAATAGTATGTATCGTCAGGGTTGGCCATCCAATCACGGAAGGCCTCATTGACCGCGTCCTTGAGCGTCCGGCTCCCGCTTTTGACCGGGACAACTGTCGCGCCGAGTAATTGCATCCGGAAAACATTAAGCGCCTGGCGGTGAACATCTTCTTCGCCCATGTAGACGACGCACTCCAGACCGAACAGGGTCGCCGCCGTCGCGGTCGCCACCCCATGTTGCCCCGCTCCGGTCTCGGCGATCACCCGGTGTTTCCCCATCCGCCTGGCCAGGAGGGCTTGCCCCAGGACATTATTGATCTTATGCGAACCGGTGTGGGCGAGGTCTTCCCGCTTGAGATATATCTTCGCTCCGCCCAGTAGGGCGCTCAACCGCTCGGCATAATACAACGGAGTTGGCCGTCCGGCGTAGGACTCCAGGAACGCGTCAAGTTCCGCCTGGAATTTTGGATCGGCTTTGGCCGTCAGGTAGGCGGTGGTCAATTCTTCCAGCGGTGCCATCAAGGTTTCCGGCGCATAGCGCCCGCCGAATTGGCCAAAATGGCCGGTGGCGTCAGGGAGGGAAAAGAAGTTAGGCATAACCATGTTGGCTTTATTATAGTTTATCGAAAAAGCGCTTGCAAACTTAATTGGAGCCATTATAATTACCTGCAAGGGGGGTGAGCCCGATAAAACCTTGGCCCCTAATATTTTCAGGAGGTAAAAAATGAAGATTTTAGTCGCGCTTCTTTCTGTTGTTATCCTGGTTTCCGTCGCTTCCGCCGAGCTCTTGACCACCGCCAATCCGATTGGCCAGGGTAAATGGGCGTTTGCCGGAGCGGCCATGCAGGATTTAAACGTTACAAACAATACCAGCTACAACCTTACTTCTCTTGGCTGTTACGCGGCTTATGGAGCAACCGACAAGCTTGACCTTTATCTCAACCTCGGCACGGCCTCGATGGGCGGCCTGCCATCAGTCGCCGGAGTCCAACTGGCGACAACGCTGACCGCGCTCGGGCTGACGGCAAAGTACGCGATCATTGAAGAGGGGAAAGACATGCCAGTCTCGGTTGGAGTTGGAGGGGGTTATAAAGCGCTCACGACCAACACCACCGCGCCGGCGATCCTGGGCGGCAATACAACGGCCAATGGGTCACAGATTTTGGCCGGGGTTGGCGTCAGCAAGGTGATAATTCCTTTCGTCCCTTATGGTGGATTGGTTTATCGCAGCAGCGCCTCTGGCGGCGCGACCACATCAACCCAGCTTGACCTGACAGTCGGCAGCGCGATCGCCTGGTCGAAGCAAGGGGCGGTCTTTGTTGAATATACGATGCAGTCGATCACCCCGAACGGCGGGACCGTTTATACCAGCGGACAGATCGGGCTCTCCGTAGCGTATGCTATCTAATAGCTAAACAACCAGCTGTCTCAAGAAACAAAGCCCTCCCTCGCGGAGGGCTTTTCTTTTTGTTATGTTATAATAAAAACGTGAAACAGCTTGCCACGCTTATTACCCTCTGCCTGGTGTTGATCGCGCCTCTCTCCGCCTTAACCCCGGAAGAACTGGTGGATAAACTGAACGCCAATTTTTCCCGGATGAAGGATGGCCGGACCGAGATCACCCTTGATACCTCGCTCCAGCTTCTCGGTTGCGGCGGGCTTAACCGCCAGACCGGTTATCTCTGGTTCAAGGCCCCCGACAAGGTCAAAGCGATCGTCGGCAAAGAGACCTACTTCATCCGCGGGAACCGGATCAGGAAGATCGACGGCCAGGGAAAACGTTTCTACGTCACCCTCCTCCACGCCCCCGATTTCACCCCCGGGTTCAACCCTAAGCTGATGACCTACAACTTTCGGCTCAAGACCATAAAAGAGAGCTCGACCGAAGTGGTCCTGGCAGGGATCCCCAAACCGGGGACCTTGAAGAACGTACGGAAAGTCCTCTTTCGGATCGACCCGGTCAACTGCCTCCTGACCGCGATGGACCTGACCTTGAATGGCGGCTTGAGCGGCCGGGTCAATCTCAAATACGAGACGGTCAACGGGATCACTGTCCCCTACACCTGCTACGGCAAATCAGCCCTCGAGATCTTTTCCGGTTCACTGGTCGGCCTGGTCTTTAACTTGAGCGGTCAGAAACTGGTCATTAACAGCGGCCTCCCGGACAGCCTCTTCGACCCCGGCTTCTAACTGAATGGTTGACATTTTCATTGATAAGGTTTATCATAGTTTCCAATGTCAAGCTTTGAGCGTTTCCTGCATGACAGCGAGAAACCGGTCTACACCATCCGGATAGCGGCCCATCTGGTCGGCATCCACCCGCGAATGCTCCGCATCTATGAGGAACGGGGGTTGATCAAGCCGCGGCGGACCAGGAAGAACTACCGCCTCTACTCCCAACACGACCTGACCATGGTCAAGCGGCTCTCTTCCCTGATGGACGAATGGAGCTTGAACCTGGCCGGGGTCAGCGCCCTCTTTGCCATGGCCGAACGCTTCCATATTGAGTTGGAACGGTTACTTGACGAAATGCTGGGTTAAACTATAATAACGAGGGAGGACCAAAATAAATGCTTTGCCAGAAATGTAAGATCAGGCCGGCTTCGGTCCATATCACTAAAATAGTCAACGGCAAGAAAGTGGAGGGGCATCTCTGCCAGCAGTGCGCCGCCGAAGAAGGCTTCGTGCCGGCCGGCCAGGGATTGGAAGGCTTTGGGCTCTCCGAGTTCCCCGGATTCTTTGAATTTCCCGACCTCTTCGCTTCGCTTCTCAAGCGCCGCCCGTCGGAACGCTTCTTCGATTACTTTTCCGATTCGGCCAACAAGATCCTCCAGGTCGCCAACGAAGAGGCCAATCGCCTCGGGCACGACCATGTCCGGACCGAGCACCTCCTCCTCGCCCTGATCAAGGCGGAAGGGACCGCTTCCCAGGTCCTGCAAAAGCTCGGCGTCGACCTGGTCAATCTTTTCTCCGACGTGGAATCGCTCATCGGTCGCGGCGAGGGTGCGCCGCAAAAGATGACCCTGTCACCCCGCGCGAAAAAAGCCCTGGAACTAGCCTACCAGGCGGCCCGGGAACTTGGCTTCAATTATGTCGGCGAGGAACATCTCCTGCTCGGCATCATCCGCGAGGGCGAAAGCATTGCCGCCCAGTCGCTGCACAAGAGGAAAGTGAACTTCGACAAGGTCGCCCGCGAGATCATCGCCGAAGCGGAAAAAACGCTCGGCTCGGCCGCCGGGGAAGAAGGCCCGGAGGAGCTGCCGGAAGGGGAAGAGCCGGAAATCGGCGCCCCGGAAGAGATGTTCGGTTTCCCGGGGCTCGGCCTCGGCGCCGCCCCCAAGCCGGCCAAGCCGGCCCTCTCGACCTTTGGCCGCGACCTGACCGCCATGGCCAAGAAGGGGGAGCTCGACCCGGTCATCGACCGCGAGAAAGAGATCGAACGGATCATCCGTATCCTCTCCCGCCGGACCAAGAACAACCCCGCCCTTCTCGGCGACCCCGGGGTCGGCAAAACAGCGATCGTCGAAGGATTGGCCGAACGGATCGTCAAAGGTGAAGTTCCGGAGACCTTGAAAGATAAGACAGTCATCGCCCTCGACCTAGGTGGAATGGTCGCCGGGACCAAATACCGCGGGGAATTCGAAGCCCGCGTTAAAAAAGTGCTCGAGGAGATCCTCGCTAAGAAGCGGCAGATCATCCTCTTTATCGATGAACTGCACACCCTGGTCGGCGCCGGCGGCGCCGAAGGGGCGATCGACGCGGGCAACATGCTCAAGCCAGCCCTGGCCCGCGGGGAGTTGCAGGTCATTGGCGCCACCACCGTCGACGAATACCGCAAGCATATCGAAAAAGACGCCGCGCTCGAACGCCGTTTCCAGCCGGTCCTGATCAACGAGCCCTCGATCGAGCTGACCATCGAGATCCTGAAAGGGATCCGCGACAAATACGAGGAGCATCATCACGTCAAGATCCCCGACGCGGCCATTGTCGCGGCCACCACCCTCGCCCAACGCTATATCTCCGATCGCTTCCTCCCCGACAAGGCGATCGACGTCATGGATGAAGCGGCCGCCAAGGTCCGTCTGCTGACCATCGCCCCGCCAGCGGAATTAAAACTGCTCAAAAAAGAGCTGGCCGCGGCCCAGAAAGAGACGATCGCCACCGGGAAGATCCCCGAGCTGGAAAAGAAGATCAAGGACCTGGAAGAAAAATGGCAAGCCGCCCGGGGGGAAAGCGAACCGACCGTGACTGAAGATGATATTGCCGCCATCATTTCCGACTGGACCGGGATCCCGGTCGTCAAACTGACCGCGGCCGAAACCGAGAAACTGATCCACATGGAAGCCGAGCTCCACAAGCGGGTCATCGGCCAGGACGAGGCGATCACCGCTGTCTCCCAGGCGATCCGCCGCGGCCGCGCCGGACTGAAACCGCCGCAACGCCCCGTCGGCTCCTTTATTTTCGCCGGACCGACCGGCGTCGGCAAGACCGAAGTGGCCCGCCGCCTGGCGGAATTCCTTTTCGGCACACAGGAAGCCCTGGTCCGGGTCGACATGTCGGAATATATGGAAAAACATACCGTTTCGCGGCTGATCGGCGCCCCTCCCGGCTATGTCGGTTACGAGGAAGGCGGCACCCTGACGGAAGCGGTCCGCCGCAAGCCGTATTCGGTCCTCCTCTTCGATGAGATCGAGAAGGCGCATCCCGACGTTTTCAATATCCTGCTGCAGATGATGGACGACGGCCGGCTGACCGACAGCAAGGGGCACGTGGTCGACTTCAAGAACACCGTCATCATCATGACGACCAACATCGGCCAGCGCGAGATCGTTATGGGCGGGGCGATCGGCTTTATGGCGCGGGAAGACCGCGAAGCGACCTACGACAAGATCAAAGAGACCGTTATGGCCGATCTGAAAAAAGGTTTCCGGCCGGAATTCCTCAACCGGGTCGACGAGATCATCGTCTTCCACCCGCTGACCGAGGATGAGCTGAAACAAATTGCCGGTTTGATCCTGACCGACCTGCAAAAACAGGTCGCCGACCGCGGGCTCAAGCTCGAGGTGAGCGAGCCGGTCAAGACGCTGGTGATTAAAGAGGGCTACGAACCAAAATACGGCGCCCGGCCGCTCCGGCGCGCCGTCCAGCATTTGCTGGAGAACCCCCTCTCCAACGAGTTGATCGCCGGCAAGTTCAAAGCGGGCGACATCGTTTCGGCTGAAGAGGATAAGGGGAAGGCGATTTTCAAGACGGTAGGCAAACTACCGGTCATTCAGGTCAAAGAAGAACCACCAAAGGAAGAGAAACCAAAAGAAGAGAAGCCCAAACCTAAAGGAGAGAAGCCCAAAAAGGCGCGGGGAAAATGAACGACTACTCCCCTGCGCAACTCGAGCCAAAGTGGCAGGCCGAATGGGAAAAGCAGCGGCTTTTTCTAACCCCTGATATCCCAACAACCGGATCCCCTGATAACCAGAAATATTACGACCTCGTCATGTTTCCCTATCCTTCCGGGAATCTCCACATGGGGCACGTCCGGAACTACGCTATCGGCGACGTGATCGCCCGCTACAAGCGGATGCAGGGCTTCTCTGTCCTTCAGCCGATCGGCTGGGACGCTTTCGGCATGCCGGCCGAGAACGCCGCCATTAAAAACAAGACCCACCCGGGCCCCTGGACCGACAGCTGTATCGACCGGATGAAAAAACAGCTCAAACGGCTCGGCATTTCCTACGACTGGGACCGCGAGGTCAACACCAGCAAACCCGAGTATTATAAATGGACGCAGTGGCTGTTCCTTTTGATGTACAAAAAGGGCCTCGCTTATCGCAAGAAGGCGACGGTCAACTGGTGTCCGAGCTGCGCTACCGTCCTGGCCAACGAACAGGTTGTTAAGGAAGACAAGTGCTGGCGCTGTGAAACGACTGTCGAGCAACGCGAGCTGGAGCAATGGTTCTTTAAAATAACTGACTACGCTGACCGCCTGCTGGCCGATCTGGAAAAGCTGTCGGGTTGGCCGGAACCGGTCAAAATAATGCAACGAAACTGGATTGGGAAATCAGAAGGTGTAGAGATTGACTTCCCCCTCCCCTCTCCCTCTGGGAGAGGGGATAGAGGGGTGAGGGCTCTCAAAGTATACACGACAAGGCCAGACACCTTGTTCGGGGTAACTTACATGGTTTTAGCACCCGAACACCCTTTAGCGCTGGAATTATCTAAAGGAACTCCTCAGGAAAAAACCGTAAAAGAGTATATAGAAAAGGTCAAACACGAAAGCGCGCACGAGCGGGCGATCTCGACCGCCAAAGAAGGGGTCTTTACCGGCGGCTACGCGATCAACCCGGCGAACGGCGAGGAAGTCCCCATCTGGATCGCTGATTATGTCCTGATGGCATACGGCACCGGCGCTGTTATGGCAGTACCCGCGCATGACCAGCGCGACTTCGAGTTCGCCAAAACCCACCAGCTTCCTCTTAAAGTTGTTATCCAAGCCGGAAACCGCGACGTTCAGTCGCAGGTTTCCGATGACAAAGCATTCGTGGACGAAGGGATCATGGTTAATTCTGGGGAATTTGATGGCTTGACCAGCAGCGAAGCCCTCGAAAAGATCGGCGACAAGTATGGCGAGTGGCAGGTTAAATATAAACTCCGCGATTGGCTGGTTTCCCGTCAGAGATACTGGGGCGCTCCCATCCCGATCATATATTGCGAAAAATGCGGCACGGTCCCCGTCCCGGAAGCCGATCTTCCCGTCCTTTTGCCTACAGATGTTAAATTTACCGGTGAAGGGGCTTCACCGCTAACCCAGTCCAAAGCTTTCCTGGAAGCGAAATGTCCAGATTGCGGAGAGGTTGGGCGGCGAGAGACCGATACTTTAGACACCTTCAACTGTTCATCGTGGTACTACTTCCGTTACGCCGACCCGCATAACGATAAGGAGCCGTTCAGCAAAGATAAAGCGAAGCAGTGGCTCCCGGTCGACCAGTATATCGGCGGGATCGAGCACGCCATCCTCCACCTCCTCTATTCCCGCTTCTTCACCAAAGTCTTATTTGACGCCGGCTGGTCGCCGACCGACGAGCCCTTCACCAACTTGCTGACCCAGGGGATGGTCGTCAAAGACGGCGCCAAGATGAGCAAGTCCAAGGGGAATGTCGTCGACCCTGATCACATCATTGAAAAGTACGGCGCCGACACCGCCCGGCTCTTCATCCTCTTCGCGTCGCCACCGGAGAAGGAACTGGAGTGGAACGATCAGGGAGTGGAGGGAAGCTATCGTTTTCTCGGGCGGGTTTGGAGGCTCGTTACCGAGAACATCCAACCTCAAACATCAAACCTCAAAACAAATACCAATGAACAAATCACAAAACTCAATCGAAAACTGCATCAAACCATCAAAGCTGTCACCGAAGATATCGAAAGGTTTTCCTTCAACACGGCCATCGCCAGATTAATGGAACTGACCAATACGATGTATGAGCTGGGAACGACCAAAGAGTCCCTCAATTCCCTCCTACTCCTTACTACTCCCTTTGCCCCACATCTGGCTGACGAACTCTGGCACCAACTTGGCAATAAAGATAGCATTTGTAAACAGCCCTGGCCGGCTTACGATCCAGAGCTGGTCAAGGAGAGCGAGATCACGATCCCGGTGCAGGTCAATGGCAAATTGAGAGATACTATTCTCGTGGCGGCAGAAGCTGGTGAAGATGAGATCAAAACAAAAGCCCAGGCCAACGAAAAGGTCAGGAGCTTTGTTGCCGACAAACAGATCGTCAAGATCATCTACGTCCCGAAAAAGCTGGTCAACATCGTCATCCACGGCTAAAGCTGGTAGGCCATCCCCATTTGCAGGAAATAGCCGGCACAGGTGACGTCGCCCGGGACCGCGCTCCGGCCGTTGTAAGTAACATACCCCGCTTTAACCGCCAACTTCTGCCCCTCGGCTATCTGGCGGAGCGCCTCAACATAGACCAGGTAACCGAGCCGGCTGGAGATGCTGATCAGCGTCCCGCCGCCCGGAGTAAAAACGCCATAGTTCAAACCGAGCCCGGCGCTCACTTTGAGCGGGCCGGCCCGGAAGAGGTCTTTGCCAACCGTGATGTAGGGCGAAGTGATCGCCATCTGCGCTTCGCCGGAGCCAATCACGATCACCGCCGGATAATTCAGGAAAAATCCAAGGTCGAGATTAACATCGATCACCGGCAGGACAAACTTTACTTCGGTACCGACACCATATTGCGGCCGGTAGGTCAAATTATAGGTTGAGGTGCCGGTCGTCTCGCCGTACCCGACCGAAGTCGCGCTGCCAAAGATCAAAACATGGTTCGGTTTCCTGATCTTCGACAGCAGTTCCTCGTTCGGTTTGGCGACAATGATCGTCTCTTCCGACTCGCGGACCTCAACAATGCCGTCCTGGATGTTCTTGTCGTCCTTGACCACCCGGACGTAATGCTTGCCGGCCGGGATACTGGAGATCGTCGCCCGGTCCTGGCCGACATATTTCGCGTCAACATAGATGTCCGCGCCGTTCACATCAGAATAAACCGTCAATTTACCGTAAGCCGCGTCAGGGTTGAAGGTCGGCGCCTTGGCCGCCCAACCGGGAAGGGCCGATAATCCTATCAAGATCAGGAATCCTGCGACTAAACGTAGCGGATTCCAGCTTGCAAGGAGGCCGCGAAGTTCATTCGCTGGTTTCCTTGCATTATTTGAAGTTTGAAGTTCCACTGTTCACCTCTCCGCCGCGATTATAACACCCGCGTGTTATAATGCAATTATGCTCGAAACCCTTATGGATCAAATACTTCCGCTGGTCCAGAAGCCGGCCAGATACATCGGCAACGAGCTCCATTCTTCACATAAAGATTGGGCTAAAGCCGCGGTCAAAGTTTGCCTGACCTATCCCGACACCTATGAGATCGGGATGTCGAACCTCGGCCTGCAGATCCTCTACCATATTATTAATGACCAGCCGGACTGCCTGGCCGAGCGGGTCTTTTGTCCTCTGCCGGACATGGAAAATCAACTTCAAACTTCTCCGCCAAAGGCGGATCCGCCTCCGGCGGAAAACCTCAAACTTCAAAGTCTGGAATCGTTTAAACCAATCAATGAATTTGATATCATTGGCTTTAGTTTGGGCCACGAGCTGACGTACACGAATATCGTCACGATCCTCAAGCTTGCGGGGCTCCCGCTGTACAGCAAGGACCGGGGCGAAAAAGATCCGCTGATCCTCGGCGGCGGACCGTGCGCCTTTAACCCCGAACCGGTCGCCGACTTCTTCGACCTCTTCGTCCTCGGCGAAGCGGAGGAAGTCATCATCGAGATCGTCAAAATATTACGAACCACGATCCACGAACCACGATCCACAAAACTACCAGCCTTGGCTAAAATTCCCGGAGTTTACGTTCCTGGGATAAGCGGCAAAGTGACCAAGCGATATATTAAAGACCTCGACACCGCCCCCTTCCCCACTAAACCGATCGTCCCGTTCGTGGAGGCGATCCACGACCGGGCGGCGCTTGAGATCATGCGCGGCTGTAAATGGGGTTGTAAGTTCTGCCAGGCCGGCTGGACCTACCTCCCGGTCCGCGAACGGAGCGAGGAGTTACTGCTCAAGTCTGCCGACGAACTGATCAAGAATACCGGGTACGAGGAATTATCCTTGCTTTCCTTATCCAGCTCCGACTATAGCCACATTGAAACGCTGGCCCGGACCCTAGCCAAGAAATACGAGGCCAAAGGAATAAATATCGCCCTCCCCTCTCTCCGGACCAACTCGTTCTCGGTCAAGCTGGCCCGCGAGATCGCTCGCGTCCGGGTCGGCAGTCTGACCCTCGCCCCGGAAGCGGGAACGCAGCGGCTCCGCGACGTCATCGGCAAGAACATGACCGAGCCGCAGATCATGGAGGGGGTCAAGGCGGCCTTCGATGAAGGGATCGACGCCCTCAAGCTCTACTTCATGCTTGGTTTGCCGACGGAAACAGAAGAGGACCTCTTTGGGATCGTTGACCTGGCGAACCGGATCCACCAGCTCGGCCGGAGCTATTCGAAACGGGTCCGGATCACAGTCAACCTTTCCACTTTTATTCCCAAGCCTCATACCCCGTTCCAGTGGGAACAACAGATCGGAATCGAAGAAACCTTGGCCAAACAACGGCTCATTAAGAAGAACCTGACCGCCCGGGGGATCGAACTGCGCTGGCACCAGGCGGAAGCCAGCTTCCTCGAAGGGGTCTTTTCGCGCGGCGACCGCCGGCTGACGGCGGTGATCGAGCGGGCCTGGGAACTAGGGGCAAGGTTGGACGCCTGGTCGGAACATTTCAAGTTCCCCCTCTGGCAGCAAGCTTTCGCCGACTGCGGCCTCGACCCAAACACCTATCTGGCCGCTAAACCCAAAGACCAGCCCCTCCCCTGGGATTTCATCGAGACTGGGGTAAGCAAGGAGGCCCTGCTTCGTGCCAAGAATAAAGATTGAATACTCCAAGGGCGAAGAGGTCAAATATCTCTCCCACCGCGACCTGATGCGGGCCTTTCAGCGGGCGATCAGGCGGGCCGACCTGCCGATCGCCTTCTCCCAGGGTTTTAATCCACACATGAAGATCTCGTGGGGCCAGGCGCTCAAAGTCGGAGCGACTTCGGCCGCTGAGCCGGCGGAACTGGAAATGTCAGAGTGGGTCAAACCGGACGAGTTGATGGCCCGCCTTAACGCCTCCCTCCCCAAGGGACTTGCAATCTCCGCGGCTTTTCTGGTATAATAACCAACTGTTATGTACGCTATCATCGAAACTGGGAGCAAACAATACAAGATCAAGGCAGGCGATATCATCGATGTCGAGCTGCTGGACAACCAGCAGAGCGTCACTTTCAGCAATGTCCTGCTGCTGTCTGACGGGGAGAAACTCGAGGTCGGCGTCCCTTACGTCCCGGGGGCCAAAGTTTCCGCCAAGGTCATCGGCAACGTTAAAGATGACAAAGTGACCACCTTTAAATATAAGAACAAGACCAACTATCACCGGACCATCGGGCACCGGCAGAATTACACCCGGGTCCAGATCGAAGGAATCAAACATGGCGCATAAGAAGGCCGGCGGGGCCTGCCGCAACGGCCGTGATTCGGAAGGCCAGCGCCTCGGCATCAAGCGTTCCGGCGGACAAAAGGTCAAGGCCGGGGCGATCATCGTCCGCCAGCACGGCAGCACCTTTTATGCCGGTTTGAACGCCGGGATCGGCTCGGACTTTACCATCTTCGCCAAGACCGCCGGTACGGTGGTCTTTACCGGCAACCGGATCAACGTCCAGCCGTAAAAAGCTGGGCCGTTTATGGCTAAAAAACATACCTACCAAACGATCGTCATCAAGATCGGCTCCAGCACGCTAACAACCCCCCATGGCACCCTTGACCTGGCGAACCTCCGGCGGATCGTCGCCGAAGCAGCTACTCTGGTCAAGCAACAGAAAAAGGTCATCATCGTCACTTCCGGGGCGATCGTGACCGGAGCGCAGGCCTTAGGTCTAAAAGAAAAACCGAAAAGCATCCCGCAAAAACAGGCGGCCGCCGCTATCGGGCAGTCCCGGCTGATGCGCCAGTATGAAAAAGCGTTTGAAGAGCGCGGGATCATCGTCGCCCAGGTCCTGTTGACCCGCGACGCCCTGGCTGACCGGCAGCGCCACCAGAACGCCCGCAACTGCCTCCACACTCTCCTCGCGGAAAAGGTCGTCCCAGTCATCAACGAGAACGACACCGTCGCCGTCGACGAGATCCGGATCGGCGACAACGACACCCTGGCCGCGCTCACCGCCCGGCTGGTCGGGGCCGATCTCTTGATCGTCCTGACCGATGTCGACGGCTTCTTCATGAAGGACAAAAAAGGCGCTCCTTTCCTGGTCTCGGCAATCAAGCGGATCAATAAGGCGGTCAGAAGCGCCGCCGGACACTCGGCGACCCAACAAGGGACCGGGGGGATGATCACCAAACTGGGCGCGGCCGAGATCTGCCTTAAGGCCGGGATCGATCTGGCTATTATCAATGGCCGCAAACCAGGGCTGATTGCCGGGGCCGCCCAAAAGAAGATCAGCGGCACCCTCTTCACCGCCAAGAGTTAACCTTCATTGCTTTAGCGTCGTTTTTGTAGTATAATTTTACTGTCCCAAAAGAAAAAAACATAGAGAGGGGGTTCCATTGTGAAAATTAGAAAAATGTCCGTCCCTTCCTTGTTGTTCATTGTTTCATTGTTAATTGGGTCATTGGTCGCCGGCTGTGCGCCGGCCAAGAAGAGCGGGGGCGAAAAAGTCATTGAAATGTGGGTCATGCCTAACTCCCTCAACCCGATCACCGACATCGAGACCATCCTCAAGCCGTTCGAAGAGAAGACCGGCATCAAGGTCCGGATCACCTCGGTCGACTGGGGCGCCGGTTGGAGCAAGATCACGACCGCCGCTACCTCGGGCGACGTCCCCGATATCGCCCAGGTCGGCTCCACCTGGGTCTCTGCCCTCGTCGGCATGGGGGCCTTGGAAGATCTCTCCAAAGAAGCGATCGCTTCGCTCGGCGGGCCGGGGGCCTTTGTCCCGGTCGCCTGGCAAACGGTTGGCATCGAAAACTCCGGCAAAGTTAACGCCGTGCCGTGGTTCGTCGACGCTCGCGGCCTCTTTTTCCGGACCGATGCCCTGGCCAAGGCCAAGGTCAAGCCCGGTGATATGGCGACCTGGGACGGTTTCAAGTCCTCGCTCAAAAAACTCTATGACGCCGATCTCGTGTTCGACGGCCAACCGATGGCCCCGCTCGGCATTTCCGGCAAGAACGACTGGAACGTCATCCACGCTCTGGCGCCCTGGATCTGGATGGCCGGCGGCGACATTCTTTCCGCCGACCGCAAGAGCTGCGCCCTCGACAGCGATGCCGCTTATGAGGGAATATCATATTTCATCAGCCTGGCCAAGGACGGCTATGTTCCGATCGAATACCTCGAGCTGAACACCGCCCAGGTCAGCGCCAACTTCAACAGCGGCGCCTGCGCCATGTATTTTGACGGGCCCTATGAGATCAGGACACTCACCCGCCCGGTCTCGGAGGGTGGGGCGGCTGATTCGCCGACCGCCAAGAATTTCGCCGTGGTCGGTTATCCGAAAGGCCCCAAGGGGAGGATCACTTTTGTCGGCGGCTCGACCCTGGCCATCTTCAAGCAAAGCAAGAACAAGGCGGCCGCGTTCGAAGTGATCAAGTATCTCGCCTCAAAGAAGCCGCAGGTGGAGTACGCCAAGGTGACCGGTTTCCTGCCGGCGCGCAAGGAAGGGTTCAGCGATCCCTACTTCGCCAACGACCCGAACCGCAAGGTCTTTAAAGAAGCCGTCTTCTACGGCAAGACCTATCCCGCCATCCCGAGCTGGGGACTGCTGGAGCCGCTCCTGACCCGGCGCCTCGGTATCCTTTGGGATTATGTCACCTCCGGCAAAGATGTCAGCCCCGAAGTTATTAAAGAACAACTGAAATTGGCCAAGAAAGAAGTCGAATCTATTCTGTCGCAAAACAACAGGCGGTAAACCATGTGCGGAATAGTTGGTTATGTCGGTTATAAGGAAGCCCTCCCTTTCCTGGTCGAGGGCCTCAAGAAGCTGGAGTACCGGGGCTACGACTCGGCCGGGGTCGCCACCTTGGACGAGGGAAAGCTTTTTGTCAGCAAGTGCGTCGGCAAGATCGTCGATCTGGAAACTTTGCTGGCGGGCCAACCGATCAACGGCCTGATCGGCATCGGCCACACCCGCTGGGCTACCCACGGCCAACCCTCCCACATCAATTCCCATCCTCACGTTGACTGCCAGTCGAAACTCGTTGTCGTCCATAACGGCATCATTGAGAACTTTCTCGAACTCCGCAAGGAATTGATCGCCCGCGGCCATACTTTCCGCTCGGCGACCGACACGGAGGTCTTCGCTCACCTGATCGAGGCCAATTATGCCGGCGACCTCCTGACAGCGGTCCGCACTTCGCTCGGACAGGTTCGGGGAACCTACGCCCTGGCGGTCATTTCCGAACACGACCCCGAGAAGATCGTCGTCGCCCGCTCCGGCAGTCCGCTGATCATCGGCCACGGGGAGAACGAGTCGTTCGTCGCCTCCGATATCACCGCCATCCTTAAATATACCAGCCGCGTCACTTATCTCGACAACGGCGAACTGGCCGAGATCTCCCCGGCCGGAGTCAGGATATTTGATGCTAACGGCCGGCCGGTCCTGAAAGAGACCAGCCTGATCTCTTGGGACCCGGAGTCGGCGGAAAAAGGGGGCTACGCCCATTTCATGCTCAAGGAGATCCACGAGCAGCCGAACGCCCTGCGCAAGACGATCGAGGGACGGGTCCAGGCGGAAAGCCATAAGATCCATTTTGACGAATTGAACTTGAGCGATGAAGAGATCAGGTCGATCAACCGGGTGGTCTTTACCGCCTGCGGCACCTCCTGGCACGCTGGGTTGATCGGCGAATACCTTTTCGAACAATTCGCCCGGGTCCCGACCGAGGTCGAATACGCCGCCGAGTTCCGCTACCGGCATCCGATCATCGATAATAAAACACTGGTCATCGCCATCACCCAGTCAGGTGAAACGGCCGACACTTTGGGCGCCGTCTGGGAAGCCCGGGAGCAAGGGGCAAAAGCGGTCGCCATCTGCAACGTGGTCGGCTCGACCATCGCCCGCGAAGCGAACGGGGTCGTCTACACCAGCGCCGGCCCGGAGATCGGGGTCGCCTCGACCAAGGCCTTTACCACCCAACTGGCCATCATCTACCTGCTGGCCATCCTTTTCGGCCAGAAACGCGGCGTGTTAAGCGAGGCGGCCGCGACCAAGCTGATCAACGACCTGATCGAACTCCCGGAGAAGGTCGAGCGGACCTTGCTCGGCGAACCGATCGTCGAAGAGATCGCGGAAAAATATCGGGGCACGACCAACGCGCTCTACTTAGGCCGCGGCAAAGGATTCCCCATCGCCCTGGAAGGGGCGCTCAAGCTGAAAGAGGTCTCCTATATCCACGCCGAAGGTTATCCCGCCGCCGAGATGAAACACGGGCCGATCGCCCTGATCGACCGGAACATGCCGGTCGTCGTCCTCGCCCTGGCCGGCCGCCGCTTCGAGAAGATCCTCGGCAACATCGAAGAGGTCAAGGCGCGCGGCGGACAGGTTATAGCCGTAACGACCGCCGGCGACAGCAGCCTGGCCGAACGGGTCGACGAGGTCATCTATATTCCCCAGACCTCCGAAGCGCTCTCCCCGCTCCTGGCGGTAGTGCCGCTCCAGCTTTTCGCCTACTACATCGCCGTCAAACGGGGCTGCCACATCGACCAGCCGCGCAACCTCGCCAAGAGCGTCACCGTCGAATAGCCGTTTTTTTGACTCACGACGCTTAACCCTGTAGAATACTAACGAGATGTTGAAGCCGAAATACTATATCTCTTCCGAGAACGAGTTCGTCATCGAGAATTACAATTCCGCGCCAACCTTCTCCAGTTTTTTTCCGGGAGTGGCCGGCACCTTCGGTTGCCCAATGTGGGTTTTCTACGCCAATCGCGGGCAATGCATCACCTCGGCCGGTTTCCTCGATAAAGACGACGCCATCATGGAGTTCCAGGCCGCCAATAAAGCTTATCGCGACGTGGCGCTCAACGGCTTCCGCACCTTCCTCAAGATCGACGGGGTCTTCTATGAACCTTTCTCGGAACGATCGGACTCGCCCAAGGAGATGCGGATCTCTTCCCACGGGCTGACCCTGATCGAGGAAAACCAAAAGCTTAAGCTCCGGGTCGAGGTCGATTTTTTTACTGTGCCGAACGAGGCTTTCCCCGGTCTCGCCCGGGTGGTTAAAGTGACCAACCTCGGCCGGCGCCCGCGCCAGGTCGAGTTGATCGACGGCCTGCCGATCGTCATCCCGTTCGGTTTTGCCAACGATTTCCTGAAACGGCTCAGTCAGACGATCGAGGCTTGGTGCCAGGTCGAGAACCTGGAGCGCCACGCCCCGTTCTTCCGGCTCAAGGTCCTGCCGGCCGACGTTTCGGAAACCAAGTTGATCGAGAAAGGCCATTTTTTCCTCTCCTTCGCCCAACAGGGGAACAAGCAGAGCCAGGTCGATCTGATCATCGACCCGACGCTCATCTTCGGCGAGATCTCGAGCCTCGAGTTCCCCGACGGCTTTGCCGTCTCCAACCGTTTTAAACTGCCGCGCAAACAACTGACCCAGGGCTTTATCCCCTGCGCTTTCGCTCACAAGAAGTTCCGCCTCGGCCCCCGGTCGACCTTTGAGCTCTATTCCCTCTTCGGCCAGGCCGACAATGTCCACCTGCTTAACCAACTGAAGCGGCGGGTCTCCAGCCGCAAATATTTCGCCCGCAAGGCGCTCGGCAACCGGACCCTGGTCGATCAGGTTTGCGCCGCCTTTCACATGGAGAGCGCCTCGAAAAGTTTCGACCTCTACTCCCGCCAGACCTTTCTCGACAACGTTCTGCGCGGCGGGCTCCCCGTCACCGTCGGGAATAAAGTGATCTACACCTACTACCGCAAGCACGGCGACATGGAGCGCGACTATAACGACTTTAAGCTGATGCCCACTTATTTCTCCCAAGGGAACGGCAATTACCGCGACATCAACCAGAACCGGCGCGACGACGTTTTCGTCAACCCGGATGTGGGCAACGACAACATCATCCGCTTCTTTAATCTGATCCAACTGGACGGTTTCAACCCGCTGGTCGTTCTCGGCAGCCAATACTGCCTTAAGTCGGCCCGCCAAGCCGAGGCGCTGGTCGCCAAACATTTCAAGGCCCCGGACCAGGCCCTGGTCACCAAACTGACCGCGCCGTTCCTCCTCGGCGAGCTGATCAAAGAGAATGAGGAGACCGGGGCGGAATACAAGATCTCTCGCGAAGAGTTTGCCCGCGAGCTGGTCACCCTAGCCGTCGTGGAAGAAGGGGCGGTCCACGGCGAAGGGTTCTGGATCGACCATTTCTTTTATAATCTCGACCTGCTGGAAAGCTTTGAATGTCTTTTTCCGGAGCAGGTCCGGGAGATACTCTTTAATAAACCGGTCTTTACCTATTTCGACAACGAACATGTCGTGGTTGACCGCCGGGACCGTTACCGGCTGGTCGGGGGAAAGGTCCGCCAGTATGAGGGTGTCCGGCACGATGTCGAGAAATCACATTTACTGAACAGCCGCGGCCAACACCGCCACTTGGTCCGGACCGGACTGGGCAAAGGTGAACCCTATTACACCACCCTGGCCGGTAAGCTCCTCTGTCTGGCGGTGAATAAAGCGGCTTCATTCGACGCCGAGGGGATCGGCCTGGAGATGGAAGCGGATAAGCCAGGCTGGTATGACGCCCTGAATGGTTTACCCGCGCTCTTTGGCTCCTCTCTTTCTGAAGCGCTCGAGCTGAAGCGGCTCGCCCTCTACACCCTCAAACATCTCCGGGACGACGACTCGATCGCCCTGCCGGTCGAAGTCGCCGAATTCCTCGAGGGGGTCAACAATAACCTCCTCGCCTTCTTCAATAGCCACGACAACTTCCAGTACTGGGACGTCACGGCCGGGTTAAAAGAGACCTTCCGCCGCCGCGTCCGGCTCGGGTTGAGCGGCGAAGAGGTCAAGCTGACCGGCGACCAAACTGGCAAATTCCTAAAAAACATCGTCAAGAAATGCGACGCCGGGATCCGCCGCTGTCTCGACAAGTACGGCAATTACTACACTTATTTCATCAATGACGCAGTTGAATTCGAGACCCAGAGCGGCAATACGATCAAGGTCCGCCGCTTCGCCCAGCAGGCCCTCCCTCTTTTCCTGGAAGGTTTTGTCCATGCCCTGAAGGTAGAACAGGACAAGCGGATCTACCAGCTGGTCAAACAGAGCCCCCTTTACGACCGCGAGCTGAAGATGTACAAGGTCAATTCTCCCCTGGAGACCGCGCCGATCGAGGTCGGGCGGGCCCGCATTTTCACCCCCGGCTGGCTGGAGAACGAATCGATCTGGCTCCACATGGAATATAAATATCTCCTCGAACTGCTCAAGGCCGGGATGTACGACGAGTTCTTCCACGATTTCAAGCACGCCCTGGTCCCCTTCATGGACCCGAAAAAATACAAGCGGAGCACCCTGGAAAATTCTTCTTTCCTCGTTTCCAGCGCCCATCCGAACAAGCAGAGCCACGGCCGCGGGTTTGTCGCCCGGCTCTCCGGCGGGGCGATCGAATTCATGGATATGTGGCTGATGATGACGACCGGCAAAAAGATCTTCTCCCTCGACGCTGCCGGCAAGCTCGTCTTCTGCCTGGCCCCGCTCCTCCCCGGCTGGCTTTTTAAGAAAGGAAAACTGGTCTTTACCCTCCTCGGCTCGATCGAGGTCACTTACCTGAACAAAAAAGGGAAGAACACCTACGGCGGGGAACCTGCCGTCAAACCGCGCGCCTATCGCCTCTGCTACGAGGATCGCGAGGTGGAGATCAACGCACCGGTCGTCCCCGAACCGCACGCTCGCGCCATCCGCGACCGCAAGGTCAAAAAAATCGTCGTTACGCTCGATTAGAACTCCGCCCTTTTTTTTGCTATAATGTTCGGGCTATGTTGCCTTTTGGCGTCACTTTCTACCCCGACCAATGGCCGGTAGAAACGTGGGAAGAGAACTTTAGAAATATCAAGAAAGCCGGCTTTAACCTGGTCCGGTTCAACGAGATGGCTTGGGATTGGATCGAGCCGGAGCCGGGAAAGTTCAATTTTGCCGGGCTCGACCGGGCGCTCGATATTTGCGCCAAACACGGTTTGAAAGTCCTGCTCGGGATACCGACCTCGCAAGTCCCGCCCTGGTTCTACCGCCTTTATCCCGCTTCCCGGCCGGTCGCGCAGGACGGAACGCTTTATCCGGAATTTGGCCCCCGGCCGAATGTCTGTAAAGACAATTCCCGTTACCGGCGCCTGGCGGAACGGTTAACCAAGAAGCTTGTGGCCCGTTATAAAAATCACCCGGCGCTGCTCTATTGGCAGGTCGATAACGAGCCGGTCTATCCTCCGCTCGACCACACGACCCAGAACGACTACTGCCACTGTGAGGATAGCCGCCGCGCCTTCCTCGTCTGGGCCAAAGCACGCTATGGTTCGCTTAAAAAACTGAACGAGGTCTGGGGGACGAGTTTCTGGACGAACCATCTCTCTAGCTGGGAAGATATCCGGACCCCCAAAGCGGGGATCTGGGAAGCGGTCTCCCCTCATATCTTCCTCGACTGGTTCCGCTTTAAGACCGACAGCCTCAAGGGTTGGATTGGCCATTTGGCGAAGATCGTCCGGAGCACCGACCAGAAACATCCCGTCGGGACCAACGGCTTTATCGGGATCTGCACCCGGGTCCCCGACCACAGCCGGCTGTGCGAGGGACTCGACTGGTACGGCCTCGATATTTACCCGAAGGGGGGCCGGATGGACGAGCGCGGCCTCGCTTTCATGCTCGATATCTGGCGGAGCTTTACCCGTGCCGGCAAAGCGGAATTCCACGTGACTGAAATGCAAGGTGGCCAGAATGTCCGCTGGGGGTGCCCGGATTATGTGGTCGGGCCGGAGATCAAAGGATGGACCAAGCAGGCTTACGAACGGGGGGCCAAGGCACTCCTCTATCATGCCTGGCGCCCGCCGCTCTTTGGCGCGGAAACGGGCGGATTTGGAATTTTAAAAGCTGATGGATCACCAACGAAGCGATTGGACGTCATCAAGAAGCTTGCCAAAGAAGTAGCGGCGACCTTCAGGTCGCCAAAACATGGCGGTCTAAAGACCGCCTCTACGGCAATTGCCTACCTCCGCTCCAGCGAGGTTCAAACCTACCAGGAACAGGGCCCGCCACGCGGCATTGCCGGACAATGGGAGGCGGTTCGGACCGACATCGGGCTAACTCACGCCCTGGAATCTGCTTCCGGCGCTTACCAGCTGGTTTATAAGAAGAATAAGGAGCTGATCGATTTTATTTTCGATCAGGACCTGGAGGGAGGAAAGCTCCCCTATAAGACGATCCTTCTCCCCAATCCTTATCTTCTTTCCCGGCGCCAGCACGAGAACTTGAAAAAGTGGGTCGCCACCGGCGGGCACTTAATAACTGAAGCCCGTTACGGTCAAAAGGACGAGAATGGCCATCTTTATCCCCAGCCCTTGCTCGAAGACCTGCTCGGGGTAACTTATGACCATGGAGAAATAACAGAGGATGGTTTCTTGGACGTTATTGCGGGCAAGCCGCGCAAATATTTTATTTTGGTAAAGAAAATAGGCCGGGGGAAAGTCAGTTACGCCAACTTCAGCCTGTTTTTAACAATTAGAAAGGGAGCGAGCAAATGGCAAAATACGGCTACTTTGATACGGACAATAAAGAATTCGTTATAACCCGGCCCGATACCCCCCTGCCGTGGATCAACTATCTGGGATCGGAGGACTATTGCGGCCTGATGTCGAATACCGCGGGGGGTTACAGCTTCTATCGCGATCCGAAAGAGCGGCGCCTGACCCGCTACCGCTATAACAACGTCCCGATGGACCGCGGCGGACGCTACATCTATCTGCGCGACAACAGCAGCGAAGAGTTTTGGTCGGCCTCCTACCAGCCGGTGATGAAGTCGAACAAATACGAGTGCCGCCACGGCCTCGGTTACACCGTGATCGAAGTCGAATACGCCGGCGTCCAGACCAAGACGACCTATTTTGTCCCGCTCGGGGAAAACCTCGAAGTTTGGATGATCGAGGTCAAAGCTCAAAAATCACGCGACCTCTCCCTCTTCCCTTTTGTCGAGTTCTGTCTCTGGGACGCGCTGAACGATATGACCGATTACCAGTACAATCTGAACATCGGCGAGACCGAGGTTAAAGACGGGACCATCTACCACCTCTCCCGCTACCGGGTGGAACACAATCTCCTCGCCTATCTCGCCTGCGCCAACGCCACCCCCAAGGGCTTTGACACCCAACGCCGCGACTTTATGGGGAACTATGGCGATTTCTCCGCCCCTCGGGCGGTCGTGGAGGGAAAGATGAACAATTCCCTCGCCTGCGGCTGGGCGCCGGTCGGCGCGCTGGAGATCCCCTGCAAGCTGAAGGCGGGTGAGACCAAGACCTTTATCTTTGTCCTCGGTTACGCGGAAGATAAGAAAGCACCGCCGCAAAAGATCAAGAAGTTCGGCTCCAAGGCGGTCATAGAAAAAGAGCTGCAGCGGTTGAAAGAACACTGGGAGCGGGACCTGAACAATTTCTCCGTCCGGACCCCGGACGAAGAGCTGAACTTAATGGTCAACACCTGGAACCAGTACCAATGCCGCACTACTTTTAACTGGTCCCGCTCGGCCTCGTATTACGAATCGGGGATCGGCCGCGGCATGGGTTTCAGGGATTCGAACCAAGACACGCTCGGCTTTGTCCACATGATCCCGGAGAAGGTCCGCGAACGGATCCGCGATCTCGCTTCGACCCAGCTGCCCGACGGGAGCGCCTACCACCAATATTCGCCGCTGACCAAGAAGGCCAACCCGTCGGACCACAAATACGGCGACGATCATCTTTGGTTGATCTATTCTGTTGCCGCCTATATCAAAGAAACCGGCGACAAAGCTTTCTTGAAGGAAATAATTCCGATCGCCGGCGGCCGCGCGGTCGACCTTTTCACCCACCTGGAAAAAGCAATCGCTTTCTCGATGAATAATCTCGGGCCGCACGGCTTGCCGCGGATCTTCTTTGCCGACTGGAACGACTGTCTTAACCTCGACCAGGGGAAAAAGAAAGCGGAGTCGGTCATGGTGGCGCAGATGCTCGTCGCCGCCGCGAGTGAAATGGTCGAGCTGGCTAAATTGTACGGCCAGCCGGCCAAGTCAAAGAAATATGAAAAGATCGCCCAAGGGATGAAGGCGACGATCAACGAGACCGCCTGGGATGGCGATTGGTACCGGCGGGCTTATACCGACCGGCAAGAGCCGGTCGGCTCGAAAACCTGCCCGGAGGGGAAGATCTACTTGGAACCGCAAGCCTGGGCGCTGATGTCGGGCGTGGCCGACTACGAACGGGGGAAGAAATGCCTCGACGCGGTCAACCGCCTCCTCTCGACCGATCACGGAATAATGATCCTGACCCCGCCCTACTCCCAGTTCCAGCACCAGTTGGGAAGCATCGGCGTTTATCCGCCCGGCTTAAAAGAGAACGGCGCCATCTTTTGCCATCCCAATCCGTGGGTCATGATCGCCGAGTGCCTCCTCGGTCGCGGCGACCAGGCTTACCAGTACTACCGGGCGATCCTCCCGGCGGCGCGCAACAAGATCGCCGATATCCACAAGACCGAACCGTATGTCTACTGCCAGATGATCGCCGGTAAGGCCCACAAGGATTTCGGCGAAGGGAAGAACTCCTGGTTGACCGGTTCGGCCAGCTGGAATTTTGTCGCCGTCTCGCAGTACATCCTCGGCATCCGGCCGGATTATAACGGCTTGAAGATCGATCCCTGCATCCCGAAAGAGTGGAAGGCTTTCTCGGTCAAGCGGCATTTCCGCGGGGCGGATTATTTTATCACCGTCCGCAATCCTTATGGGGCCAGTAAAGGGGTCAAGTCGGTAGTGCTCGACGGTAAAAAGATAGCGTCAAATGTCATCCCGGTGACCAAAGGGAAAGAGCATCACGTCGAAGTGATCATGGGCTAGCGCCCCGCCCGGGCCCTTACTTAACGCCGAAACGGGTCAACCAGACCCCGCCCAAGCCACAGAAGGCGGCGATCATTTTGATCAGGAACCCGCCGACCGGGATCAGTCCGATAAGCGAGAGCAAGATGACGCCGATCAGCGTTTCGGTCATCATCGAACGCCCTTCGATCCTGAAAGCATGCAGAGTTTTCTTCCCCAGCAAATGGCCGACGGCAATGTAGCCGAAAAGACCGGCCGCCGCGAGCAACATCCCCCAGACCGGTATCAGGACAATGCCGATGAGCGAGACCAGCAGGACAATGGTTATCGGGATGAACAGGACAGCGATCAGCAAGCCATAGAGGAAGTTCTGTAATAGATCTTTTTCCAGAACAGCGGACACCCGGCCGACCTGGGAAGTGAACACGGCGACCAAAATGATCGCCAGAACGAGGAAGCCGAAGAAAGAAAGAACATTGAACATGGCGACCCCTTTTAAGATCCCTCCCTTGGTGAAAAACGAGACCGTCGGCGAGATGCCGGCCACGGCCACTTCAACTATATCCCCACGGACGATCGCCCCCGGTTCCCGCATGATCTTCCCGCCAACCGCCACCACGTCGCCGCCGACCGTCGCCGGGTCCTTCAGATAGACCGAACCGCCGACTGAAACCACATCTTCGAGCACCTTGCCGTAAACCGTGACCGAGCCGCCAACGCTGACGGCCGACTGGATCTCGGCCCCTTCCGGGACGACGACGCTTTCGCCAACCTTGACCAACGCTTGTTTCTGTTTTTCGAGCCCTTTGATCACGGCAAAAGCGGCGGCCGCGGCAGAAACGACGATAATGACCACTAGCAGTAAACCTAAGATCTTCTTTAACATCAAAACACCTCCATGGGTATTCGCGAACTGATTATACGGCGGCAAAAGAAGCTTGTAAAGGGTTATTTGCTCTCGCCGTTGCCGTTGACCGGCTCGATGATCAAAACGGCGGCGGCGATGACCGTGCTCCAGAGGCCGCGCTGGCCGATGGCGCTCTGGGTCACGTGCGAAGTGCGGACGATCTTGTCGGACAATTTCCACTGCTCCTGACGTTCGTCCCAGCTCGAATCCTCCTCGAACGGGATACCGAGGACCGTGGCTAGCATCTGGGCCGCGATGTCCTCGGCGTACTCACCGCACTCCTCGTCGGTCATCCCGTTGCCGTGGTGTTCGCTCAAATAACCATAGGTGTTGGGGTCGGCCGGCAGGGCGATGCCGATCGAAGCGGAGATCAGGCGATGCGATTCGTTGGTGTCATTGCGCGACATGACGATAAAAGCGATCTGGCCCGGCTTGATCAATTTCAAGCCTTGCTCGCGGGGGATCTGCTTACAACCGGGCGGGAAAATGCTCGAAACCTGGACGTAGTTGACCGCCTGGATCCCCGCGTCGCGCAGTGCCATCTCAAAGCTGGCCAGCTTTTCCTTATGCCGGCCAACCCCTTTGACAAAAAATATCTTATCCGGAACCATGTCGTTCATAAGCTTGATTATACTCCCTTTTAAGGGTTGGCTGCGAGTCCTTCTTCTTCTCAAACCTTTTCAATAATTTTACCTAATACTTTTCACGGCAGCAAGCGGCACTTTTGATCCCTTTTCCCCGGAGCGGCCCGGCCTTTTAAAAAATGAAAAAAGAAAAATATTTATTGGTTTTAAAACCCCGCCCCAAATACAAACTAATAGTGATATGATTACATAAGACTTACAAACATATGAATAAAGAAGGAATCCAAAAAGGCAAAAAAAGACTTGAATCTTGCAAACATAGATTCAGCCCTCGAATTTGCCCTAATTATAATAAACTAAAAACCGGAAGAATGTATCCAATCCCTTACGAAGGGGCTCCCCCATACGAAGACACAGAAAAGGATATTGTTGACGATGCGATATTATGTTTTGGTTGTGGTACGTTTGAAAAATATTAATGTTTATTTTAATTAACAGATTCTGTCTTTTTTCAACAAAAACCTTGAGTTCAAATATTAAGGGAGTATACTTGGGGCCAGATAGCTGTGGGTTTTTAGCGGGGAATACGGTTGCTTGAACATCTTTATGAATAAAATGACATTGCCTTTCATGCTTATTTTATTATTTTTTGTTGGCGGATGTGTGCCTTCTGATAATTACTTACAACCGATTTCCAATTCTCCTGATATGGAAATCGTAGATGCGAATGGGATAAAAACTATTTCATACAAAGGCATGAATTATAATATCATGGTGTCAATTATGAAATTCAAAGAAGATTATTTTGTGGTTTCTTTACAAATGGAAAACAAAAAAGAAAACGATATAGCTGAAAATAAATATGCTGCCCATCTTTTTGACGGCTCTGATTTAAAGCCGCTAAATTATTGCAGTAAAGCCTTTTTGGAAAAGATAAAAGGAATTTATTCAGAGGCAAAAGAGATCAATATTGAGCCTGAATATAAATATTCGTATAGTGGCAGTGATTCTGGCTCCAAATGGACCGGAGAGATGCAAAGAGCAGAAACTGAACAGAGCAAAAAGGATCGGCTAATTGTAAGTACCATATCTTCATCGCAGAGGGCATCTGTCGAGCGAGAATTTAATAACTATATCGATAATTATTTTCAATTTCGACCTTTGTATCCCCATAAGATTCGTCAAGGTTATTTATGTTATTACCCGAATTTCAAGCTAGAGTACCCCCTAATTTTCGTGGTTGTAATTGAAAACGATAGATTTGAATTTAAGTTTAAGCCCTCCGGATTAATGCTTGATGATAAAACAAAAGGACAAGATGAATCACAAAATATTGAACAATTTGATTCTGCCGATAAATATTATGAAAAAGGACAGTCTTTTTATACGGCAAATGACTATAAAAATGCGCTGCCGTATCTCAAAAAAGCATTAGAAATTAATCCTGGCTATGCCATTGATTATTCTATGTTAGGTTATTGTCAGCAACAACTCGGCCAATATAAGGAAGCCGTAGATTCATATAATCGAGCTATTCAAATTAATCCTGCTGACGTTAGTGCCTACCTAAATCTAAGCGGCATTTATTCAAATACATACCATTTTCACAACAAAGCAATAGAAATATTGAATCAAGGCATAAAATACAACCCTAATAATGCACGGTTATATAACAATCTAGGTTTATCATATTTTGGGCTGGGCAATTACGACGAAGGCAAAAATATCCTCAATAAGGCAATTGAAATTCAGCCAGATCTTATTCAGGCGCATGCAAGTTTAGGAATTGCTTTTTTTGAATTGGGTCAATACAATAAATCGATAGGAGCTTTTAAGCGGGCGATTAGTCTTGGTTCAGTCAATGAGACGGATTATCTCATCTTGGCTCAAGCTTATTATAAGATTGAACACTACGAAGAAGCAATAAAATCTTTTGAGCAAGTAATTTCCCTTAACTCTAATTCTGAATTTTCTGAATTAGCACATATCGGTTTGAGTAATGCTTATTTGAAACTTGGTCAAATAAAAAACGCCTTAGAATTTAGCAAGCTAGCGATTTATATTAATCCAAGCAATGCTAATGCGCACCTTAACATGGGGATATGCTATTTATCGCTGGGCGAGAAAGAACTCGCTCTTAATGAATATAAAACTCTTAAGGCCTTAGACAAAGATATGGCCAACAAATTACTTAAAGAAATTAACCAGAAATAATTTTTATAGTATCTTATTTACTCCCAGCTATCCCATTCTAGCCTTTTTTCGCTTTATCGCTGTCAGGGTCGGGGGATTAAACGGAAAGTTTGCGATAAGATAGTGGCTGACCATCGTGAACAACATTAGAACCGCCAGCCAACGGCCAACTAACTATATTTATATACCAAATTACCAAGTACAAATTACTAACTAATAAGTTTGGCTGCGGGACCTGGATTTGAACCAGGATTGCTTCTGCCAAAGAGAAGTGTGCTACCGTTACACTATCCCGCAACGAACTTCGTTCGCAATGACCAATGGCCAATTCTCAATGACTAATGGAGGAATTAATTAAATCGATAAGCAGTACCATCATTTGACATTTGTCATTGGTCATTTGACATTCAAGAGTATATCACTTTTTGTTGAAATTATTCAATGAATAAGACGATAACCAATTTGAATGAAAATAGGGACAAAACCACCAGCGCATCACCATCAAATCCCGGCGGAACCATTCCTTGCCCGCGCGGCTCGGGGGCTTTTTCCCCAGCCAGCGGTAATTTATCGCCCTGTCTTTGCGGCCGGAAACCTGCAAATCCCTTCAGCTTCCATTGTCCTCGCCCAGGCGGAACTCCCCTCCGGCGGAGGGGAAAGACCGGAACCCAAACCGACAGCTCCCCTTAAGCAGGACCTTTTTACCTTTTACCGGGAAAATCTGCCGTCCGCCAATCTGATCAACTTAAAAGCGGCGTTTGAGCTTCTGGAAGAACTCTCTCTGGACCTTGAGCCAAAAGCCCTGGGAATTGAATTGCTGATGAGCTGGGGAACATCTCCCGACACCGTCGCCGCCTATCTGCTCCTGGACGTTGATCCCCCGCTTGTCGGTAAACGGGGCGGCCGGGCTGTAATCGACTTAATTGACAGAAAACACCTGCTTGACGAATTCGACTTTCAACGGGAATTTGGCAATGATCAGGGCGGATTATACATCAAGATGCTGACCGCCCGCGAGCAAAATATGGATGTGCTGCTGCTAAAGACGGCCGAGATTTATACCGCTTTGTCCAGAAATATCGGCAAAAGATTGGAGCCGTGCGCGCCCTATGGGCGGCATGCTTTTGCCCCCCTTTTAAAGGTCCTGCGCCATTCCCGCCACGCCCAGCAGTTGGAAGACCTGGCTTTTTTTAACATGGAACCGGAAAAAGCCGCTCAAACCGCCTCCACGACTTACAGCGGGGTTTATAAACTTGGTCCGCGCTATTTCGCCGAAGAAATGAGGACGCTGGGAGAGTGCTTAATTGCGAGATTCCCTCAATACACTTTCAACTGGCGGGAAAAAGGGCTGGTCCAGATCGCCAACAAGCGCCGGGCGCTGCATGATCTTATCGCGCTTGAATGTATTGTTGAAGACACGGAGCAATGTTATACCGCTTTAGGCGAGCTGATAAAGGAAATGGAAACCTGGCTTTTCATTTATGAGCCGGCCGAATTCGATGATTACATCGCCAAACCGAAAGAGACAGGTTATCAGGCCTTGCACGCTACCTTCGCCGCTAAAGAAGGCTGGGAAGTCGAGATTCAGATCAAATCAAAAGCCATGCACCATCAAGCAACGGTAGGCGATTATTCGCATATCCGTCTCAAGCTGACCGATCAGGGTTTTGATTCTTTTATTCTTGAAGCGCCTAATGCCAGGGCCGTCTACGAAGCCAATCATTTTGAGTTGAATAACAAAGGATATGTCTATGTCTACGATGAAAACGGCCGGATTATTGATGTCGGGCCCAAGCGCGGGTCCGGGGCCGTCACCGTGCTCGATTTCGCTTTCCGGCTGGGAATCGGTGTCGGCAGCCGGGTGCTTAGCGCCGTTGTCAGGCGCCTGCAATCTGACGGTTTCTGGCAAGATGAAAGGGCTAACCTTGACTCTCCGATAAAAAACGGCGACATGATAATACTAATTCTGGCCAAAGATCCCCAGCCGGCCAACAAGGCCAGGCTCAAGGCCGCCAATACCCAGCTGTCAGCCGCCTCGCTCGATTTAATCGCCGCCGGGGTAACGGGCGGAGCAAGGGGCAAGTTAAGCCAATTCATCGATCGGGGGAAAATCGCTCTGGAAGAAACTGTGATCAAGGTTTGGAAAAAAGAAGCTTTCTCTCTTTTTGAGGCGCTCTGCCCGAGGGTTTGCGGCCAGACCCATCAACTTCACTACTCTTCTGCCCGGCTCTATAATAAAACCGGCTTTCGCGACGCCGAGACTTTTCATGCCGCCCTCGGCGTGGGCGCGGAAGCTGGGGGAAAAAATACATTGCTGCAGCGCGCCGGAGGGATATTGCAAGACTCTTCCGTCGTCACCGGCCGTGACGGCGACAGTATTTATGTTATGTTCAATAATAACCATCACGGGGCGTTCAAACGCCTGCTCGATTTTCTCGAGGCCGCTAAATTGGAGCTTAAGGGGATTAATTTTTTGGGCAGTGAACAGAATTACACTCTCGTGCAAATTAAAGCTTCACCGCTCGAAAAGGAACCAATAGATTTCTTCGCCAAAAGGCTCAACGACCTTTACAAGCACACGGCTTCCGCCGACCCTTTCCCTGCGCGCCGCCAGTTAGTGGAGATTAAATTCAAGATCGATCAGGAAATGTTGTCGCCAATGATCGCGGCCATCATAAATCTGGGCGAGAGAGTCGTCACGCTCTCAACCGTATCTAAATTTCTCCGCCGGGGAGTCGAGGTGCGCGCCGTTGTTTTTTCCCCTTCCATCTCCATGGAAAAAATGGCGGCCCAGCTCAACCGCGCCGGCAACAGCCAGGTCAAAAAGCTCAACGTTAACCACTGGAAAGGTTGAATAATTTCTTAAGTAATGTCTCTTCGCCGGCGCTCATTTTTTGGCCGCGGCGGCTCATCGCGTTTTTCCCGGTCGCTATGAACTTTTCAAGCTCGACTTTTTCCTTGGCTCCCCAGCTGAAGGCCGGCACGGCTTTCGGCGTCAGGCCGCCGCCAAAAATATTGGCCCCCAGCCCGATCACCGCCCCCGTGGGGATCAGCGTCCCTATCCCCACTTTCGCGTGATCGCCGATCAAACAACCCAAAAATTGTTCGCCGGTGTCGAGTTCTTTGCCGTTGAGCGTCATTTTTACCGTCCCATAAGTATTTTTTAAGTTCGAATTGGTCGTCCCCGCCCCCAGGTTGACCCATTCACCAATATAAGAATGGCCGATAAAACCATAATGCGCTTTATTGGTATAGCCGTGGAAGATCGAGTGGGTCACTTCGCCGCCGATCCGGCATTCCGGTCCGATCGATAAAGGGCCGCGCAGGTAGCTCTGCGGCCGGACTATTGTATTTTTACCGATATAGATCGGGCCGCCGCGGGCATCGAGCACCGCGCCGGCCTCGACTTCGGCTCCGGCTTCGATCAGCATATTTTCCGGAGCGTAGAGCACGGCTGACGGATGCACCAGGCCCAATATCCCCGCCCCCAAGACCCGGAGATCGCTTTCCAGATCGGCCCGAAGATTAACGATCAGTTCCCAGGGATAGCTGATCTTACGCTCGGCATGGTTTTTTAGGCTCGTCGCCCCGCAGCGAAGTTCTTCTGCCGGCTTCAGCCAGATAAACTTTAAAAAATCATCCATTTTCATTCGGCTTTCCGTTTGTACTTGGGATTTTCGAAGGAATAGGTGAAATGGGTGTGGGTCTCATAGCGTCCCTCGAGGATCGCCACGACATCTTCGATGAAGACGAGCTCCTCGTCGGTCGGGATAACGTAGATCTTGATCGGCGAATCGTCGGCGGAGATCAGCGATTCCCGCTCCCGGCTGACGGCCGCCGCGTTCTTTTTGGGATCAAGGACCAGACCGAGCCCGGCCAGGTCGGCCAGGACCGCCTCGCGCAGTTTCCAGTTCAACTCGCCGGCCCCGGCGGTAAAGACCATGGCGTCAATTTTTCCCAGGGCCGCCAGATAGGCGCCGATATACTTTTTCAAACGATACACTTCGATCTCGATCGCCAGCTGGGAGCGCCGGTCGCCTTCGGCTGCCGCCTTGTCGATGTCGCGGCGGTCCATGTATTTGCCGGTGATACCGAGCAGGCCGCTCTTCTTATTGAGAATAGAATCGATCTCTTCGGCGTAGAAACCCTCTTTTTCGATCATAAAGAGGATGATGGCCGGATCGATATCGCCGCTCCGGGTTCCCATGACCGCCCCTTCCAGCGGGGTCAACCCCATGCTGGTGTCGACCGAAATCCCCCCCTTGATCGCCGAGATGCTGACCCCATTGCCGATATGCATGGTAATGAGATTGGTCTCGAGCGGCTTCTGGCCCAGGAGGGCGGCCGCCCGGCGGGAAACGTAGAGGTGCGAAGTCCCGTGGAAACCGTAGCGGCGGACACCGTACATGCCGTACCATTCGTAAGGAACGGCATAGAGGAAAGCGTGTTCCGGCATCGTCTGATGGAAAGCGGTATCGAAAACGGCGATATGCGGGATATCTGGCAGGACCTCCTGAGCCGCTTCGATGCCGGCGATATTGGGCGGGTTATGGAGTGGGGCCAGAGCCTGGACCTCCTTGATCGCGTCGAGTACATCGCTATTGATCAAGGTCGAGCTCTTGAACCGCTCACCGCCATGCACCACCCGGTGGCCGACCGCACGGATATCGCGGAGCTCATGGACCACGCCATGCTCCTGATGGACCAGCGTGTTAATGATCATCTGCAGCGCCGTCCGGTGGTCGGGGCATTCAAACTCGATCTTCTGCTCCCCTCTCCCCGGAAGGCTAAAGCTGATGAACGAACCAGGGATCCCGATCCGCTCCACAACCCCTTTGGTGATCGTCTCGCGCTTCTCCCAGAAGAAGAGCTTGTATTTGACCGAGGAGCTACCGCAATTTAACGCCAAGATTATCATTTATTGTTCCGTTTCTATCTATGATGAACGATTTAGCTCGAAACTTTTGCAGCAATTTCAGCCCGTCAACGGGGCCCAGCACGAAGACAGCAGTTGATAAAGCGTCAGCTAAGGCTGCATCTTTAGCGACCACCGTCACGCTAAGGCACCGGTCAGCCGGACGACCGCTCCTAGGGTCAACAATATGGCCTGGCTGTTCGTACTGTCCGGAGGTCGACAGCGCGTCGCCATCATTCAGAGCCACTACTCCAATAAGCTCCCTGGTACCAGATACCGGGTACCTGGGGTCCCGTATCCCCACGCGCCAACCATCACCGATCACGGCGATCGATGAATGCGCGTCAATTATAGCACTTTTGACCCCTTTCTTCAGCAGGAGCCGCCGGGCCGATTCGACCGCGAACCCTTTACCGATTCCGCCGAGATCAATCCCCTGTGTTCCGTGCTCCGTGTTCCGTGTTCTAAGTTCAACTTTCCTGTTCTTCTCATCTAAAATTAAACTGCCAGGATGGCCCAGCGTGACGTCAAACGCCCCACCTGATGCCCGGTTGACCGCCTGGGCCAGCGTCAGAACGTCAAAGGTATCCGTGGACACCTGGAGCGGCGCCCGGCCGCCCAGTTTATTGATCAGGCTGATCTCACTGGCCGGATCATACTTATTGAAAAGCTTTTCCAGCCGCTTGATCTCAAAGAGCGCCCGGTTCGCCCAGTGCGGCGCTCCCCACCCGTTGACCTTGACCCGGACGGTCGTTCCCATCACCATCGCCGTACGCTCGGCCGGGAAGGGTAGGCAGCTTTGATAGCTCTCGATCATCAGCCAGACCAAAAGCAGGAATATTGTCGCGATCCCAAGGGGTGTTCTCATGGTGTATTCCGCCGCGTCATGATATAATATTTAGCGGTAAGATTCAAACGTTATGAACAAGGTCAAAGGGCTTCGATCAAAAGACCTCCTCGGCCTCAAAGAGCTCTCCGTTGAGGAGATCAATCTGATTTTAGAGACCGCCCGCTCGATGAAAGAGGTCATCATGCGCCCGATTCCCAAGGTCCCCACTCTCCTCGGCAAGCATATCGTGACTCTCTTCTATGAACCGTCGACCCGGACCCGCACCTCTTTCAATACCGCCGCCAAGGTCCTGTCAGCCAATATCACCAACGTCCAGATGTCGACCTCGAGCGCGGTCAAGGGCGAGTCGCTCATCGACACGGTCAAGAACCTCGAGATGATGGGGCTCGATTGCGTCATCATCCGGCATGGCCTGGCCGGCGCCCCCCACCTGGCGGCCAAAAACTGCCCCGCCCCGGTCATCAACGCCGGCGACGGCTGCAACGAACACCCGACCCAGGGGCTGCTCGATATCTACACCATGATCGAAAAGAAAAAAACTGTCAAAGGGAAGAAGGTCCTGATCGTCGGTGATATCGCCCATTCACGCGTCGCTCGTTCTAATATCTGGGGCTTAAAAAAGCTCGGGGCCGAAGTGGTAGTGGTCGGCCCGCCGACCCTGATGCCGAAGGACATTGAAACGATGGGGGTCAAGGTTTCCTATGACTTTGACGCGGAGCTCAAGGATGCCGACTTCATTAACATGCTCCGCATCCAGCGCGAGCGGATGGAAAAAGGGCTCTTCCCCTCGATCGAAGAATACTCCGAGCTTTTCGGGCTCAATGCCGAACGGCTGGCCAAGGCCCGCCGCGACGTAATCGTCATGCATCCTGGTCCGATCAACCGCGGGGTGGAAATAACTTCAGAGGTGGCCGACGGCCCTAATAATGTGATTTTAGAACAGGTAACCAACGGGGTTGCCGTACGGACCGCTATCCTCTTTTTGCTCCTCGGGGGAAAGTCCGCGGAATAACTATTTCAGCGTGATCGCCTGAACGGGACACGCATCCACGCATCCGCCGCTGCCGTCGCACGCTTCCGGTTTCACCAGTTTCGCCACGCCGTCCACAACCTCGAGCGCCTGATTCGGGCAAACATCAACGCAGATGCCGCATCCGGTGCAGGTCGAAGCATCAACTACCGCTTTTTGTCCAGCTGCCATATTATTTCCCTCCCTCTTTGATCACCACCAACCGTTTAGTGGTCAGGGGATACCAGATCATTATAACAAATGCGAGCAGTAAGGCCAAGCTGGGACACCCGGCCAATAGCCAGCGCAAACCGACGGCAAAACTCTTCGGCTGGGTATAGATGTACGGGCTGTAGCCGCTCAGGATAAAGATAGTGCTTAGGCTGAACGTCTCCAGGGCAATGGCAAAACGGGTGATAAAAGCGTTCATCCCGAAGAAGATACCGGAGCGCCGCGTCCCGGTCCGGGCGGCATCTTCGTCAATGATATCGGAGATGAGCAGATCGGCGATCAGGACAAAACCGGCCAGCGCGCCGCCGATAAAGTAGGCCGCGATCACCGCCTGGCCGACTGTGGTCAGAAAAAAGAGCGGGAGCAAGGCGAGCGCCAGCAAGAGCATGGAGGCCATAAAGCAATATTTGGCCCCCCAGCGGGCGGTCAGGAAGCGCCAGACGAAAAGCATCGGGATGGCGGTCAGGAAGGCGGCCGCCAAAATCGACGTCACCCCTCCCGGATCGGCTTGCAGGACATATTTGGCAAAGAACGGCAGGGTCGCCAGGATCAGGGTGAAACTATACTGGACAAAAAGGTTGGCCGAAACAAAGGTCAGGAAGGAACGGTCCTGGAGGGTCGCCTTCAAAGCGGTCCAGAGCCCAAGCGGTTTGGCCACGATCTCCTCCGGCCGCTCGAAACTGCCGGCTAACGCGGTCAGGATCGCCAAAACAATGATCACGCCAAAGACCAACCCCATTACCCCCCAACCGTAAACACTGTAGATGAGGGGGGGAACAGCGATCCCGATGAGCAAGCCGACTAAGCCGATAGATTGGCGGTAGGCATTGACCTGCGCCCGCTCGGCCAGGGTCCGGAACATTTCCGGGAAGAGCGCCGACCAGTTGATAACGGTCAGGGAATAGAGGCCGTCGAAAAGGCAGATCGCGGCCAGGAAATAGGCAAAAAGCAGATTGACCTGGCCAAGGCCGGTGAACGGGGCCCACCAGAGAGCGCTAAAAGCCAGGCCGAAAGGGACCGCCCCAACCGCCAAATATGGGATCCGCCGCCCCCAGCGGCTCCGGGTCGAGTCGGAGAGATAACCGAACAACGGATCGTTGACCGCGTTCCAAAAAGCGAAAATGAGCATCCCTAGCCCGGCCAGATAGACCGGCAGTTTCAGAACATCTACGTAATAAAAAATGACGTACGTGGCAAAGCTCTGGTAGGAGATGGCGGCCGCCAGCGCGCCGCAGCTATAGGCGAGTTTTTTGATCAAGCCCGCGTACCTTTACAGGTTGATCGCTTCGACCGGGCAAGCTGTGGCGACCTCTTCCATGCTGTGCTCTTCGCAAGCTTCCTTGATCGCTTGGGCTTTCCCTTCGGCGGTCATGGTGAAGACCTCCGGGCACATATCAACGCAGACGCCGCAACCGATGCATAATTCGTTGTCAACAGAAACCATGGTTATTCCTCCTCGCAAGTTGGGCCTGGGCCAATTATATCACGGCTTAAACGCGCTTGAGTAATTTATCCGGACGGTGCTTGATCACTTTCCCCTCGACCATATAGACGACATCCTCGCCGATGTTGGTGGCGTGGTCGGACATCCGCTCCAGGTGCCGCGAGATGATGATCAGCGGCAGGGCGCGCGAGGCGTTCTTCGGATCATGCTGCATAAGTTCGACCAACTCGTCGTAGACCATATCACGATAACGGTCGGCCTGTTCCTCGTCCTGCCAAAGCTCGCCGATCACCTTGGGATCGCGCTTGACGAAGGCATCGAGCGCCCGGCGGACCATCCGGCTGGCCAGTTCGGCCATTTTCGGGATGTCGACCAGCGGCTTAAGCAGCGGTTGGCCGGACATTTCGATCGTCCATTGGGCGATATCGACCGCCAGGTCACCGATCCGCTCCAGGTCCGAGCCGATCCGCATGCCGGTCGTGATGAAACGGAGGTCGTTCGCCATCGGCTGCTGCGTCGCCAGCAGTTCGAGGCACAGGTCGTCCGTCTCCAGTTCCACCCGGTCGATCGCGTCATCGTTCTTGACCACCTTCTCGGCCAGCGCGGTATCCATTTTTTTCAATGACTCGACCGAATTGACGATGCTCTCTTCGACCATCGCCCCCATTCTTAAAATGAGGTCGTTCAACCGGGCCAGCTCCTTTTGGAAATGTTCTCTTCCATCTGTCATTAGCCAAACCTCCCTGTAATATAGTCTTCGGTCCGTTTATCTTTCGGATTAGTGAAGATCCGGCCGGTCTCGCCGAACTCGACCAGTTCGCCGAGCAGCATGTAGCCGCAATCGTCGGAAATGCGCGCCGCCTGCTGCATGTTGTGCGTCACAATAATGATAGTATACTGCTTTTTTAATTCAAGCATCAATTCTTCGATGCGCTGCGTGGCCAGCGGGTCGAGCGCTGAACACGGCTCGTCCATCAGCAAAACCTCCGGCACCACCGCCAGGAGCCGGGCGATGCAAAGCCGCTGCTGCTGCTCGAGCGACAGAGTCAGGGCGTTGGCGCCCAGCTTGTCCTTTAATTCCTCGAACAGGAGGACAGCCCCCAGACTTTTGACCACTGCTTCGTCCAGCTTCTCCCGCGACTTGACCCCGTGGACCTTGAGCCCGTAGGTGACATTGTCAAAGATCGAAAGCGGGAACGGGTTCGGCCGCTGAAAGACCATGCCCACTTTCTTGCGCAGCCGGATCAGGTCGGTCTCTGCCTTGAGTATCTCCTCGCCGGCCACCAGGACGCTCCCGGTCGTCTTGACCCCGTCGATCAGGTCGTTCATCCGGTTAAAGACACGGAGCAGGGTCGACTTGCCGCAACCCGACGGCCCGATCAGCCCGGTGATCTTATTCGGTAACACTTCCAGGTTGACGTTGATTAACGCCTGGAAAGTCCCGTACCATAGGTTCAGTTTATTTGTTTCGATGATCACGGGCATTAGCCGAACCTCCCTGTTATATAATCCTCGGTCCGTTTATTCTTCGGCACCGTGAAGATCTGTTTAGTTTCGCCGATCTCGATCAGTTCGCCCATTAAAAAGAACGCTGTCCGGTCGGACGCGCGCGCCGCCTGCTTGACGTTATTGGTCACCAGCACCTGGGTGTATTTTTGCTTTAATTGTTGCATCGCCTCTTCGATCTTTAATGTCGAGATCGGGTCGAGCCCGGAGCACGGCTCATCATACAGGATAACTTCGGGCTCGACCGCCAGGGTCCGGGCAATGCATAACCTTTGCTGTTGCCCCCCGGATAGCTTAAAGGCGTTGGTGCTCAACCGGTCCTTGACCTCATCCCAGATCGCCGCCGCCTGGAGTGAAGCCTCCACGATCTCGGCTAACTTCTCCTTGCTCTTAACCCCGTGCAAACGCGGGCCGTAGGCGACATTGTCAAAGATGGACAGGGGGAGAGGGAGCGGCAGAGCGAAGACAACCCCTACCCTTTTCCGGAGGAAGTGCTTGTCGATCGCCGTAAAGATACTTTGGCCGTCCAGCAAGACCTCGCCGGTCGTCGTGGTCCCGGGATAAAGCTCGTTCAGCCGGTTCAAGGTTTTCAAAAACGAGGTTTTCCCGCTGTTCGACGGCCCGATCACGCCTAGTATCTCATGCTCCTGGACATCCAAAGTTAAGTCTTTTACGGCATGATTTTTCTCATACCACACATTGAGATTTGTGATTTGAATTTTGTTTTGAAGTTTGATGTTGGATGTTTGAGGTTGTTCTACCATGTTTTCCTCTTGCGGAAGACCGCTCTTAGCCATGAAGCTAAAATATTCATGATAAAGACCATGCCAACCAGGACGAGCACGGTGCCATATTGGACCTTGACGCTGACATTAGGGACCTGGGTCGAAAGGACATATATGTGGTAAGGAAGGACCATCGCCTGGTCGTAGACCGAACGAGGTAAGCGAGGCAGATAGAACGCCGCGACCGTAAAGAGGATCGGCGCGGTTTCGCCGGCCGCCCGGGAAAGCCCGAGGATTGCTCCGGTAATTATTCCCGGGATCGCGTTAGGCAGGACGACGTGTCGAACGGTCTGCCAGCGGGTCGCGCCAAGTGAGAAGCTGACTTCCCGGAACGAGCGCGGCACGCAGCCCAAGGCTTCGCGCGTGGCCGTAATAATAACCGGCAAGGTCATGATCGCCAAGGTCAACGAGCCGGCCAGGATCGACGCGCCAAAGTTCAGGAAGGTGACGAACAGGCCGAGGCCGAATAAACCATAGACGATCGACGGAACACCAGCCAGATTGATGATCGCCAGCTCGATCAGCCGGGTCAGCCAGTTGCGCTGGGCGTATTCATTAAGATAGATCGCCGCCAGGATGCCCAGCGGGATGGAAAACAAAGCGGTGCCAACCGTAAGATAGATCGTGCCAACGATAGCGGGAAATATTCCGCCCGCTCTCATTCCGGAACTAGGCATCTGGGTCAGGAATTCCCAGGATAGCCCGGGCAGTCCCCTAAACAGGACCAGCATAAAGATCAGGACGACCGGCAAGATCACAAACATGGTCAGTAGCTGCAAAACCCCAAAAGCGATCTTTTCTTTTAGTTGTGGGTTCATATTCATATTACGCCTTACTCGCTACCCATTACGCGTTACTCGTTTCCTAACTTTCCTGCTCCGGTGAAGAAAGAGGTCGGCCAGCAGGTTAATGATAAAGCTGATCACAAAAAGGATGATCCCAATAGCGAACAAAGCGTAGTAATGTTCGCTGCCAGCGACCGCCTCCCCCATCTCCGCGGCAATGGTGGCGGTCAGGGTCCGGACCGGCTGGAGAAAGCTGGTCGGGAGGATCGCGGCGTTGCCGGTGATCATCAAGACCGCCATAGTCTCCCCGATCACCCGGCCGATCCCCAACATGATCGCCGCCATTATCCCCGCCGAGGCCGCCGGGATCGTGACCCGATAAATGGTTTGCCAGCGGGTCGCCCCCAACGCCAGCGAGCCTTCCTTATAACTTTTAGGTATGGAAACAATGGAATCTTCGATGATCGAAACGATCGTCGGCAGGGCCATAAAAGCGAGCATGATCGAACCGGCCAGCGCGGTCAGGCCGCTGGACAGATTAAAAAGCTGTTTCAGGAACGGCGCCAACGTCACGATGCCGATAAAACCGAGAACGATGCTCGGGATCGCCGCCAGCAGTTCGATCCCGGTCTTCAGGATATTGGCGAACCACTTGGGCGCGACTTCAGCGATATAAACCGCCGCGGCCAGACCGAGCGGCACGGCGATGACGATCGCTCCCAGCGTAACAAAAAGGGATCCCAAGACCAGCGGCACAATGCCAAATTGCGGCGGGTCGGAGATCGGATACCAGTTGACCCCAAACAGGAAAGAGCGGACGCTGACCTGGCCAAAGAGCGACAAACCTTCTTTCAGCAAAAAGATAAAGATCAGGATAACAAAGACGATCGAGGCGAACCCCGAAAGGAAAACCAGCTTCTCAATTATAAAATCAAAAGGTCGTCTCATATTTATACCCACCTCCCCCTCTCTTTCTAAGAGAGGGGGTCGGGGGGGGTGAGTTATTTTAACGGCACAAAATCCATTTTCAAGACTATGGCCTGACCGGCTTTGCCTAAAACATAATCCACGAAAGCTTTCACTTCGCCGCTCGGCGCCCCATTAGTGTAAAAGAGGAGCGAGCGGGAGACCGGATATTGTTTCGCGGTGACGGTCCGGATCGTTGGCAGGACGTAAGGCGCGCCGGCGGCTTTGGCAATCGCCAGCGGCTTCTCTTTTTTGGTCAGATAACCAAGGCCGATATAGCCGATCGCCGCCGGGTTGGAGTTGATCTCTTCGATGATCGCCTGGGAAGAAGGCATCATCAGGACCGACGGCTCAAATTCATTGGGATTTTTCTTCTCGCCCAACTTAACGACATGTTCCAGGAAAAAGACGTGAGTCCCGGAGTTCCGTTCCCGGGAAAGGGCGACGATCTTCTTGTCAGCCCCGCCCAGTTCTTTCCAGTTCGCAATCTTACCGGTGAAAATATCAGAGAGCTGTTTGATCGTCAGCTTGCTGACCGGGTTAGCCGGGTTGACCGCCACCACGATCCCATCATTGGCCACGTGGATCTCCTTTGGTTCGACCCCTTTTTTCTCCGCCTGCAGGACCTCTTTCGGCTCCATATTGCGCGATGATTGGGCGATATCAGTCGTTCCGCCGAGCAGCGAAGCGATCCCGGTCCCAGACCCGCCCCCGGTGATCGCGATCGAAACAGTCGGATTCAATTTCATAAATTCCTCAGACCAGGCCTGACCCAGGTTGACCATCGTATCGGACCCTTTGATCTGGAGTGCCTTCTTGCCTCCGCCGCAGCCAAATAAACTGACAACTAACAACAAACAACTGACAACTAAAGTGGTTTTTTTGAACATGTTTGCCTCCCTTAACATTATTATTATCCCTTTTTCCGATTACGCCATCATTAAATCAATGTTAAATCCAGGTTAAATCTTCAGGCCGGTGTTTAGGATCGCCGCCGCGCTATTGGCCCAGGCCTGACCGACCATTTTCCGTTGCGCGCGCCAGAGATAGCCGAGGTTAAACTCGGTTTGCCCCAAGGCCTTGAACGTATAACCGGCCGACAGGCGGTTTTCATCCGCGAAAGCCCCGCTCACATTATAAAAGAACTCATCGGCTAAATAGTACCCGTTGACCTTAAGCTGCAGCTGGTTCCGGTATTTAACAACTGCGTTGGTCAGATCTACTTCGAAACGAAAGCGATTGCTGAATGGCTTGAACGAATAAGCGAGGTCCAGATAACCAAGATTGCTTTGTTTCCAATCACTGCCGCTCTTCTGATATTTTAGGCCATAATAAACATTCAGCTTTAAGTTCTTATTCAGCTCCCAAACCGGACCGATGTAGGTTTGAAAGTAATAAAGGTCCGACAAGTTATTCTTGACCCTGATCTCTGGGATCACATTCACCCCCCATTGCGTCAACTGGGCGGTATCGGTCGACCAGAATTCCACCTCGGACCGGGCAGTCAAGACTAGGCCGGATAAAGCCAGGAGCAGGAACATGACCGTCAATCTTTTTACCATTTTCGCACCTCCAATAATTCTTTGGACATGCTCATTATGGCGTTTAGAGATTAACGGATGATGAAAAGAAGGTTACGGGAAAGTAAAATTTACTGCCGGGGAAAAATGAGGGTGAACTTGGAGCCTTTGTTTTCTTCGCTGGTCACCGCAACTGAACCATTATGTAAGCTCATGACATGCTTGACGATCGCCAGACCAAGCCCGGTCCCGCCCAGGTCCCTTGACCTCGCCTGGTCAACGCGGAAGAACCGCTCAAAGATCCGCGACAGTTTTTCGGCCGGGATCCCGATCCCCGTATCCTGCACCGAAACCTCAATGTTGTTGGCTGACGGCTGGCAACTAACGGTCACTTTGCCGCCGGCGTCGGTATAATTGATCGCATTATCAAGCAGGTTAAGAAAGGCGCGGTAGAGATGGTCCTCTATCCCCAAGATGATTAACGGTTCGGCCGGGCAATTGGCGACCAGCTCTACCCCTTTTTTTTCCGCCTTCCCCGCGACGGTCTCGATCGCCCGGTGGAAAAGCGGGACCAGGTCGAGAGGAGCGAAGGCGTTGGTTTCACGCTTCGACTCTAGCCGCGATATTTCCAGGATATCATCGATCAGGGCCGAAAGGTTGAGAGTATGCTTCTCGATCTTCTGGAGGAATTCTATATTGTGCGCCGGATCGTTGATCGCCCCGCCGAGGAGGGTCTCAACGTAGTTGCGGATAGCGGTCAGCGGCGTTTTCAGCTCATGCGAAACATTGGCCACGAATTCTGTCCGGTAATTTTCCAGTTTTTTCAGCTCGGTAATGTCGTGCAGGACGCAGACCGCCCCGATCGTCGTTCCAAGACTGTCCTTGATCGGACTGCCGCTGGCGGCAAAGCTCGCCTGGATCGGTGAAACGATGGCGATCTCCCGCTCGACCATCGTCCCCTTCCGCAGCAGTTCCTCAAAGAGATCGGCGATCTCGTTATTGCGGATACTCTCCCGCACCGTCAGCCCTTTGGCTTCCGGCTGCAGGACGCTGAAGAGCGTTTCCGCGGTCGGGTTAACCAGAATGATCTGCGCGTCACGGTTAACGGCGATGACCGCCTCGGCCATATTCCCGAGCAGAGCGGCCAGCCGCCCTTTCTCGGTCGACAGCCGATAGAACATCTTGTCCAGCTCGAAACTCATTTTCTCGACAGAGTCCTCGAGCTTACCGATCTCAAAATGCGCTTTGTGCACGATCCGCTGCGGGAACTCACCAGCGGCAATCTTGCGCGCCGTCCGGGTAAGGCGGGCCAGCGGCACGGCAAACTCGCGCACCAGCCAGGTGCTCAAGCCGAGCGCCGTAATGATCGGGATGGCCAACGCCAGGATCGGGGTCCGCTTAAAGATCAGGATGGAAATGATGCTGACCAGGGCCATCAACAGAAAAGCGGCAAAGATGATGACGCGGAAACTGCGCAGTTTGCGGAATATCCTCATGAGAATTTATACCCGACCCCGCGCAGGGTCACGATATGCTTGCCCGCCCGGCCAAGCTTCTCTCGCAGGCGCCGGACATGGACGTCGACGGTCCGGGTTTCGATCGCCACTTCGATCCCCCAAACCGTGTCCAGCAACTGTTCCCGGGAATAGACATGGCCCGGATTGCTGGCCAGATAAAAGAGAAGTTGGAATTCTTTAGCGGTCAATTCGACCAGTTTGCCGTTGGCCTTGACCTCATGCCGTTCGGTATCGATCTCCAGGTCCTTGAGTTTAAGCGCCACCGAGGCGGCTGCCGGTTTTTTCTCGTAACGGCGAAGGATCACCTTGATCCGGGCGATCAGCTCTTTGATGCTGAACGGCTTGGTCAGGTAATCGTCGGCGCCGACCTCGAGGCCGACCACTTTATCGGTCTCGGTCCCCTTGGCGGTCAGCATGATTATCGGGATGCCGGCGGTCCGGTCGTCTTTTTTAAGTTTACGGCAAATATCGAGGCCGCTTAAACCGGGGAGCATCAGGTCGAGAAGGATAAGTGAAGGTATTTTACTCTCGGCCATTTTCAAGCCGCTGATACCGTCGTAGGCCTTGGCGACCCGATAACCTTCTTTTTTGAGGTTATATTCCAGGGTTTCGACGATATCGCGTTCATCCTCGATGATAAGGATTTCCGCCATTGTTTTACTATTATAGCTCAAAATGGTAAAATATAGTATCCTCAATGTCCACCTTTATCGACGAAACGAAGATATTAGACCTCCTCGAGAAGGCCAAACAGTCAACCCGGAGGGAAGCCCAGTCGGTCATCCGGAAAGCGCTCAAATTAAAGGGGTTAACCCCGGCTGAAACAGCCCTTCTCCTGCAATGCCAGGACTGGACAGTCACGAACCAGCTTTTTAGGGCCGCCCGAAAGGTCAAAGAGGAGATCTATGGAAGGCGGCTGGTGATCTTTGCCCCGCTCTACATCACTAATTACTGCGTCAATAACTGCCGCTACTGCGGTTTTAGCTGTGCCAATAAAACGCTCGAGCGAAAACGACTGACCCAGCCGGAGATCGCGGCCGAGGTCCGGATCCTGGAACAGCAGGGCCATAAGCGGATCCTGCTGGAAGCGGGCGAAGACCCCCAGGCCGGTATCGCCTATTTAGAACAGGCGATTAAAACCATCTATGCGACTAAATATAAAAACGGCGAGATCAGGCGGCTCAACGTTAACGCCCCGGCTATGTCAGTCAAAGATTTTAAACGGCTGAAGAAGTGCCAGATCGGCACCTACCAGTTGTTCCAGGAGACTTACCATCAAGAGACGTATCACAAAATGCATCTCTCCGGCCCCAAGGCTAACTATCGCTATCATTTATACGCCATGCACCGGGCACAGGAGGCTAAGATCGATGATGTCGGGATCGGCGTCCTCTTCGGCCTATACGATTATAAATTCGAGGTCTTGGCGCTCCTCTGCCACGCGCTGGAACTGGAGAAAAAGTTCGGGGTCGGTCCGCACACCATTTCGGTCCCCCGGATCGAGCCGGCCGCGAACATGGAGCTGACCCTACAACCGCCCTACCCGGTCTCGGACCAAGACTTCAAAAAGATCGTCGCTATTTTACGGCTGGCTGTCCCCTACACCGGTCTGATCCTCTCCACCCGCGAATCAGCCAAGATGAGGAACGAAGTGATTGGCCTCGGCATCTCGCAGATCAGCGCCGGTTCTTCCACCGTCCCCGGCGGCTATAAAAAGTCGCTCGGGCGGAAAAAAGCCGCCGGCCAATTCTCGATCAGCGACAACCGGACGCTGGCCGAAGTGATCAAGGATATCTCCAAGCTCGGTTACAGCCCGAGCTTCTGCACCGCCTGCTATCGTCTCGGGCGGGTCGGCGCAGATTTTATGGATATGGCCAAGCCCGGGTTAATTAAAAACTTCTGCTTGCCTAATTCCCTGCTGACATTTAAAGAATACTTGCTGGATTACGGTGACGTGAAGGCCAAAAAGCTGGGCGAAAAGGTGATTAAGGTACATTTAAAAGACATTCCCAGCAGCAAGATAAGAGAACAAACAATCAAGAAGCTGAAAAGACTGGAACAAGGCCTGCGCGATTTGTATTTTTAGGCCTCTGATTTTCGGCTCGCCAGGGTCCGGTTTCTTGACCTTGAGGCATCAATATATATTCATGTTATAATACTGATATGACAACTAAGCATATTTTCGAGAAAATACTGAAGAATAAGGCGCAGATCAGGGGTTTTGGGGTAAAAAGATTAGGCATTTTTGGCTCATACGCGGCTGGCCGCCCGACTAAATCGAGTGACATTGACGTGCTTGTTGATTTTAGCAAGAAAAGTTTTGATAATTACATGGATTTAAAGTTTTTCTTGGAGTTGTTGTTCAAGAAGGAAATCGACCTGGTTACCCGCGCCGCGCTAAAACCTTTGATCAAACCGAACATACTTAAACAGGTTAAATATGTCAAGAAATTATAGGCTCCTCCTGAAGGATATTTTGACCGCGATCAAGCGTATCGAAAAATACACTAAAGGCTTAACGCTCATCAAATTCAGCGAAAACGACTTGGTGCTTGACGCCGCGGTACGCAACCTGGAAGTGATTGGGGAAGCGTCTAAAAACCTCCCGGACGAGGTCAAGGCAAAATACAAAGATATCGAGTGGAAAAAGATTGCCGGTCTAAGGAATATTATTGCCCATGAATATTTTGGCATCGATGTAGTTATCGTTTGGGATATCATCAAAACCAAACTGCCTGAACTGAAAAAAGCCCTGAAACAATAAGCCAAACCCTTCCCTCACCTCAGCTTTATCTCCATCACCGCCAGCTGATCCCCACCGGCCAACCGAATATCCATTGAACCGCATTTCTCGCAGTTGAGGCGCATTTTCAATTCCCCTGAAATTATCTCATTAAAACGCAGATTAAAGATTGTATGACAATCGATATCTCTACCAAACTTTATAGCAAAGCGATGGGTTATGTCCGCCCGATCGTGCCGGGCGTTCTGTCGGGCGCTGAACGGATGATCGGCCGCAGCCCCCGCCTGCAAAGATTTCTTTTAGGCGCGATTAACCGGCCGGAAGGGTTGAACGATCGCGAATTGATCCTTAAGCTTCTCCCCTCCATCTTTCATAGCATGGTTGGCTCTCTCTTTGCTATCAATGGCACCTTCAATGTCATAGAAATGAAATTTAAAAAAGGGATTTATGGGAATGCGGAAGAACTTCAGTCCGACATCCAACGATTAAAGGGGCCTTACGCTAATCTCAGCCGGATGATCACAACGATCAAAGCATTTTTTGATGAGGGCTCGGAAAGGACCCAGTCCCACTATATATATTACACGTTGATGCAATACGAAATACTTTCCCCAGAATATTATCGTGAACGCGGGATCTCGTTCGAAATAGATTACAGCGGGCTCAATGAACATCGCGACCGGATAGTGTTGCCCGGAAAAGATCTGCACGCCATTTTAACGGGCCTGATCATGGGGCCGGCCGCGGCTTGCGTGGGGCGGATTAAACCACGCGTAAAAATCGTCGCCGCGACAGAATCAAGGGCGGGAAAAGATTTTATCAGGGTAACTACAGAAGATAACGGCGCGGCCCGGCTGCATCCTCTGGCAAAAACAACGTTGGAATTAACACAAAAACATGGCGGGTTTATCGAGATAGATGCGCTGCCTGGCGGCATCACTAAAGTCTCTGTCTATTTCCCCAAAAATCGACCGGTTAGCCGAGCTCTTTAACGATCAATTCATTCCCCGAGACCATCTGGATGTTCGTTGAACCGCACTTTTCGCAGTCGAGCCGCATTGTCTTGGGCTTAAACTCTGTTTTGCATTCGGCACAGATCGTTTTGACCGGGAGGATCTCGATCTCCAGTTTGATCCCGCCAGAGATATCAGCAAACAGCTCCAGCAGTTCAGCCATATGGGTAAAACGCGATTGCCCCAGCTGAATTTTTGCGTAATTCACCCTGGTCCCTGGTACCTGGCCCCTGGTACCTGCTTCTTCCTTTATTTTCCTAAGTATATCCTGCGCTAAATGAAGCTCGTGCATATTTCATCCACTCCTTTTTGAACCTCCGGGCTTAAGCCTTCTCCGAAGGCGACCGTTTTCGGTTGAATACCAACAATTACCACCTTCAACTGTGGCAGGTCTTCTCGCAGATAATTAATATACGTCCGCATCGACATGTTGTGAGTCGTAAACCCGGTATCGCTCACTCGCGCTTCGTCGATCAATCGGACCTCGCCGGGCTGGCCTTTAAAATCCACCGCGTCGACAATGACCAAAGTGTCAGGCGTTAACCGTTTGATCTCCCCCGTCAGATTCTCCGGCGCCGACCCGCCATCAATAAATACAAATCCTTGTTCGGATTTCGGATTTCGGATTTCGGATTTTCTGACAACCTCCACTCCTGCCCCATCATCTTTCTTAAGAGTATTGCCTATACCTAAGACGACCACTTTTCCCGTTAAGTGGGTCGTCAGGTCTACCACTGTTCTTTAACGATCATCTCGCGGCGGCAATTGGGGCAGATGAACTGGAGATGTCCGGCGCGGGGATGCGGGCTATTCACCGGGATCTCTTCCCGAGAAAGGAGGTTCAGCTCGGCGTGCCTGGCCAGGAGCAAGGTCGGGTTAGTGTAGAGAAGCGCCCCTACTTTCTTGGCCAGGAATTTGAGATGGTCCAGCGGCGCCACGATCTCGCCGCAATGCTGGCAGATCACCAGCTCTTTGCTACTTTGAGTGATCCCCCCCTTGCGGTCATAACGAGCCAGTTCGAACTCCTTGGTCAGCTTGATCCCCTTCTCCGTAATACAGGCCCGCTCGCACTGCTGGCAAAAGATGCACTGATCTTGATGTTGGGTAATGACCCGAAGCTTTTCTTCTTTGTTATCGACATGGTCAATCGCCCGCCCCGGGCAGACCTCTTCACAAGCCAGACAGCCGACGCACTCTTTCTCGTCATATTCCGGTTTGCCGCGGAAACCATCGGGGACCGTGAGCGGCCGGAACGGGTACATATTAGTAAAGGGACGCGAGAACAACGACTTGATCGCTTCCCCCAGTTCACGCAACTTAGGTAGTTTCACGTAATTCCTTCTCCTCTTGAGAATCGCCCAACCCGCTCTTTTTCCAGGCTTTAATGCCGGAGAGGTAGGCGGCCCGCGACAGCGCCTGCGCGCCGGATGGGGCGGTCAGCAATAAAAACCCGATCGCCAGCAGCGCCTTGATCCCGGTCCCCGAAAAGCCGTTGATCAGAAAAACCCCGAACAGGGTGCCGCTCACCCCCAGGGTCACGCACTTGGCCGCCGCCTGAAGCCGGTTATAAACGTCCGGCAGGCGGATCAACCCGATACAGCCGAAAAGGTTGAACGCCACCCCGATACAAATAAAAACGTAACCGATCTGTTCATTCATCGAACTTCTTCCCCTCCAGATATTTCGCCAGCGCCAGCACCGCGATGTAGCTCTGCAGTGTCCAGGCGATCGCCAGGTCCATCAGGAACCCTTCCTTGGTCTGCAGCGACAGGATCGCGCAAAAGCTGATGACCACTATCCCCAGGATATCGACCGCCACCGACCGGTCCGGCGCCGTCGGCCCTTTATAGATCCGGTAGAGGCAGAGCAAGCAACAAATTATCAGTCCAAACATCAATATTTGGATCATCATTCCAATATCCTCGCGATTATTTTCTCGAACCGCTGCGCCGTCTTCTCCGCCTGGCGGTTGATGTCTATGCAATGAACGTACAGGTATCCTCCCTTAATCTCCACCGTCGTGTTCCCCGGCGTCAGCGTCAAAGAGTTCCCCAGGAGCGTCAAAGCGACCTCGCTTTTCAGCTCGGTCCTGATCTTGACCAACCCCGGATCGATCGGCAGCGCCGGATGCAGTACCCGGTAGGCGACATCAAGGTTCGCTTTGACCATTTCCCAAAGGAAGACCGGGAGGTAATAAAGGAACCAGAGATAGCGCCGCGGATCGAGCGCCCGCTCCGGGGTGACCGTCAGGATCTCGCCGAATAAAGCCGAGGCTAACATGGCAACCAGCAAGCCGGCCAGTACGCTGACCGGCTCGAAACTCCAGGTCAGTGCCAGCCAGACCAAAAAACCGACCAAAAAGACTATGGTTTGGCTCCCTCTTTTTACCATCTTAGGGCCCTCCCATGATCATCCGGCCGTAACCGACGCCGTTGGCGACGGCCACTACTGCCGGATTAATAACCAGGGCGATCACATACGGAAAAGCCAGCCCAACCGCCAAACAAAGCAACGCCATGACGACCGCAGTCGTCCCCATGATCCAGGGAGCTTCCCTGACCGCTTTGAGGTCCGCTGGTAGCGGCCCAAGGAAAACGTCCCGTTGCGCTTTCAATACATAGGCCAGCGTCATGATGCTGCCGATGATCGCCACCAGCGCGAACCACAATTGGCCGGCCTGGACACAGGCAATAATGATAAAAAGCTTGCTCCAAAAACCGTTGAACGGCGGGAGGCCGGAAATGGCCAGTGAGGCGATCAGTGAAGTGTTCGCCGTGACCGGCATTTTACGCCCTAACCCGCCCAACTCATTCAGTTGTCTGGTCCCGGTCGCGTATTCTACCGCGCCGGCGTTGAGGAACAGCAGCGGCTTGAAGATCGCGTGATTGAACAGGTGAAAGAGCCCCCCCATGATCCCCAGCGGGGTCCCCAGGCTAACGCCCAGAACAATATAACCGACTTGGGCAATGCTGGAATAGGCCAGCATTCGTTTCAAGTCCCGTTGGCCAAGCGCCAGGAAAGAACCGCCCAGGATCGAAGCCGCCCCCAGCAGCATCAGGATAAGAGCGACCGGCGGGCTCATCCCCAGGACGTTATAGAACACCCGGATGATCGCGTAAACGCCGAGCGCTTTGATTAAAACGCCGGACAGGGTCGCGGAGACCGGCGCCGGGGCGACCGGGTGAGCGTCGGGCAGCCAGGCATGGAACGGCATCAATGCCGCCTTGGTGGCAAAGCCCGCCAGGAAAAGCGCCATGATCAAATTCTTGGCGTGGTTGGCATTGGCCGGGAACAAGCGCGCCACCTCCGCCATGTTCAACGTGCCGGTCAGGCTGTAGGTCAGGGCGATACCGAACAGGATCAGGACCGAAGCGACCGTACCCATGATCAAATACTTGAAAGCTGCTTCCATTTCTTCCGCTCCCGTGCCAAAAGCGACCAGGGCGCAAGAAGCGATCGCCGCAAGCTCTAGAAAGATAAAGAGGTTGAACAGGTCACCGGTCAGGACCGCGCCGTTCATCCCGGCGATCATCAGTAAAAAGAGGGTGTAATAGCGCGCCTTGCCCGTATATTTCTCCATATAAGCGATCGAATAGAAGGTGACCAGGCCGGCGACCAGACTGATCACCAGCAGGAGCAAGTGGCTCAAACCGTCCAGGACCAGGTTGATCCCGATCGGCGGCAGCCAGCCGCCCAGCCGGTAGTTAAGGACCGTATTGAACGGCCGGAAGTAATAGATCCCGAGCGTCATCACTAAAAGGAAAATGGTCACCAGGTTCGCGACCAGGTCGGGTGCCCGTCGGCTGACCCTGGCCAGCAGCGGCAGCAAGAAAGCCGCGCCGATCGGGACCGCGATGAATAACGGCAGCAGGTTGATCATCCTTTTAAATTCCTTATCTTGGTAATATCGAACGTGCCGAATCGTTCATAAATACGCATGGCGATCGCCACCAGGAGCAGCGTGGTCGCCAGTCCGATCATGATCACCGACAACGCCATCGCCTGTAGCATCGGGTCAACGCAGACCTTGGCCGCCATCCCCGGCAAGACGATCGGGTCCACTCCGCAACGGCGGTAACCGAGCACGACCAGAAAAAGATTAACGGCGTATTCCATGATGACCAGACCGATGATGATCTTGATCAAATTTTTCTTGACGGCAACGCAGTAAATACCGATCAAGAGGAGCGCGATACAAGCCAGATAAATGATCATTTGTTGCCTACCTCGATTTCCTCGCCTGGTTCCGGCTTGACCTCGACCCGGAAAGCAATAAAGGTCAGGAAGACCACGAACAGCCCGGCACCCAAGAACAGCATGATCGCCAGGTTGAAGAACGGTATCACCCCGGCGCTCAATAATTTCCCCGGCTCTCCGGTCGGCAGGAAATTTCCCATAAAGTATCCCTGGCGGTAGCCGGCCAGTGCCAGAGCCAGGAAAAGAAGCGCGCCTAGCGTCATGATCGCCAGGGCCCTTTGCCGGCTCAGGCGTTCCTCGGCCTCCGTCCGTCCGTAGGCCAGAACATAAAGAATGTAGGCCAGGGCAACAATCACGCCACCGGCGATCCCGCCGCCCAGCGTCAAATGGCCGTGGGCGGCAATATAAGCGCCAAAAACAAAGATCACGCCGACGGTCACCCGGGTGACCGTCTTAACTATCAAGCTCATCCCGTTCATTTGTTTCTTTCCTCCCCCGACCCCGTAAAATTACCAGCGCGCCGATCACTGCTGTAAACATGGCCGCGACCGCGCCGAGCGAATCAAAACCCCGAAAATTAAGGGCGACCGCCGCGATCAGGTTGGTCGCGCCGGTTTGCTGCAGGCCGAGATCAAGGTAATTCTGGGCGACCCGCAGCTGCGGCGCGCCAAAAGCAGGCAGCTGGCGCAGAGCAAAATAAGCCACCCCGGCCAGCGCCAGGATAAAACAGGTTACCATGCCGTAGGCCAACCGTTCCCGCCCCCGGTAAGTTTCCGGCACCGACTTGGCCAGCGTGGCGCGGATCAGCACGATCAGGGCCAGGATCTCCACGACCAGCTGGGTGATCGCCAGCTCCGGTGCCCCGAGCAGCAAGAAGATGATACACAAACCGAGCCCGACCGCTTCAACCGAGACGACCGCGGAAAGCAGGTCATGGCTTTCGACCGCTACGACCGCGGCCATAAGAATAAAACCCATTAATAAATACAGTTCAATCATTATTTACCTCATTAACAGGAACAGGATGATCATCATCCCCAATAACATCCAGGCCAGGTACGTGTGCAGCAGTCCGTTGTGCAGCCAACTGAGCAGGCCGGACAAAGCCAAGGCCCCTCTGGACCCGAGCGCATAAAGGTCAAAATTTCGCCGATCAGCGATCTTATAGATCGCGTTAAGCGGCCCCCATTCCTGGACCGAATCGTAAAAATCGACGCCGGAAACCCTAATCTCTTCTTCGGCCAGGAGTTCGCCACCGATAAAGGGGGGCCGGGTCGTCACCGCCCCCACTTTGCCGATCAGATAAAAGAACAAGCCGACCACCAGGCCAAGCAGTAACATGACCGTCGCCAGACCCGGCTGCCACCAGCCGGTCAGGCTAATCGTCCCAACCGTCGGCAGGACAAGAAATTTAAGCGGCAAACTAAAAGCAAATAGCCCGAAGAGCAAGCAGAGCGCCACCAGGATGATCGTTGGCAACCACATCGGCCATTCCACTTCTTTGGCTTTGGTCGTGTTCTCGGTCCACTGTCCGAGGAAGATCGCGTGCAGCAGTTTCATGAAGCTCGCCAGGGTAAAAGCGGAACCGAACATCGCCGCCGCCAGCCAGACTATCCACCAGTTGTTCCCGTAACGTCCCAACTCGACCAGCGACTGGTAGATCATCCATTTGGAGACGAATCCGTTAAAGGGCGGGACCCCGGAGATGGACAAAGCGGCCACCAGGAAGGCGGTAAAAGTAAGCGGCATGAATTTGGCCAAGCCGCCTAATTTAGCGAGATCGGTAGTCCCAGCTTGTTTCTCGACCGAACCGCCGCAGAGAAAGAGGCATGATTTGTAAATGGCATTGTTGAACATATGGAACAACCCGCCGGCAACCCCGATCGGCAGGCCGGTCCCGATCCCCATGACCATATAGCCGACCTGGGAGACGGCGTGGAAGGCGAGTAGTTTTCGGAAATCATGTTGGACCAAAGCGCCTAGAACAGCGGCCAGGATCGTCACGGAACCGATCGCCAAAAGAAAGGTCGAAACAACCGAACCAGGTTCGATCAGGAAAACGTCTAAACTCAATCTGGCCAAAAGATAGATGCCGAGGAGTTTATCCAGCGAGGCCGGCAGTAAGGCCATGACCGGAGCCGGCGCCACTTCGGCTGAATCCGGTATCCAGCCGTGGAACGGCATCACCCCCGCCTTGGCAAACGCGCCGGCGGCCAGCGCCAGGAAGGCGATGATCGTTAAGGGATTATTAAGCGGCAGGTGGGTCGGGCCGATGGCGATCGATCTGGTCAACAGCCAGACCAGGCCGGTCCCGAGGACCATCAGGGCATCGGCTCCGCCGACAATAATTAAACTTTTCTTTGCCGCGGCTGTTGCCTTGTCGCCGCCGATGCCGACTAACAGATAGAGAGCGACCGCAACCACTCCCCAGAAAAAGAGGAGGGTAAAGAAGTCTCCGGCAAAGAAGGCGCCGGCGGCCGCCCCGATGGTTATCAAGAGATAAGCGTAATATTCGCCGATCCGGGCCAGCCCGGGGAGCGCCTTCAGGGAATAAATGACGATCAACAAGCCAATGAGGGCCGCCGCCAGGAAAACCGCCGTGGCCAGGGGGGTCGTTTGCAAGGCGAGAAACGGGCTGAACAACCGGCCGCCGGCAAAGATCTGGAGCGCCAGGGTAATCTCGGCCAGCATCGCCAGCAAAGCGACCGCTCCGGCCAGCCGCCGGAAGAGCAGGCAGAGCAACGCTGCCGCGAAAGGGGCTATTACGGCTATCAATAATATATTCATCGTTGTTTGAACTCGGCCATTCTGGCCTGGGACATTCGGACTAATTCTTCACCGGTCATTAAAATCTTATCCGTTTCGGGGTCGACGACCGCCATCCGTTCGGTACAGCAGTAGCAAGGGTCGACCGCCGCGGTGATCAGGGCAGCGTCGGCAATATGTTCGCCGATGACTGTTTTCTTGAAAGAGGGAACGTTCATGAAGGAGGGGGCGCGAATCTTGTGGCGTTCGGGATAATTGCTCCCGTTACTGCGGAAGTAGTGAATGACTTCGCCGCGCGGGGCCTCATGCTGGCCGATCCCCTCGCCCACCCCGATCTCGCGGACGTCGGCCTCGATCGGACCGGGCCGCAACTGCTTCAAGCACTGGCGGATGATCTTGACCGATTCAATGGTCTCGAGGAGCCGGACCGCGGTCTTGGCAAAGATGTCGCCGTCCTGGAGGACGATCATTTCAAAGTTGACCAGGTCATAGGCGGCATAGGGGTGCTGTTTGCGAATATCAAAGTTAACGCCTGACGCGCGCGCCACCGGGCCGACGACCCCCATGGCAACCGCGTCCTGCCGCTTCAGCACGCCGACATTTTTGGTCCGCGCCTGGATCGCCGGGTCGTCCATGACCGCTTTGACCAGCATGGCGCAGAATTTTTCCACGCCGTCGATCGCCGTGATCAGCGAGGGAATGTCGCCGTCATTGATATCGCGCCGCACGCCGCCGACCTTGAACATCCCGTAATGGTTCCGGTTCCCGGAGATCTTCTCGAATATGTCGAGGACCGGTTCGCGGTATTTCCAGGCCCACATGAAAACGGTGTTGTAGCCGATAAAGTGACCCGCCAGCCCGACCCAGAGCAGGTGGCTATGGATCCGTTCCAAATCGCCGATGATCGTCCGGATGTAGCGCGCCCGTTCGGGAACAATAATTCCCGAGATATCTTCCGCCGCCTGGACCATGGCAAATGGGTGCGAGGTCGAACAGATGCCGCAGATCCGCTCGACCAGGAAGACATCCTGGTCAAAAGTCTTGCTCTCGGCCAGTTTCTCGATCCCGCGGTGGTTGTAGCCGATCCGCACTTCGGCGTCGACGATCTTCTCCCCCTCGACGTAGAACTTAAAGAACTCCGGCTCTTCCAGAAGAGGATGGTACGGGCCGATCGGTATAAATGCCTGTTTTCTGTTCATGTTTAAAAAAGTAGCGGCGGTCTTTAGACCGCCATTTTTTGGCGACCTAAAGGTCGCCGCTACATATTAATTCTCCCTCATTTCATTTTCGGCCTCTGACTCAAAGGTCTTTTTGCGGAGCGGAAAAACCCCCTGTGGCCAGTCGTCCGGCAGGAGGAGGGTTTCTAACTGCGGGTGGCCGATAAAGTTGACTCCGAACATCTCGTGGATCTCGCGCTCGACCCATTCGGTCGCCGGCACGAGCAAGGCGGAAGTCGGGATGACGCATTCCGGTTTGGCAATAAAGGTCCGGAGAGTGATCACGAGCGATAATTTATCGAACGCGACGTGATAGAGGATCTCGATGCTCGCCCGGTTGTCGAGAGCGGTCGCCGTAGAGAAGCGTCCGCCCAGGTCAAGGCACATGTAACCGAGTATTTCAGGGATATTCTCACTGATCACCGAGACAAAGGTCCGGCGCGAGTTCTTCACCCAGACCTCGCCGATCTTATTCCCGAATTGTTCTTGTAATTTTTCGATCATCGTACTTTCTCCAGCGCTTTCAGGACCGCGTTGATCATCGCCTCCGGCTTCGGCGGGCAACCGGGCAAGTAGACATCGACCGGGATCACTTGGTCGATCGGTTGGTTGTAATTGTAGCTGTCGCGGAACATATGCGCCGAGCAGGCGCAGGAACCGATGGCGATCACCAGTTTAGGTTTCGGCACTTCCTCATACAGCCGCTTCAGCCGCGGCGCCGTTTGCCGGTTGGCTACCCCGGTCACCAGCAAGACATCGGCATGGCGCGGCGAGCAGACCAGGACGATCCCGAACCGCTCCACGTCATGGCGCGGCGCCAGGAGATCGATGATCTCGATGTCACAATTATTGCAGGCCGACGCTCCCGCATGATAAACGAAGAGCGACTTCTTAAGCCCCCAGTTAAATATCTTTTTTAACATATTAATTACCAACCGGCCAAAGCCAGGGCAAACCCGATCATGGCCACCACGGTCACCGGTCCCCAAAAGAACCGGATCGCCTGGTCGATCCGCAAACGCGGATTAGTGTTCTTGATCAGGATGACCAGGGTCAGGACGGCTATATATTTGACGATGAACCAGACATCGATCCCGCCGAGAAAGAGCGTGACCAATAAACTTGGCAGGATAAAGTAAAGCATCGCCCGGGTCAGGCGGAAAACGGCCAGCGCCGGACCGGAATATTCAATGAAGGCCCCACCGGCGAGCTCCTGTTCCGCTTCCGGGATGTCGAACGGGACCGCTCCTAGTTTGGCCTGGATGACCAGGAGAGCGACCAGGAAAGCGATCGCTCCGGAGAGAGAGGTGATCGTCAGGCCGTGGACCGCCTGGTAATTGACGATCCCGCCGATCAACAGGGTCCCCGTTTTCAGGACAACAGTAAAGACCGCCAGAATAAAGGAGAGTTCGTAAGCCAGGATCAGCTTCATCTCGCGGCTAGCCCCGAGCGCCGCCAGTGGATTGCGCGAGGCCGAGGCCCCGATGATCACCGCCAGCGACGGCAGGGTCAGTAAATAGATGAGGACGATCAAGTCACCGACAAAGCTGGCCGAACGGTCAACGTTCAGCGTCCAGAGCATCGTGCCAACGAAAGTAACAGCCGCCAGGCCGAGGAGCGGCGCACCGAGAAAGACCAGCCGGGAGGCCCCTTCCGGGACCATCGTCTCTTTCCCCAGCAGTTTGGCCACATCAGCAAAAGGTTGGAACCAGGGTGGCCCGACCCGGTATTGCAGCCGGGCGGTCACTTTTCGGTCAACCCAGGTCGCCAGCAGCCCCATCACTGCGGTGAAGAGAAACCCGGGCATTATTAAAGTTGCCAGCAAAAGTTTTAGCATCGGCTTAGAAAAACTTGTTCTTCAACTCCTCGAGGGTCATTAAATTCTTGCGCGACCGGTCATCTTCGGGGTCGATCTCGACCGCCCGGGCAAAAGCGGCGATCGCTTTATCCAATTCCCCCTTGTTGTAGTAGTTCCGGCCCAGGTTATAGTAGCCGGCCGAACTGTCGGGGACGTCCTTGAGGAAAGACTCGAACTCGGCGATCGCCGCGTCGAATTTACCCTGCCGCGAATAGGCCACGCCAATGTGGTAGCGGGCAACCACGACGTGCGGCTCTTTCTCCAACACTTGCTTGAAGTACTCGATCGCCTGCTGCAGCTTACCTATATAATAGTAAGACAGGCCTAGCCAGTAACGGGCAATATGGAAATTCGGGTTGATCTCGACCGCCTTTTTGAAGGCATCGATCGAGGCCTGGAAGACCCCCCGCCGGTAGAGCGAAACCCCGAGCTCGTAATAAGCATCGGCGTAGAGCGGGTGGTGTTTGACGGCCAGCTGGAACTCGGCGATCGATTCGTCGAGCATGGTCAGGCGGTAATAGATACTCCCCAGGCTTTTGTGGGCGATGGCGTTCTCCGGGTCGAGCTTCAGCGCCTCCTTGTACTGGTTGATCGCTTCCCGCATCTTCCCTTCCCGCAAACAACTGCAGGCATTATCCATATGTTCGTCAACTTTAGCCATTTTATCTCCTCCTACCGATGAAGTTAGACAACATTCTAACCGATGTCAGGTTTTTTTGCTCGTCGACGACCTGTTCGTCCGCTTCCACGAATGACAACGCCCCGGAAGTGCAGGTTGCCACGCAGCGCGGGCGCTCCCCTTCCGCCAGGCGGTCGAGGCAGAGATCGCATTTTGGGGTCAGGTGTTTTTCCAGCGTTGTCTGGATCACGCCGAACGGGCAGGCGACGGCACAGCTCCGGCAGCCGACACACTTAAATTGACTGCGCAGGACGGTCCCATCGTCCATTTTTTTCATCGCCTCGTTCGGACAGGCCGCGGCGCAGGCCGGCTGGTCGCAATGGAGGCAGTGGAGGGGCAGCTCGGCATCGTTTTTTAACCGTGAATGGCCCAGGAGCGACTGCAAATGGTGCCCGTAAGCGCAGGCCGCAGCACAGCTCCGGCAGCCGCAACAGAGGTCCAAATTCAGATAAACCCGTTTAGCCATTGTTCACCCTGTACCAGAAAAAGTTCTTGACCAGATGGTCATTGCCGAAATGGGTGATCGGTTCGAGCGGCATCGCGGCCAACGGTTCGATCGCTTTCAAACCGGCGACGATCTCCGCCGGCTCTTTCTTTTTGCTCACGAGCTCCGGCGCTGCGGGCCCGCCAACCAAATTACCGCCGATCATCCGGCAGATCTCGGCGCAGGTCCTCTCCCCAGCCGGGGCGGCGACCGGCGCCAATTTTTCCAGTCGCCCATCGGCCAACCGGTAACTCCCCGCCGCTTCCATCTGGGTCGCTTGCGGCAGGAGGACGCTGGTATCGTAGATCGCCGGCGATTCGCTTTCGAAATGGCCGCTAAAAGCGACGAACTTCAGCATCCGGAACTTTTTCTGCAGTTCCGGATGGCCGGACGAGATATCTTCCCCGAACATCAGGAGCGCTTTGACCTCGTTCCGTTCGATCTTGGCCAGCAAGTCGTGATAAGTCGGGTGTTCCGGCGCCTCCCGGTCAATGATCGTGTTCACCCCAAGCGTGTTGCCGAACTGGTAGAGAACGATATATTTCTTATTAGGTGAAGCGGCCGCGATCTTTTTGGCGCAATAGACTCCTAGGTCGTGGCGCTGCGCCCCCTCTTGCGGCACATAGAGGACCGTCCCTTTGGCCGCCGCCTTAAAGTCATTCGCCGCCGCGGTCAGCCGGTTGGCCGGCAAACCGGTGACCTCGGCCGCTTCGGCAACTGGCAGGTCGCCGCTCAACGCCGCCAGAACGACCGCTTCCGTTCCCGGCCGGCAGGCCAGGTGATCGGTCGCGAACCAGGCAGTATGCGTCCGATTCGGGTCGATGACAATGATCTTGTTCCCTCGTTTGCCGTATTTGACCTGGTTGACCCGTTTCGAAAGGACCGGCGTCCGGGTCAGCAGGTCGCCGACGATCAGCAGGGCGTCGGCTGTTTCGATATCCTCCAGCGTCGCCAGTTCGGCGCCAGGAACTTCCCACTTAAAACCTTCATATGCTTCCAGATCGGCGGCCGACCCGGCCGAAAGGACATTTCTGATTCCGAGTGTTTTAGCTAAATTTGCGATCGCCGCCGTGTCTTCGTTGCTGGTCAGGCAGGAGACCAGGATGCCAAATTCGTCTTTGGCGAAAATGTTCAGTTCTTGTTTAATGAAGTTAGCCGCCTCTTCCCAGCTGACCGGCCGGGGGCCCAGCCGCGGCGCGGTTAAGCGCTGTGGGTGGTTGAGATATTCCAGGTTGTAGTGCCCCCGCGGGCAGAGCGCCCCCAGATTGATCGGGTTTTCGCTGTCGTAATCGATCGCGATCGCCTCTTCCCCCCTCATCCGGAACGCCGTCCCGCACCCCAGCGAGCAAAACAAACACATCGATTTTGAAGTTTGAGGTTTTCCGCCGGAGGCGGATCCGCCTTTGGCGGAGAAGTTTGAAGTTGTTGTTACCATGGTTCCGGTATGTCCTTGATCTGCTCCCAGGTGAACACTGGGCCATCCTTGCAGACAAAATACTTGCCGAGATTGCAGCGGAAGCACTTGCCCACTCCGCAGCTCATGTTCTTTTCCATCGAAAGGTAGATATCTTTCGGGGCAAAGCCCATGTCGAGCAGCCGCCGGTTGACGAATTTCATCATGATCGGCGGGCCGCAGACGACCGCCACCGCGTTTTTGACGTCAACATCGCCATCCTTGAGGATCGTCGTCACTAGGCCGACGTTGCCGGTCCAGCCCGTAGCTGCCGTATCGACCGAAATGACCAGGTTGGTTTTTTTTCTCTTCTGCCAGTTCGGTAAATCTTCCCGGTAGCAGATATCTTGCGGCGAGCGTGAGCCAAAGCGGACCTCAACTTTTTTCAGGTGGTCGATCTCGTGGTTTAAGCCATAAAGGAGTGCCCGGAGCGGAGCCAACCCGACGCCGCCGCCAACCACATAGATCTCCTTGCCATGATAGTCCTGCAACGGGTACGGCTTTCCGTACGGGCCGCGCAGACCGACCGCGTCCCCCTCTTTTAACTGGTGGATCAGGCTGGTGACCGACCCGGACCTCATAATGGTGAATTCGAGCGTGGCGGCTTTCTTATAGTCCGAAGACGGGGTAAAAGCGCACTCGCCCACCCCCGGCACCGTGACCAGCATAAATTGGCCCGGTAAAAAGGCGAGCGGCTCTTCCGGCCGGAAAACGAATGTTTTGATATTCGGCGTTTCCGTGATAACCTGCTCGGTCTTCGCTTTTATTGGCCGGTAAATGTTATTTTTGCAGTTCATACCAGTTTGGCCGTTAAGGGGGCCTGCCTCTCCAGTTCTTTAAAAATGAGGCGCATATCGATATTACCCGCGCAGGAGTCGATACAACGGCCGCAGCCGACGCAGGTGTAGCGCCCAAGGCGATCGTAGGAGTAGTCGAACTTGCAGTGGTAGCGGTTCTGCAGCCGCTCGTATAGTTTCGGCCGCGAGTTAGCGCCTCCCGCCACCCGGGCGTAGCCGTTCTTCAGACAAGCGTCCCAGACTTTATGCCGGCTATAGTCGGCAGTCGTCGGTCCGGCCTCGCTATCTATCAGTAGAAAGCAGGTACAGGTTGGGCAAATAAAGTTGCAGGCGCTGCATTCGACACAATCTTTGGTCAGTTTTTTCCAGACCTTGTTTTCCAAATTAATTTTATGGATATCAGATAAGTTCAACCTAAGTTTATGGTCAAGATTGTTCTGCTCCAGCCGCAATTCCATCCGCCGGCGTGACCCCGCGTGTTCATTGAGTTCTTCTTCGCGCGCGGCGCGGAAAAGGGTGGCGTTGGCCACGACCAGCTCTTCTCCGCGCTCGGTCCTCGCTTCAGCCACATAGCCCCCGGCGACCGGCGACAAGGAGAGGTCATAATTGCGGGTCGGATACGGCTGACCGCCGACCATGGTGCAAAAACAGGTTTTGGCGCAAGCGGTACAATCGACGCCGATAAAACCGATCTGGGCGCGGCGCGCCTTGTAGAGCGGATCACAAAACTCCCCTTCCAGGTTGACCCGGTCGAGCACGTCGAGCGCCTCCAGATCACACCCCCTGGCCCCTAGTACCCAGACCCCGGTCCCTAGTATTTCCTCCTCTCCCCCAAAATAACGGCCGACCTTCTCGATCAGCCGGAAAAGATATGATTTGAGCGGTTCAACCGTCCGGTAACCGGCCAGGTTCAATTGGCCGGCGTTATCGGCCGTGATCTCGGCCAGAATATTTTGCCCCCTAAATTCGACCGGGCCGACCACCGTCCCGTTGCCGGCTAGGCGCCGGGCCAAATCCGTGACTTTTTCCTGGCTGATAAATTGTGTTTTCATCTATTTGTGAATTCTTTCACTATTTAACTGGGCAAGCCCATTTTAGAGCATTTCGCCGCCGTCTGTCAATGTTTACGCGCCAGGTTTTTCTGGCCGTAAACGAAGAACGACATGCTCTTCAGCTCGCTCGCCAGGTCAACATTATTGACTTTGACCCCTTTGGGAACGCTCAACTGGACCGGGGCAAAATTAAGGATCGCCTTGACCCCCGCCTTGGCGATCTCTTGGGCCAAGCTTTGCGCCGCTTCGGTCGGCACTGTCAGGATGACCATTTCTACCCCTTCCTGGCGGCAGACCGTGGCCAGCGAGCCTATGTTGTAGCAATACTTTCCTCGGTATTTTTTCCCTATCTTATTGGGAGAGTTATCGAAGGCCGCCACGATCTTAAAACCAAGCTCCTCAAACCCTTTGTAGCCGACCAACGCCTGGCCAAGGTTTCCCATGCCGACGATCGCCACTCGCCGCCCCTGCTCTAAGCCAAGGATCCTGGCCAAAGCCCCTTTCAAATCCAGGACGTTGTAACCGACGCGCGGCTTGCCGAATTTACCGAAATAGGAGAGGTCTTTTCTCACCTGGTCCGGCTTAAGGCCAACCAGCGCCGCCAGGTTCTTCGAGGCAATGGAGAAGGTCCCCTGCTGGGCGAGATTGTACAGGCAGCGGTAATAAAGCGACAGTCTGGCAATAATGCGATTAGATACGTTCATTTGTGAATTGTTTCACTATTGTAACAAAACAGCCCGGCAGTGTCAACCTTTGGTCAAGGGGAATGAACGGCCCAGGCCCGCCAGCCGCAAGATTTTCGCTTACCAGCACGATAAATATCATATGGGTGGAACAACTAATGTAAAGGCCAGGGAAGGTGCCGCGCCTCCAAATCGACCTATTCCCTCAAACCGCGCAACAACTGGACAGGCAAATCCGTCAAGGATCGGCACCGGGCATGAACAGCTATTAAATCGCCTTGGAACAAATGTCCAAGAAAGGATAATGAAGCTCCTCTCATCGGGTTATAACAATGGATGCAGCAATAAGCCAAATCATGAGGAGGGCTACCAGTCGATTTCCGGCGACCTGCCAAAAAATTGTTTTGAAACCGTTTTATGGACATTGGGAATAAGAGGCTCTGCTCCAAGAGAAGAAGAATTTGAGGACGAAAATAAGATCCTGCCAAGGTTAGAAGCTAATGGTTATCATACTAGGCCAAATAGTATCCCTCTTTTTACGACCAGAGAAAATAATCAGGGCGATAAAGTTGTAACCGGCGTAAGGCCCATTCCAGCAGGTTTAATCCCGGGAGACGTCCTGTTATTCGGCTCCCCCCCAGGTATGCCAACAATAAATAAGTACTATTTTACTCCGGACTTTCCAGAACGCGGGATACATGCTTCTCCGGAGGAAAAAGCCAGAGCCGGCCAAGTTTGGGAAGCGTTAAAAACGGCTGGATATATTAACATAAGAGGCGAAATACAATCCAAATTTAATGGCAAACCTGACGATCTTAATATTGGCATCGAACCGCCCTTAACGTCGGAAGAAAAGCAAAAGACAATGCAAATTCTAAACAATATCGTTAAAAGCGCCAGAGAACACACCAATACATACTTTCATGGCGCCATATATTTAGGAGAAAGGGACGGGAAACACTATATTTTTCAAAAACCGTCATGGAATTGCGGGCCTGATTCACCTTACCAGATCACTACTATAGAAGCCTACAATTCCAGTATGGTCGGACAACCAATTAACTGTGATAATAGCTATAGCCAAATATTTGTTTATCGGAAACAAAGTAACGATGCCAATTTAATTTTAAATCCGGGGAGCGCTTTCCACTTCACTAGTGTGATCCCCTCTTCTATCGGGGTTTCGCGACAATTTTGATCGCTCTGACCTAGCTGGTCTTAATTTCCTTGCGCCTCTTGCACGCGGGAGTTATTATCGGTTTTCAAAAGCAGATGGCAATGAAAGAGCAAAGATATTGCAGGCTATTATTTTTGCGAAACCACGCTCCTCACCCCTGCCCGCTCCTCAATAAGCCCCCCTGGAAACATAAAATCTCAGTCGAAAGTAAAAGTATAGGCCCGCGTGATCGCAATCGCCTAAGAAATCGTGCTTTAGCGGCGCTTTTTGGGGGCCAGCTTCTTTATTCCCGGCTTTTTGGGGGCCTGCTTCTTCTTGACCGGGGACGCCTTCGAGAGGGGCAGAATTGTTTGGGCCGGGAGAGGAATGACCTGGCTCGGGCTGGCCGGGACAGGCGCCGGCGCCACGACTTCGGCTGGTTTGATCTTTCCGGGCAGGAGGTAAGAAAAGCTGAAGTAATGGGCCGTATTGGCCGACAAGACCGCGTCATTATAATAAGCGTAATCAAAGCTGAACCCTTTGAAGAGGAATCCGAGCCCGGCAGTCAGGTTAGTGTTGCTGGCCGTAGCGCTCGCCGCTAACTGGTCGATCCCTCCCCGCACCGCCAACCACGGCTTGGGGAGCCATTCCACGCCGCCGTGGAGGGTGAACGGATCCCCGCCGCCGACGTCCAGATCAGCTGCGATCAACAGATTATCCCTGGCCTGGAAATTCAGGCCGGCCTTGAACGCGGAGGGGAGATCTTCTTTGGTATTAGTCCCCCAGTTGATGTTGTCGGGGAGAATATTTTTCAGCGCCAGGCCGGCGGCCAATTGCGGCCGCGGCCGCCAGAGGAAACCGAGATCAAGGTCATACCCGCTCCCGGTCCCGCCAGCGATGCCGCTAAACCCTTTATTGAAAAGCTTCAGCGCCAAGCCAAGCGCCAGTTTTTCCCGGAGCTCTTTCCCCCAAGCGAAATTAATGACACTGCTCGAAAAATCGAAAGCGTTCCCGGTCCCGCTCACCCGCCCCGCTTCATAAGTCGTCTGCAGGAAGCCGGGAGAAGAAGCCCCCAGGTAGGCCATCCCCAAAGTTCCTTGCGGCAGGGGTTTCGCCGCGCCGAGCATAGTGTAATTGATATCCTCCGCCAGGCTGGTAAACATGCTGGTCGCCCCGAACTCCGTCAAATAGGCCGCGTTAGCCGGATTAACGAAGAGCGAGTTGATGTTCCCCGGATCGGCGGCCGCCGTCCGTCCCAGCGCGATCATCCGCGCCCCCAGACCCAACCTCGTCGGGTCCAGCGCCACGGCGTGAGCCGACGAGGTAACATCAAACATCCAACCCCCAACCTCAAAACAAATAGCAACTATCAAACAACAAACACCAAAACGTTTGGTAATTGGCCATTGATGTTTAATATTTGTTTTGAAGTTTGAAGTTTGAGGTTGGATGTTCATTTTAGTACGGCGATCTTGATCTTCCCAATGACCCGGCCGCCGGAGACGATGCGGAGAAAATAAGCGCCGTTGCCGGCCACTTCGTTGAAGTCAGTCGTCCCATCCCAGCTGATCTCGTTATAACCGGCCTTGCCGCCATTACTACCGGAAAGATAGACCCGTTTCCAAACGAGCTGGTTGATCTCGTTGAACATATACAGGGTAAGGTCGGCGTCGCCGTTCAGTTGATAAGCCAGCCGGGCGGGACCACTCGCCGGGTTAAAAGGATTGGGGTTGATAAAGGCGTTAGCCGCCTTCAGTTCGCCGGTGTCAACTGCGACCGTCCGGGAGACGAGCGTGGAGTTACCGCTGATATCTAGCGCCTCGATGGTCAGATAATGCGTCCCCGCCCCCAAGCTGAACGCGCAGGTTAGCGCCCCGGTCGCCGCGTCATACGATGAGGTGCCGGTCAGCGCGTTGAAGGCGGTCGCCGTCCCGTCGATGACCACCCGGCTCGTCGCTTGGTTTATCCCAGACGTTTCATCGGTCACCGTCGCCGTCAGGACGCCACTGCTCTTGACCAGGTCCCCGTTAACGATCAGGCTGCCGTCGACTTTGATATTACTGATGACCGGGGCCACGCCATCACCGCTGGCCGAGAAGGTTAAAATAGGGAGCATGCCGGCCAGGCTGTTGAAGCTGGTGCTGGTCAGCGGCCCCGAGGAGACGATCCCGGTCGAGACATCGCTCTGGAAGCTGGCCGAAGAGGCAATGCCGTTCCCCATGCCGAACCCGTTCGGGCCGGAAACAAAGTTGGCACTACTGGCCGCCCAGGCGGCGCCGGCCAAGAACAACGCCAACAGCAACAGCGTTATCTTTTTCATGGTCGTTATTATATACCAAGATCGGCCGGGGCACTACTTATTTAGCCTGAAATTTCACGAATCCGCGGCCGAAAACGTAGTAGTTGAATTGGGGAGGGGATAATATGTCCGGACCAAGGCTGGAAATTTCATGGCGCGGGAAAAACGTAAGAGTTAACCGTTTAGACGGTTTAGTTTTAAAGGGAAAGTTGCCGCTTCGTCCCCAGGCGCCAGAGAAATTGGGCCCCGCCTGGGCTGTTTTGGAGTCCGCGAAATTAGTCGAAGGGAACTGTTTGAATCTTGATGGACTGCTGGACTTTTTAGGCGCCGACAAAACCAATATCAAGTTAATGAAAAAAAACCTGGGCTTAAGGAAGATGGATAATTCCCCGCAACCAACCCAAGAAATCACGGCAGTTGATCCTCTAGATGAGGATGAAAAAGAAAAGAGGGTCATCGTTCTTAATTCTCAAATTCTGCCGATTATAGGGCACATCGCCGCTGATGAATTTTTTGTTAGTAAATATGGGGGAGCTCATCCTTTATTCCTCGCCGCGCTTGAAACTCTGAAGAGCGGGCAGATAAATGAATTTAATCAGCACCAGCAATCCTTTGTGGAGGGAACTCTTCAAGGCTGGACACTGGGGAGGGGCGCTGGGGAGAGATTTGATATGAGCGGTTTAAATTTAAATCAAATATCGCTAAATGAAGCGCGCATTGCGTGGGCCAATTTTGATAAGGCCCTTCTTTCAAGCGCTTCTTTAAAAGGCGCAACGCTAAATACGACCTCCCTGAATTACGCAATTCTTATCGGGACTGAATTTGAAGGCGCGCGATTGGAAGAGGTTGATTTGGCCGGAGCCAATCTTATGGGTGCTATTTTTAGGGGCGCGGTTATTAAAGAGGTTTCTCTTAAGGGTGCGAGCCTCGGCGGGACCGATTTCCGGGATGCTACTTTGGAGGGGATCACTTATCTCGTCAATGGCAGTACGCATAAATCCTACGACACCTTAGAAATAAAGCATTTCCTTGAACAGGCGGGAGCGATCGTTTAAATGGATGAGAGCAGGGGCAAGGGATCTTCAGATCAGAAAACAACTGAAATTTTCAATCGCAGGAAAGGATAAACAATTGTTATGAGAATTGATAGTAAACCTCCCGTTAGCCCCGCTTCGGGAATTGACTTGGTTAAACAGCGGCTTCTTAACATTATAAGAAAGCCGGGTTTTCGGTCGATCACTATTTCTCCCTACTCGCTCCACCGTCTGGGCTATTCATTCGCTCTCACCATTTTTGATGGCAACGGCATGGTCAAAGATCAGCTCAAGGAGCCGTACGAAACGGCACGGCAACTCTTTCGGGAGAAGGTAGAAAAGATCGTGATCAAACGCGGCGCTAAACCAGAGGATATTGCCGCGCTTTTTTTTCGCCTGGATGATGCGCGGCTTTCTCTCCATGATTTTTCCTCAAAGATCGAAGTCGTTTATCGGCCGCAGCCATCCGAGCAGAACCAGGCCGCCGTTCCCCAAACCGCCAAGCCGGTCGTAAAACAAACTGAATTACTTCCGCCAGTTCCACAGACCATTATTCCACGACCGGCAAACGTAACCCCTTCGTTCTCATATAATTACGATAGTTTGGTCTATGCCTGCGAATCTGCCGCTCAGACCTTCCATCCTGACAGACATTATGTCTTCTCCCAATTTATTGAAAACGGTAAAGTCCTATCGGGCTGGATAGACTATTTAACTCAAGGGAATGGGGATAACTTAAGAATAGTTTATAGGATCAAGCCCTCACAAGAACAACTCGCGATGCTGATCAAGGCTTTGCGCGAAACCGCTCAAATGATAAGGCAACATCCGGCGATGAAGGCCGCCGCTCAACCGGCAAAAGCTCCCACTCCAGAAGTGAAATTGGTGGGAGCGCCGCTAACCCCAGCCGACTTGCTCGCGGCCGGAGGAAAACTTAAGAAGCAAGCGAACCAGAACCCCAACAATATTCCCAAAGCCGAGATCGAGGCCTGGATCGCAACAGCTAAAGAGAAGCTCTCCGCTTATCAGGGGGAACTTGGCCCCGGCCCACGCCACAACTGGACTGAAGCCTTAATCACCCAGCGGGTCACTTTTGCCGACCTGGTCGAAGCCATGCACAAACTGGAAACTAAATTGGGGGGAACCCCAACCGAGATCAACTTGCCTAGATATGTCGATCCTGCTGCTCGAAATGCCTGGGATCGTCAGCAACGGGTTGAAACTCGCCAACCGCCGCAGCTGGCCGCTCGTCCTGCGCCTCGACAAGCGGTAGCATCAAGAGACTCGATCGCGCCTCTCTCCCCGCCAAGAAGCGGCAGGGCATGGGGAAAACAGTTTTTCGTAGCAGGCATATATGGTAGATTTGTCGACGTCCTCGGAGAAAAATCAGATCACTTTCTTCCCAATCAACTGTCGCACACAACTTTGGATTATGGCTATTTTGTTGATACAGGCATAACCCTTCTGGGCCATGAACGCCCCTTAAAAGTCTATTGCACCCAGACATTTCTTGAAGTCACCGCCGACTTTCTTTTAAAGGCCATTGCCGACGGGCAAATATTTCATCGTAAAGATTCTTTATCTTTAAATCCTGAAGAGGAGCTTATTTTTGCCACAGAACATTTTGGCTCATATTATCCTCAAGGAGCGATGTCCGCTAAAACATTAGTCCGTGGATTTGATTTTCCATTCCGTTTAACTGTTGAAGAGTTCTTAAAGGAATGGACGGCCAAAGATCTAATTCGCGCCATGGCCCAAAGGCCGCTTCGGGCAGTTGGGATTGAAAAAGAAGCAGAGACAGTTCCAACTCAACCCGTTAAACCGGAACAGCCGGCCAATTGCCGGACGGATGACCAACTCGTCTCTGTTATCGGGGAGATCCGCCTGATCAGTTGGGAATTGGAAGAAGGGGAGATCTCTCCAGCCCGCGCCATGGCCCGGTTGTCAGCGTACAATGATCCCAGTTTACTAATTTGGCTCGATCATCTGGCCCAAGACCGCGACCTGCGTGAATATAGCAGCCTTTATGGCTGGGGGTCGAATTTGAGCGACGCGATTAATATCATGAAGCACTGGTTCCCTACCTCGGACACAGCTGCTCAAAAGGCCCAACCGGCAAAGCCGCCGCGCCCGCTTAGCTGCGATAGGCTGTACTATTTGAGGGAGACCTGCGCGAAAATATTTGAGATCGGGCATTCATCCGCTCCTGCCCTTGGTGAACTTAATAGCCCTGAAAGGGAACTACATATAAATGCTTGCTTGGTCGGCGAAGATATTAGACCCTGGCTGACGCACCTTAATTCGGGCGGCACAGCCGCGCTGACGGCTGCATATCCTGATGAATATCAGTACATGTTGAGAAACGCGCTCAATCCGGATTATTATCCTAGTTTAATCAGAAAGGCATTGGATATTTTGAATCAGGTTTATGAAAAAATTTAGATGGGAGACTGACGGGAGGAAATAAATAATGGCCAATCCAATCGGCCCCAACAGAGCGGAAAGATCGTCTCGCCCAATTTCAAGCCTTGCGCGCATTAAAGACGTCATTATGACAGCCGTATTTAGTCTCAAGCATAATTACAGCAACCCCTTGCGCGGAATAGAAATTCATCCTTCTAAGCGTGGTAGCTACCTTTATTTATGTGTTACGACTTATACAACAAAGAGAACAAGCTTAGAATTTTGGTCCGAAGCGTCGACAACTGCCGAACATCTTTCCAAAAAAGGGATTAAGCACATCAGTATAGGCCCTGATGCAAAGCCGGAAGAAATAACAGCTTTATTTCAATTGCTGGGGAATGCTGATCTTGATTGGCAAAAATTTAACCGGCCAAACATCAAGTTTGTTAAATAGAAAAATCGTCTAAAATATTATCGTCAAACCCCCAAATCCGTCGGCAGCCGGGGTAAAAGTCTATTTCACTGCCAGACCTAAGGAGCAGCCATGTCCCCGAAATTCATCACATAATCATATTATCTGAAATCAAGATCATTATATATCGAGAAAATAATTGAAATGCTACCAAGAATCGAACAATTAGCCGCGCAAGTCAGATCGATCCCGAACTGGCCGGCGCATCCCAGAGAAATGATGGAAAGGATGACCGATCTGCGGAAAGAACTCGGGAAATTCGTCCCCAAGTTTTCACCGGCCACCCTGCCGCCCGCCGATCACTATCATCTCTTTGGCGGTAAATTCAAAGTCAAAAACCTGATCGCTAATAGAACTTATACCGCTATTTATCTGGCGACCAACGAACAAACCGGGGAAAGCATTGCTATAAAAAGAGCCCTGGTCAGGGAAGAGATCCATTTTGTGTTACGGGAAAGCAAAATCTTAAAAAGGCTTTCACATCCTAATATTATCCGCTATCTTGGGACTGATGACGATTCATTGATGATGGAATTGCTGACCGGCGCCCCCCTAAATCGCCTGGGGAACTTTAATCGGGAAGATCTGCTATTAACATTAATGTACGAAGCGGCAGAAGGATTGAGAGCGATGCATCAGAGCCAGATTGTCCACAGGGATATAAAAATCGATCATATTTTCGTCTCCGAAGAAGGGGAAATTAAATTCCTGGATTTCGGTTTTGCCAAAGATTTATTGGCCGATTCCGATATTGAAGGGAACTTCTTCGGCACATCGGAATACGCGGCTCCGGAGGTAATCCGTCTGGGTCAGAGCCAGGCCGGACCGGAAGCGGATTTTTTCTCTTTTGGCCTGGTGTTATTTTGCGGCCTAACCGGGCGCTACCCGCTGGCCAGGAAAATAAAGATCGATAAATCTCTGTCAAACTTTGTTTCTTTTCCCGCCTGGGGTCCGGTTTTAAGCACCGAGTCATTAGGACTGCTTCCTCTAAGATTTAGGCCAATCTTAACCGGCTTGTTGGAAAGAAACCCAAGAAGGCGGTTATCGGACCATGATGAATTTCAAAGGATGATATTAAGGGCTCTGTTTACTAATTAAAGATTATTCTCGGTCTAAATCCCCAAGTCCGTCGGCGCTCTTCCTAACGAATAAAGCAGATCCAGCGTAGACTTGATCTGTTCCTCGATCGTCTCTTCGGTATGGGCCCGGTCGGGATATATATTGTAGAGGCGGCGATAGTTCAACGGCGTCACGTTCATCATCACCGAATTCGCTCCGGCCAGCAACCCTTTGCGCCTCGCCTCGGAATTAAGCGTCTCAAAGCCGGTCGTCACGACGATCTTGGCGTTCTTCGGGTCGATCAGCCGGCTGACGGCTAACACTTTCAGGACCAGATCGGTTTTCGGCCCATCGGGCAGGACCGGACCGAAACTGTACATTTCAGCGTTCAATTGCTTCGTCATTAGAATATCATTTAATAAGCTCTCTTCGGTCTGACCCGGCAGACCGATCAATCCCCCAGTCAAGACCAGATAGCCGAGTGAATAAGCGTCTCTGACATCCTGCAGACGATCTTCCAGCTCATCGCCGCAGTGGAGGTTCGCGTATAATTTCGGATCGCTAGTCTCAAAACGTAAGAGGACTCCCCTCGCCCCGGCTTCGTAAAGTTTGGCCAACCCCTCCTTGCCCACTTCGCCGACCGAAACAAAGATCAAAACCGCGTGCCGCCGCTTGATCTCTTTGATCAGCCCGGCGACTCGCTCTGCCGGATATTCCGGGTCTTCCCCCGATTGCAGGACCAAAGCCTTAAAACCGTGCTTCTCTACCGCTTCATCAACAGCGGAGAAAACCTCCTCCTCCGTCATCCGGTATCTCTTAATAATTGAATTACTGCGCCGGATGCCGCAGTAGGCGCAATCGTGCTGACAATAATTGGAAAATTCGATGATCCCGTGGACACAGCAAGAGTTGGAGAGATATTTCTGGCGGAGAAAGTTGGCCGTTTTATAAAGTTGGTCCAGTTCGGCCGGATTCTCGATCAACAAGAGCTTAAGCAGTTCTTCTCTTTTTAGCTCCCGGCCTTCGGCGGCCTTATCAAAGATCAGAGAAATACTTTTGCTGACCCCGGTTTCTTCGGCTGGGCGGCGTGAGAGGCGGACGTCGGTCTCCCGCAGTTCAAAAAAGAGCTCTTTCCAGGTTTCGAGGACTTCGGTCGCTTCGCGTTCGGGTATCGTTTGGATTACATAGCCCCCCTGGGCATAGATGTAATCGCCCAGCTTGAGGTTAACGATCTCATTGATCGCCTTTTTCTGTTCGCCGAAGTAATCGACCGTGACGTTCTTGCCGTCCAGAGCGGTAACCTTACCGGGGATAGCGTAGCACATTAGAAATAACCGCTGACCAGAATATCGGAACCGAGCCGGTCGACGTGGACCAGGCGCAAATGTTTGGCTTGCGAGGGGAGCGCCACTCCCTCTCCTTCCACGGCTGTCTTGGCGTCGCGGCCGCCAAATATCTTCGGGGCGATTATAAAGTAGGCCTTGTCGACCGCTCGGGCCGTGAGGAACGAGGCATTGACCTCGCCTCCCCCTTCGACCAATAAGCTGGTGATCTTCATTTTGCCCAACTGCCTGATCAGGGCTTTGATATCGATCAGTCCGCGCGGCGCCGGCAGTTGAAGTATTTCTACCCCCCGCTTTTGCAAGGCCGCCACCCTTTTCCGGGGAGCGTCCGGTCCAACGGCAATGATGGTGCGGCCGCCCGCGGCGGCGATCACCTGGGCCGCCAGTGGGGTGCGGGCATAAGCGTCGAGTACCACCCGGATCGGGTCCTTCACTTTCTTGACCAGCCGGACATTGAGCTTGGGATCATCGACCAGCACATTGTTGATCCCGACCAGGATCGCGTCGTAGAGGTTACGCAGGTGGTGGGCGAAGTGGAGCGACTCCGGCCCGGCCACCCAGCGGCTCGCCCCGGTCCGGGTCGCTATTTTGCCGTCGAGCGTGACTGCCGATTTCAAGACGACGAACGGGCGCCGGGTCGTGATATATTTATTGAAGACCTCGTTCAATCTCTTCGCTTCGTCCGCCAGCAAGCCGACCTCGACTTTTATTCCGTGTTTCCGGAGCTTGGCAAACCCGCGGCCGTTGACCCGCGGGTTGGGGTCCTTTGTCGAAGCGATCACTTTCTTGATCCCGGCCCGGACAATCGCTTCGGTGCAGGGGGGATTGTTTTTCTTGGCGAAAGAACAGCATGGCTCCAAGTTAAGGTAGAGGGTCGCGCCGCGCGCCTCGTCCCCCGCCTTCTGGATCGCCCAGGCTTCGGCATGCGGGGTCGTAACTTCGCCATGGTAGCCCATCGCCACGATCCGCCCTTGCTTGATCAGGATGGCGCCGACCAGCGGGTCGGGGGTGGTCCGCCCTTCAGCTGACCGCGCCAGCTGATGAACTTCACGCATAAATCTTATATCGTCTTCAGACCACATATGACCTTTTTATAATCGTCCGAATAAAATATCGCCGAACCGGCCACGAGAACATTAGCGCCCGCTTTAACAACTTCCCTGGCTGTCTCGATGTTTATTCCGCCATCAACTTCGATGTCGACCCCTATTTTCCGTGCTCTAAGCTCCGTGTTCAGTGCTCTGATTTTTCCCAAAACCTCGCGCATAAACTTCTGCCCTTCGAACCCGGGATTGACCGACATGATGAGGACCATGGCTACCTTGTCCAGCACGTGAAAAATACCTTCGATCGGCGTGGCGGGATTAACCACCACTCCCGGCGCTACATTGTTCATCTTGATCAGTTCGATATCCTCATCCAGGTTTTTCGAAGTTTCGGCGTGGATCGTGATGATGTCGGCCCCCGCTTTAGCAAAATCGGGGATGTACCGGTCGGGGTGCTCGATCATTAAATGAACATCGAGCGGCAGTTTGGTCGCCCGGCGGCACGCTTTGACGACCAGCGGGCCGATCGTGATATTGGGGACAAAGTGGCCATCCATCACGTCGATATGGATCAGGTCCGCTCCGGCCGCCTCAACTTTTTTTATCTCCTCTCCCAACCGGGTAAAATCGGCCGACAGGATCGAGGGCGCTATCTTGATCATTCTGTTTCCTCCGTCCTTTCTTCGGTCACGACTTCTTGGCTGGTGGCGACCAGCAGGTCGACCCGCCCCCCCATCTCCGCCTGTTCACCGGAGAGCGGCTCTTGCGCCAGGATCGTCCCTTCCTGCAGGGCGGTGCTTTGCTCGAAGCGAATATCGCCGATCTGCAGCTGGGCCGGGGTTAAAATGGCGTCGGCCTGGGCCAGTGTTCGCCCGAGCAAACTGGGGACATTGACTTTTTCCCGGCCGGAGCTGATCATTAAATTGACGACCCGGCCGACCTTGGCCGTCCGCCCGGCCTCGGGCCGCTGGGAAACTATCGTCCCTTCCGCTTTTTTTATCTCAAAGACCGTCCCGGCCACCCGGGCACGGAGCTGGCCTGATTCGAGCTTGACCTTGGCCACTTCAAGCGTTAAACCGGTGACGTCGGGGACCATCGTTTCCGGGAGGGAATCAAAATAGACCGTGTAAACATAACCGATCAGAAGCGGCGACAGAATAAAGAGCATGATCACCGTGATCAAAGACCGGGGTGAAGGGAGCTTGAGCCGCAAGACCAGCCCGCTGACCAACAGGCTGACGACGATCACAAAGATCAAATAAAAGCTCAAGTAATTGGTTAACATATTTTACTACCTGCCTAAGAAATAAGCGTAAATTATCCCGAGCACGACGAAACTTAGCGTCACGACCGCCAGGATCCAGTTGCGGTGCTTTTCTTTCCCCCAGCGGAGCTTGATCTGGCCGACCTCCTCCAGCACTTCGCTCCGGCTGTCGAGCTCTTCGCCGCCGTATTGGGTCACGACGCTCTCAAAGATCTTGACCAGTTCATCGTCGGCTGCTCCGCGGCGGGGGAGCCGGCGCCCTTCCAGCGCCGCGCGGAACTCGTCCGCCGAGGCAAAACGCTGCAGCGGGTCCGGCCGCAAAGCGCAGGTAACGATCTCCCGGAGATAAAGTGGCCAGGACGCCGCTGTTTCCGGCGGAAGCTTGACCGGGCCGCGCAGTTTGCGCACGCCGCCCCCCAGGCCGAGTTCCGTGACGGCCGGCCGACCGGTCAAAAGTTCGTAGAGGACCAGCCCCAGGGCGAACAGGTCGGTCGCCGGCGTGACCGGGAGGCCGGCCAGCTCTTCGGGCGAGGCATAACGCCCGTTCGCCATCAGTTCCAGTATCTTTTGCGGCAAAGCCGCTTTCAGCTCCCCTTCGACGACAAAATCGGTCAACTTGACGATCCCCTGCCGGTCGATAAAGATGTTGGTCGGCTTAAGCGAGCCGTGGACCACCCCCCGGGCATGGGCCGCCGCCAGGGCGGCCAGCGCTTGTTCGATGATGACAGTCGCTTTGGCCGCGTCGAACTTCTCGCCTTGGGCCAGGAGGTCCGCCAGGCTCGGCCCATCGACATATTCGCGGACGTAATAAAAACCTTGCCAGCCGTAATCTCCGTCATAGAGCTTGGTCAGCCCCTGGTGGTTGACGATAGAAAAGCCAAGCACCCGCTGTTTCATGCTTTTGATCAGGGTCGAGTTCAGCGTGCCGCGTTTGTAAATTTTGACGATGACCGGCTTGTCGGTGCCGATGAAGAAGCCCTGGTAGGTAACGCTGAACGGGTTTTCGGCCAGTTTCTGGCCGATGCGGTATTTGCTTTTGAGGAGCTGGTCCATCGCCCCGATTATAACACCTCCCTTGCATTTTTTAAATCGGGAGCTATAATAAGGCCAGCAACATTCAGGAGGTAAATTATGAACGAGATCAAGATGAACCTGAGCACGGCCGATCGTTTCGTCCGGATAATCATCGGCGGGGGACTGCTAATGCTGGCAACCTATATTCAACTGGGCGTGCCGCTCACCTGGGCCGCCATTATCCTCGGCTTAATTTTGATGTTGACCGGCCTGGCCGGTTACTGCCCGCTCTACGCCCTGCTTGGCTGCTCGACAAAAAAATAGCTTCAAAATAGATTTAGATGAAAAAGTTCTTAGCCGGCCTCTTGGCCGTCCTGTTCGTTTTTTGCCTGTTCGCCTGCCTCCCGGGTTTTTCCGGCCAGGCCGAGGGCCGCGCCAAGCCTCGCCCGGTCAAGCGCAAGATCCTCAAGAAAACCGTCAGGAAGAAAATTAAGAAGACGGCCAAGAAATACCGCAAGGCCAAGCTGGCCAAACCGGTCAAGGCTCCCAGGAAGGCGGCGCCGGCCGCGAGAGAGCCGGCTTACCAGCTTCCCCCCCGCACCGGCACGGTAGTTAAAAGCTTTACTCTGGAAGAAGGGGTCGATGACACCGCCGCCGAGCTGATCGTCAATGAGCTCAAGTCGCTCGGTGTGGATGAGGCTTCGGTCGACGTCAACCGGAACACCCTCCGGGCCAAGTTCAATTCACAGGAGCTCTCCGCCGTCAGCGTGATCAAAAAGCTCAAAGAACTCGGATATGCCGTCAAACGGATCGACTAAGCAGTTATGAAAAAAACACTAAAATGGGTCGCGCTCACTGCCGGGGGGTTGTTGCTTGTCCTGATCATCGGCTTGGCCGCCCTCCCTTTTGTTTTTCCGCTGGATAAAATCAAGGATTTTGCCACCGCCAAACTGTCGGAAACGCTCCACCGTAAAGTGGTCATCAAGTCGGTTTCGTTCGATATTTTTTCCGGCATTAAACTTCAGGGGATCGAAGTCGGCGACCTGGTCCGGGCGGAATCGCTCGACCTCCGCTACGCCTTCTGGCCGCTTTTCTCCCGCCAGATCATCGTTTCCGAGCTTAGTTTGGTCAGGCCAGAGCTCAAGATCGTCAAAGAGCGGAACGGGCTGTTCAACTTTTCCGACTTATTACAGACCAAAGCCCCACCCAATCAGCCAGCCAGCAAACCCCCGTTTGACCTGTTTATTACCAGCTTTTCGGTCAAGGACGGCCGGATAGTTTATTCTGACCGCTCGGCCGGGACCACGAACGAACTCCGGCAGCTGAATATTAAGGTGAGCGGCTTTGAGCTCGCCTTGGTCAAGCCGATCGACCTGTCCCTTTCAGTCAACGCGACCTACGGCGGGAAGGTTATCCCGCTCGCCCTCTCCGGCCAGGTTGGCGTAAACCTTGTCAATGAGTCTGTCAAGGTTTCTGGGCTTAATTTGACGATCGCCGGCGAAAGCCTGCACGCCTCCGCCACCGTTTCCGGCTGGAAGGTGGCTCCCCAGGTCAACTTTACTCTTTCTTCAAAGGGGATCAACCTCGACCCGTTGCTCGCCATCTTCGCCGTTCCGACCACTGTGAAAAAAGCCCCGGCCAAACCGGGCGAAATGACCAAAATGATCAATAGCCTGACCAACTCGGTCCCGCGCAACCTGGGCATTAAGGGAGAGGTCGATGTCGCCAATCTGACCGTACAGAAATTTAAGGTCGACCGGGCCAAACTCTCGCTTGCCCTCTCCGGGAAGAACCTCCAACTCGGCCTCGACCAAGTCAATATTTATGACGGGATCCTGGCCGGGCGCGCAACCGTCGACCTTAATGCGCCGGGCCTAAGCTACAGCGTCAGCAACCTTAAGCTGACCGGCTTTAATTCCACCCCCTTCCTGAACGCGCTGGTCGAGACTTTCCTGACCAAAATGCCCGATTACCGGGAAATGACCAACAAGGTCTATGGCCAACTTGATGCCTCCGCCGCCCTGACCGGGCGGGGGGTTGAGCCGGACGCTATCCTGGCCAACCTCTCCGGTCAGGCCGCAGTCGAGATTAAGAATGGCGAGCTGAAACGGGTCAAGACCCTGGCCGAGGCCGGCAAGCTCCTCAAGTCCAACACCCTCCAGGGGGATATCAAATTCGGCGAGCTCTCTTCCTCGTTCGGCCTCAAAAACAAAGTCGTCTCGGTCAGTTCGTTCCGGCTGGCCCAGAACGACTTTAAGGTCAACTACAAAGGGGGGATCGACCTCAACAGGCTGGCCTGGGTCGCCGGGAACCGCCTGACCCTGAAGCTCGCCCCCGCCCTGACCACCAACCTCCCCAAAGAATTCTCTATTTTCAAGGACGATAAAGGTTGGCTTGAGACGACCTTTGAGCTGACCGGCACCCTCTCCAAGCCGATCCCCAAACCAATCTTAGAAAAACCCTTGGATGTCGCCGTCGGCAAGATCAAGGCAAAGATCGAAGCCAAAAAGATAGAGATCGAAACGAAGGTCCAGGCTGAATTAGCTTCAAAAGAAGCCGAAGCAAAAAAGGCCTTGGAACAGGAAAAACAGAAGGCAGTCGAGGCCGTTAAGCAAGAAGCTAAACAGCAGCTGAAGAACCTTTTCAAGCCCTAAATACAACCCGAATATCCTAATAAAGTGGCCCTAATTCACCAATAAAAATTAGTGAATTAGGGCCAAAGTTAGAGCATTCGGGTTGTATTTCCCGCAAGTTTTAACCCTCTAAATACGATATATATTGTATAAGGGGGCCTAAGTTATGAAGCGGTTTTTCGCCATTCTGCTGGTTATGATCGTTGTTGCCGGAGTCTGCTTCGCGGCTGGCAAGGACCCCTTAGCCTTAAAGGTCAATAAGCTTTACTCCGCCCCGGATGAAAATTCCAACCTGGTCTTTAACATCCCGATCGACGTGCAAATGCTTGACGCCTCCACTGACGGCAACTGGTACAAGGTTAAGATCTCCTTCAATCTGGGCCCTCTCGGCTATACCTATGTTGGCTGGGCCAAGATCCCGGTCGGCGATCTGCTCGCTTCCCGCCAAGCTAAGGTTGCCAAGACGGTCGTCCCGGAAGAATCCCCCGAAGAACAATAACCGCTTGTCAGAAAAATAGTCCCTTGCTATAATCCTCCTGGCTGGTAAAACTGGCCGGGAGGTTTTTTTATGATCGGTAAAGTCATCAAGGTCCTCGTTGGTCTCCTGTTCATCGGTTTAGGCGCTTGGGCGGTCTGGATATGGTGGGCCGACCTCCTCTCTTTAGTTCGCGGCGGGATCGGCCTTGGCCTGATCCTCTGCGGGCTGATCGCTTTTGCCCTGGTGGCCGACTAAGCCTTGAAAGAGCAACTCAAAGCCCTGCTCTTTAAGACCGGTGCGGTCAAGACGGGAGAATTTGTCCTCTCTTCCGGAAAGAAGAGCAGCTTCTATATTGACTGCCGCAAGGTCACCCTCCACCCGGAAGGAGCCAAGCTGATCGGCCAGATCATCCTCGACAAGATCAAAGGGTTGCCGGTCAAGGCGGTCGGCGGGCTAACCTTGGGGGCGGACCCGATCATCGGCGCCGTCATCACCCTGGGTGACATCCCCGGCTTTATCGTCCGCAAGCAAGCCAAGGAACACGGGACCAAGCAACGGATCGAAGGTTTGTTGGAACCGGGTTGGCCGGTCGTCATCGTCGAGGATGTCGCCACGACCGGTGGCTCCGCCCTGGAGGCGATTAAAGCGGCGGAAGCGGCCGGAGCAAAGGTCATCAAGGTTATTTCGGTCGTCGACCGCGAAGAAGGGGCGCAAGAAGCCCTCGCTAAGTATGACTTCGACCCAATTTTCAAAAAATCAGAGCTGCTTAACAGTTAACCGAATTTTTGCTATAATTCAACTGTCAGCCGATTTCCCGTTATAGGTTATAAGTTATCGGTTCCCACGCCCGTGTAGCTCAGTTGGTAGAGCACGTCCTTGGTAAGGACGAGGTCACCGGTTCGATCCCGGTCGCGGGCTTATCTTTTTTGCTTGACAACCGGCCCTGTTTTTCATTATAATAAGACCCGTTAACTCTGTTCTATTTTTTAGGAGGTAATCATCATGGCAAGGGAAAAGTTCGAGAGGAAAAAGCCGCACGTTAACGTCGGAACGATCGGGCACGTTGACCACGGGAAGACCACACTAACTTCGGCGATCACCAGCGTTTTGGCCGCCAAAGGTTACGCCAAGGCCAAGAAGTTCGATGAGATCGACAGCGCGCCGGAAGAAAAGGCCCGCGGTATCACCATCGCTATCGCCCACGTCGAATACGAGACCGACAAGCGGCACTACGCCCACATCGACTGCCCCGGACATGCTGACTACGTCAAGAACATGGTCATCGGCGCGGCCCAGATGGACGGCGCGATCCTCGTCGTCTCCGCCGCCGACGGCCCCATGCCTCAAACCCGCGAACACATCCTGCTCGCCCGCCAGGTCAACGTGCCGGCCATCGTCGTCTTTCTCAATAAGTGCGACATGGTCGACGACCCGGAATTGATCGACCTGGTCGAGGTAGAGACCCGCGACCTGCTCAGTAAGTATAAATACGACGGCGACAAAGTGCCGATCATCCGCGGTTCCGCTCTCAAGGCGATGGAAAATCCGGACCCGAAAGGGCCGGCCGCCAAGTGCATTTTGGATCTGATGGACGCTATTGACAATTTTATCCCGGAACCAGTGCGGGCGCTCGACCAGCCGTTCCTGATGCCGATCGAGGACGTCTTTACGATCACCGGTCGCGGCACCGTCGGCACCGGCCGGATCTCCCGCGGTAAGGTCAAGGTTGGCGAAGAGGTTGAGATCATCGGCCTCGGCTCCCATAAGAAAGCGATCGTCACCGGCATCGAAATGTTCCGTAAGACGCTCGACGAAGGTCTGGCTGGCGACAATGTCGGACTGCTCCTCCGCGGCATGGAAAAAGAAGACCTGCTGCGCGGCATGGTCCTGGCCAAACCGGGCTCGATCAAGCCGCATAAGAAGTTCGAAGCGCAGGTCTACGTGCTGACTAAGGAAGAAGGGGGCCGCCATACGCCGTTCTTCAACGGCTACAAGCCCCAGTTCTTCATCAACACGACCGACATGACCGGCGAGATCAAGCTGCCGGATAAGGTCGAGATGGTCATGCCGGGCGACAACATCACCATGACCGTCGAATTGATCGAGGACGTGGCGGTGGAAGAGGGTCTCCGCTTCGCGATCCGCGAGGGCGGCCGGACCGTCGGCGCCGGCGCGGTCTCCAAGATCCTCGCCTAACGGACTTTCTTGAGGACCCTGATCAAAGTCTTAAGCCTCCTGGCGGCGATCTCACTCGTCGTTACGGCTGGTTTGGTCTCTTTTGACTTTTTTCAATCCCAGGAGAAATTCCCAGCGCAAACCTTCATCGGCCAGGTCAATGTTTCCGGCCTGGACCAGAGCGAAGCGCTGGACAAGCTCGAGCCACTCCCTATCTCCCAGGTCTTCGTCCCCTTGATCTCGCTCGAGGCGGGCAAGATCAGTTATTCTTTTTCTCCTGAGGCGCTCGGCGTCGGCCTGGATACTGGCCGGACCGTCCGTGAGGCTTTCCGCTTTACCCACCGTGAGAACTACCTCAAAGAGCTGAAACGCCGGATCGCCGGCCAGTCTGTCCCCTGCCCCCTCTACCTAACGGTCGATGATGAACAGCTCGGGCGGGTAGTTGGCGAGATTTCGGCCGAGCTCCGCGCAACCGCCCGGGACGCTACTCTGATCTTTTACGAAGAGACTGGGGGCTTCCACATCGAGCCGGAAGTGCCGGGGCGCGAGGTCAAAGTCGCAGCAACCCTCCAGGCGATCAAGGCCGGCCTGGCCAAAGGGGAACACATTTTTCCGATCAGCCTGAAACTGCAACCGCCTCAACTGACAGAAAAGTTACTCCGCGTTGACCCGCCGGTCCAACGCCTCTCCGCCTACACCACCTATTACGGTTCGCACGATTCGCCGAACCGGATCCACAACATCAAGCTGGTCGCCTCCTGGATCGATGGCACCCTCCTCCTCCCGGGCGAGGAGTTCTCGGTCGCCAATGTACTCGGGGATGTCACGACCGAGCAGGGCTTCAAGGAGGCGTTCGTCATCGTTAAAGGCGAGCTGGTCCCGCTCCTGGGAGGCGGCTCTTGCCAGATCGCTACCACCCTCTACAACGCTATCCAGGGGGCCGACATTAAAGTTCTCCAGCGCCGCAACCATTCTATGTATTTTAATATATATCCGCTGGGACGCGACGCCGGCGTCTACCCCGGCCAGCTCGATTTTCGTTTTCAGAATGATACCGGCCACCCTATCATGATCAAGGCCCTCGCGACCAACCGGCGCCTCTCTTTCCGGATCTACGGAACACCGTCGGGAAAAACGGTTAAATTTTCCTACCCGCAAGTCTTTATGAAGACGGAAAACGGCTTCGTCCCCTCCACCGTCAAAGCGGTCCTGGCGGCCGACGCCCCCTTCAAGACGATCGTTACCCGGACGGTTTTTGACGCGGCCGGCCAGCAGCTCAAGGAAGAAAAGATCTTCAGTGTCTATACCCTTTACGGCGAGAAAACCAATGTTCCGATCGCTCGGCCGGAACCCAGGTAAAACAACTTCAAACATCCAACCTCAAACCTCAAAACAAATGGCAATTTCAAAATTCCAAAGAACAATTGAAAAGGCTTTCACCCTGGAAGGGATCGGCCTGCATACCGGTAAAAAAGTCGCGGCCACGATCTCACCGGCAGAGGCTAACGCCGGGGTCACGATCAATGGCATCCTGGCAACCGCGCGCCATGTCACTGCCACCAACCGGGCGACAACTCTCGGCGGTGTCGCGCTGGTCGAGCATCTCCTCTCCGCCGCCTATGGCCTCGGACTCGATAACCTGACCGTATCGATCCAGGGTCCGGAACTCCCCGCCCTGGACGGAAGCTCCCTCCCCTGGGTTGAGGCATTTGAGCGGGCCGGGGTCGTTGAGCTATCCTCCGAAAAAGCTTATCTGGGCCTTCAACAACCTATCCGCCTATCCGCCGGGGACAGCTCATTGGAAGCCCTCCCATATAATGGCTTTAAGCTCGATTTTATGGTAAAATTTGAAGGGGTTGGGGAACAATTTCTCTCGTTTGACGTCAAAAAACAGTCCTACGCGAGCGAGATCGCTCCGGCTCGCACTTTCGGCTACATAGAGGAATATGAGGAGCTAAAAGCCCAGGGGCTCGCCTTAGGCGCTTCAGCCGACAACGCCTTGATCCTGAGTAGACAGGGTTACCGGAACGAACCGCGCTTCCCGGATGAAATTGTCCGCCACAAGATACTCGATCTGATCGGCGACCTGGCGTTGCTCGGCCGCCCGCTTAAAGCGTGGATCAAGGCGGTTCGCTCGGGACACCAGCTGAATTCTGAACTTGTCAGGAGGCTAACCGATGGTTGAAATAGATATCAAGGAGATAATGAAAACGATCCCGCATCGTTATCCTTTCCTGTTGATCGACCGGATCATTGAGCTGGAAGAAGGAAAGCGTGCTGTTGCCATCAAGAATGTGACGCTGAACGAACCTCATTTTATGGGCCATTTCCCGGGCATCCCGATCATGCCCGGCGTCTTGATCATTGAAGCGCTCGCCCAAGTCGGCTGTGTGATGGCGCTCCGGCTGCCGTCATCCGAAGGAAAGATCGTCCTCTTTGCCGGGATCGACGGCGTCCGTTTTCGTCGGCAAGTCGTCCCCGGCGATCAGCTCCGCTTGGAGGTCGAAACGGTCTGGGTGCGCGGGCCGATCGGCAAAATGAAAGGAAAGGCGACCGTTAACGGCGAAGTGGCCGCCGAAGGTGAATTCACTTTCTCGCTTGCGGACCCGGCCGCCGGTAGCGCTAAAGTCCACCCGACCGCCACCGTCCACAAAAACGCCGTGCTGGGGAAGAATGTCGAGATCGGCCCGGATACGGTCATCGGCGCCGACGTCAAGATCGGCGACGGGACCCGAGTCGGCGCCCACTGCCTGATCACCGGCTGGACGACGATCGGCCGGGAAAATGTCATCCATAACGGGACCGCCATCGGTTTGCCCCCGCAGGACGTTAAGTACAAAGGGGAAAAAGGCGAGATCATTATCGGCGACAAGAACATCATCCGCGAGTTCGTGACGGTCCATATCCCTTCGGCCGGCGGGGAAACGGTCATCGGTAACGAATGCTTTATCATGGTCCATGCCCATGTCCCGCACAATTGCCGGATCGGCAACCAGGTGATCATCGGCGGTTATGTCGGCCTGGCCGGCTACACCCAGATCGGCGACCAGGTGATCGTCGGCGGGATGGCCGGGATCCACCAGTTCTGCCGGATCGGCCGGCTGACGATGGTCGGCGCCCAGTCCAAGGTCACCCAGGATATCGCCCCGTTCATGCTGGTCGAAGGTAACCCGGCACAGGTCCGCGGCATCAACAGTATTGGCATCCAGCGGCGCGGCATCAGCCAGGAAGCACACGCCGAAATCAAAAAAGCCTTTAAGCTCCTCTACGAATCGGGTCATAACACCATCGAGGCGGCCAAGGAGATCAAGAAACGGCTCCGGCCGCTCCCCGAGATCGAACAGATCGTCGCTTTCCTCGAACAGGAAAGCCACCGCGGGATCAGCAAGAAAACATCGCTGGAAGAGGAAGTGGAAGAGCTGCTACTGCCGGACATCCCTGAACTCGGAATATGAGCCCGCGCCAGATCATGGTCTCGGCCGGAGAGGTCTCCGGCGATCTCCATGGCGCATATTTAATACGTGAATTAAAAAAGCTCCGGCCTGATCTCGAGTTCTTCGGCCTCGGGTCGGAACGCCTGGCCGCCGCCGGAGTTGATGTTGTCCTCGACCTCACCCGCCGCGGGACGATCGGTATTTTTGAAGCGCTTCCCAATCTCTGGCCGGTCTATTTGGCTTTTCGCCGCCTGGTCCGCCTCCTCGACGAACGACGCCCGGATTTGCTTATCCTGATCGATTCGCAGGGGTTGAACTTGCCGCTGGCCCGTGAAGCCAAAAAGCGCGGCATCAAGACGGTTTACTACATCGCGCCGCAAGAGTGGCTCTGGGGAACGGCCAAAGGGACCGCCCGGGTGGCCGCCACTGTCGATCTTATCGTCGCTATTTTTCAAAAGGAATATGACGTCTATAAAAAGGCCGGCGCCAACGTCGTCTACTTCGGCCATCCGTTGATCGACATCGTTAAGCCGGCCCTCTCCAAAGAAGAAGCGAGAAAAAAGTTTTTGGGCCGGGAGCCGGAGCAAGTAAGCGGCGGCCAACGACCGGTGATCGCCATCTGTCCCGGGAGCCGGACGCAGGAGATCAAAGGGCTTTTGCCGCTCCTTCTCCGCGCGGGGAAATTAATCCAAGCTGAGTTGCCAAGCGCCCGTTTCCTGATCCCGGCCGCCACCTTCGAGACGATCAAAGATAGTTTCAGTCTGGTCGGCAATTTTCATCCGCAGGCGGTCGTCGGCCATACTTATGATATTCTCCATGCCTCCGATCTGGCGCTCTGCGCCTCCGGCACGATCAATCTGGAGGCTTCGCTCCTAGGCGTGCCCAGTATCATGACCTACAAACTTTCCTGGCCGACCTATTTTATCGGCAAATATATTTTACGGATCGATAAGAAAATAAAATATTTTTCGATGCCCAATATCCTGCTCGATGAAAATGTTCTCCCTGAACTGGTCATGGCCGACGCTGAGCCGGCCAAGATAGCGCGGGTCGCCCTCGATATTTTGACCAATGAGGCGCGTCGGCAAAAAATGTTAGCCTCTTTTGCTCAGCTCCGCTTGATGCTGGGTGGGCCCGGCATCCTGCCTCGCGTCGCCAAGAAAATACTTTCTATGATATAATGTTCCCAATGCCAGTACCTTTCTTCGACCTCAACCGCCAGAATATCGCCCTAAGATTGGAGCTCGACCAGGCCGTGGCCGCCGTCATTACCTCCGGAAAATTTATTCTCGGTGAAACCGTGGCCGAATTTGAGCGCGAAGCAGCCGCCTATTGCGGGACCGCCCACGCGATTGGGGTAGCCTCCGGGACCGATGCGCTCCACCTGGCCTTGAAGGCGGTCGGCGTTAAGGCCGGTGACGAGGTCATCACGACTCCTTTTACCTTTGTGGCTACTGCCGATGCGATCGCCTACTGCAACGCCACTCCAGTATTTGTTGATATAGAGCCAAATACTTTTAATATCGACCCGGCTAAGATTGAAGCCGCCATTACCCCCAAGACTAAGGCGATTATCCCTGTCCACCTTTACGGGCAGTCGTGTGCCATGGATAAGATCATGGTGCTGGCTAAAAAGCATAATCTGGCGGTCGTCGAGGATTGCGCCCAGGCTATCGGGGCCAAGCTGGCCGGTAAAAAGGTTGGTTCCATGGGGAATATTGGCTGTTTTTCCTTCTTTCCAACCAAAAATCTTGGTTGTTTTGGCGATGGCGGCTTAGTTACGACCAACGACGCTCGTCTGGCCGATGAGCTCCGGGTTCTCCGCGGCCACGGGAGCCGCAAGACCTATCATTATGACCTGATCGGCTTTAATAGCCGTCTCGACGCGCTCCAAGCCGCCGTCCTAAGCGTCAAACTCCCCCATCTCGATGAGTTTATTGACCGCCGCCGCCGGAATGCCGCCATTTATCGCCAGCGGTTGGCCGGGCTAGCCGGGGTTGTCCTGCCGGGAGAGCTCCCTCTCGGCCTCCATACTTATAATCAGTTTACCATCCGGGCTAAAGACCGTGACCGGTTAATTGACCATTTGAAGGGAAAGGGGGTTGGGGCGGCAGTTTACTACCCCCTCTCCCTCCACCTCCAGACCGCCTTTGCCGGCCTCGGATATAAGCCGGGTTCCATGCCCCAGAGCGAGCTCGCCCAAAGCGAAGTTTTGTCCCTCCCCATTTTCCCTGAACTGACTGAAGCCGAGGCTGAAACCACCGCCGCCGCTGTCCGGGAATTCCACTAAAGATGAGGGGGCGCGGCCTGAAACTGGGGATTGTCGGCGCCGGGGCCATGGGGCGCAATCATGCCAGGATCGCGGCCAACCTCCCCGGGGTTAACCTGGTTGGGATAGCCGATGTTGACCAGGCTAAGGCGGTCGAGCTGGCTAACCAACTGAACGTTAAGTCGTTCCCTGACCTCCCCTCCCTGCTGGCCGAAGTCGAGGCAGTTGCTCTAGTCACTCCGGTCCAAACCCACTTCGCTCTGGCCTCCGAAATTCTTAACGCCGGCCGCCATCTCTTGATCGAAAAACCGTTTACCGGCTCATCTGCCTCCGCCCGCCAACTGACCGAACTGGCCCGGGAAAAAGGGGTCGTCCTGGCGGTCGGCTTGATCGAGCGGTTCAATCCGGCCTTCCAAAAAATGCTCAAAGAGATCCGCGGCGAAAAGGTCCTGGGGATCGACATCAAACGCTTAAGCCCCTTCCCGGAGCGGATCACCGATGCCGATGTGATCTATGACATGATGTTCCATGACCTCGACCTGCTTTGTCAATTATTGCCGGACGAGATCGTCGATATCCGGGCCAAGGGAGAGAAGCTCCGGACAAAAGTTTTTGATCGGGTAGTTACTACCCTGACCCACTCCCGCGGCGCTATCAGCAGAATAGAAGCAAGTCGTGTTTTTAGCTCTAAGACAAGGAATATTACGGTATCAACCGAGCGCTTCGTCTTCAGCGCCGATCTCCTGAATAAAACATTTTACGCCCGTGATTTTTCGTCGCCCACCCCCAGCACCTCACCGGTCAAACAGGTCGACCAACTGACGGAAGAGCATAAAGATTTTCTATTGGCAATCAAGGGTCAGCGGCCGCCGACCGTGACCGGGGAAGACGCGGTCAAAGTTTTAATGCTAGCAGAGGAAGTGACTAAAAAATGTTGATCAGCCTTCTCGCCTTCGTGGTCGTGTTTTCGTTCATCGCGCTCTCCCATGAACTCGGCCATTTTATTTGGGCCAAACGGGCCGGCATTCGGGTCTTTGAATTCGGGGTCGGTTTTGGCCCGCGTCTCTTCGCCGTCGAAAAAAACGGGACGACTTTTTCTCTCTGCCTGATCCCGGTCCTCGCCTTTGTCCGGATCGCGGGAGAGGGGGACTCGGATGAAGATCGGGCCTGCCCCGAAGCCGAGCGGTTCCAGTCCAAAACTATCTGGCAAAAAGTCCAGGCCTTGGCCGCTGGACCATTGGTCAACATCGCGGCCGCCTTCGTTTTGCTCACTATCCTTTTTGCTTTTGCCGGGATCCCCTCCCACCCCTCCAACGAGATCGGGGCGATCAATAAAAATTCTGTGGCGGAAAAGGCTGGCTTAAAAGTTGGCGATAAGCTCGTCGCGATCAACGGGATAGAGTTCAAGGAGATGACCGCGGCTATTGAGTTCATCCATAAAAATGGTGGTAAAAATTTAACCCTGGTCGTTAGTCGGGGGGGTCAAAAACTGGCCATCAAGGCCACCCCAAAATACAACCCCAAAATGAAGATCGCCCTCCTCGGCTTCTCGCCCAAACCGGTCTACCGGTCTGTCAACCTCCTCCAGGCCGTCTACCATGGCGCGACCCAAACCTACTCCATGGTCGCCCAGACCCTGACCGTGGTCTGGCTCCTGGTGCGGGGGGGAGTCTCACTCGGCGACCTGGCCGGCCCCATCGGCATCGCCCAGATCACCGGCCAGTACGCTCAAACCGGGCTGATCTCCCTGGTCTACTTCACCGCTTTTATCAGTGTCAATATCGGGGTGCTCAACCTCCTCCCCCTCCCGGCCCTGGATGGAGGCCGGCTGGTCTTTGTTCTGTTGGAGTGGGTCCGCCGCAAGCCGGTTAACCCGGAGCTGGAGAACAAGATCCATCAATGGGGATTGGTCGCCTTGCTCGCCCTTATGGCAGTCGTCTCGGTCGGGGACGTTCTAAGGATCTTCCGAAAGTAGCTAGCTTCTTAGCTTGGCCGCAGCCAACGTGTTCTTCATTAACATGGCAATGGTCATCGGGCCAACCCCTCCCGGCACCGGGGTAATATAGCCGGCCACATCTTTAGCTGATTCAAAATCAACATCACCGGCCAGCTTCTCCCCCACCCGGCTGGTCCCGACATCAATCACCACCGCCCCTGGTTTGACCATCTCTCCGGTGATCATTTTCGGCTGGCCGATAGCCGCGACCAGGATGTCTGCCCGCCTGGTTACGGCACCTAAGTCCTTGGTCCGCGAATGACAAATAGTGACCGTGGCATGATGCTGAAGAAGCAGCATGGCCAAGGGCTTGCCAACAATGTTGCTCCGCCCAACCACCACCGCCTCCTTACCCCTGATCTCTATTCCTGTGGATAATATTAACTCAATTGCCCCCTGCGGCGTGCAAGGGATTAGGCCCCCTTTTTCACCTTTGAAAAGCTTCCCCATGTTCAGCGGGTGAAGACCATCAACATCCTTGTCTGGCGAGATCTCATTGAGTATCTTAATTTCATCGTTCCCTTTGGGCAGCGGAAGTTGGACCAGGATACCATCAACTTTATCATCCGCGTTGAGTGTCCGGACTAACTCGATCAGTTGCGCCTCGGTCGTTGTAGCCGGCAGTCGTTTGACTTCAGAGCTGATCCCGACCTCCTGGCAGGCCCGTTCCTTGTTCCTGACATAAACCTGGGAGCCCGGATCATCTCCAACCAAGATGACGGTCAACCCTGGAACACGGCCTCCGGATATCTTAATTTTTTCGATCTCGTTTTTAACCTCTCCCCTGATCGTGGCCGCAATTAATTTGCCATCAATTATTTTTCCCATATTGTTATCCACACTCCTTATCCACAGGCTACTTCCCGACACAAAATTGGCTGAAGATCTGGTCTATGACCTCGTCCGAGACCTCTTCGCCATTAGCCTCACCCAGGGCTATTATACTCTCTTTTAAGTCAATTGCCAGTGCCTCTATGGGTATTTCGGCGCATATGGCCCCTTCCGCCCTTATTAGTGCCTCATTAGCGCGAATAAGACTTTCTTCTTGCCTTAGGTTAATGAACGATTTATTCACTCCGTTTATCCCCTTATCCCCAACTATGGTCTGAAATATTTTCTCTTTTAATTCGGTTATCCCCAGCCCATTCAAAGCCGATGTCGCCATTGTCTTTCTACCCTCCCGCACCTCTTCTGTCGCACCGGCGCTCACCAAGTCTATCTTGTTTAACACTGTGATTGTCGGCACGCCGGATGAAGGCCCTACCCCTTCCTCGTTTTTGTTTGGGTCTGCCTGACTGGCATCAACCACCAAAAGCAATAGGTCTGCCTTCTCCGCGGCTATTCTGGCCCTCTCTATCCCCTTCCCCTCAACGCCTCCAACTCCGCCCCGGATCCCGGCTGTATCAATAAAGATCACCGGTATACCGTTAAGGCTGATGATCTCTTCAATCGTGTCCCGGGTCGTGCCTGGCAGATCATCGACGATCGCCCGATCGGCCCCCAACAAGGCGTTCAGCAACGACGATTTGCCAACGTTAGGTTGGCCGATTATCGCTACCCTATACCCCTCCCGGATCGCCCGGCCAAGGTCTGCCGTGGCTAGCAGCGCCTCAACTCTCCCCCTGATCCTTTTGATCTGTGTTCCAAGTTCTGCCAAAGTTAACCCATTTACGTCATCTGGAAAGTCTATCGTCGCCTCTATCCCAGTCAGTATTTCGACTATCTTCTTTCTGCTCTCCGCGATCTCGCTTTCTATCCCGCCAGCTAGTTGGTTAGCCGCCCCAGCTACCCCTCTTTCGGTCTTGGCGTTGATCAAATCAATGATCGCCTCTGCTTTTGTTAAGCCAACCTTACCGTTAAGAAATGCTCGCTTGGTGAATTCCCCCGGCTCCGCCAGTCTGACCCCCTGGCGAATGATCAACTCCAAGATTTGCCTGGTTAATAGGAGGCCTCCATGGCAATCGATCTCCACCACATCTTCACCAGTATAGCTATTAGGGGCGGCCATATAAACGGCTACGACTTCGTCTACCTTATTATCCTTGTTAAACAGCCAACCGTGGTAATTATGGTGTGATTCTAGAGGAAAACTATGCTTTGTTGGCCTAAAAATCGCCTGAAGCGCCTCGACCGCCCGCGGCCCGCTAATTCTAATCGAACTGACGGCCCCTACCCCATGCGGCGTAGTGATCGCCGCGATAGTATCATCGAGTGAATGTTTCACGTGGAACGCCCTATTGCTTCGGGGCGATCACTAATCTCCGGTCTCTCCCCTCGCCACGGCTAACGCTTGTAACATCAGGATTGTCCTTTAAAAACAGATGAATTGCCCTGCGGTCAGCTGGCTCCATTGGAGGCATAACCCGCTCCTTGCCGCTCTCCTTGACCTCGGCAACGACCTCCCCCGCCAGTTTCTCCAGCACATCGACCCTCTTTTGCCGGTAGCCGCCGGCGTCTATGTGAACGCGAACCCTGGCCCCCATTATCTTTCCGACCATGGCTGTTACAACCGTTTCCAACGACTTAAGCATCGCCCCTTCCTTGCCGATGATCCGAGCGATATCCTCCCCCTTTACATCTAAAGTCACGTCCGTTTCTGTTTCCGATTCAATCGAAGCGGCGGCCATTAATTCCATCTTATCTAAAATCGCCTGAAGAGCTATCCTCGCTTCTTCCGCCGCGCCTTCCTTTAACCCTACTTCGACCTCGGCCTCTGCTCCACCAATGATCCCCATGACCGCCGGCCGCCCCTCACTAATCACCCTGACACTGACCGCCTCCTTGGCAACCCCCAAGACCGAACAAGCCGCCGCAACCGCGTCGTCAACGTTTTTTCCCTTCATAACTACATTTTTCATAATTCCCTCCTACTTTTAACCTTTTGCGTCATAATATAGGCCTGTTGGGCCCAACCCATCATATTTGAAACGATCCAGTAGATCTGGACCCCGGCCGCGAAGTTATAACTGATAAAAGCAATAAATATCGGCATAAAATAGAGCATCATTTGACTTTGTCCTGGCGCTTGCGGCATAGACTTCTGCGATAGCCAGGTGCTAACGCCGATCAATATCGGCAAGATAAACAGATGGTCCGGCTTGGAGATGTCGTTGATCCATCCCGGGATAAAACCGACGTTTGTCCCAATAATAGCGGTAAACTCCTTGCTTTGTAGCGCCCAAAATAGCGTTAGAAAGAAAGGGAGCTTCAAAAGGACCGGCAGACAACCCCCCAAGGGGTTTACGCCTTCAGCTTTATACAAGCCCATCGTCTCTTTTTGGAGGGCCGCTGGGTCATCCTTGTGCTTTTTCTGTAATTCCTGAATTTTTGGCTGAACCTTCTGCATTGCCGCCATCTGTTGTATAGATGATAAGGTAAGGGGGTAGAGGGCCACATTAACGGCAATAGTCAACCATATTATTGCTAAACCGTAGTTGTGACCACCTATCGCATAGAAGAACTTGAGGACCTCCAGCATCATATCAACTAAATAGTTCACTTTAGCTCCTTATTAACTGTTTCACGTGGAACATCGATCAAGGGACCGGATCAAACCCGCCAGGAAAATATTGATTGCACCTTATTAAGCGTTTTAACGCCAAATATAAGCCAATAATTAAACCGTGCTTCTGGATCGCCTCAATGGCGTAGCTGGAACAGGTCGGGTAGTAGCGACAACTCATGCCAAAAATTCTCGGTTTCACTTTTTGGTATATAGTCAACAAATATATAACTACCCGGCTAAACAAGCCCATTTCCTAAGTGCCTTTTCGATCTCTTCGCCTTGGACCTCGCCGGGGTACATCCCCCTTGGAAACATTACCATATCTATATTTTTCCCAATCTTACGCCTATTATTGGCATAATAGCCAATGATAGTCCGTCTGATTCTGTTTCTGGTTACCGCTGAACCGAGCGACTTGGGACAAACTACCACCACCCGTGGAGTATTGAGTTGATTTAGTTCGGCAACTATTCGGAGTAGGGGTGAGGTAAAGGTTAGCTGTTTTCTTTTCAGGATCGCTTGTATTTCGCGGTTCCTACTTATCCTCTCGCTATTTGGGAGCAAGCAGCTTCCTGCCTTTGCGGCGCCGGTTGGCGATGACCCTTTTGCCGCCTTTGGTCCGCATCTTCACCAGGAAACCGTGGGTGGATTTGCGACTTCTGGCGTGGGGCTGGAAGGTTCTTTTTGTAGACATGCTGTTCTCCTTGTTATTCATTATACAGACTTTTATCTCGTCCTGTCAATCGTGATTTATTTGTGATATACTGATTTTCCTTTCAAAGTAACTCACATGACAGAAGTTGATATCAATGCGATCTGGAATCAGGTCCTCCCTTTGCTCGAGAAGAGCCTCAATCGGCCGATCTTCGAGGCCCTGATCTCATCCACCAAGCCGCTCGGCCTGGCCGCCGGCCGTTTTACCGTAGCCGTCCCTAATCGGGTAGTTAAAGAGTGGCTCTCGCAATATTGCGTGACCTTACTCGAGGTTGAACTGCGCGTTTTTCTCCCTGAGCTATTAACGGTCGAGTTCGCCGTCGGCTCGGAAGATCTTTTCACGACGCCGCTTTTTGAGCCGGCCGGCCCGCCGGTCAAGCGGACGCCGCAGCCGATCAACCAGTATCTCAATACCCGCTATACCTTCGAGACTTTTGTGGTCGGGCATGGGAACCGCTTCGCGCACGCGGCCGCCCTGGCCGTATCCGAAAGTCCCGCCACCGCCTACAATCCTTTCTTCCTGTACGGCGGAGTAGGGCTGGGGAAGACCCATTTGATGCAGGCGATCGGCCATCGCGTCCTGCTCAAGCATCCCAACACCAAGATCCTCTACACTACCTCCGAGACTTTCACCAACGAACTGATCAACTCCATCCGCGACGACAAAACAACCCAGTTCCGCAACAAATACCGCAACATCGACGTCCTGATGGTCGACGACGTCCAGTTCATCGCCGGCAAGGAGCGGACCCAGGAAGAGTTTTTCCACACCTTCAACGCCCTGTATGAGTCCAACAAACAGATCGTGGTCAGCTCCGACCGCCCGCCGAAAGAGATGACCACGCTCGAAGAACGGCTCCGCTCGCGCTTTGAGTGGGGGTTGACCACCGATATCCAGCCGCCTGATTTTGAGACCAGGATCGCCATCCTGAAAAAGAAGGCCGACTTGAGCGGCATCATCATCTCCGACGAGATCCTCTCGTTCATTGCCAGCAAGGTCATCTCTAATATCCGCAAGCTCGAGGGAGCCCTGATCCGGGTCGTTGCTTTCGCCTCCCTTAATAACAGCGAGATCGACCTGCCGCTCGTCGATCGGGTACTCAAAGATGTCTCCACCTCGGCCGGCGAGGGGTTAAATATTTCCATTGATATCATTAAAAAGGCTTCGGCCGAGCATTTTGGCGTCCGCCTCGAGGACCTGTCCGCCAAGATCCGGACCGCGAACATCGCGCTGGCCCGCCAGACCGCCATGTACCTGGCCAGGACCCTGACCGCCGCCTCTTTGCCGAAGATCGGGGCCGAATTTGGCGGGCGCGACCATACCACGGTCCTCCACGCCTGCGAAAAGATCAGGCAGGCGCTTAAAGCCCGGGCCGAGATCGCCGATGCCATAAAAATGATCACGGCCAACGTTAAGAAGTTCACAGCCTCGCCTGTGTAGAAGTCTGTCCCGTAAACTTATCTACACATTTATCAAGTGGCTGTGGAGAAAGAGGGGAATCTTTTCTTGTCCGGTCAACTAGAAAGCGACTTATCAACATTTCCACGCCCTCTATTATTACTATCTTTTTTATATTATAATAATATAGGAAAGAAAACTTGTTGATAAAAACCGGTAAGGGGGTTTAGTACATGGAATTCAGTTGTGAGAAAAAAGAATTGCAGGCCGGAGTGAATACAGTGGAGAAAATTGTCGCGACCCGCAGCACCTTACCGATCATCGGCAACATCCTATTTGAAGCGGTTAAATCAGGTTTAAAACTTTCCGCCAATAATCTGGAAATAGGAATGGAACTGAACCTTCACGCCAAGGTAGAGAAAGAAGGGGCGGTCCTCTTGCCGGCCAAGACCTTGAGCGGGTTGGTCGCCAAATTGCCGGAAGCCGTCGTCAGCGTCAAATTAGGTGAGAACGGGACCGTGCGCATCAGTTATAACCAATCACACTTCACCTTGAATTCACTCCCACCAGATGAGTTTCCCTCCTTACCCAAGGTCAAGGAGGGGAAGACCATTGCCGTTGATCCGGAGGTCTTCGCGGAAATGATCAAGCAGACGATTTTTGCCGTTTCGACTAGTGAAGATAAATATGTTCTGACCGGTGTTTTGCTGGAAATAGGGAAAAGCGGGCAAGCGGGAGACACCTCTAATATTCGCTTGGTCGCGACCGATGGCTATCGCCTGGCCAAGAGCGGGAAAAAGATCGAAGTGAAGGGGGACCAGGCGGCCAGCGTCATTATTCCTTCTAAGGCCCTGGTCGAACTGGCCAAAAGGCTGGAGAACAGCGATAAAGAAACCCTCAAGGTCACGGTCGCTAACGACCAGATCAGTTTCAAGCTGGGAGAGTACTACCTGGTCTCGCGCTTGATCCAGGGGCAGTTCCCCGATTACAAGCAGGTCATACCGAAAAAGAGCGCGACCAGGGTCGTTTTGAACAACAAGGATTTCCTGAAAGCGGCGGAGCGGGCGGCGGTCATCGCAGCCGGCTCCGCTAACGTGACCTCCTTCGAAGTCAAAGGCGGCAAGATGAACATTACCGCCAATACGCCCGACGTGGGAAGCGTCAGCGAATTATTATCGGCCGAAGTGAAGGGGAGTGAAAAAGCGCGCGCCTCCTTCAACGTCCGGCTGATCACGGACGTTCTTGGGGTGATCGGCCAGGAAAAAGTTGTGCTGGAGCTGGGTGAGGGGCTAAGCCCCGGCGTCATCAAACCGGAAGATAACGAAGATTATCTCTACATTGTTATGCCGATCAGGACACAAGAGGTAGCTTAATTGCCGCAGAGACTCGCGTCTATTATTCAAGGTTTAGATAGCGGCGTGGCCGCGGCGATCAAGAATTGCCAGCTAACATCGTTGTGGGCGGAGGTGGTCGACGAGCGCCTCCGGCGCCACACCGACGCGGTCAAGATCAAGGAGCGGGTCCTCTATGTGGCCGCGACCAATAGCGTCTGGGCAAGCGAACTGACTTACCTCAAAAAAGAGCTGATCGAAAAATTCAACAGGCTGGCCGGAGAAGGGGCCATCCGGGACATTAAGTTCAAAACGATGGAGGTAAATTAATGGCGAAGGGGAAGGGCGGTTCAGATTACGACGCGTCTAAAATAAAGATCCTGGGCGGGATCGAAGCGGTCCGGATGCGCCCGGGGATGTATATCGGCACGACCGGCAAACCGGGCCTGCATCATTTGATCTACGAAGTGGTCGACAACAGCGTGGACGAAGCGCTGGCCGGGCACTGCGACAAGATCCGCGTCACGATACACAAGGACAACTCGGTCAGCGTCGAGGATAACGGCCGCGGCATCCCGTTCGACCTCCATCCGGAGACCAAGCGGCCGGCGGCCGAAGTAGTGCTGACCACCCTCCATGCCGGCGGCAAGTTCGGCGACTCGGTCTACAAGGTCTCCGGCGGGCTGCACGGCGTCGGCGTCTCGGTCGTCAACGCTCTTTCCGACTGGATGGAAGTGGAGATCTACCGCGACGGCCGAATGTACCACCAGCGTTTCGAGACCGGCAAGCCGGGCAAGGAGAAGATCACCCCCGCCAAGGATAAAGAGCGGAACGGCACGACCGTCACTTTCCACCCGGACAAGACCATATTTGACGACATTGAATTCGAATTTGAGACCGCCAAGCACCGTTTGCAGGAAGTGGCCTTTCTGAATAAAGGGCTGACGATCGTTTTGGCCGACGAACGCGAGAAAGAAAAATTAGAAGAAGAATATCATTATGACGGCGGGATCGTCGAATTCGTGACCAGCCTGAGCCGAGGGAAGGAAGCGCTCTACGCTCCGCCCGCGTACTGCACTGGGGAAAAAGACAATGTTTTTGTCGAAGTCGCGGTCCAACACCTTAAAGATTATTACGACGAGAATGTTTATTCTTACGTCAACTGCATCCGGACCAGGGAAGGGGGTACCCACCTGGTCGGCTTTAAATCGGCGCTGACCAAGGCGATCAATTCATACGCTAAAAAGAACAATATGTTGAAGGAGAATGAAGCGCTGGCCGGTGAGGACGTGCGCGAGGGTTTAACCGCGGTCATTAACCTGCGCATTCCATCGCCGCAGTTCGAAGGCCAGACCAAGACCAAGCTGGGGAACAGCGAGGTCAAGGGGCTGGTCGACTCGATCGTGGCGGATGGGCTGGGGCTTTACCTTGACAAGAACCCGGCGGCCGGCCGGGCGATGATCGAAAAATCGCTGTTGGCTTACCGGGTCCGCGCCGCGGCCCGCAAGGCGCAGGAGCTGGAACGGAAAAAATCGGCGCTCGACACGGCGATGTTGCCGGGGAAGCTGGCCGATTGTTCTGAATCGGACCCGGCCAAATGCGAAGTCTTCATAGTTGAGGGGGACAGCGCCGGCGGCTCGGCCAAGCAGGGGCGGGACCGGCGATTCCAGGCGATCCTGCCGCTCAAGGGGAAGATCCTGAACGTGGAAAAAGCGCGGCTGGATAAGATCCTGGCCAACAACGAGATCCGGACGCTGATCACCGCGATCGGCCCCGGCTGCATCGCGGCCCTGAAAGGCGACGGGAACGGAGAGTCGGAGGTGGAGTTAACTCCCGATGAACTGAAAAAGCGCCTGCGCTACCATAAGATAATCCTTCTCTGCGACGCCGACGTTGACGGCGCCCATATTCGCACCCTGATCATGACCTTCTTCTACCGCTACGCCCGCGAATTGGTCGAGAACGGCCATCTTTATATCGCTCAACCGCCGCTGTACTTACTGAAGAAGGGTAAAGCGCAGCACTGGCTCCACTCCGACAAAGAGCTGGAGACTAAAATGAAGGAGATCGGCCGGGAAGGGACCAGCCTCCAGCGCTATAAAGGGTTAGGTGAAATGAACCCCGAACAACTCTGGGAGACGACCCTTAACCCGGAGACGCGGACCATGCTACAGGTCCAACTGGAAGACGCCGAAGTGGCGGACAACATTTTCACCGTGCTGATGGGCTCCGAAGTGGAGCCGCGCCGGGCCTTTATCGAAAAACACGCTAAAGATGTCAAGAGGTTAGACGTATGATCAGAAGAAAAAAGTTCAAGGAAACGGCCGCGGCCGAGCCGGCGACTGAGCCGATCTTCCGGGCCAACGTTATGCCGACGACGATCGAGCACGAAATGAAGACCTCCTACATCGATTACGCGATGTCGGTCATCGTCGGCCGCGCTTTGCCGGACGTGCGCGACGGCTTTAAACCGGTCCACCGCCGGATCCTCTTTGCCATGGACGAGCTGGGACTGCAGCCGGGCAAGCCGCATAAGAAATCGGCCCGCGTCGTCGGGGAAGTCCTCGGTAAGTACCACCCGCACGGCGACTCGGCCGTTTACGAAGCGATGGTCCGGATGGCCCAGGATTTTTCGCTCCGCTACCCGCTGGTCGATGGCCAGGGGAACATGGGGAGCGTCGACGGCGACTCGGCGGCGGCCATGCGCTATACCGAAGCCAGGCTTTCCAAGCTCGCCGTCGAGATGCTGGCCGACCTGGACAAGGAGACGGTCAACTTTGGCCCTAACTTTGACGAATCGCTACAGGAACCGCTCGTCCTCCCGTCCCGCATTCCCAACTTGCTGGTCAACGGCTCTTCCGGTATCGCGGTCGGGATGGCGACCAATATCCCGCCGCACAACCTGACCGAAGTGATCGATGGCCTGGTCGCGCTGGCGGATAACCCGGAGACGACGCTCGAAGCCATACAAAAAATCGTGACCGGGCCCGACTTCCCGACCGGCGGCCTGATCTGCGGCCGGCAGGGGATCAACGACGCGTACACGACCGGACGGGGGTTGCTGACCCTGCGCGCCCGCTACGACCTGGAACGGGTCAAGAACAACAAGGAAGCGATCATTGTCACCGAGATACCGTATCAGGTCAACAAAGCGGAGACGATCGAACAGATCGCCGAGCTGGTCAAGGATAAGAAGATCCAGGGGATCTCCGACCTGCGCGACGAATCCGACCGCGACGGGATGCGCATTTACATTGAGCTGAAGCGCGACGCTTCGCGCGAGGTGGTCCTCAACCAGCTTTTCAAGCACTCTAACCTGCAAGTTACCTTTGGCGTCAACATGCTGGCCCTGGTCGGCGGCCAGCCCAAACTGCTCAACCTCCGCGAGATGATGGCCGAGTACCTTAAGCACCGCGAAGAGGTCGTGACCCGGCGGACAAAATACGAATTGCGCCGGGCGGAAGAACAAGCGCATATCCTGGAAGGGTTGGTTATCTGCGTCTCCAATATCGACGCGATCGTTAACCTGATCAAGAAGTCGAAGAGCGTCGATGATGCCCGCGAAGCGCTGATCGATAAATTTGATCTTTCCAAAATTCAGGCGCAGGCGATCCTCGACCTCAAGCTGCAGCGCCTGACCGCCCTGGAAAGACTTAAGATCGAAGAAGAACTGAAGGCGCTTAAAAAGCTGATCGGCGAGCTCAAGGAGATCCTGGCCAGCCGCAAAAAGCTCCTCGCCCTGGTCAAGAAGGAGCTCCTCGAGGTCAAGGAAAAGTACGGCGACAAGCGGCGGACCGAGATCAGCGCGCCGGCCGAGGACGTTAACATCGAGCAACTTATCCCGGAAATGGAAGTGGCGGTGCTGATCACCCGCGATGGTTACGTCAAGCGGGTGCCGGTCTCGTCGTTCAAGTCACAACTGCGCGGCGGGCGCGGCGTGGCCGGGATGAGCACGCGGGAAGAGGATGAGATAGAGAATATTTTCACCGCCTCCACGCATGCCTTTGTCCTCTTCTTCTCCAACCGGGGGAGGGTGTATAAATTAAAGGTTTACGATCTGCCGGAGGCCAGTCGTTCCGGCAAAGGCCAGGCCATTGCTAATGTTTTACAGGTGGAACAGGGCGAGTCGGTCACCTCCGCGGTCGCGGTCAGCGACTTTGAGAAAAAATCTTTCCTGATGATGGCGACCAAGAACGGCATGGTCAAGAAAGTGCCGGTAGAAGATTTCGCCAATATTCGCCGCTCCGGCATCATTGCCATCAAGTTGAAGGAAGGGGACGAGCTCCGCTGGGTCCAGGAGACCGACGGCAAACGCGAAGTTATCCTTGGCGCGGAGAGCGGTCTGATGATCCGCTTCTCGGAAAAAGTTGTCCGGCCGATGGGCCGGACCGCGGCCGGGGTCCGCGGTATCCGCCTGCAAAAGAAGGACGCGGTCGTTTCGATGGACGTCCTCAACGACGGCGGCGACCTGCTAGTCATCTCGCGCGGCGGTTTCGGCAAGAGGATGAAACTGGACGAGTTCTCCGCCCAGAACCGGGGGGGCAAAGGACATATCGCCATTAAGCTCCGCGACAATGACACGGTTTCCCAGATGAAGATCATCCACGGGAGCGACGAACTTCTCTTTGTCAGCGCCCGCGGGACGATGAGCCGGCAAAAGGCGAGCGGCATCTCCGCCCAGGGGCGCTACGCCAAAGGGGTGCGCATCCAGCGGGTTGATGAAGGGGATTATATCGTTGACGTGGCGAGCATCATCTCCAACGAAGAAGCGGCCGAAGTGCTCGAGCAGGCGCTGGAGACGGAGCAGGAGCGGAAAGAAGAGATGCTCCAGAAGATCAAAGAAGAGCGGGCCCAACTCCCGATCAAGCGGACGAGACGGCGCAAAAAAGATTAGTTTTTGATCTGGGCGACAATAGCGAGGATCGCTTTTTTGTCCAGATAACCGTCATGTTTCCGGAAGAGACGGCCGGCTGGGGTCAGAAAGACCACGGCCGGAGTGCCGCTCACGCCATAAAACTCGGCCATTTGCGGCTCGGCTTCCACGTTGATCAGCCGGAAGGTCGCTGTTCCCCGAGCCTCTTTATTCAACTCATTCGAAACAAAAACCGCCAGGTCCGACTCCCCGTCCTCGGGCTGGTAGAGGGTGAGGACTTTGGGCAGGCCGGCCTTGACCTCGACGATCGCGACCGGCTTGGGCTCCTCGACCGGTTGGATAGGGGCGGCCGGTTGTGAACCGCGCAGGAAATAAACGCCGAACGCCAGGATGGCGGCGAGGACGACGACCATAATGACCCAATTGATAGTTTTCATTTTATCCTCCAGGAAACTTATTGCGCCGTTATTATAGCATTGAGAAATTAAATTTGGTAGCTTTCATGAGCAGCGAAAAAGAGGATGCTTATCAAACTCCAAGCCTAAGGGTGAGGGGCATCTAACCCCAGCTCTTTCGCCCGCTTAAAACATTTTTCCGCTTCATCTAAGTTTCCTTGCTTTTTAAGCACATTCCCCTTATTGAACCAAGCCTCAGCTTCGTTAGGATTAATCTCCAGGGCTTTATTGTAAGCCCTAATTGCTTCATTTAATTTCCCTTGGTTAGCAAACACATCTCCTTTATGGAACCAGGCATGAGCAAGATTAGGATCAATTTCCAAGGCTTTATCGAGCGCTTCAAGCGCTTCAGTTAATTTCCCTTGTTTTTTAAACGTAACTCCTTTTCCTGTCCAGGCAACAGTATCGTTGGGGTTGATTTCCAAAGCTTTATTGAGAGCTTCAAGCGCTTCAGTAGGCTTTCCTTGTTTGAGAAGGACAGCCCCCTTACCGCTCCAGGCTTCAGCATAATTAGGATTAATTTCCAAAGCTTTATCGAGGGCTTCGAGCGCTTCCGGGAACTTTCCTTGTTTGGCAAGGACAACTCCCTTACTGCTCCAGGCCTCAGCGTCATTAGGATTAATTTCCAGCGCTTTATTGTAGGCTTCGAACGCTTCCGGGAGTTTTCCTTGCGCGACAAGTCCCCCTCCCTTATTGTTCCAGGCATCAGCATAATTAGGATTAATTTCCAGGGCTTTATTGAAAGCCTCAAGCGCTTCCGGGAACTTTCCTTGTTTGGCAAGGACAACTCCCTTATTGTTCCAGGCATCAGCATAATTAGGATTAATTTCCAGCGCTTTATTGTAGGCTTCCAGAGCTTCAGTAAGCTTTCCTTGCTTGGCAAGGACAATTCCCTTACCGCGCCAGGCCTCAGCGTAATTAGGATTAATCTCCAGCACTTTATTGAAAGCTTCAAGCGCTTCAATGAATTTTCCTTGCTTGGCGAGCGCAACTCCCTTGTTACGCCAAGCTTCAAGCGCTTCCGGGCGTTTTCCTTGCGCGAAAAGGACAGCCCCTTTATTGCTCCAGGCCTCAGCATCATTAGGATTAATTTCCAGTGCTTTATCAAGGGCTCCCAGCGCTTCCGAGAGGTTTTCTCGCTTGAGAAGGACAACCCCCTTGCCGTTCCAGGCCGCAGCAAAATTAGGATCAATTTCCAGCGCTTTATTGACGGCTTCCAGGGCTTCAGTAAGCTTTCCTTGTCTTTGAAGCGTTGCCCCCTTGCAGTTCCAGGCCGCAGCACAATTAGGATCAATTTCCAGCGCTTTATTGACGGCGTCGAGCGCTTCCGGGATTTTTCCTTGCTCGGCGAGTGACGCTCCTTCGTTGTTATAATGTAAAGCAATGCTTTCTCGGTCAGTGCCGGCGCCTGTTGCCGTTGGTTCGAAAGTTAGTTGTTGGGATTGTTGAAAGACGGTCAAAATTTTTGCTCGTTTAATTGGATCCTTAATCATTCTCCTTATTTTCTCTTCGACAGTCGGCACAAAGGTTAAAATTTCTTCGTTAGGGTTAATAAAAAATGCTTGCCATGAAGCATCAGTTTCCCCCAAAATCTTTAAGAGATTTCTTCTGGCAACAACGGTTTTTACTGCGTCCAATTTATATTTCTGTCCTCTCAGGTTAGCGATTGTATAAGCATGGGAGGGGACTGTTTTTCCATTCGTGTGAGCTTCAAACCCAGCAGCGCGAAGGAGAGAAACCAAAAGATGGCTGTATTCAAGACAGGCCGCCACCCGATCCGGCGGAGGCGAGCCGATTAACTCTTTGGGCAAAAGATCTCCGTATTTTCTTCTTAAGGGGGCAAGAAGACCAAAATCGAGAGGGAGGGCCAGCCCGCCTTCTTTAATGGTCAGCCCGCGATAACTTACGCCGTTGACCGTAAAACTTTGAGAGGGAGGAATAACCGCCCTAAATAAAAGAATGGCCTTGTCCAGTTCGGTCTGAGGCTGGAATTTTTTAAAAAGCTGAAGGACAAAGTCTTTTATTTCAGCTCTTTCTTCGAAGGGATCTTCCAAGCCGGCCCGGTGCAAATCCTGAATGACTGGACGGTAGGCTGGGCGATGGTTGAAAACCTCTTCAAAGAGCTCCTCGGCTTCTACAAAGTCGTTCTTCTTCCCCACGTTTCCGTCAACCTTCATTGTTAATGAGTTGTAATCTGACGCCAGTTTCTTGCCTGCTTTGGGACAGGGCAGCCCCAAGCCCCCAAAAAGTGCGTCGCTCAGGGAGCCCCCTGGGCATAAGGCTGCTTTTGGCTTTTCTGCTTGGCGAGCAGGAGGCGCTCCTTTGTGACAGGCCAAAGTTGTACAAGACGCAAGAAACAGCGCCCGCCAAGCCCGACTCATACCTGTCGGTTTTTTAAAATTAATATTCATCTTTTCCTCCTCCCATTTCCCAGACAAGTTATCGTTGACTTCCTTGACAAGGTTTGCACTGAATTTGCAAAGAGAATATTTATCAAAGTCCAAGCCTACGGGCGAGGGGCATCCAGCCCCAGCTCTTTAGCCCGCTTAAAACATCTTTCCGCTACAGCTATTTTTTCTCTTGCTTACGACGCACAAGTCTTTTATTGATCCAGGCATTAAGAAAATCAGGATTAATTTCCAGTGCTTTATCGTAGGCTTCGAGCGCTTCCGGGATTTTTCCTTGCTCGGCGAGTACCACTCCTTCGGAGTTATAATGGTCAGCAATGCTTTCTCGGTCGGTGTCGGCTTCTGTAACTGTTGGCTCGAAAACCAATTGTTGAGATTGTTTAAAAACGATCAAAATTTTTGCTTGTTTAATTGGATCTTTAATCCTTCGCCTTATTTCTTTTTCAACAATCCGCCTAGAGCCAAAGAGTACAGTTTCTTCGTTAGGATTAATAAAAAATACTTGCCAGGAAGCATCCGGTTCCCCAAGAATCTCTATGAGCTTTCTTCTAGCAACGCCTTTGCTGCCTTTGAGCGTGTCCAATTTGTATTTCTGTCCTCCCAGGTTAGCGATGGTATAAACATGGCGGCCGACTGATTTTCCATTCGCGTGGGCTTCAATTCCCGCGGCGCGAAGGAGGGAGACCAAAAGGTGGCTGTATTCAAGGCAAACCGCGACTCTCTCTTCTGGAGAAGCCGCAATCAATTCCTTGGGTAAAAGAGAACCATGTTTTTTCCTCAAAGGGGCGTTCCACTCCATATTGAAGGGAATAGCCAGCCCATTTTCTTCCGTGCGAAGTCCATAATAGGGGCCCCCCCCAACCTCAAAACTTTCGGAAGGAGGAATAACTGCCCTAAATAGAAGAATAGCTTTGTCCAGTTCGGTTTGAGGGCGAAATTTATTAAAAAGCCGCAAAACGTAATCTTTTATTTCAGTCCGTTCTTCGAGAGGATCCTCTAGTCCGGCCCGATACAATTCCTGAATGACTGGACGGTATACTGGACGATTATCAAAAACTTCTTGAAAAAGCTCCTCGGCTTCTACAAGGCCGTTCTTCTTCCCTATATTTCCATCAACCTTTCTTGTTAGTGAGTTGTAATCTGACGGCAGTTCCTTGCCTGCTTTAGGGCAGGGAAGTTCCAAGCCCCTAAAAAGCGCTGAAGTCAAGGAGTCCCCCGGACATGAGGGTTTTTCGGAACTTAATGGTTTTTCCGGCGGAGGAGGGGGAGGCGCCTTTCTGCAACAGGCGAAAGCCGTTCCAGACGCAAGAAGCAGGGGCCACAAAACTCTGACGTTAATTGATTTTCTAAAAAGCATCATTGTTTTTCCCCTCCCATTTCTCTCGCAAGTAGTTATCTTTGCCTTCTTGGCTAAATTTCAATGATTTATGGAGGGGCTTATTTTATTGAGTTTCGGGGAAGCTCCCGCTATAATGATATGCTAGTGAAAAGAAAAACAAAAAAGAGAGCGCAAAAGAATCTTTACTACATCGCACTGGTAGGACTGGCTATCGTCGGCCTGGCCTTCCTAGCCTGGACCAATCTCTCCGTGGAAAAGAAAAATCCGGTCGTCAGGGCGCATTTCTTTAAGGGCGAAAAACTGATCGCCGTTGAACGGCCGCTAAAGCCCGATACCCCGCCGCTCAAGCAGGCGATCGAAGCGCTGCTGGCGGGACCGACCCCGCAGGAGGCGGCTGAGGGAATTACGACGCAGCTGCCGGCCGGGGTCAAGATCAGGTCGATCAAGGCGGAAAGGGATATTGCCATCATCGATTTCAGCGGCCGGCTCGAGGCTTACGGCGGCGGCTCAAATCGGGTCGAGGGGCTGGTGGCGCAAATAGTTTATACCGCCACGGCGGTCCCGGGGATCAGTAAGGCTTGGATCTGGCTGGCCGGGGAGAAAGAAGTGGTGCTGGGCGGGGAAGGGTTGGTCCTGGACAAACCGTTAGGCCGCGGCGAGCTCGCTTATTAATTTATCCAGAGCCTCTTTTTTTACCGTTTCATTCACGCAGAGCAACCGGCAACCTTTAAGCTCGGGATAATATTCGTCCAGCGCCAGGCCAAAAGGCCGCGCGGTCCTGACCACGAATTCCTGGAAGATCGGCGTGCCTGGAAAGGGGAGTTTAGCGGCCGGTAGGGCCCGGCGGACATAGTTCGCTTTCTGCAAGCAGAGCTCCGCGACTTTCTTTAACCCCGACTTCCCCAGCAGAGAAAGGTACACTGTTGCGGTTAAGGCGCAAAGCGCTTCGTTGCTGCAAATGTTAGAGGTCGCCCGTTCGCGGCGGATATGCTGTTCGCGTGTCGCCATGGTCAGAACAAAGGCTTTTTTCCCGTCGACATCGACCGTCCCGCCGACGATCCGCCCCGGCATCTGGCGCAAATACTTGTTTTTAGTCGCCAAGATCCCCAGCCCTGGCCCGCCGAAACTGACCGGGCTCCCCAGCGGCTGTCCCTCGCCGACGACAAGGTCGGCCCCCGCGGCGCCAGGGGGCTGCAGCAGTCCGAGCGAAATCGGGTTCGCGGCCACTATGAAGATAGCCCCTGCTTCATGGGTCTTTTTGGCCAACGGGCTAACTGCCTCAATGTGCCCAAAGAAGTTAGGTTGTTGGAGGATGAAGCAGGCGAGGTCGTTCGTGATTCGTGATTCGTGATTCGTGGCCCCAGTTTTCTGGTCATATGGCAACTCGACCAACTCAAGATCGGCCGCGTTACAGTAGGTTTGCAAAACCTGGCGATAATGCGGATTGACGGTCCGGGCAACGGCGATCTTTTTCTTCCCGGTGATACGGCAGGCCATGAAAGCGGCTTCCGCTAAGGCGGTCGCCCCGTCATACATCGAAGCATTGGCGACATCAAGGCCGGTCAGTTCACAGACCATCGATTGATACTCGTAAATGGCCTGCAAGGTCCCTTGGCTCGCTTCCGGCTGATAAGGGGTATAGGCGGTATAAAATTCTGCCCGGCCGACCAGATGCCTCAACGCGCTAGGGATAAAATGATGATAAGCACCAGCGCCGAGGAAGTTATAGGTGGTGGAATTACGTTCGCCCAGCGCCGCCATCTCGGCCAGTAGCTCCGGCTCGCTCAGCGGGGGCGGGAGGTCCAACGGCTTTTTCAGGCGGCTCGAGGCGGGAATATCGGCCCAGAGGTCGCCGCTCACTTTAAGATCTTTTGATAATCGGCGGCGGAGAGAAGCGCGTTCACCTCCGCGGGATCAGACATCTCCACTTTGATGATCCACCCCTCGCCGTAGGGGGAATCATTGACTAACTGCGGTTTTCCATCGAGGGCGTCATTGCGGGCGACGATTTTGCCGGAAACAGGAGTATACAGGCTGGAGACCGATTTGACCGACTCGGCCACACCGAACTCCTGCCTTGCCTTGAACTCCTTGCCGAGCGGGGGGAGCTCGACGTAAACGATATCCCCCAGGGAATCCTGCGCGTAGTGGGTAATGCCGATCGTGGCGATCCGGCCGTCGGCCTTGACCCACTCGTGTTCTTTGCTGTATTTTAAATTATCCGGATACATCTAATCCTCCAGTTGGTTGACCTTGACCCGGCTATAGCCGAAGATCAGGCCGGCGACAATGACGCGGGCCAGGCTATCCCAGAGCCGGTCGTAGAGCATTTTTTTCTGGTAGAACATATCCATCATCGGTTCCCCGCTCTGGTCGACCGGGGCGTCCGTTGCCCGCGCGAGAGAAACCGTGGTGGTGTTGTTCATGGCCAGGCCGACGGTCGCGCTGGTCAGATCGACCACCCCCCACAGGAGGACGAAAAGAGAGACGAGGCAGATGATATAGTAATAGGTTTTTTTGAGGTCCATTACTGTTTATTTTACTCTTTTCACGAAGGTTTTGTCAACGAGCCGGGCGGGGACCTTTTCGCCGCGGATCTCGACGAATAATGGGGTGAGGGGTGAGGTCTGAGGGGAGAGGTAGGCGAGGGCAACCGGTTTTTTCAGCGTCGGGGAAAAAGTCCCGCTGGTTACGACCCCTATTTTCGCTTTTTGATCGTCGAAGACCAAATTCCCCTGGCGCGGGATCGCCCGGCTTGCCAGCTCGATGCCGACTAATTTTTTTCGGAGGCCTTCGTTCTTTTCTTTTAGCAGAGCCTCCCGGCCGATAAAATCACCCTTATCGAACTTAACTGCCCAGCCGTAGCCGGCTTCGAGCGGCGTGGTCTCTTCGTCATATTCATGGCCGTAGAGCGGCAGGCCCGCCTCGAGCCGCAAGGTGTCGCGCGCCCCCAGGCCACACGGCTGGACCCCGGCCTGGACGAAGGCGTCCCAAAGGGAGGCGGCTTCTTTTTTGGCGGCGATCAGCTCAACGCCGTCTTCGCCGGTGTAGCCGGTGCGAGAAAAAACCAACCCATTGGCCGAAAGAGTGTGGTTGTGTTTTAAGTTTGTGAGCGAAACGGACAAGGTTTTTTCGGCCGCCGCGATCGCCCTGGGTCCCTGGAGAGAAAGCATGCAATGTCCGTCGAGCGGCTGAACCGCCGTTTTTCCGGCCAGGCTTCTTAGCCAGCCCAAAACTTTTTCGGCGTTAGAGGCGTTGGCGACGATCATGAAATAATCTGCCAATCTGTAAACCAAAATGTCGTCGATCACGCCCCCTTTTTCGTTGCAGAGAACGGAATACTGGCACTGACTAACCGCCAATTTTGAGGCGTCATTGGTTGCCGCTTCTTGGATGAGCGCCAGCGCGCCCTCCCCATCGATCTTGATTAGTCCCATGTGACCGATATCAAAAATCCCGACGGAGCTGCGGACGGCGGTATGTTCGGCGATGATCCCAGCCGGGTAGGAAACGGGCATCGCCCAGCCGGCAAATTCGACCATTTTAGCGTTTAAGGCAAGATGTTTATGATGAAGGGGTGTTTGTTTTAGCATAAATATTTAAATTCCGCCAAACAATTTTAATTGAGGATTTTTCGCCTCAAGGTATTTTCTGGCCTTGGCCCAAAATTCTCGGGCGGTTTTTAGCAGCGCGGCGACCTCGCTTTTGGAGATCAGCCCGTGCGGCTCATAAATACAATCGTTTCTTTTGATCCTATATCTCTGGATCTTTGAGATTAAATCATGGTATTCCGGGCCAAGAAGTTCCCCGGCGACAAGGAACGTGTTTTTATGCTGCTCGCCGCCAGCCGGGCGATAGCCGTTTAAAAGCACGATCAGGCGGCCAATCTGCAATAGTCCGTCATATGCCAACTTAAACGCCGCTTCATCGATCCGGTCTTTAACCAGCTCTGCCGCCTCAAAGTTCCTTTTAGCCGCCGCTAAAAGGCCGTTTAAATAGTCCAGCCCGGTTTGTTGTTTCTGCAATTTGCCTTCTTTAATTAGCTGGTTTAATAAATCGGCTAAACTCATAATCGTCTCCTTTTATTAAAAGATGATCTTTTAATATTTCTTTATAGAAATAGCGGTCCTTGAGCTTTTTGAGGAAGTCGGAGGCGGTTGATAAATGATAGTTTATAGTCCGACAGATGGTCTTTTCCACCTCGCTTACGGCCTGGTAGACGGCGTCTTCATCGACCGGGCCAATAATAAACAAATCGATGTCGGAATCGGACTTAAAGCCGCCTTTAACATAAGAACCGAAAAGGAACGCGAATTGAATAGCCGTGATTTTCCCCAGCGCCTTTTTCAGCTCGAGTTCAACGCCGAAGGTCTTTTTAATTATAGAGCCAACCTCATTAAGCAGAGCGTAGCTTTTATTAAGCGAGTAAAGCTTTTGCCGGCCGCGCTGCTTAAAAGACGCCAGATCGGCCAACAGCAGGCGGTTGAGTTCTCTTTGCGCCGTGCCCGAAGACGCCCCAATGGTCCGCGCGATCTCGCTCAAATAGTATTCTTTGTTTGGATTGTAAACAAACAGAAGAATGATCCGCCGGCGTATCTTTGATTTTGACAATAGATCGAACATATACTCAATATTGAGTATATTATTACTCAAGGCTGGGTATATGTCAAATCTTGAGCCGGGAGCTGTAGAAGTAATAACACATTATTAGGATTAAAAATCTATCATGATAGTGATTTAAGAGCGGCAATAAACTTCTCATTCTGCTCTTTGGTCCCGATCGAAACGCGGATAGCGCTTGGAAAGCCAAAAGAGGTCAAGGGCCGGATAATTACCCCCTGCTTCATTAGCGCCATAAAGAGCTCATCAGCTGACTTCTTTAGGTCGACAAAAATAAAGTTTGCTTCTGTTTTCTTGTAAGCCAATCCCAGCCGGTCAAACTCCGCGTAAAGATATTTCTTCCCCTCAAGATTATTCTGGTAGGTCTTAGCCAGAAACTCTTTGTCATCCAACGCAGCTAAGGCCCCGGCTTGGGCTAAACGATTAACATTAAAGGGCATCTTGGTCCGGAACATCGGCCGGAGGATATCCGGCCGGGCGACGCCATAGCCGATCCGCAAGCCGGCTAACCCGTAATACTTCGAGAAGGTCCGCAGGACAACGATATTTTTTCCGGCTCTAACGGCCGCCAGCGTGTTCGGCAGGTCGGCCCGTTCCGCGAACTCAATGTAGGCCTCATCTACGATGACCAGCGCGGTCGGCGGGACCTTGGCCAAAAGCGCGTCGAACTGCGCCGCCGAGAAGGCGGTCCCGGTCGGGTTGTTCGGATTGGTCAGGAAGACAAGCTTGGTCTTGGTGGTGAGTGCCCGGGCGAAACCCTCCAGGTCGAGCTCGTAATCTTTCAGCTCAACAGTGACGATCTTCCCGTCGAAGATCCGGGTGATCAATTCGTACAAAGAAAAGGTGTTCTGGCTGATAATGACTTCATCGCCGGGATTAAGATAGGTCGAACCGAGGACCTGCATGATATCATCCGACCCGTTGCCGCAAAGGATCGAGTCGTCGCCGACTCCCAGGTGTTTGGCGAGTGCTTCGCGCAAGAGGGTCGACCGCTGATCGGGATAGATATGTAAGTTATGAGCTTCCTTGGCAATTGCCTCAAGCGCCAGTGGGGAGGGGCCGAAGGGGTTTTCGTTCGAGGCCAACTTAACTGCCCCGGTCACGGTCCGGCCGGGAACATAGTCCTTGATCCCTGCCACGACCGACCGGAGAAGCTCGTCCATTAGAACGGATTTGCCCAGCTAAAGCCGACCAAGGCGGAGCGCGGGTCCTTGACCTGGCTGCCGTCGAGGATGTTCAGTACCGAGAAGTTGAGCGAAAAGATCGGCGTGAAATAAAACCTAGCCCCGGCGTTGACCTGGAAGAGGGTCTCCCCGGCCATCAGGTCGGCGGCCAGAAAGAGGTTGTCGCCGGTCGCCAATTCCACGCCGGCGATACCAAGCGGGCGGAACTTATAGTTGGGAAAGTCGGCCTGGAAGCCAAAGGTTAACTTAGGCCCCTGCTGGAGATACTTCGTGGCGACCATATAGACATCGGTCTGGGTGTAGGAAAAGAGGTTCTCGACCCCGAGCGCCAGGAGGAGCGGGTACGGGTCGTCGCCGGTAGAGAGCGAAAGCTTCATGTTGACAAAGACCCCTTCCCGCAGCTTGCTGGAGGTTTTTTCGGTCCCGCCGACGATCCCCAGTTCCACCCCGTGGAACGTGCCGAGGTTCAGTTTGTAGGAAACGACCCCTTCGGTCGAGGTGGTGCCGCCAGAGCTGATGGTGGTGCCGTAGTCGGCGCCGATATTAAAGTTCTTGTAGGGGATGCAGTCGGCCGAAGGGATCCTGATCAGGCCGGTCGGGCCGTTGAGCGCCGGTGCCGGGAAAACCCGAGGGTAAGCCAGAGATGGCGAAATGATCAATGACGAAATAACAATGACGAAACAATTGCGAAGCCTCAATCTCCAAACATTTTTCATTTAGGAAGGCCTCCTTTGACTTAGGGAATTATAAACAGTTTCGAACTGCTTTGCAATGAGCGGGGCGGCAAAACGGTCGCGGGCGTCCTGCCGGGCGGCCTGGGACATTTTATGACGGAGCGCGCCGTCGGCCAGCAAGCGGCGGACGTGGCCAACAAAGGCGTTAAGGTCTCGCGGTACGAGGTAGCCGTCTTCCCCGTTCCGCACAGTCCCGACCAACCCGCCGGCGAAAAGGGCGACGATCGGCAGACCGGCCGCCTTGGCTTCGGCCAGGACCAAACCCTGGGTCTCGGTGGTCGAAGCAAAGAGGAAGAGGTCGCCGATCAGGTAATAGCTTAGTATCTCTGGATATGAAACTTCACCGGTGAGAACAATGTTTTTTGATTTTGAACTTTGATGTTTGAGGTCCTCAAGGAGTGGCCCCCCGCCGACGAGGACGAGTTTTGAGTTAGGAGTTTGGAGTTCGGAGAACGCCTTCAAAAGAAAAGGGATATTTTTTTCTTTAGAAAGCCGTCCGACATAGAGCAAAACTTTATCCTGGCCGGATAAACCATACTTTTTTCTCAACAGCTGGCGGGTGGCGGCGAAGTCGGCCGGATATTTTAGTAATTCAACCCCGGTCGGGATGACGGCGATCGGCCGGAAGACCCTCCATTTCAGGAGAACGCGCCTGGCCATTTCCGAAGGAGCGATTATTTGGTTGGCCCCGTTACAGAAGGCTTGCAGATAGGCAACGATCGCCATTTTGGCCAAAGCCTTGGGAACAAATCGGGCAAAATGGACGTAGCGGGTGAAGAGCGTGTGGAAGGAATAAACCAGCGGGATGCGGCGGCGGCGCGCGATGAAACGGGCCAGGAGTCCGGCCTGGAAGGGGGAATGGCTATGGATAATATCCACTTCGGGGATCGACCGGACGAACGGGATGGCCAAGCGGAACCTCGGGTAGCCGCCCGCGATCGAAGGGAAGCGGATGATATCCGGGTCAGTATCGACATGGCCGGGATAACGCGGGGCCAAGACATAGACCCGGTGGCCCAGAGCGCGGAGCTCGTTAACGAGGATTTCGGCGGAATTGGTCACTCCCGAGAGGTACGGCTTGTAGGAATCGGCGAAAAAGGCGATCCTCACTTCAGCTTTTTAATAATCTCGGGGAGTTTACGCAGGCTGGCCTGGATCTCGAGATCTTCGCGATGGTTGATCGCCGGATAGCCGGAGATGACCGAATTGGCGGGGATATCTTTGGTCACTCCCGCCTTGGCCATTACCACGGTGTTGTCGCCGACGGTGATGTGCCCGTTGAAGCCCGCCATGCCGCCGACCGAAACGTGGTCGCCGAAGGTGACCGAGCCGGCGAAACCGACCAGCGCGGTGATCGCGCAGTTCTTCCCGAAGTCGCAGTTGTGGGCGACGTGGGTCAGGTTATCGATCTTGGTGCCGGCGCCGATCCGGGTCTCGCCCAGCGTCGCCCGGGCGATACAAACATTGGCGTAGATCTCGCAATCATCTTCGATTGTGACCGTCCCGAGCTGCGGGACCTTGGCCCAATGCTCGTTGTCCCAGACAAAACCGTAGCCATCCACTCCGATCCGGGCGCCGGCATGGACTATACAGCGTTTGCCGATCTTGACCCGGTCGTAGAGAGTGACATTGGGGTGGATGACGGTATCATCACCGATCTCGACCTCTTCACCGACCGAAACGAAAGCGCCGATCGCCACCCGCCGGCCTAGCTTGGCCGACCGGGCGATGACCGCTGACTTATGCCGTTCGGCCGAACGTTTAATTTTCGGGGCGAAATGAGGGAGGATCTGGGCCATGGCCAGGCGGGGGTTCTTAACAAGAATGGCCGGTTTGCCGGACACCTTGGCGGTCGCAGCAACCACCAGGGCGGTGGCCCGGGAAGACAAAGCCGGGGCCAGGAATTTATCTTCAAGAACGAAGAGTAAATCCCCGGTCCCGGCCATTTCGCTAGAGGCGACCGTCCGGATCTCCAAGTCCCCGTTGCCGACCAATTCGCCGGCCACGAGGGCCGCTAGCTGCTTTAGCTTCACGGTTACTTGTTCAGGGTGGTCAGCACCAGGTCGGTCAGATCGGTGCCGCCATTGATGACGACCACTTTATCGAGGACAACCTCAATGCCGACTTTCTTGGAAACTTTCTTGACGGCGTCAAGGATCTTCGACTGGAGTTGGGTGGTCAGTTGTTCGTTGAGGCGCATGAGAGCCTCGCGCTTGGGGGCCAGTTTTTCCTCGAGATCTTTCTTCATCTTCTCGAGTTCTTCCGGTTTCTTTCCGTCTTTTTCCGCCTGCGCCAGCGTCTTCTGGCTATCTTCGAACTCCTTCTTGAAGCCCTCTTCCAGCTTGGCTAATTCGGCCTGGGACTTCCCGGTCTCCTTGTAGCCCTTGAAGACCTTTTGGACGTCGATGGTCCCGATACCGCTGAAGTCGGCCGCTTTAGCGACACCAAACATCAGAACGAGAGCCAGGGCAGTAACTAAATATTTTCTCACTCGTGTTCACCTCCTTGCAGATCAGGGTTATTCTAACATAGCGGGGGAGGCGCGTCTAGCCGCTTCGAGCTGGACGAGCAGAACGGCGATATCGGCCGGGGAGACCCCGGCCAGGCGCGAGGCCTGGCCGATCGAAATCGGGCGATGCTGAGCGAGTTTGATCCGTGATTCCCGAGACAGGCCAGACAATCCGTCGAAATCAAGGTCGCCGGGGATCAAGCGGTGCTCCAGTTTTTTGAACCGGGCGATCTGCTGGAGCTGGCGGGCGATATAGCCGGCATACTTGGCGCTGATCTCGATCTGTTCCGAGATCTCGGTGGAGAGCCGGTCGCCTTGTTCAACCGCAGCCTGTTTTTTCCGGAAGGCGCGGTAGCGCTCCTCCGGCACCAACCCGACACGATATCCTTTCTCGGTCAGGCGGAGGTCGGCGTTATCCTGGCGCAGGACGAGGCGGTATTCCGACCGCGAGGTGAGCATCCGGTAGGGCTCCAGGATCTCCTTGGTGATCAAGTCGTCGATCAGTGTACCGATGTAGCTATCAGCCCGCCCCAGGATGAGCGGTTCTTTCCCTTTAACCTTGAGAGCGGCGTTCAACCCGGCGACCAGCCCCTGGGCCGCCGCTTCTTCATAACCGGAGGTGCCGTTGATCTGACCGGCGCAGAACAGGCCGTTGATCGTTTTTGTTTCCAGAGTATATTGCAGTTGTGAAGGCAAAACATAATCATATTCGACGGCATAGCCGGGACGGAGGAGCTCCACTTTTTCCAGCCCCGGCATCGTCCGGAGAAAAGCGAGCTGGACATCTTCCGGCAGAGAGGTCGACATCCCCTGCGGGTACATTTCCTCCGTCTCCCGCCCGGTCGGTTCAATGAAACATTGCTGGCGATCTTTTTCCGGGAAGCGGACGACCTTGTCCTCAATTGAAGGGCAATAGCGCGGGCCGGTCCCTTTTATTTTCCCCTGGAAGAGTGGGGAGCGGTCGAGATTGGCGCGAATTATCTTATGCGTCTCTTCATTCGTCCAGGTCAAATGACACGGCACTTGGGGAAGTTTGGCCGCCGGGTTCTCGGGAACGTTGGGCAGGCCATACTGCGCGTACTCCCAGATAAAAGAAAACATTTTGGGCGGCTCGTCCCCGGGCTGGAGCGTCATTTGCGAAAAATCTATTGAACGGCGGTTCAACCTGGCCGGGGTGCCGGTCTTGAGCCGGCCGAGCTGGAGGCCAAGCCCGGCTAAGGCAGCGGATAAGCCGGTGGCCGGCGGCTCGCCGAGTCTTCCCGCCGCTTGATGACGCATTCCGACATGGATAAGGCCGTTCAAGAAGGTGCCGGTCGTGACGACGACCGACCGGCCCTCATAAATAACATCCAAACTTGTCTTAACGCCGCAAACTATTTGCCGCTCGGTTAGGATCTCGACGACCTCGGCTTGTTTAAGGTCGAGGTTGGCTTGTCCCTCGAGGCGGTGTTTCATCGTCTGGTGATATTGCAGACGGTCGGACTGGGCGCGGAGGGCGTGGACCGCTGGCCCCTTATTAGTGTTGAGTGTTTTCATCTGGAGAAAGGTGAGGTCGGTAGCGAGGCCGATCTCGCCGCCGAGCGCGTCGACTTCCCGGACCAGCTGGCTTTTAGCCGGCCCGCCGACGGCCGGGTTGCACGACATGAACGCGAGCGTGTCGAGATTCAGCGTCAGGAGTAAAGTTTGGCAACCAAGGCGTGCCGCAGCCAAGGCCGCTTCGATCCCGGCGTGTCCGGCGCCGACAACGATCACATCATATTGTTTCATCAGCCGCGGACGTCGCGAACGACAAAGACGATGCCGAGGGTTTCGCCGAGATGGCGGTCGCGGATGATCCGGGCATTGATCAAGGCCGGGATCCGCTCGCCGAGCGGGTTGACCAGCTCAGCTTCAAATCGTTCCACGACCAATCTTTTCTCCACCACCTCACGGTAGAGCCGGTAGAAATCGTCTTTGTTGCGGAAGAGGTCGGCGATACAGTGTCCGGCGATCTCCTCCTCCGGCACGTGAAAGAACTGCCGCGCTTCCTCGTTAAGGAAAATTACGCGGCCGGTCAGGTCGGTGACCAAGAGGGAATCCGGCATGGTCTCGATGATCGCGTCGGCCGCCAGCTCCGGCGAGATGGCGAACAGGCTGTAGCGGCGCATGGTGATAAAAATGAAAAAATTCATGACAGCAATGTCAAAAACGACTGTTGGCGGAATAATCCTTTGTCCCAAAAAAAGCGGCAGGAACATATCGGTAATCAGCCCGATGACGACCGGAACGATCGAGCCAAAAGCGATAATATAGGCCTGGGTCCGGACTATTGGCTGCACGGCCCGCCGGCCATAGTTAAGCAAGAGGCAAGCGCCACCCAGACAAAAGAGGCCCGCCTCCAAAAGAAACAGAGTGTAGAGCGGGGCCGGTTGGCTGATAATGCCAATGGCAACTATCTCGTGCCGCAAATACATCCAGTTAGTGAAAAGGAAGAGCGCGCCGATGATAGAGGGCGGCAGATAAAGCGCGACCAGGCTCCAGGGGTTAGCCAGGAGGCGTTCTTTCTTGGTGAAAATAAGGACAAAGTGGAAATACATGGCAAAAACGAACGCCCAAAGCGTGGCGCTGATCCGGTTGATGTCGGCCGCGAACTCGAGCGTGAAGGCGATGCGTAAGGAATAGGTCAGGATCGCCGCCAGGAAGGCGAGGAAGCCGAAGAGAGAATAGAAGCGGGCCAGGCGGTTCCCATAGTGACGGGTCCAGATCTGGAAAGCGAGCAGCAGGATAAAAAGGGACGCGGCCAATTCAAAGTAAGGGAAAAGAATTGCCATGACGCTAAAATTATAGTATAATCCGCCTGATATGGCAAGGCCGCGCTACAAACGAATTCTCCTTAAACTCTCCGGTGAAGTCTTTGGCGGCCGGCAGAAATACGGCATCGACCTGGAAGTCCTCTCGGTGGTCGCTAACGAAATAAAGTCGGTCCACGACGAAGGGGCCGGGGTGGCGGTGGTCGTTGGCGGCGGCAATATTTTCCGCGGCGTGGCCGGCGCGGTCAAGGGGATCGACCGGGCGACCGGCGACTACATGGGGATGCTGGCGACCGTGATCAATTCCCTCGCTCTGCAGGACGCCCTCGAACGGCTGAAAGTCCCCTGCCGGGTCCAGACGGCGATCGAGATGAGCTCGGTAGCCGAAGCCTTTATCCGCCGGCGGGCGATCCGCCACATGGAAAAAGGGCGGGTGGTGATCCTGGCCGCCGGGACCGGTAACCCCTACTTTTCGACCGATACGACGGCCGCCCTCCGCGCGGCCGAGCTCGACGTCGATGTCGTCATCAAGGCGACCAAAGTGGACGGCGTTTACGACAAAGACCCCTGCCAGTTCAAGGACGCCAAGCGGTATAAAAAGATCACCCACATGGAGGTACTGCAGAAGCGGCTAAAGGTCATGGATTCGACCGCCGCTTCGCTCTGCATGGAGAACAAGATCCCGATCATCGTCCTCGACCTCATGAAGCTGGGCAATATCAAGCGGGCGGTCCAGGGGAAAGAGATCGGGACGCTGGTCGAGGTCGAAAAACAAGGAGGAAAATGAGATGGAAGACGTCTTGAAAGATGGCGAAGGGCGGATGCTGAAGGCAGTCGAGGCGCTAAAAAAGAACTTTGCCTCGATCCGGACCGGCCGCGCCCACCCGGCGCTCCTCGACAATATCGTGGTTGACTACTACGGGGCGCCGACCTCGCTGAAACAGTTGGCCCAGGTCTCCGCTCCCGAAGCGCGAGTGCTCCTCATCACCCCTTACGACAAGAGCGCCGCGGGGAATATTGAGAAAGCGATCCTCGCCTCCGACCTCGGGATCAATCCGAAGAACGAGGGCGGGGCGATCCGCCTCATTTTGCCGGAGCTGTCGGAAGACCGCCGCCGGGAGCTGGGAAAAGGATTGAAAAAAGAAGTGGAAGAGGCGAAAGTCTCGATCCGCAATGTCCGCCGCGACGCGATCGAGGTGCTGAAAAAACAGAAAGCCGAGAAGAAGATCACCGAAGATGAGGAAAAGCTCAAGGATAAAAAAGTCCAGGAGCTGACCGACAAATATACCGCCGAGACCGACAAGCTCTTTGCCGCCAAAGAAAAAGAGATAATGGAGGTCTGACCATCAACCTCAAACCTCCAACTTCCAACATCAAAACAAAGGGCAAATAACAATTTATAAATACCAGAATTTTTGGTAGTTGTTATTTATTGATTGTCGATTGTTTTGAGGTTTGAAGTTTGATGTTGGAAGTTTATACAAATGGTTAACAACAGTATCCCCCAGCATGTCGCGGTGATAATGGATGGCAACGGGCGCTGGGCGAAACAGCGCGGACTGCCGCGGATCGCCGGCCATAAGACCGGGGCGGAATCTCTTCGCGCCGTCCTCAAAGCTTGCGCCGAGTTCGGCGTCAAATATCTGACCGTCTACGCTTTCTCCACCGAGAACTGGGGGCGCCCCCGGGATGAGGTCGACTTTCTGATGAGCCTCTTTTCCCTGACGATCGACCGGGAAATGAACGAACTGATGAAAAACCGCGTCCGCCTCAAGTTCCTCGGCCAGCTCGACCGCTTCTCCCCCGAACTGCAGACCAAAATGAAGGAAGCGATGGAGAAGACGAAGGAGAACGACCGCATTACCTTAAGCGTCATGGTCAACTATGGGGGGCGGGCGGAGATCGTTGACGCGGTGAATGAATTGATAGGTACCAGGGAGAAAATAACCGAAGAAGAATTTGGCAAGTATCTTTACACCAAGGATCTGCCGGACCCAGATCTGTTAATAAGGACGGCGAATGAAATGCGCATCTCCAACTTCCTTCTCTGGCAGATCGCCTATGCCGAAATCTATGTCACGCCGACCCTCTGGCCCGATTTCCGCCGCGAACAGCTGGCCGAGGCGCTGGCCGCTTACGCCCAGCGCGAGCGCCGCTTCGGGAAGGTCAAATGATCGTCCGGGTAGTGACCAGCCTGATCGGGGCGCCGCTGATCCTGGCCGCCGTTTATTACGGCGGGATCCCTTTCCTCCTGCTGGTGCTGGGGCTGGCGATCGTCGCGGTCAACGAGTTCTACAATTTGATGATGAAGAAAGGGCTCTTCCCGGCTTATTATGTCGGCAATATCATCACCGGTTTCTTTATCGTCTTCTCTTATTACGCCCTGAAACGGAACTGGGAGCCGGCCCACTCGGCCATCCTGACGCTGGCGGCCGCCCTGGCGCTGATCTCTGGCGTTTTCCTGAAGAGGGAGAAGGATACGCTGGTCGATGTGGCCGTAACCATCCTGGGGATGATCTATGTCGGCTGGTTCTTCAGCTACCTGATCTTTATCCGGGGGTTGACTGACCACGGCGGCTATCTCTTTTTCCTGATGTTCACGATCTGGGCAATGGATATTGCCGCTTACCTGGCCGGTAAGTTTCTCGGGCACACCCCGCTGGCGCCGTCAATCTCGCCGAAAAAAACCTGGGAGGGGGCGCTGGCCGGTTTTCTGGTCGCGATGGTCGCCGCCATGATCTTAAGCCAGACCGCCCAGCTCGAGCTTAGTCACGCCTTAATCCTGGGCGGGCTGATCGGCATCTTTGGCCAACTTTCCGACTTGGTTGAATCGCTGATCAAGCGTGATGCGGGGGAGAAGGATTCATCGAACATTCTCCCGGGACATGGTGGGGTGCTCGACCGGATCGACTCTTTTGTCCTAACCGCCCCGCTGATGTATTATTATGTTATCCTATTCGTCATTAAGTAATGAGCATTAAAGAAGTAACGGATTTTATGGTCAAGCTGGCGCTGGCGGAAGATGTCGGCCGCGGGGACCTTACGACCAGGGCGATAATCCAAAAAGATCAAAAAGCTAAAGCGATTTTAACGGCCAAAGAAGCTGGGGTCATTTGCGGGCAGGCCATCGCCGCCGAAGTTTTTCGTCATCTCGATCCGCGGATAAGATATTCTGCGAAAGTTAAGGATGGGGCCTTTGCCAAAAAAGGCAAAATCATTGCAGTAGTTTCCGGCCCGGCGCGGGGGATCTTGGCCGGCGAACGGGTCGCCTTGAATTTTCTTCAGCACCTCTCGGGTATTGCCACTCTGACAAAAAAATTCGCGTTACGCGTTACACATTACGCGCCTCGAACGAAAATACTCGATACACGCAAAACAATCCCCGGAATGCGCCTTCTCGAAAAATACGCGGTGAAAATGGGCGGCGGGCAGAATCACCGGATGGGCTTATATGATGCTATTTTAATTAAAGACAACCATATCAAATTAGCTGGGGGAATAGAAAAAGCGGTTGAGAAGGCAAGGGATGGGGGCCGGGGGACGAGGGGAGTGGAAATCGAAGCCAAGACTATTAATGAGGTTCAGAGAGCGATCAATGTCGGAGTGGACAGGATTCTGCTGGATAACATGGGCCCGAAAACCTTGCGTGCCGCCGTCAAGCTTTGCAAAAAGACCGGAGTTAAAACCGAGGCCTCGGGCGGGATTAATTTGAAGAATGTGGCCGCGATCGCCAAAACTGGCGTTAACTTCATCTCCGTCGGTGCGCTGACGCATTCGGCCAAGGCGCTGGACATCAATTTGAAGATAGTTTAGTTTTGAGCTCTTTCCAGATAGCGTGTGTCCCGTTTTTCAAGGCCCACTTGTCAATATAATTCAGGTCCAATTTATCGCCGGATATTTTTAAAATCCCTTCGATATCTTCCAGATGTTTTTGCGACTCCCCCATTTTAAACCATTCAAGCTTTTTGACGATCACATCTTCGGGAGAAGCGAAAAAAGCGGAAATATTTTCGTCAAAGGCCTCTTTTTTCTTTCTCGAAAACTCGGTTTGGCTGAAACTATCTTTGCCTAAAACATAAAAGTCAACTTTGATCCCGACCTCGGATTGAATAAAATTAAAATGCCCCGAAGAATTGACCGCTTCATTTATGCTTTCAGGATTAACGTAATATTCAGGCCCAAACGAAGCCGCGAATTCTTTGATCTTAGGAGGGGCTAAATCGATCACGACATCCATATCCAAGGTCAGGCGGGGTTCGCCGTAGGCGATCGACGCCACCGATCCCCCGATCATATAGGGTATCTTTAATTTTTCTAAAACGGATAGAACTTCAACAAAAACTTCTTGCGCGCTCTTCATCTGGCGAGTCGCTGATTAACCAATCGGGCCAGCTCGGCGGCTTTGAGGTGGGGATTCAAACGGCGGATTTCAGCGGAAATTCTCTGGCGGGCAAAGCTAAATAAGCCGAAGGCCAGGGCCAATCTCTCGGCGGGAGACTTTCTCCTCAGGATTTCAATTTGCTTATCGAGTTCAGCCATGACCTATGCAGTATATCATTTTCGGCGCGCTGACGCATTCGGCAGAGGCTTTGGACCTGAACTTGAAGATAGTTTGAGAAACAAGCGACTAAACGTCGCTGTTTCCAGTGAGGAACCGAGACGTTCAGTCTCAGGTTCCGAACGAGGTCTTTTTCTGATATAATGTCCCTTCAATGTCTCAAAAATACGTTTTAAAATCTCACTTCTCGGCCGAACCGAATTACCGCATCAACTATAAAGAGGCCCTGACCGCCGAACAGTTGCCGGTGGCGCTGGCCGCGGGCGGGCCGATGCTGGTGATCGCCGGCGCAGGGTCGGGCAAGACGCGAACCGTGACTTACCGCGTCGCCTACCTGGTCGAGTCGGGGGTGCCGCTGGACCGGATCCTCCTGGTCACTTTTACCAACAAGGCGGCACGGGAGATGTTGTCCCGGGTCGAAATGCTCCTCAAGCGGGACGTCAAGGGGATCTGGGGGGGGACCTTCCACCATGTCGGCAATTTGATCCTCCGGCGGCACGCCAAACTGATCGGTTATCAGCCGAACTTTACTATCCTTGACCGCGCTGACTCGAAAGAGCTGGTCGACTCGTGCCTGACCGAGTCGAAGATCGACGTTAAGGCCCGCTGTTTCCCCAAAGGGGATACGCTCCAAGCTATTTTTTCCCTGGCGCTTAATACCAGCCGCTCACTGACCGACGTCGTCGCTTATAACTATCCCCAGTTCGAGCCGCTGACCGAAGAGATCGAGGGGGTCTTCCGGCTCTACGGCGATCGGAAGCGGAAGAATGGCCTGATGGACTTTGACGACCTCCTCTATTACTGGTGGAAACTGCTCAACGACAACCCGGAAGTGGCCGGGCTCTACGCGGCCAAGTTCTTACATATATTAGTGGACGAGTACCAGGATACGAACGCCCTGCAGGCCAAAACGATCAACCTGATGGCGCAGGGGCACCGCAACCTGACGGTGGTTGGCGACGACTCGCAGTCGATCTACAGCTTCCGCGGGGCGCACTTCAAGAACATCATTAATTTTCCAAATGTTTATCCCGATGCCCAGGTCTATAAACTGGAGACGAACCACCGCTCCACGCCGGAGATCCTGGCCATCGCCAACCTGGCGATCACCCTGGCCAAGGAGAAGTTCGAGAAGAATTTAAAGACCCACCGCCCGAGCGGCCAGAAGCCGGTCGTCGCCGCGGTGACCACGGTCTACGAGCAGGCGGCTTTCGTCGCCCAGCGGATGCTGGAGCTGCGGGAAGAGGGGCAGTCGCTCAACGAGATGGCCGTTCTCTACCGGTCGCACTACCAATCGATGGAGATCCAGATGGAGCTGACCAAGCGGGGGATCCCGTTCGAGGTCCGCTCCGGCCTCCGTTTTTTTGAAGAAGCGCACATCAAGGATGTCCTGGCCTACATTAAAGTGGTCCAGAACCCGCGCGACGAGATCTCCTGGGGGAGGATCCTGAAACTCTTACCGAAGATCGGCCCCCGGACGGCGGACAAGATCTTCCGCCATATTGACGCGACGGCCGAGCCGCTCCAGGAGGTCCAGAGCGCGGCGACGGCGGCACTGGCTCCGTCCGGGGCCGAACGCTCTTTTAAGCGCTTTCAGGCGCTGATCGCCACCTTGCTCGAGAAAATGGACGCCCCGGCCGAGATGATCAAGGCGGTCAGCGAATCGGAATACGAAGACTACCTCAAGAACCAGTTCCCGAACTACCGCGAACGGCTTGAGGACCTGCAGCAGTTGGGGAGTTACTCCACGCAGTATAAGTCGCTGGAGGAGCTATTGAGCGCGCTGGCGCTCGCCTCGGGGATCGAATCGGAGACGATCGTCGAGGGCGAAGCGACCGAGAAAGAAGCTTGCGTCCTGACCACCATCCACCAGGCCAAAGGGTTGGAATGGAAAACCGTCTTTCTCGTCTGGCTGGCGGACGGCCGTTTTCCCTCGTACCTTAGTTTCGGCAAGGATGACGAGATGGAAGAGGAGCGGCGGCTCTTTTATGTGGCGGTCACCCGGGCCAAAGACGAACTATATATGAGCTATCCGTTGATCTACTCCGGCTACGACGGCGAGGTCCTGCTGAAGATCTCCCGTTATCTGGAAGAACTGCCGAGCTGGACTTTTGAGGAATGGCGGGTGGAGAATGAGGGGTTGGGCAAGGCATCAACAACTAGCGGCTCACGACAAGAAGTTGAAGAAGCGATCGACCTGTCCGAGTATCGCGAGGTTAAAGTTAAAAGCCGCGACAATTTTGAAGCGGTCGATATCAGCGAATTATTTAAATAATTATGCACGGATTTTTTTATACTGAAGAGTTTGTTAAACTGGAAGAACAGTTCCCCCTCCTGCGCCGGGCGCGCGAGCAATTCCTCGGCCTGCTCGGGCTGGGCGCCGTTATCATTGACATCGAGACGACCGGCCTTCTGCCGGCCGAAGCCGAGATCACCGAGATCGCCGGCTTGCGGATCGAGAAAGGGGAGATCGTCGACGTTTTCAGCGCGCTGGTCAAAATTAGCGGTGAGGTCCCGCCCGAGATCGTTAAGCTGACCGGCATCACCAAAGAGATGCTGGAGGAAACTGGCGAGGCTAAGCCAAAAGCCTTGAGCTCCTTCCTCGATTTCATCGGTGACCGGCCGCTCATCGCCCATAACGCCGAATTCGACATCCCGTTCCTCAACCACCATCTGCATAAAAGCTTTGGCCGGACGATCGCCAGCTCCCTGATCTGCACCTTGAAACTCTCGCGCAAACTTCTGCCCAGTCTTCCCTCGCACCGCCTGGCCAAAGTCGCCGAGCATTTCGGCATTCCGACCCCCTTGACCCACCGGGCCCCGGGAGATGTCGAGATCACCTTCCAGCTCTGGCTCAAATTTATCGACCTGCTGGGGCAAAAGGGTGTTCACAACCTCGACGATCTGCTGAAGTTCGCGGCTTGAACTACTCTCTGCTACTCTGATATACTTAACATTGCTTTTGAAGTTTGATGTTGGATGTTTGAAGTTCCCGCCGCAGGCGGTTGCGGCCCCATCGTCTAGGGGTTAGGACACCAGCTTTTCAAGCTGAGAACCGGGGTTCGATTCCCCGTGGGGCTATATCATTTGACATTATGCGAGGCATCGCTATAATTGTTATAATTTAGCTATGAATACACTCATACGTGCCTGGCTTCTTTTGGCCCTTTTTGCCTCCGCCTCATTTGCCGCTACTTACTATGTTGACGCCGTCAACGGCAGCGACGCGACCGGCACCGGCAGCCAGGCCTTGCCCTGGAAAACGCTGAGCAAGGCGACGGCACTGGGCTCGACCGCCGCCGGTGATACCGTCTACGTCAAGCCGGGCACCTACAACGCGGCGTTGGGAGAAACCTTTCCTATTACAATAACAAACAATTTTTTTGTTGCCACCGCGACATATCAGGCCACGATCGAAGAAAGCGGCGCCTCGACGCAGGCGATCAAACTGGTTGGCAACGCGTCGCTGGAGGGGTTTACGGTCAAGGGAGATGGCGATGATACGGCGGTCGTGGCCGGCTTGATAGATGCCGCCTCGGTCATAACGATCAAAAATAATATTATTAATGGATCAAATTTTACGTACGGCATTCAGTGCGTGCAAGTAAACGATACGGTCGATATCGCTTCTAATATTATTTATTCGGCCGGCCGCGGAATTTTTGTTAATGCCGCGCTGACCAGCGGCTCGATCACCAAAAATACGATCAGGGACTGCGCGAATTTTGGAATTTACAGCAACCAAAGCGATCTGACGATCGATAGGAACACAATTGTCAGAAGCGGCACGGGGATCTACGCGGATACCTCGGGAGCAGGCTATACCGTTGACGCGAAAAACACAATAATATATAACACCGGGGTTAGAACGACCGGGATTTCGCAAAATGGGGCGGAAGGTACCCTGAATTCAAATTACAATTGTGTTTTCGGGAACGCGACCGTTTACGACGGGACGGTTTCAGGCAAGATCGGGGACATATCAGTTGATCCGGCATTTTCCGATGCGACGGGCAATAATTTTAACCTTCAATCGTCATCTCCCTGCATTGACACGGGCGATCCCGCCTCCACGGTTGATCCCGACGGCTCGCGAGCGGACATGGGCGCCTATCCTTATGACCACCGGCCAACGGTCCAAGTTATCACCCCCAACGGCGGCGAAAACTTAACCGGCGAGGTTGCCTACAATATAACCTGGACCGCCACGCAGGACGCGGGGATAGATCACCTGGCGCTTTATTATTCGCTTAACAGCGGAACAACTTATCCAAATACTATTAGTTCCAGCGTGACCAACAGCGGCACCTACGCCTGGACCGTGCCTAACGTCAGCACCAACGAAGCCCGCGTCCGAGCGATCGTGACGGCCAGCAACGGTTACACCGCGACAGACGAATCTAATGCCAATTTCTCGATCAATTCAGCCACGACCACGACGACGACCACGACCACGACGACGACCACCACCACGACAACTACCACCATCCCTTCGGGGGTCACGGTGATCAGCTATCCAAGGGCGCCGCTGGCCGGCACCCCGCTCAAGATCTCCTTTACGGTCGACCGGCCGATCCAAATGGTCGCCTACATCATCAACGCGAACCAGGGGTTGGTCAAGACGATCGAACTGACGGCTCAGCCGAGCGTGGTTAACGAGATCGTCTGGTCGCCAAATGCCTATGGACAATACGAAGGGAATTACGGGTTTGTCCCGGCGGGGCTCTACCGTTGTGAAGCCTATGCCACGCAGACTGGCTTGAAGCAGAGCGTCATAAACGTCAAATTCCTGATCGGCCAGATCAGCAATCAAACGATCAACAACTAAATGACGAGGGCCACACTGCTGGCATTAATGGTTCTGCAACGAACATTGGTTTATCAATATGGTACTGAAGATGGGGTAAGGTCAATATCATTTGACATTATGCGAGGCATTGCTATAATTACTATAATTTAGCTATGAATACACTCATACGTGCCTGGCTTCTTTTGGCCCTTTTTGCCTCCGCCTCATTTGCCGCTACTTACTATGTTGACGCCGTCAACGGCAGCGACGCGACCGGCACCGGCAGCCAGGCCTTGCCCTGGAAAACGCTGAGCAAGGCGACGGCACTGGGCTCGACCGCCGCCGGTGATACCGTCTACGTCAAGCCGGGCACCTACAACGCGGCGTTGGGAGAAACCTTTCCTATTACAATAACAAACAATTTTTTTGTTGCCACCGCGACATATCAGGCCACGATCGAAGAAAGCGGCGCCTCGACGCAGGCGATCAAACTGGTTGGCAACGCGTCGCTGGAGGGGTTTACGGTCAAGGGAGATGGCGATGATACGGCGGTCGTGGCCGGCTTGATAGATGCCGCCTCGGTCATAACGATCAAAAATAATATTATTAATGGATCAAATTTTACGTACGGCATTCAGTGCGTGCAAGTAAACGATACGGTCGATATCGCTTCTAATATTATTTATTCGGCCGGCCGCGGAATTTTTGTTAATGCCGCGCTGACCAGCGGCTCGATCACCAAAAATACGATCAGGGACTGCGCGAATTTTGGAATTTACAGCAACCAAAGCGATCTGACGATCGATAGGAACACAATTGTCAGAAGCGGCACGGGGATCTACGCGGATACCTCGGGAGCAGGCTATACCGTTGACGCGAAAAACACAATAATATATAACACCGGGGTTAGAACGACCGGGATTTCGCAAAATGGGGCGGAAGGTACCCTGAATTCAAATTACAATTGTGTTTTCGGGAACGCGACCGTTTACGACGGGACGGTTTCAGGCAAGATCGGGGACATATCAGTTGATCCGGCATTTTCCGATGCGACGGGCAATAATTTTAACCTTCAATCGTCATCTCCCTGCATTGACACGGGCGATCCCGCCTCCACGGTTGATCCCGACGGCTCGCGAGCGGACATGGGCGCCTATCCTTATGACCACCGGCCAACGGTCCAAGTTATCACCCCCAACGGCGGCGAAAACTTAACCGGCGAGGTTGCCTACAATATAACCTGGACCGCCACGCAGGACGCGGGGATAGATCACCTGGCGCTTTATTATTCGCTTAACAGCGGAACAACTTATCCAAATACTATTAGTTCCAGCGTGACCAACAGCGGCACCTACGCCTGGACCGTGCCTAACGTCAGCACCAACGAAGCCCGCGTCCGAGCGATCGTGACGGCCAGCAACGGTTACACCGCGACAGACGAATCTAATGCCAATTTCTCGATCAATTCAGCCACGACCACGACGACGACCACGACCACGACGACGACCACCACCACGACAACTACCACCATCCCTTCGGGGGTCACGGTGATCAGCTATCCAAGGGCGCCGCTGGCCGGCACCCCGCTCAAGATCTCCTTTACGGTCGACCGGCCGATCCAAATGGTCGCCTACATCATCAACGCGAACCAGGGGTTGGTCAAGACGATCGAACTGACGGCTCAGCCGAGCGTGGTTAACGAGATCGTCTGGTCGCCAAATGCCTATGGACAATACGAAGGGAATTACGGGTTTGTCCCGGCGGGGCTCTACCGTTGTGAAGCCTATGCCACGCAGACTGGCTCGAAGCAGAGCGTCATAAACGTCAAATTCCTGATCGGCCAGATCAGCAATCGAACGATCAACAACTAAATGACGAGGGCCACCCTGCTGGCATTAATGGTCCTGCTTCTTAGTTCGGCGGCTTTCGCCGTTGACTCGGACAGCCTGTCGGTCGGTGCCCGGCCGATCAGCTTGGGGAAAGCCTATGTCGGGTTAGCGGACGATGCCTCGGCCATTTTTCTTAATCCGGCCGGGCTCGGCCAGATTAGCGCGCTCAACCTGTTCAACTCCTATACTTCTCCCCACTCGGACGAAAGCACCATTACGCTCGGCGCGATTTTTCCGCGATTCCAGGGGGTAACAGCCGGCCTTGGGTATGTTAATCACACCACAACCGGCATTCCGATGGAACTGCCGGCTACGGTCGAGGTTAATTACACCGAACAGGAGATCGTCTTTTCCCTGGCGGGGGCGATGGTTGACCGGTTGGCGATCGGTTTAAATTTAGACATATTAATGAAAGGCTTTTCGGTCGATTCCCCCCTCCTGGCGGCCAACCGCGGTTCCGGGATGGACCTCGACCTCGGTTTCCTTTACCAGGCGCGGCGCGACCTTAATCTCGGCCTTAATTTTCAGAACATCCTGCCGGCCAACCTGGGCGGAAGATTTAACTATGATTCAGGCGCGTCGGCAAGCTTGCCGGCGAACATTAAGCTGGGTGCCGCCTGGAAAGTCCGTAAGGAGGTTATGATCCTCCTCGACCTGGACAAAGCGCTGGAGAGGCCCGTCCCCCTCCTTTGGCATTCCGGTGTGGAGTGGCGCCCGAGCGAATTGATCGCGATCCGGGGAGGGATCGACCAGACCCCGAAGAACGGGAGCGAAACCTACACCAATTTTGCCGGCGGCATCGGCCTGCGGGCGCGGGGGATCACCTTCGACTACACATACTATAAGAGCGGTCTGCCGACCGAGCCGACGACCAGCTACTTTGCCATTGGTTACAAGGGGGAGGAAGTAAAAGCCGCGGGACCGACCCCAGAAGCGGTTATCCCGCCATCAGAGACGCTGCCGCCCCGGGTTGAGCTGGCCAAGTTCAGCGATGTGCCGGCCGGACATCCGGCCCGGGAAGCGATCGAGTTAATGGCCACTGCCGGCCTGATCAAGGGACAAAGCGACGGGACGTTCCAGCCGGACGAAAGAGTGACCCAGCGGGAATATGAGAACATTATGGCGGCCGCGCGCCGCGTCGAACCGAACAAGGTAGCTGATCCCGATAGCCCGGTGCCGAAAGGGGCCGGCTATCTGACCCGGGCGGACCTCGCCCAATTACTGCTCGCTTCGCCGCAAGGGCAGGCCGCGGCCAAGAGATTGCGTTGACAGTTCCGGGATCAAGGACTATAATAAAGTCGGCAACGAGGTAGTTTAATGACAAAAAAAATATTAGTGGGATTGGCTTTGCTCCTCTGTTTTGCCCCGCTGGCTTACGCCGGCTGGGACGGATTGACCACCGGGACGACCAAACAGCTTAACGCGGCCGCATTTTTCAATAAGGACCTCGGCTTTATCGTCGGCGAGACCGGCACGGAACTGAAGACGGTCACGGCCGGGGCTAGTTTTGACGTGGCCGCGGTCGGGGCGGTTGCCCTTACGGATGTTGTCGTTCTGAGCGGCAGCGAAGCGTACTTGGCCGGCGGGATAAACGGCCTGTATAAAACTACTGACGGGACGAATTTTTCCGCGGTCACTATTGCGGGGACGATCATCGGGGCCGATTTTCGCCGCGGCTCGGCCTACGGCAGCCGGATCGCTTTTGCCGCTTATAAAGCGAGCCCGGCCGGCAGCTTCCTTTATTATTCCAATGATTCAGGCGGGAGCTTTACCTCGGTTGCCTTGTCGGAGACGGCTTTCGAGGTCTACGGCGTCGTCCTGACGAGTGACGCCACCTGGGAGTGGGGCTCGCTTGGCGGCGGTACATACGCCCTGGTCAAGAACGATGTTACGGTTTGGACCGGGACGACCCCGGTCCGCGACCTCTTTTTTGCCAATAACCTGGTCGGCTACGCCGTCGGGGACAGCGGGCTGGTCTTGAGAACGGCCAATGGCGGCGGCTCGGCGGCCGATTGGCAGGTCAAGACGACCGGTTTTTCCCAGAATTTCCGCGCGGCTTATTTTGTCAACACTGATACCGGCTGGCTGGCCGGCGACTCCGGTTTGATCGCCTTCACCAAAGATAGCGGGACCAGCTATTTCCAGTATCCCGGGACGAGCGCCAGCGTCAATTATCAGGACCTGGCCATTGTGACCACGCTCGAAGCCGGGACCAATGTCGTCTACGCTTATGCCGCCGGTTCAGGCGGGACGGTCGGTAAACTCGCTTCGCCGACGATCGGCGCGCTCTCAACTATTTCCCGGACGCAGGGGTGGCTCGGGACCATAGAAGTCACCGGGACAAACTTTATCCCCGGCGCGGTCCTCTCGTTTTCCGGCAGCGGGATCGCGGCTTACGGGACAACGGTCGAATCGGCCACCAAGCTTCGGGCGACGATCGCCGTCAGCTCAACTGCCCCGGTTGGCGCGGTTGACGCTACCGTCACCAATCCCGACCTGACTTTTGTCACGAATACCGGCGCCTTTACGGTCACGGCCAATAACGGCGCGGTCACGATCAATGAGGTCTGGTTCGATGGAGTGAAATATCCCACGCCAGCGCTCGCGGTCAACGCCCAGCCAGCGATTACTTTTGCCGTAACTACCTCGGCCTCAACGTTGACCAAGAGCGGCTTGAATGCCAAAGTCCTGGTCATCCAGAGCGGGTCCAACAACACATATTCTATCCCCGAGAGCGCGGTGACCCTGAACGGAACGACCAAAGCATCGGTCGTCTTCTCCCTGCCGGCCAAAATGTCGACCGGTTGGGCGACGATCGAGCTTTATGCCGAAGATGTGGCCGGCAATGTCAGCCAGGAGGTCCTCCCGGTCGATGTCCCGCCATCAAGCGGCACTGTCGCCCAAGGAAAAAACCTTTTTGACGTTCTCCCGGTCCCTTACAAGGTCGACCTCGAGAGCGAAGACCTCGTCCTCTACTTTAAGTCAAAGGTCGCGGTCACGCTCGACCAAGGGGCGACAGTTTTGATCTATACCGCGGCCGGCGGCGCGCCGGCTTTTTCGAAGAACTACTCTGGTCCGATCACCAACGGGTCCAAAATAATCATTCCCAAGCGTTCGCTCCCGGCCGCCCTGCAACGGGTTTGCATCGCGCTGGTCCAGATAGTGGATAACAATACCAAGCGGATCGTCGCTTCAGGCAAGTTCGCTCTCGTCGACAAGAGGTATGGGATGTAATGAAGGCGAACAGGGGGAGCCTGGCTGTTGCCATATTGGCCCTGTGCGCCAGCTTGGCGCTGGCGCAGTACACTGCGCTTGACCCGACCCGGATCGTTCCGGACGCGCGGGTCCTGGGGCTCGGTAAAGCGTACTTTGGTTTAGCGGAAGGGACCGCCTCGATCTACACCAACCCGGCCGGACTGGCCGACGCCAAAGGGTGGCAGGTCACTTCGATGTCGGGAAAGTTCCTCGATGAATACAGTTACCTCGCTTTTGCCGGTTATTATCCGACCACCTATGGCGTTTTCGGTTTGGCTTATGCCGGGACCTCGATCGGCGGCGCCTTCGCGACCACGGTTGAGGTGGGGTCCGATCCGGACGACCCGATCTACACCTTTGACCTTAGCCAGCCGGTGATGGGGAACGAGAATTCGGTCATTGGCCTCGCTTACGCCAATAAAGTTGATGCTGTCGAATACTTAAAAAAGCTCCCCCTGGCTGACCGGCTCGCTTTCGGCACAACCCTGAAATTCTTTAATGCCTCACTCCACGGCGACAGCATTTTCGGGGGCGACGCCTCCGGCTTCGATCTCGACTTCGGCTTGAAGTTCGCTCCGCCGCAGACCTGGATCAAATTGGGGGCGGCGGTGCAGAACCTCCTCCCGGCCGCCCTGGGCGGGAAGCTCCACTACTCTTCCGGTCATGACGAATCATATCCGGCCTCGCTCAAGCTCGGTTCCGCTTTCCAGGTCATCGGCAAAAAAGACGCTGTCCGGGCGCTGGGCGACCACGAAGTCAAACTGATGCTCGATGCCGACACTTATCCGACCTTGAGCGGGTATCCCTGGGTCATGCATGCCGCGGTGGAGTGGAAGCCCTTCTCCATGCTGGCGATCCGGGCCGGCATCGACCAGGACGCGGCGGGTGACGGGGCCGGCGCTTTGACTACGGTAACGGACAACGCTTTCGGCGTCGGCCTGATGTTTGGCGGGTTCAACTTTGACTACGCCTACCACACTTTTGCCGGCATGCCGAACGTGGATAACCATTATTTCTCGCTCTCCTACGGGCTCCTGCCGCCGGTCGAGGTCAAGACCAAGCTTGTTCTGACCTCGCCGGAAGATAAGCTGATCACCTTCGATGAGAAGGTCAACGTTATCGGCACGGTCCTGGACCCGAACGCCAAGAAGCTTACTCTTAATGATACGGCGACTAAGTTCGGCCTAAAGGGGGAGTTCAGCTCGGTTTACGACCTCAAGTTTGGCAAGAACAAGATCACCGCCTCGCTCTATGACGGGGCGAACAAACCGATCTTCTCCGGCAAGCGGCGCGCCCTCCGGCTGATCACCTTCCCCGACGTCAAGATCGGTTACTGGGTCGACAAACAGATCTCTCTCCTGGCGATGGCGGGTGTGATCACCGGCTATCCCGACAAGACCTTCCGGCCGGAGGGGAACATTACCCGGGCCGAAATGGCGACCCTGATCGTCAAGACAATAGGCGGGACGCCGGAAGCCCTGCCGATGAAGTTTAAAGATGTCGCCAAGAAGCATTGGGCGGCGGCCTACATTGCCAAAGCGGAAAAGCTGGGCATCGTCCTCGGTTACCCGGGGAACAAGTTCCAGCCGAACGGCAAGATCACCCGGGCCGAAGGGTTGGCCATGGTTGCCCGCTACGGCGGCATCTCCGAAGAGGTCTTCACCGGCCAGTTCCAGGATATCGCGGCCGAGCATTGGGTCGCCAAGCTCCTGGCCGGCGCCAGCCAAGCGGGCCTGCTCGACTTCCTGAAAGACAAGCCGTTCGAGCCGAAGAAACTGCTTAACCGGGCCGAGACGGTCGAGATGCTTTATAAGACGGAGCCGGTGAAGACGCTGCTCGACAAGGATCTGCTGAATTGGGAGAGCTATTAAAATGGCGGAAGAAAGGGTAGCGTCGGCTTTAGACGTGATCGAGCGGCTGATCGTGGACGGGCAGAAAGAGGTTATGCAAGGGATTTTGCAACTCCAGAGCGGGCAGGATGAATTAAGGACGGGGCAGGATGAGTTAAGAGGCGGGCTGAATGAATTGAGAGAGGGGCAAAGATCAATAATAGACTGGGTGAAGAAGATCGACAAGAAGCATGACGTTAACGCGGACGCGCATTACGATTTACTGCAGGCCGTCAAAAAAGATGTCGGCGAAGTTAAGGAAAAGCTCGAGGCGCACATGCGTCAGCCGGCCCATGCTTGATAAGGGAAGGGTGGTTAGGTTGTTGGAAACGAAGAGTGGGAGGGGTAATGAGGAGAAAAAGAAAATGGTAAATCAGAAAAACAATTTAAATTTTGGATTTAAGCGGAGAGTCATCAAAAAGGAAAAGATCGGACCGCCGATTTGTTCTGATTTCAGGCAGGCTCAATATGGGGCGGCCTGCGAGCTTTCCAGCAAATGCAAGAACGCGACGTATCAAGGCGAATTTTCCGGCACATGTTATGGCGGCGCAAGAGAGACGGAAATCAGAGATCGTAAAAAACGTCAAGAGGTGGCTGTTTAAATGGCGGAGAAAGAAATAACGCTTAATCAGATAGCGGTCATGATCGAAAAGGTCGGGTCAGATGTCAAGGCGGTCGCCGAGGGCCATCAGGTGATCCGGTCCGAGATGGCTCAAATGGAAGGGCGACTTTCAGAAAAGATCGATTTTGTGGACAGCAAGGTTGAATTTTTAGCCGCGGATGTCCGTGAAATTAAAAAAGACTTGAAAGAGCATATCAAAATGCCCGCGCACGCGTGAGACTTGGATAAAATAGAAGCAAAAGTCGGGGCATAAAACCCTCGCGATGAGTTGAAAAGAAAAAGGGAGGACAATGATATGTTGAAAAAAATAATGACGGCAGGTTTAACGGCGGCGGTGATGGTGGCGATCCTGGTCGGATCCAGCTGGGCGGCGATCCCGCAAAAGATCAATATTCAGGGGGTTGTCACGCCAAAATCAGGCGCTCCTATTTCGTTTCCATTTACCACAGACGTTGCGGTTGGAATTTATAGTGATGAAGGTGGGACGGCGCTGGTTAAGGAATATTTAGTTTCAAAAATCACAATTGACGAAAAGGGATTTTTTAATATTCCGATTGACATCGATAATAGTTTTACGCCTTTTGATCAACCTTATTATGTTAAGATTATACTCGGGAAGCTGGGAGTGTTCCCAGAAAACGGCACTCAACCCCTCCTCTCCGTCCCTTACTCCCTCCGCGCGCAGGTGGCGGAAGGATTGCCGGGAGTTACGGTAAAAAGCGGCAATGTCGGGATCGGGACGACTAGTCCTTGGGGAAAGCTCCATACGGAAGATACATCTAATTATGGTGTAAGCCTTTATACTCGAGGAGCCCGCGGCGTATTAGGGATAAATAAAGATTCCCCGATAGATATAAATGGGAATGGAATCTATGGGTTACTTGGAGGGAAGCGTCTCCAACCCGGCGCTGATTGGGGGACCCAGCTGTTGGGAAATGGCAACGTCGGCGGCGTATACGGGCAGATCAATTACAATAATTTCGGATATCTGGGTTACAACCACTCTTCTTTTGGTGAAAACGGGGTTTATGGTTATAGCCAGGCTGGGACCGCCGTTATGGCATTTACTGCTAGTGGGACTGCAATTAGGGCGGAGAGTACAACCGGCACGGCAATTAATATCTCTAAAGGGACGATCAAGGTCAACAGTGTAAATCAAACTGTGGTTTTAACGGGTTTTGATCTGAATCCTCCCGTCACAACAACGATCAACGCAGCTGCTGGGACTGTTACCAATACTGGAGGGACCAGTGGTTTTGTTAAAGTATTGAACTCGTATGTCACGGCCAATTCAATTATCTTAGCTACCCCACAAACCGGTTACTGGTCAACTTCAACACAATTATGCGTGAAGGATATCCTGGCCGGAAGCTTTAAGCTGTTTGTTCCCGTTCCCGCAGCGGCTAATGGAAAAGTTGCTTTTCTAGTTATTAATTAGCAAATGATAAAGAAAAAATCATAGACAAGCAAAACAAAACTATTCAGCAAAAGAAAGAGATCGACGAATTGAAAGCGCTGGTCAAGAAATAGGGGGCAGGTGGTTGGGTAGAGGGGAAGATAAAATATGGCTGAAGAAAAGACTAACGAATTATTAAATAAGATCGAAAAGCTCATTGTGGATGGGAATAAGGAGCTTCTGGGCCGGTTTGACGCTCTTGCCGCTGACGTTGGCGTGCTTAAAGAAGATGTTGGCGTGCTTAAAGAAGATGTCGGCACTCTTAAAAACGATGTTGGTTGGATAAAACTGGAGCTGAAAAGAATCGACAAGAAGCACGATACTAACGCTGACGCGCAATACGATTTGATGCGGGATGTTAAAGATAAGCTCGAAGCGCATATGCGGGTGCCGCACGCGGTAGCTTAGGGGTCGAAGGGGACGGATGGTTGGGTTTATGAAAATGAATTTAAATAAAATATTTATAATATTAATATTACCGGCACTGGTCATTGCCGCCCCGGCCGCGGCCGACAAGCTTGAGGGGAGCGGCTATACCCTCTATGACGTCATTAACTCCGGCGGTCAAACACTAACGGGCAGTGGTTATACCCTTAAGGATTCCAAGGGAGATACGATCGGCGGGCAAATGACAGGGAGCGGTTATACGATAATTCCCGGACTGTTCGGGCTAGGCGGCGGCAATAAGATCGGCACGGCTCCCTGGGGAACGGTCCCGCTAACGATCGCCCGCGATGGCGATAACATTAAAATTACCTGGGACGCGGCGGCGGCTCCCGGGGCCAAGATCTACGTTTTAGCCGGCGACGGGACCGGCCAGTTCCAAAAAACTGACGATACAAAATGGAAACTTTATACAGACGCCTCAATTGCCAGTCAATTTGGCGTGACTAATATATTAGCGGGGATACTGTTCCATAATACTCAAGTTGGTCAGGGAGCCGGCGAAGTTTATTATTTCGGGTTGCAAGCAGGCGTGACGCCCCAAACGATCTGTCAGGATACCGACCCGCTCTACAAGGGCAAGACCTGTTTTGTGGTCGCTCCGGCGGTGGGGAAGGCGAATGTTAATTTATATAAAACGCCTGCTTCGGGCTGGAACTTTATCTCTTCCCCCTTGTTGCTTGGCGGATTAGATCAGGTTTTAGGGACAGATTATACGCTGGGGGATCAGGTTTGGGTCTGGGAAGACGCTAATCAAAAATTTATCGCTCCAATTACTTTTGATAAATCGACCTGGGGGAACAACAATTTTAATCCCGGATTTGGATATTTATTAAATTTAACGGCTAATTCCCCTAAAGTCACGACAATGATCGGGAATGTTAATACTAAGGCCCTGGATCGGCCGATAAGCTTTAAGACAGGGACGCCGTCGTACGGCTGGAATTTGATTGGCAATCCTCAGGCCACACTTGACCTCAATATGACAGGTTTTGCCGCAGGCAAAAGCGTTAGCGGGGATTCACTCTGGGAATGGGACAATGCCGGGCAAGAATTTCTTGCGCCGTTAACTTTTGACGGGACAAAATGGCCGGGCGGCACTCAACTTAAAATAATGAAAGCCTACGGCTATAATTTTACAGGCACAAATGCTTTTACCTGGCAGGTCCCGGCCCAGTGAGATTTACATATGAATAGGGAGGTTGCGATATGAAGATAATTAAAATTTTAAAAGGAGGCTTGGTGTCGGTTTTTCTAGTCGCCCTGCTTTTGCCGATATTGCAAGGATCGGCTTTTGGCTACGCGGGGATAGTGAAAATAAATTCAGGCATATTGGCCGGCGTTCCTGTGATAGTTTTTTCCGGCTCAAAACCGAATCAAACAACCCCGGCTGATTCACCAAGCACCAATTATACCGTTGAAACGGTCGGTGGCTACGTCGTATATAATATTTATGCCGCGCCGTCCGCCGCCACCTATCTCCTGTTAAAGACAGCCTCTACTTATTCTATTCTGCCGGTCAGCATGGGGACGACCATCCCTCCGACCACGACGTATGACACCGCGACGTTCTACAAGATGGGGCCGCCGAACGATCCTGTTATCCTGGGTAAATTATGGGGCTATGAAACGGCCAAGGTATCGTGGAGCTTGAGCGAAAACACCGACGGAACGGGTTTTGAATATTCCGGTATCGAGCTTCAGCTGGCGACAGATAATGGATATGCAAACTTGGTAGTCAGAATGCCCCAAAATGAGACCTTAACGAGCACCTCAAAAATTTACTCCTGGGCCCTGGGTGAGCTTGTCGACGGGCGGAAATTAACTTCCGGCACGTCATACTGGTTCCGTGTCCGCGGCCTGGTGGATGGAGTGGCTCCTTCAGGTTGGGCGAAAGCAGATTTTACAATGTTAGCTGCTGTCGCCGGCGAATCGACCTGGAATTTCTTTAAGGGATCGAATCTGGCCATCAACCAGCATGAATTGACGGTCGATCCGGCAACAACAACAATTTCTTGTTCCGATGGATTTGGATTGGGCGGATACGTGGAGCTGCCAAAACCGGCCATGGTAAAAAACCTGGTGACGGCCATTAATAAGTTCGCAAAAAATCAGGATAATATTGATAATGCGGTTAACGCCATCGGCTGGTGGGATTCGGTTACCGGCGCCCAGGGGATGCACGGTTACGCGATCGATTATACTAAAACGCCGCCGCAAACCCGTTCCGATGACTCAATTCAGGAGGACTGGGCGGCGGAGCCGCTGGTCTTGGGCCGGACCTACCAGTTCAGCGTCAACGGCTCATTTTCCGGGTTTAAGTTGAAAATAAAATAACGCGTGAGGAGAATAGTTGTTAAAGCGATTTAATATATTTTTAATTGTTGGTCTGATGGCAGCCTGGTTGCCGATTCTCCCGGCCCAGGCGATAACGCCGCCGTTCTTCAATGCCATGTACTGGCTCAAGGGCAACGTGACGGTCGACCAATCGCAGGAACAGGCTCATCCCATCATTCTTGCCCTGTCGAACCGTCAGGTAATTATATATAAGGACGTTTTCCCCGGCCCTTATGTCGGGGGCCAGCTGCACGCCATAACGATCAACATGCCGCCGCCCTCGAAAGTAAAGGGCGATTACATGATGAATATTATTGCTGAGAAAAAACTGCCGATCGTGGCGGGACAGCAATACAAAGTTGCGGTTGTTCAGGGGAAGGATGGTTATGGCATGAATCCGGTCGACGTTACGATCACTGATGTTGGCTATATTACTAAGGACCTGGTCATAAAATACGGTGAAGGACCGGCTTTCCCTTACGGCACAGTGCCTTTGAATATCGAAAGAAGCGGCAGCAATATTAAGGTTTCCTGGGACATCACGGTTTTTGAGTATCAGAACCCAAAGCTATTCATGCTGACCGGCGACGGGACCGGGAAATACACCAATGACGCGGGCTGGGCCACAATCAATGATAAGCTGGGTCTGGGTTTTCCGTTTGAAGGCAGCGACCTGGCCGGCGGCTATATTATTCACAAGAATCAGGTTGGACAGGGATTTGGTGAGGTCTATTTCAAGGGCATCCAAAATACTTTCCCGAATGAAATGGATATCAACCCCAATGTGCCCGGCAATATCTCCTATCTGGCGTCGGCCTGGGCGGTAGGGAAAGTGAATGTGACGGTGGAGAAATCTGGCCAGATGAAATTGCTGGGTCTGCCGGTTTCGGCAGGAAAAGTATCCAATGTTTTTCTCGGGCAACTTGGCGCGAATGAGGTCATTTTACTTCCGTCGACAGTTGGCGGGGGCGGATTGGATTACGTGACGGTTAATAACACTAATGTTACGGGAAATGATTTTCTCGTTGGGCCGGCGGTCGGTTTCTGGCTCAGAAATCCCGGAAGCTCCGATTTAACAATAACCTTTGCCGGCAGTTTGGCAAATACCGCCTTTACAAAGAATCTTTTGGCCTTTGATTTATCAGGAAATCCTTTCCCGCTTTCTGTTGCCAGCGGCGGGTTTGGTGTCGATGGAGATATCATTATGCCGCAGATGCAGACGGGAAACGGCTTGGACTATTTTGTTAAGACGGCTGGAAACTGGGGGCCGAACTTCCCAGCGCTCAAATTCGATGCCGGCTTCTGGTACAAATATGCGGCAAACAATAGAAGATGGAACGTGGTGCCTTTTAGCGACGCAAAAATTGAACAATACAAAAATTGAACAATATTAGATTAATGGAGGGATAAAATGAGAATATGTAATAAAAAGTTTAAATTGGGGGTGTGGTTGGCGGCTACCGGTTTCTTCCTGCTACTGCTCTCTTCTTCCGCCCGGGCGCTGTTAGAAGTCACTTATAATGAATCCTTGGTGATCGATCGTATCCAATATTATTGGGCCGGCGACTCCATGACAGCCGCTTCGACTTCAAGAATTATTAATCCAGACCCGAACATTTTATTTGATTTAGGCAATCCAAACTTTCAAGCAAAGCCAGCGTCTAACCCACCCAGCGCGATTTATGTTTTTGGCTCAAAAGACACAAACAGCCAGACAACTTACATTCGTATCTGGAGCGGCACGGCCCAACAAGATGGAGTAAAATACACTGCACTGCCTTCTTATTCAAATCCTGCCGGAACGCTTAATGCTGTGCCTGTAACTATTGCCTATTCATTTGTTCGGGCGGTCCCTGTTACGACAAAAATAACCCAATATACCGAAACCGGGACCACATTTCTCGACCCACAACTACCGTTATCGAAGAAGGCGACTTTCTCTTCAGCCACGGACCAGATCGGCAACATGACGATTGAGATCGGCAAATCAGACTGGGAAATAACTAAAAATGGCGGCGCGCCGGTCCAGGTAACTGGGCTGCCCGGAACCGGTTTTATTCTTCCGGATAATTTACCCGGCGACGTAATGAGCATGAATGATAAATATATAATCAAGGTAAAACATTATAATTTGTGGGGTCAAGCGGGACCGTGGAGTTCCACAGCTACTTATACTGTTGGTGCTACCGGTGACAGCGGCGGCGGAACTTATTCGATCAATTATAAATTCCTTAAGCCTGGCACAGGGATCAACACGATCGCTATTCCGTTCGACCCGACCGCCGGTAACATTACCGACAAATCAAGCACGGCGATCACCACGGTGGGCGAACTGATCACGAGTATTAATACGCAAATGGGCGCGGATGTTGTCACAGTGTTTGGCTGGTATGACGAAGCGAAACAGCAACACGTCGGTTTGACCTCGATCACCAGTTATACGAATCACGCGGTCACGGGCGGCGTTTCGTACCCGACTGATACCTACGCGACGTATGATAAGATCCTGGTCCTGCCGATCCAGAAGAATCGGGCCTACCAGATCAGCGTGAACAAAGATGTCTCGAGCACTCCTTACACATTGAAGGGAACGGCAAAATAGATTAATTAATGTTCAGGCATAGGTTAGAGGGAAAAAGAATTGAATAAACTCGTTAAATTATTGTTATTGATCCTGGCGATCGGCGTCATGGCTGGCGCGGGGGTTCGGGCTGACCAGCAGCCGGCGCCTTATCCGGCGGCGTTCTGGATCAACGGGACCCTGGATCCCGGCGCGACCGGTTTGACCGCCACCGATCTGGCGGGATTTGATGTCTATGTTTATTCGCAAGCAAATAATTATCTTCAGGCTTACGGGAAGGGGACGACCCAGACCGGCGGCGTATTTTCCGTTAACGCCATCGAAGACCTGCAGATGAACCCGATCACGGCAAAAACATATTATATTGGGGTGGTTGCTAAGACGGTTAACAACACATCATACGGCGTTAACCAGACGGACTTGCCCGTAGTTCAAGCCGACGTCGACAGCGGTTATAAGAACCTCACCGCCAAGTTTTTAACGCTGGCGGCTGGCCAGGGGATCACAACCGAAGTTGACACCGGGCTGTATATCTCCCGGAAGGCGGATCTGCCGGGATCATCCCTGGATATTAGTTGGGACCCGATAAAGATCAAGAGCCCGACGATCTATGCTATGACCGGTGACGGGACAGGTAAGTATGAAAAGGACAATGCCAACAATGTTTGGACGGTCCTGGTCAACGACATGGGCATGGTTGTCGTCCCCGGCGGCACTTACAACGGCGGCAAAGTTACGGCGGGGACCAACGGATTTACTCACGAGAACCAGGTCGGGGCGGGAGCGCCGGAAGAATATTATAAAGCGGTCGCCAAGACTGTGCCGCCTACGCCGTTCGCTGACGCGCCGGCGGTCGGTAAGATGGATAAGACGGTCTATGGGGCCGGGACCGGCGGCGCCAAGTATAACTTTATTTCTACGCCGTTCACCGCCACAAACGACGATCTGGCCAAAACATTCACGACCCAGATCGAAAAGGCCAGAATTGAGGTCTTCGGTTTCAACAATCTAGCGCAGAAATACGATCACGCTGCTTATTCGACAAAATGGGATATCCCAATCCTAATTAATAGGGGCTTGGCTTACTGGATCTATAATCCGCTGGCCAACGATATCCCGATCACCGTAGTCGGCAATGTGCCGGCGAATGATAAAGGATACAGCACAACTTTTTATAAGGGAGCGTTCTACAATGACTTCGCATTACCGCAATGCTGGTCCGGCTTGCTCAAGGACAAGGGGCTGGGAGCAGCCAAAGGGGCGGAAGTCTTTAAGTTTGACAATAAATCACAGTACTATCAACACGCGGTTTACGACGGCGTGAATAAAGATTGGTCGCTGGTCGATCTGGACGGCAAAGGGACGATGGGAGCCCTGAAGATGGAGATCGGCGGCGGGCTCTGGTATTACAACGCAACTTCAAACGACGTGACGTTCAATCCGTAACAAATAAAGGAGAGGATGACAATGAAGAAAATTCGCTTGTTAAAAGGGGGAATGGCTGTTTTGCTGGCCTGGCTGGTTTTCAGCGGACCGGTGCTGGCTATCGCGACAATCCGTAATCCTATTGTTAAAAAAGGCGGTAGCGCGGTCAGCAACGCTTTGATCCAAGCCATTGAAGGGGCCGTGGCTTCGACCGGAAGCGGGACTTATTATTCCGGCACTCTACGGGCTTTTGGTATAACCGATGCATCAGGCATCTGGCAGACCAGCACGTCTATTCAAGACGGGAGTTCCTTTTACCTGAAAGGCTGGAGCGATAATCCCCCGGCCCTGGGTAAATATTACGGGTTCAACGGCCCGTACCAGCTCGGCACGGCCAAAGACACGAACGACGTGGACGATAAGCTGATCAATCTTGATCATAAAGCGGCCGCCCCCCAGACGCCATATATCAACAATATTTCTGAAACGACCGCCCATCCTTATGATAGTGGTCATACCCCGCTAACCACAGTTTCAAACCTGATAGTTTCTTCCTCGCCGCATGCGGTTGATGACGGTATCAGGGAAGTTTCTTCGATGGATTGGTCGTGGGGGCAGGACCCAAATAAATTGACGCTGGACCCAAACCAACATGGCGCCAGTCTCATCCTCCCCTCGACAACCTTAACTCCGGGCGGAACTTATTATTTTGAGGTGGTTTATAACGGCCCCTTTGGCAATAGCCCGCCATGCGCCACTCTCGGCTACACATTAGGGGCCGGTGGTGTCGGCGGCGGGGTCACATCATTGACGATCACGCTCAAGAAAAAAACCGACGGCATGGGAGTCAATTCTATCGGCATGCCTTTCGACGGGCCGCTGGAAGTCCAGAAGGAAGACGGGACCTCGATCCTGACCGGGGTAGCCACCCTGGGCGATTTGATCAAGGCTGTCAATGCCACGGAAACTGCTAAGGTTACCGCCGCGGCTTATTGGGATGAAAGCCAACAGCTTTTTGGGGCCACCTATGACAGTGGCGGGAATAAGCTCTATGTGACCCCGTCCGGTGATCCGGCGGCTTTGACGCTCAAAGCCGGCAAAGGTTACTATCTATCGGTTGATAAGGACGTAACGATCAAACTGAAAAAATGAAAAAGTTAGCGCTGGTTTGCATAGGGTTGGTTTTAGCTTCTTGCGCTTGCCTGCCGTCAGGCATGGCCTTCGCGCAGACGGAGCTGAAACCCCTGATGCCCCCTTACTGGGTGGTCGGGACGGTCGCCGATACCCCGGAATCGACCGTCAACAACCGGCGGATCTTCTTGTTCCGCGATATGACCGAGCTGGGCGAGGGTAAATATGCCGAGAGCAGTTGTTTCGGCGCGGCCAATAGCTTCCTGATCAACGCCTTTGCCATCTTCCCCGGTTCCCTGGTCGTCGGTGATACCTATCGGGTCTCGACCGAGCAAGATGCCAAAGGTTACGGTGCCGATGGTTATGTTAAGATCTCCGGTACCGGGTGGGACGAGGTCAAAGGGATGGCGCTCTCTCTGGGCGGAGGTATTATTCCGCCGGTCGCGGGGGCGCAAGAGCCGGCGCCACGCGTCAAGATCTGGTTTGGCAACCGCCTCTATCAACCAGCGCTGGTCGCCAAGGGCCAGCCATTTGTCGTCTCCAGCAAACCGGATGTCAGGGTAGAGATCAATATTGATGCTCCCTATATGCTGGCAAAAAATATTGACGCTTACGCGGTGACGGTCGATCCGGGAACGAGCAACGTCAAATCATTAAAAGTCGACGCGTCAAGCGTCGCCTCCAAGACCTACGCCGCCGGGACAAGCTCGGCAGAGGACAAATTCAACGCCCTGAGCCTCAAGCTGTCCGTGCCGGAGGCCTTGGCCGAAGGGCCGCATAATTTTGTGGTCAGCGCGCGCTCCGGCGGAACCCTTGCCGCCGCCGCGATCGCGACCGAAACAGCGACCGTTGAAGTGATGGGCGGGCCGCTCCGCCTGGTCGGGCCGCCACTGACCTATCCGAGCCCGTTCAGCATCAGCAAGCAGAAGCTAGTGACCATCCAATACGGGTTGTCGGCTGACGCTAATATCGATATCTATGTCATCGGTGTCGGCGGGGTGAGAGCGAAGAAGTTCACCTTGATGGCCGGCGGCGAAGGTGGTTCAGCCGGGGTCAATAAAGTTACCTGGGATGGCCGGACCGATATGGGAACTCTCGCCGGTAACGCCATCTACGTCGGCAGTTTGATCTCCCGCGATGACGGACGCCTCCTCGGCAAGTTCCGCCTGACTATCGTTGACTAATGGGGTTCACGCTCGGTATCGTCGGTTTGCCTAACGTCGGTAAATCGACCCTTTTTAATCTTCTGGCCCAGGCCAAAGTAGACGTCTCCAACTATCCGTTCACAACTATTAAGCCGAATGTCGGCGTCGTCGCCGTGCCGGACGAGCGGGTCGCCCAGATCGCCGCGGTCGTTGGCTCGGCTAAAACCGTTCCGACTGTCATCGGGTTTTATGATATTGCCGGGCTGGTCAAAGGGGCGCATCGTGGGGAGGGACTCGGCAACCAATTTTTAGCGCACATCCGGGAGGTCAACGCCATTGCCCATGTGGTCCGTTGTTTTCCTGACCCCAATATTACCCATGTCGAGGGGACGGTCGACCCGCGGCGCGATATCGAGCTGATCAATGCCGAGCTTATCCTGGCCGACCTGGCCACGCTGGAGAGTAAATTAGCACCGGTTAAGAGCGCTCTTAAAATTGGCGACAAGAACGTCCTCAAATACCTCCATCTCCTGGAAAAGATCAAGGGAGAGCTTGACTCCGGCCGCCCGGCCCGTAAGGTCTTACCTGCTTTGAGCCATGAAGACCTGGCCCTGCTGGCCGATCTCCCCCTGCTGACCTTCAAGCCGGTCCTTTATGTCGCCAATGTTGATGAGACCGGCAACCGGACGGAAGTTGATGGGGTCAAAGCTCTGGCGGCAGAGGAAAATGCCGGGGTAGTGGCGATCTGTGCCAAACTGGAGGGGGAGATCAATGAACTCCCCCCGGCCGAAGCCGAGGAATACCTGAAAAGCGTCGGTCTGGAAGACTTTGCCCTCCCCCGCCTGATCCGGGCGGGCTACCGACTGCTCGATCTAATAACTTTTTTCACTGCTAACGCCAAAGAATGCCGTGCTTGGACGGTCAAGCAGGGGACCCGCGCCCCCCGGGCGGTCGGCCAGGTCCATTCGGCCATGGAAAAGGGCTTTATTGCCGCCGAGGTCATCGGCGCGGCTGAACTGGTCCGGGCCGGCTCATACGCCGCCGCCCGCGAGCGCGGTTGGCTCCGGACCGAGGGAAAAGAATACCAGGTCAAGGATGGCGACCTGATCTTAGTCCGCTTTACCCCCTGACTTGTGAGCTGACCACTTTTGTGCTACAATATACACTTGCCTGTTGACCCTAAAAGGAGGTTTTGTCCGTGAACCCGTACGAACTAATAATCATAATGGATCCCGCCCACGGCGAGGAAAAAATCGGGCTGGTGGTTGGCAAAGTCGAAGAGAAGATCAAGGAGCTGGGGGGCCAGATCGACAAGACGGAAAAATGGGGGACCCGGCGCCTGCAGTCGATATTGATGAAAGCCAAACGGCTGACCCAGGGCTATTACGTCCTGGTCCGCTTTCAGTCCCCGCCGGCGCTCCCTAACCAACTGATCGGCTACCTCAAGGTGAACGAGAACATTATCCGTTACCTTATTTCCCAGGCGGTAGAGCCGGACGCGGTGAGACCGGAACGGGCCGAGAGAAAGGATATCTCCGGGACGCCGATCGAGGCCGTGGCCGTCGGCGAGATTAAGGGAGAACCGCTTGGCGAATCTAAATAGGATCATCCTGATCGGGCGGCTGACCGCCGACCCCGAGCTCCGCTCTACGAACGACGGCCTGCCGGTCGCCAAATTCCGTCTGTCGGTCGAGCGGCCGGCGACGAGTCACGGGGAAAATGGCGCCGATTTTATCGACATCGTGGCCTGGCGCGGGCTGGCCGAGGTCTGCGGCCAACATTTGAAAAAAGGGCATCTGGCCCTGGTCGAGGGACGGATCCAGAACCGCTCTTTCGAAGACCAATCCGGCCAACGGCGCTGGGTGACGGAAGTGGTGGCCAAGAGCATGACTGAATTGGAGAAGGGTACAGGGTCACGGGTCAAGGAAGAAGCAAAAGTGGCCGTTGACGAAGTCGTCGACGATTCCGGCCTGGAGGGCGACCTGCCGTTCTAAACCATGTATAACAAAGTATTTCTAATCGGCAATTTGACGCGCGACCCGGAACTCCGCTACACGACCAGCGGCATCCCGGTCGCCCGTTTCGCTATCGCCGTCAACCGATTTAAAAAAGGGGGGGCGGCCGAAGGCGAGCAGGACGTTGATTTTATCAACATCGTTGCCTGGCGGCGTTTGGCCGAGATTTGCGGCGAATATTTGAAAAAGGGGCGGCCGGTGGCGATCGAGGGACGCCTGCAGATCAGGACCTTTACCGGCAAAGATGGCCAGCCGCGGACCATGTCGGAAGTCGTGGCTGACGGGATGCAGATGCTTGGGCAACGAAGTCAACCGTCGACAATTAACAGTCAACAGTCGTCAGTTGAAGGCGGACAGAAGACTGAAGACAAAGGACAGAAGACTGACGAAGTCGTCGAAGACGAGATCCCATTTTAAGCGAGGTGGCTAAATGACCAGAGAAGCAAGGAAACCGAAAAAAGAGGGGATGTTCAAGAAGCGCAAGCGGAAGCCGTGCTTCTTCTGCATCGAAAAAGTCGGGATTGATTACAAGGATGTGCCGTTCGTTAAACGCTTTATGACCGACCGTGGCAAGATCGCGCCGCGCCGGATGAGCGGTTGCTGCGCCCTGCACCAGCGGATGGTCGCCGCGGCGATCAAGCGCTCGCGCCAGATCGGCCTCGTGCCGTACGTGGTGGATTAAGATGAAAGTATTATTTTTAGAGGACGACCGGGTCGAAGAAGTCGCCGTCGGCTTTGCCCGCAACTATCTCCTGCCGCGCAAGTTGGCCATTGCCGCCACCGAGGCGGTCGTTGCCGCGGCCGCCAGGCGCCAAGAAAAGAAAAAGGCCGAGATCGGCCAGCGGCGCTCCGAGATGCAAGGCCTCGCCGATAAGCTCTCCGCCGCCGACTTGACCATTAGCGTTGACGTGGGCGAGGGAGGCAAGCTCTTCGGTTCGGTCACGACGGCCGATATCGCCGCCGCGGTCAAGCGGGCGGCCGGGGTAGACTTGGACAAGCGCAAGATCGAGGTGCTGGAGCCGATCAGGATGATCGGCGAGTACAGCGTCGCCGCCAAGCTCTTCCAGGACATTCACGCCAAGCTCAAGGTCAAAGTCGTCGCCAGATAAGCGATGAGCTCCCTGCCGGAGAAGCTGAAGGCGCTGCCGCAGAAGCCGGGCGTCTACCTCTTCAAGGACAAAAGCGGCACCGTCATCTACGTCGGCAAGGCCAAGGCGCTCCGCCGGCGCGTCGCCTCTTATTTTAAACCCAACCCCGAGCTCAAGGTCAGCATTCTCCTGAGCAAACTGCGCGATATTGATTATCTGACCACCGCCTCGGAGCTGGACGCGCTTATCCTGGAAGATGAGCTGATCAAGAAATACCGGCCGCGCTACAACGTGGCGTTGCGGGACGACAAAAGTTATCCTTTTCTGAAGCTGACCGTTAACGAAACTTGGCCGCGGCTCCTGCTGGCGCGGCGCCAAGAAGACGACGGGGCGCTGTATTTCGGCCGTTTCCAGGGGGGGATGGTCCGGGCGGTCATCCGCCTGGTCAAGAAACTTTTCCCGGTCCGCTGGTGCCGGGAGACGCCGCTGAAACCAAGAGAACAGCCGTGCCTCTATTACCACATCGGCGCTTGCGCCGGCCCCTGTGTCGGCCGGATCTCGCGCCGGGATTACCGCTCGCTGGTCGAGGGGATCAAGCTCCTCTTGGCTGGTCAGACCGAGGCGGCCCTGGGTCAGTTGGCCAGCGAGATGAAAAAAGCGGCGGCCGCCCAGGATTTTGAGCGGGCGAAATATTTCCGCGACAGCAGTCAATTGTTGCGGAAGATGATGGCCGGGAAAGCCAACCTCTCCCGGTCGCCGCTCCCCCAGGCGCTGGGCGACGTGACCGAATTACAACAAGTATTACATTTGTCCCGGCCGCCGTTGCGCTTGGAATGTTTCGACATCTCCAATATTCAGGGGACCAATATTGTCGGTTCCATGGTCGCCTTCCTCGGCGGAGTGCCGCTGAAGAGCGATTACCGGCGCTTCAAGGTGCGAAGCGTCGTCGGCCGGCCGAACGATGTCCAAGCGATCTATGAAGTGGTCAAGCGGCGCTATGGCGGTTCCCTGGCGAAAAAGATGGCTAGACCCGACTTGGTCATGGTCGACGGCGGCCCGGCCCAGGTCGCTTTTGGCCGCAAAGCCTTGCTCGAGACCGGCTGTTCCGACCTGCCGCTGATCGGTCTGGCCAAACGGGAAGAGGAGATCTTCTTTCCCGGGAAGAGCCGGTCGCTACGGTTACCCAAGAGTTCGGCCGCGCTGCGGCTGCTGCAGCGGGCCCGGGACGAAGCGCACCGTTTTGCGGTGACCTTCCACCGGCAACGGCGCCGCCAGGCCTTCTTCGGATAACCTTGAGGGGGCTCCGCGTATGTGTTATTATCTTAAATTAATGAGGTTTATCAGTTGCCTGCTCGGGGTGTGCCTGCTGTTTGGTGCCGCCTCGGCTGAAATGAGCGTCGAGCAGGCCAAGCTGGAGAAGATCCAGCATGAACTGAAGGCGAGCCAGGAAAAACTGAAGCTGACCAAGCAACAACAGCAGGAAGTCCTGGGGAAGATGGTGGTTGTGACGCAGGAGTTGCGGCTGACCAACCGGAAGCTCAACCGGGCCAAGACCAAAGTGCAGGAGAACGAAGTGAAGATCGGCGAACTGACGGTCGAGCTCAAGCAGAGCGAGGGCGAGCTGGAAAGGAAATCGAGCCTTCTGGAGCGGCGGGTGCGCGAAGCGTACAAGAACGGCCGGATCAGCTACCTTGACCTGCTCCTTGGCGCGACCTCGATGTCCGATCTCCTGAACCGGCTCTATTATTTTGAAAAGATCGTGACGCGCGACGCAAATCTAATAAGGGGCGTCAGGCAAGATTTGCTACAGACCAAGTCGGCCCGCCAGGACCTGAACCAGCGGACCCGGGAGATCAAGGTGCTGGCCGCGGTTATTGCCGAGAGCAAAGAGAAGATCGCCGATCAGCTGGCGGAAAAGAAGAAAGCCTTTGAGGAGCTCAAGTCGCGGCGGGCCGAGTCGGAACAGAAGATCGCCGAGCTGGAGCGAAGCTCGCAGGAGCTCGAGCTATTGATCCAGAAGAAAATGGCCGAGCGTTCGCGCGCCGGCCTGGTCGCCCACGGCAGCGGCGTCTTTATCTGGCCGCTCCAGGGGCGGATCACTTCGCGCTACGGTGTTTACCGGCGGCGCGGTTCACGCCACACTGGGGTGGATATTGCCACTACCTACGGGACGCCGATCCACGCGGCCGACGCCGGTGAGGTCATTTTTTCCGGCTGGTGGGATGGTTACGGCAAGGCGATCGTCATCGACCACGGCCGGGGGCTGGCCACCGTTTATGGCCACATGTCGCGTCTTTATCCGTCGGTCGGGGCGACGGTGGCTAAGGGACAAACTATCGGACTGGAGGGGAGCACCGGTTATTCGACCGGCCCGCACCTCCACTTTGAAGTGCGCAAAAACGGCAAACCGGTCAACCCGATGCCGTACTTACCTTAAAGGAGGAAAATATGTCGCTGTTCAAACGGTCCCGGTTCTGGATCCTGTTGCTGGTGGCGCTGACCGCTTTTTCCATCGGCCGGGTGATCGCCCAGGGGGAGCTCGACCGCAAACTGGAAACCTATTTGCAAGCGCTGGATATCGTCAAGAACGATTATGTCCATAAGGACCTGGACGACCAGAAGCTGGTCTATGGTTCGATCCGCGGGATGCTGGACGCGCTTGATGATCCCTACACCCGCTTTATGGAACCAAAGTCATACAAGGAGATGCGGCTCCGGATGAGCGGCTCTTATTCCGGTATCGGCATCTATATCGGCATCAAGGATAAGGTCCTGACCGCTATTTCGCCGATCGAGGACACGCCGGCCAAAAAGGCCGGGTTGAGGGCGGGCGACGCCATCCTCAAGATCGACGGCAAGGAGACCAAGGAGATGGCGCTGGAGGAAGCGGTCAGCCTGATCCGCGGCCCGCAGGGGAGCAAGGTCAAACTTAATATCTACCGCCGGACCTGGAAAGAACCGAAGGATTTTGACATTCCCCGGGCCAAGATAGTGATCAAGAGCGCCGTAGCCAAAAAACTGAGCGGCAACATCGGTTACATCAAGCTTAACACCTTTGAGAACGTGGCGGCGGCGCGCGAGTTCGAGAAAGGGCTGCGCGATCTGCGCGACACCGACGGCCTGATCATCGATGTCCGCGGCAACGGCGGCGGGCTGCTGCAAAACGCGATCGACATCGGCAGTATGTTCATCCCCACGCCGGGGATGATCGTCCAGACCGTCGACCGCGAAGGCCGGCGCGAACAGCTCGAATCGACCGGCCGGGTCCTCTGGACCAAACCGGTCGTTCTGCTGATCAACGAAGGGTCCGCCTCCGCTTCGGAGATCCTGGCCGGCGCCCTGCGCGACAACAAGATCGCCACCCTCGTCGGCAACCACAGCTTTGGCAAGGCGTCCGTGCAGAATGTCCGCCAGCTTAATGACGGCTCGGCTCTCCTGGTGACCATTGCCAAATATCTGACCCCCAACGGTGAGGATATCAACAAACGCGGTATTTCAGCTGAGGTGGTCGTGACAATACCGACGAAAGAAGCTGATGAGGCGCTGGACTCCGACCTGCCGGATGAAGAGAAGGACAGCCAGATCCAGGCGGCGGAGAAGGTGCTCCGGGAGAAAATTGCCGGGGGTCCCAATGGCTAAACCGGAACAGCTGGACAGCGCGGCCACGCTGGGCGCGATCGATCCCCAGGGAATGCTGGCGGTCGTCGGCCGGTGGCCGGAGATGCTGCAGCAGGCGGCCGAGTTTTCGGCGCGGGTGACCGTTCCGTCCGGCCTCCGGGCGAGCCAGGTCATCGTCTCTGGGATGGGGGGATCGGCGATCGCCGGAGATATCGCGGCCGATCTGTTGCTGCGCCAGATGAAGGTCCCGCTCGTCGTCAATCGGAGCTACTCGTTGCCGGAATATGCCGGGCCGGAGACGCTCCTGTTTGCCATGTCCTATTCCGGCGACACGGAGGAGACCTTGAGCGCGGTCAAGGAAGCGGACCGCCGCCAGGTCCAGGTCATGGCTGTCACGGCCGGCGGAAAATTAAAAGAATTGGCCGATAGTAAAAAATATCCCGTTTTTCTCCTCCCGGCCGGTTTCCAGCCCCGGGCGGCGCTCCCCTTTATGTTGGTGCCGCTGCTGACCGGCCTGGCCAAAGCCGGCCTGGCGCCGGACCTGTCAGGGGACATAAGCGAGGCGGTCGCGGTGCTGCGTAAAGTCCGCGACGAATACAGCCCTAACCGGCCGGCGCGCGCCAACCTGGCGAAACAGCTGGCCAAGAAACTGCTCGGCAAACTGCCGCTGATCTTCGGTTCAGCCGGGACGACCGGGGCGATCGCCCTGCGGGCCAAATGCCAGTTCAACGAGAACAGCAAGCAGACCGCCCTGGCCAACGTTTTTCCCGAGCTAGACCACAACGAACTGGTCAGCCTGGCCCAGTTGAAACGGGACAACCATAATTTCGCCGGGATCGTCCTGCGCGACGAGTCCGACAGTGAGCGGATCAAGAAGCGGATCGAGATCACCAAGTCGCTCTTGAGCCGCCAGCTTGGCGGCTTTAGCGAGTTGCACCCGCAGGGGAAATCTCCCCTGGCGCGGGCCCTCTCGCTGATCTGCCTGCTCGACCATGTCAGCGTCTATCTAGCCTTACTGCAAGAGATCGACCCGACCCCGGTCGAAGTGATCGGCCGGTTGAAGAAGGAACTGACAAGGTGAAGGCGGTCATTATTGCCGGCGGGCTCGGGACGCGGCTCCGCCCGCTGACCAATAATACCGCCAAGCCGATCGTCCCGGTCGCCAATCGCCCTTTTGTCCTCCATCAGATCGACCTCCTCCGCCAGCATGGGATCACGGAGATCGTCCTTAACCTCCACTATCTCATGGACAAGATCAAGGCGATCTTGGGGGACGGCCGCAAATACGGGGTGAAGATCTATTATTCGATCGAGGAGCGACCGCTCGGCACGGCCGGCGCCGTCAAGAACGCCGAGGAATTCTTTGACGACGAACCGCTCCTGGTCTTTAACGGGGATGTCCTGACGGACATTAACCTGACGCAGGTGATCGACGCGCATAAAAAGAGCGGGGCCCGGGCCACGCTGACCCTGACCCGGGTCGAAGACCCGACCGCGTACGGCGTCATCATTACCAACAATCAGGGGGTGGTGACCCATTTCATTGAAAAACCGAGCTGGGAGCACCTGGCCAATTTAAAATCTGTCGGCCGGACCGACACGATCAATGCCGGTATTTATGTGCTTGACCCGAAGGTCTTCCGCCACGTCCCGGCCGGTGTCGAGCACTCCTTCGAACGCCAGCTTTTCCCGGCACTCATCGAGAAAGGGGAGTTAGTGTGCGGCTTTATCTCCGACTGCTATTGGATCGACATCGGTAAACCGGTGCAGTACCGTCAGGCGCACGAGGCGATCTTACGAGGAGAAGTGGCGGTCAAGCTCTTTGGCGACCGGGTTGATAACCGGGTCTGGATCGCCGAAAAGACCAAGATCGATCCGAGCGCGAAGCTGGGCGGTCCGGCGATCATCGGCGAGAAGGTGCAGATCGGAGCGAACAGCCGGATCAACGATTACACTGTCCTGGGGGACGGGGTGAGCGTTGGCGCAGAAGCTTCACTGACCGGGGCGATCGTCTGGGCCGGGAGCCGGATCGGCAACCACGCGGCGCTTAACGGCTGCATTATCGGTTATCATTGTCTGATCGAGGACGATGCGGTCATCGGTCCGGGCGTTGTTCTGGCCGACCATTCGGTCGTGAAAAAAGGTTCACTCCTATGCTAAAACGGGTCAGTCCGGCGAAGGTCGCGGCCGAGGTCGAGAGGCTTATTGCCGCCAAAACCCTGCTGGCTGCCCCGCGGGAAGAGGGGGTCGTGGCCGGGATCATTGCCGCCATCCGGCAGGATGGGGACCAGGCTCTTCTTGCCTATACCGAGAAATTTGATAAAGAGAAACTAACCGCCGCCCAGTTGAAAGTGACCCCCCAGGAAATAGAAGCGGCCTACCAGCAGATCAAGCCGGGTTTCCTCGATTCCCTGACCAAAGCTGTCCAGAACATCACCGCCTACCACCGTAAGCAGAAGAGCGACGAATGGTTCGAGACCTTGCCCCTTGATGTTCTGCTTGGCCAGCGCCTGATCCCGCTGGAGAGGGTCGGGGTCTATGTTCCAGGCGGTCGGGCGAAATATCCCTCCACTGTGCTGATGAATGCCATCCCGGCCATGGTGGCAGGGGTCAAAGAGATCGCTTTGGTCTCACCGCCGCCGGTCAGTCCGTACGTTTTGGTCGCCGCGGCTGAAGTCGGCATCAACGAGATCTACCGGGCCGGTGGGGCGCAAGCGATCGCCGCCCTGGCTTACGGCACGGAGACGATCCCCAAGGTCGATAAGATCGTCGGGCCGGGGAACATCTATGTTACTTTAGCCAAGAAACAGGTCTTCGGCCAGGTCGGGATCGAGAGCCTGGCCGGTCCGTCCGATGTCCTGATCATTGCCGATAGCGACGCGGAAGCGGAGTTCATCGCGGCCGATATGCTGGCCCAGGTCGAGCACGATCCGAGCTCTTCCGCGATCCTGGCGACCAATTCAGTTAAATTGGCGGAGAAGGTCGAGAAGGAAATCGGAAAACAAGCGGGCAAACTTTCCCGCCAGGCGATCGTCGCCGCGGCCGAGCTGGTCATCCTCGAGGTTGAGAGCCTCAACCAGGCGGTCGAGATTGCCAACCGGATCGCCCCGGAACATTTGGAACTCGAAGTTGGTTCGCCGCAGCGGCTCCTGGAAAAGATCCGGAACGCGGGGGCCGTTTTTCTCGGCCCTTACTCGCCGGTCGCGGTCGGCGATTACATCGCCGGGCCGAACCATGTTTTGCCGACCGGGGGAACGGCCCGTTTCGCCTCGCCGCTCGGGGTTTACGACTTCGTCAAGCACCAGAGCATTATCGGCTACACCAAGCCGGCGCTGAAAAATGTCTGGAAAGATATCAAGTTACTTGCCGAGATCGAGGGGCTCGACGGCCACGCCCGCTCTATTGACGTTCGCTTCTCTTAAGCAGGATCCGCGGGTTATCGCGGATCACCACCAGCGCTTCCTCGTCCGATAAGCCGGCTTCCTTGCAGATGATAAAAGCCTGTTCCTGGGTGATCAGGTCGGTTTCGTCGTGGCAGTCGGTATCGACGATCAAGCGGGCGCCGTAACGGCGGGCCATTTCTGCCACATGGTGGTTGCCGTCGCGGTGGCCGCGCCGGGCGGTCAGTTCCAGGAAGACCTCATTTTTTGCGGCCAGGATAGCATCCTCTTCGACGAGATCGCCCGGATGGGCCAGGATGTCGACCAGCCCCGCCTCCTTGACCGCGGCATGGTTGGTCCCGGGGTAGACAGACTCGACCGGCGATTCACCATGGACGATGATCAGTTTGGCCCCGCGCTGGCGCGCTTTCAGGCAATACTCTTTGATATATGGCGGTTGGATATAGCTGATCTCGGCCCCGGGGATAAATTTGATCGGCAATTTGCCGCGCATTTCCCGGGCGAACTTGGTCAGACCAGCCAGGACCTCTTCCAGGTTCGAGGGATCAACATGGTCGGTTATGGCCAGGGCGGCATGGCCCCGGACCTCCGCTTCCCGGACGAGGGCGGCGGGGAGGAGGGTTCCGTCGGAAAAGATGGAATGGCTATGGAATTCGCAGCGTTGGCCTAAGTCCCTTTCAGACATGAGACTATGCTATCATATATGAATATGAGCCGCAATTTAGCCAGATGCCCGTATTACGGGACGTGCGGCGGGTGCCAGTTGCAGCACCTCCCCTATGACGAACAGCTAAGCCTTAAGACCAAAATGGTCAAAGAGAGCCTGGCCGGAGAAGGCTTGACCGGGGTAGAGGTTAAGCCGACCCTCGGTATGGAGGATCCCTGGTTTTACCGGAACAAGATCCAGTTCCCGATCAGGGCGCAGAACAACCGCCTGCAAATGGGTTATTTCAAAGCGCGGACCCATGAGGTCGTCAACATCAAGGAATGTTATATCCAGGACCCGTACCTGACGGAGATCGCCGGGATCGCCCGCAAGATCATGGAAGAGCGGGGGCTGACCGCCTATGACGAAAAGAGCGGCCTGGGGTTACTGCGCCATTTTATCGGCCGGAGCGGCTACCAGACCGGCGAGATGCTCCTGGGGATCGTCGTCAACGGCCGGGGTTTGCCGGCCGGGTTTACGGTCGCCGACGAGATCAAGAAGCATGAACGGCTGATGCACCGGCTGGTTGGCCGCCACACCGACTACGCGGAACTCGACCGCCCCCAGAAACCGAAGATCGTCGGGATCGTCCAGAACGTCAATCTCACCCGGGGGAATACGATCCTCGGGGTAGAGAACACTAACCTCCTTGGCCTCTCTTTCCTGATGGAGAAGCTGGGCCGCTTCAAGTTCAAGATCGGCCTCAACTCTTTTTTCCAGGTGAACCCCAAGCAGGCCGAACGGCTTTATAACCTGGTCAAGCGGCTGGCCGAGCTGACCGGCAAGGAGAAGGTCGTTGACGCCTATGCCGGGATCGGCACGATCGCTTTTTGGCTGGCCGACAAAGCAGCTGAAGTGGTGGGGATCGAAGAGAACGAGCTGGCGGTCAAGGACGCTAACCGGAATATCGAAATGAACAAGCTGACCAACGTCAAAATGACCGCCGGGGAGATCGAGCATCAGTGCCCCAGGCGGGCCGACGTGATTATTCTCGATCCGCCGCGGGCCGGTTGTTCGCCGATCGCCCTGGCCCGGGTAGCGCGGGCGGAGCCCAAGACGATCATCTATGTTTCCTGCAATCCGCAAACGCTGGCGCGCGACCTTAGACTACTGGTTAAAGAGGGGTACAGTTTAGAAGCGGTCCAGCCGATCGACATGTTCCCGCAAACCGACCATGTCGAAGCGGTGGCGCAACTGCGGCGCAAAGCAGGCGCCAGCTAAGCCGTTTGGGCCGAGGGTTTGCGCAGCAAGCCTTTCTTGCGGCGGATTTCCTTTTTCCGTTTTTGGCGTCGTTTTATTTCTTTTTGTCTCGTTCTTGGCATAGCTTCATTATACCATCTTTTTCGTCAGGGGAGAACCAGTGGACGTCCGAGAAGCGCCGGAACCAGGTCAGCTGACGCCGGGCGAAATTCCTGGTCCGCTTCTTCAGCTCCTCGATCATTTTTTCTTTTGTCCAAAGGCCAGCAAGATATTGGACGACCTCTTTGTAACCGAGCGCCTGGAAGGAGCGAAGTTCTTTAGAGTAGCCCTTGGCCAATAAGCCTTTTACTTCATCGATCAATCCCTGGGCGATCATATTCTCAACCCGTTGGTTGATGCGGGAGTAGAGGGTTTCTCTAGGTAGGTCTAAGCCGATTAACAGATAGGAACCTGCGACTGAACGTCGCGGTCCCTCATTTGTAGAGGCGACCTTTAGGTCGCCATTTAATGGAGGTCTAAAGACCTCCGCTACACGTTTTTGTTGCAGTTCCGAGATCGGCTTCCCCGTCACTTCATAAACCTCCAATGCCCGGATAAGTCTCTTTTTGTCGTTAGCATGGATTTTGGCGGCGGCAGAGGGATCGATATTAGAAAGTCGAGAGTGAAGAGCTGAAGCAGATAGTAGTTCCAACCTGGCCCGAACTTCTTTGTCTTCAGGCGTGATCGGGAAAGCGAAGCCTTCCAACAGTGACCAGAGATAAAGGCCGGTCCCCCCGACAATTATTGGGACTTTACCTTTCTTTTGAAGTTTGAGGTTTGAAGTTTGAGTTTCGCCGACGAAGTCGGCGACGGTCCACTCTTCATCGGGGTTCTTAATATCGATCAGATGATGCGGAATACCCTGGCGTTCTTCGACGGTCGGCTTAGCCGTACCGATGTCCATGCCGCGATAGACCTGCATCGAGTCGGCCGAAATTATCTCGCCGTTGAGTTGCTCTGCGAGCTCAATTGCCAGTTTGGTTTTGCCGACGGCGGTGGGACCGAAGATCAGAATGGTTTTTTTAGTCATGTAAAATAAAAAGGCAGGAGTTAAAGGAAGTCGTTTTTTGACAAGTATTCATTTATTCTCGAAATAAGCTTTTTTGCGGAAAAAATCCTTTCTTCGGCTTCGGCCCCGACGAATTTCTTGGTTACGTCATAATCACTATCTTCTCTGTCATCTTTGGCTTCAATGAATAAATCATTATATTCAGCTTCGATCAACCCGGGCTTAATAAAATGCAGCCCAAAAAGCGTAACGACCCCCTGATGCGTGGACGGCTCCTGACTAACGGTTAATAAAACGGCCTTAACTGAATGAAACATGGCATAATACGCGCTGGAAACGGACTCATCGAAAAGGCCCGCTTTTAAATTCAATTCGGCGCTTTTGAGAGATTCATCCCCTCTTTCCAGTTCAAGCTGGATCTTTTCTTTTAATATTTCTTTATTCAATGTTTATGCCGTCCCGTTCAACATTTTTGATAAAACCGGTTTCCAGTCGTTTCTGGTAAGCATACCGGACTTCGGGAATTAATCGAGGCGAGATCAGAACCTCGTATTTGAGCAATAATTTGTTTACGATTTTAGCGGTCTGGCGTTTCAAGGCGTGATCAACCTGTCCAGTCAGAATAAAAAGATCCAAATCCGACTCCTTATTAAAATCACCGCGGGCCTTTGAGCCGAACAAGAGAATTTGTTTGATATTCTTGCCGGAAAAAGCCCGCAATTCATCATTAAAAGCCCTAACCGCCTTTTCTTCCGTTTCCGTGAGTTTGCCGATCATATTTAAACCTCTAAGAATTCCCTTACTTCCAGCAACAGCATTATAGCTCCTCGACAAGCTCGGGGCAAGGCGTAGTGGTTCCGATGCCGGCCAATTAAAAGCCGAGGATATCCTTGATAAATAGGACAAGGGCGATCGCGTCAAGGTGTACCGTTTCCGCCGGGGTCTCAAAGTTGAAGGTCAGCGGTCGACCCGGGTCGCGGGAGCGGAGTAACTGACCGATGATCGACAAAACCTTTTCCCCTTCAATCCGCTCGAGGCTTTCATGCAAGCCTAAATGTGTGTCGAGCCAGCGCGCCGCGGACCAAGGTCCGAGCCAATTTAGGCAAATTGATGTTAGGCATTCCGCCTATTTATCGTATATAAAATAGGGAAATTTCAGAGAGCCTAGTCTCTCTGGTTGCGGAGGACGAGGAGTCGGACCAGGTTAAGCACCGCCATGGCGGTCGAAGCGACGTAGGTCAGGGCGGCGGCGTTCAGGACCGCCTTGGCCTGGGGCAATTCCCGCTCGGTCAGGAAATGGCCGTCAGCCAGAACCCGGATCGCCCGGGAGCTGGCGTTGAACTCGACCGGCAGGGTGATGACCGAAAAGATAACGGCCAGGGCAAAGAGGATGATGCCAAAATCCATCAACTGCGGCAGGCTGGCGAACATCCCTATGAAGAAAAGAGGAAAGGCGAGCGTTGTCCCGAGATTAGTGACCGGGACGAGGCCGTTCCTCAATTTGAGGGGAACATAAGCTTTGGCATCTTGGATGGCATGGCCGGCCTCGTGGGCGGCCACGCCGATCGCCGCGACCGAATTGCTCCCGTAGACCGATTCCGACAGGCGGAGCTTCCGGGAACGCGGGTCATAATGGTCGGTCAGCTCTCCCCGGACCGGTTCCACGGCGATGCTTTGCAAGCGGTAATCGTCCAGGATATAGCGAGCGACCTGGGCGCCGGTGTACCCCCGGCTGCAGCCGACCTTGGCGTATTTTTTAAAGGTGCTGGAAACCTTCCACTGGGCGTAGATCGCTAACAGGACAGCGGGGATAAGTAAAATGAAAGTAGGGTCGTAAAACATGCTTATATTATAACAAGATTTTATTATTCGTTCAAATTACCCGCGAGCTTTTGTCCGGCAAAATAGTGCTTCAAACCGGGAATTTGACAAAAAGGCCTTTTCTTTCGTGATTGATCTCAATGTTGAGCCGTGATTCAATTCCATCAATTGGTTGGTGTTCCAAAAGAGAGATAAGAGCAGCGATTTCTTTCGGCTTACGGATTTTATCGAATCTTGAATAACATAATTCAATCCAATCAACCCGGTCCTTATATTTTCCCATAATAGTTACAACCCAAAAGACCAATCGAGCCCTTAATTTTGGGTCAGGCAGTTCTCGTTTTAAATTAAAAATTAATCCAATAAGCTTAATTCGCCCAAGGCGCCTGAAGAAATCAGCTCGGTCGGCTACTGATGGAACGAGTCTCTCCAGTTCGTGGTGAGCCGCGGCAATCTCCTTTTCTTCTTGCGGTGTTTCTTCCATGGCGGTAAAGCTATTAAACATGCTTCCCCCCCAATGCAATTCATTCATTTCTTCCGTTTTTAAGTCCTCTGGGCTTGCTAGGCGAGTTGTTTTCCCGGCCAACTTAAAAAGATTCCCAACGGTTTCTACCAGTTCGCGAATTTTTCGATTTGTCAGGCGATTATAACTTCCGATATCGGCAATAGCGATCAATAAAAGTGCCTTGATGAATTTGTCCCGCTGTCCCTTGTCGCGTGAGCTGGTCAGCAAAGAGAAGTAAGCGCCAAAGAGATTCCGTTCCCGGCAAAGAATTGAGTCCGGCAGGGTGGAGTGCAGCCCGGCCAGAATGGCGATCGAATTAATTTCTTCTTCGCCGAATATTTTGGCCAGAGCTCGGCGAACATCAGTATTATTCTCAATGAACGTTTTGCTTAATTGGGGGTGGTCTTCCTGGCCGATTAATTTACCGATATCGTGCAGCCACAGGGAGCTCAATAAAACCCGATAAAAATCCCTGCCTTGTTTTAATTCGGCTAGAGATCGATTAAGCCGTACAAAATCGGGGGCGGAATCAATAATACCGTTACGATCAACAATCTCGGGGTTGCCATGGGCCATCAAATATGACCTCAATGAGGCCGGCTCTTTTTCGGCTTCAGCCAAGACTTGAAAGGTGCTTAAAACTCCCATCGTATGCTCAAATATTTCGACTCGCTGGAAGGCTTCAACGATGGGGAGGCTAACTACCCCTAGAGATGCTTGCGCTAATGCAGGCAGTTTAGTCCCATTTATAGAGATGTCCATTGAAGACAATATTTTTAGCTCTCGCGCGGAAAAATGCTGGACAAATTCCTTTAAATTATGCTCACCAAAAAATGTTGGCTTTATTTGAGGGCGAACATGGAGCCGATAGCCATCAACCAGCTTATGATAGCCGGCTTTTAAGGTGCCTTCAAAATCATGATTGGTTGTTTTCAACTTTTTATTTTATCCCTTAAATGAAATCCACTTCGTCATTGCTTGGGCCGGAATGCTTTTCGATCAATTGTTCAAGCCGGCCGGGGGAATTCAAGGCATCCGCCAGAATATTATTCATTTCATGGAGCTTGCAGCCAAGAAAGCATGATTTATTCGGATCAAGCGATTCGACGACCTTTTTTCTCCAATCGGAGCGCCAAATATCTTGCAGTGTCTGGGCCGAGAGATCGCCCAAAAAATAGCGCCGATCATATTTATATTCACAGCAAACATAAAGTTTGCCATCGGACCCGAGGGCGGTCGTCCATTGTTGTCCCAAACAGCGGCGATAAACCCTTTTAGTCTGCATGGAAAATCTTGAAAGAATGATCCGATCAGCGTAGGGAGAATCCCGCTTAATGTCCGCTAATAAATTATTCGCTGATTCTAATTTCCCAAAGTTAAAGCAAGTGCCGCCAGGCATGTGACAATTGGCGGTCCGCATGGGCTTAAATTGTAACCGATCCAATCCCATTTCCCCTAAGGCCAGACCGATAGCCGTTTTGAAGTCAGTTTGGTTGGGTTGAAAGACGAGGTAACTTGCGCCAAGAATTACCGGCAGTTTGTTTTTTTCTCTGATCGCCGATGCTTCCCGGATATTATCGACGGTTCGCTGAAAATGATTGGCGTTAAGCCCATGGGTTGCCGCATATACATCGGGACTTCCCGCATCAAGTGAAAATCTTACCCAGGAGAAATAGGGCAGGGTCCTTTCAGCAATTTGTTGGCTATAATCGTGGCCACTGGTTATCAATCCCGCTTTCAACCCCTGTTGTTGGCTGAAGGCCGCGATCTCAGCAAAATCTGGATGTAAAACGGGCTCACCGCCTCCGGTAAAAGTTATAGCTTTGATCCCAAAATCCGCGGCCTGTTCGATCGCTTTTTTTGCCAGTTCCTTTGGCAGAAACCGCGCCGGCAAAAGCCTCTGGTCCCGGTAAGTGCATTCCGGGCAACGATTGCTGCAGAGGGTCGTTAAATCCATATCCAGAGTGATCGGCGGAGTGTGTAGATTATTAACGCCGGAACGGAGACTTCCCGGATGACGAAATATTTTTAATGGTGATATTTTCATAATATGTATCCTCCTAATATTTATCTGATACTAGTAAAATAAATTTTGTCAGATAGAAAAATATGATTAAAGCAATCTATAATAAATGTTGTAAATAAGGCAAAAAGTGCATACAAAATAGTTATTTATAATGTAAAATATAGTAAAAATATATGTAAAACATTGAAATTTATGATATATTTATTCGATAATAATATTGATGGTGACATATGCCTAAGAGAAGAAAGATCGTAAGTATCAAAGATGTGGCAAAAAGAGCGGGAGTTTCGCTTTCTACCGTTTCGTTTGCCATGAACAACCCTGACCGGGTGGCGATCAATACCCGCCGGAATGTGCTCCGGATCGCTCGAGAGCTGGAATATAGCCGGGTTAAGAAGCACGGCAAACGCGGCTACATCGGGATTGTGACGGATGACTACTACAATTTCCTGTTTGGGGAATTCTATAACTGGGTCATCTTCGGGATCCTGGAGGAATTGAAAGCCCGAGGGATCAATATACTGGTGGAATCGACCGGTAAGGACCCGGAATATTTCCCCAGGATGATCACCAAGAACTTGGTCGATGGTGTTTTGTTCATCGGCAAGAGTTCGCTTGACCTGACCTATATTTCGCAGCAAAAAGGGATTCCGATACTGCTGGTCGGCCATCCGATGTCGGAAGGAGAGCTGCATACGATCGTAACTGACGGCCGCTCTGGCGCCTTCCAGGCCATTAACCATCTGATCGATCTTGGCCATAAGAAGATCGCGCTGATCACCGGTGAGCCGATGTATGATCCGATCACGGCTGAACGGGTCGAAGGATATCGTTTCGCCCTGAATAAAGCGGGGATTGAAGAGCGTAAGGAATATCTCATTCAGGCGGACTTTGGCAAACCGGAGACGGCAATAAATGCGACCAAGCAATTGTTAGCGCTAAGCGACCCGCCCACGGCTATATTTTGCGCCAGTGATTCGCTGGCCTACCGGGCTTATCAGGCGATAACGGCGCAAGGATTAAAGATCCCACAGGACATTTCCATCGTCGGTTTTGATGACATAACCGCGCCCGACTACGCGGCTTTGCCGCGGCCGGAATTAACGACTGTCCACGTTGACCGCAGGATGATGGGGAAGAAGAGCGTGGAGATACTGTTTGACTTGATCCAGAACCAGGCCAAGGCCGCCTATCGCTATACTCTGCCTGTCCAACTGGCAATAAAGGGATCGACGGCTAAACCCCACGGATGATCAGGCGAGTCGTAGAACATGGTCAGTCGCTGTTCCCGAGAGAATAATAGTTGTAGCGGATGAATTCATAGGCCAGGAGGAGGGTCGCTAGCATTGCTGGCATCGGGGAGGAGTAGGTCCCCAAGTAAACAAAGAAGGGGAGGATCAGGTTCAGGTTAAAGAAATGGGCCAGGAGAAGGAGGATCGCCAGCGAAATACCTGCTTCCGCTTTTTCGTCAGCTGACCCCGGCCGGAAGAGAATGGCGAGCTCGAGCAGGGAGATGGCGAACGTCAGTGCCGCGCCGCAGATAACGATCGCCCAATAACCGCTGCCGAAAAGCAGGCGGAAGCCGAGCGGGTTCTGGACGATCCCGGTCAGCATCAGCGGGCTCAAGGCGTAGAGGAAAGAGATAATGACCGGCGGGAGGTAGAGCCAGAGATAGGCCCGGCTCTCCCAGAGGAGATGGGAGCGAGTAAAGGCGAAAAGGGAGAAATGGCAGAGTATGGAGAGGGTGAAAAGGGCGCAAAAGATGTTCAGCGAGTTGGCCAGGAGGATCAGAGGAAGGTTCGGGTTCCACTGGAAGATCAGGTCGGAGAGCCCCAGGGTCGAGAGGAGGATGATCAATAACAATAACAGGTTTCCGCCATGGGTAAAGCGCCGGCGGGCGACCATAAAGCCGAAAAGGAAAAGGAGCAGGCTCAAGTTGGCGACCACCATAATAATATCGTTGTAGAAATAATCCATCGTTTCCCCCGTTCAGTTCATTGATAGACGGTCAGCTTGGCCTTGCCGAGTATCTTCCGTTCGTTCCGGTCGACTAGCGTGGCCAGATAAATGCCATTGGCCGCGAACCTCCCCAGCTCGGTCCGGCCGTCCCAGGCGACCTTGTTCAGGCCTGGCTTGCCACCCTCTTCGCCTTTGTATATCTGCTTTTTTTTCAGGATCTCGCCGGTCGAAGAGATGATCATTAGATCAATATCGGCTCCCTGGGTCAGGGTGTATTGGATATAGACCGGATTGCCGGCCGCCGGGTTATAGGGGCTGGGAAAAACAAGCGGTGTGCCGACCAGCCGCATCCCGAAGGCAGTAAAGGGGATCGCTTGGTTGGTGGTACCAAGGTTGTTGCCGGCCCGGACGACTAGATTGTGGTCGCCCAGGGGGAGCGCTTTCGGTTCCAGCTGGATGGTCAGGCTAAGGGTGTCCCGGTCGGGGCCGAGCGATTGGATATTGAAGAACGAAGCGATCGGCAAGCTGGTGCCGTCAAGCTCCACTTGGAGTGATTTAACGTCGACATTGTAAAGGCTGGCCAGGTCGACCTTGATGATTGGGTTGGCGGAGGCGGCCAGCTCTTTTTGCCCGGGGGCTGATGGCTGACCGTCGATCTCGACCCGGGTTACTCGGGGGTAGAGGTCGGCCAGGTCGGTCGTATCGACCAGCGTCTCTTCTTTCAGGGCCAACCCCCAGCTTTTTTCCAGCCGCTGGGCCCGAAAATAGACTTTGACCCGGAAAGTTTCACTGACCGACTGGCTGGGGAGGCCGTTATCGGTTACGGTCACGGTGATTGGATAGATGCCGAGCTGGCCGATTGACGGGGTCCAGTTGAAATTACCTTCTCGGTCGAAATTCGCCCCGTCGGGGAGCTCGCTTGCCGAGTAGGTCAGGGTATTCCCGTCCTCATCGACCCCGCGGACCTGGAAGGTCAGGGGAGAATTGACCTGGACAGCTTGATCGCCGACCAGGACCAGCTTGGGGGGATGGTTGACCTGTGCCCAAGCGCCGGCGCTAAGACAGCAGAGGGCGAGGACAACAAATTTAAATTTTAAAGCCGCCATGTTTTTTAAAATGTTCGACCAGACCGCCGTCCGCCAGCAGTGTTTGCATGGTCTGGGGCAAAGGAGCTATCTTCAGCTCTTTATTTTTCGTTTTATTCCGGATGACGCCGTGGTCCAGATCGACCTCGAGCTCGTCGCCTTCGTCGATCCCGTCGGTGTCGACCTCGATGGCCGGCAGGCCGAGGTTGAAGCAGTTGCGGTAAAAAATACGAGCGAACGATTTGGCCAGGACCGCCGAGATGTTGGCGTATTTGATCGCCATCGGCGCCTGTTCGCGGGAAGAGCCGCAGCCAAAGTTCTTGCCGGCGACCAGCAAATCGCCTTTCTGCAGGCGGCTATAGAAAGTCGGGTCGACATCTTCCATGACGTGCTTAGCGAGCTCGTTCGGGTCCTGGATCTTGAATTTATACCGCCCCGAAATGATGTAATCAGTATTAATGTCGTCTTTTTGCGGCAGGCACCGCGCTTTGCCCGTTAAATTCATAAATACTTCCTTGGATCAGCTATTTTCCCCTCGATCATTGATGCCGCAACCGTGGCTGGCGAGCCGAGATAGATAAAGGCGTTCCGGTTCCCCATCCGGCCCAGGAAGTTCCGGTTGGCGGTCGAGATGACGTTCTCCCCGTCGGAAGGAACGCCGTTATGCGTCCCCACGCACGGCCCGCAACCCGGAGTGACCGCGACCGCGCCCGATTCGATCAAGCTTTGATAAGTCCCGTCCTTGATCATCGCCATCATAATATCTTTAGAGGAGGGGGCGACGATCAGGCGGCAACCATCTTTTACTTTCTTCCCCTGCAGGATCCTGGCCGCGATCTGGAAATCTTCCAGCCGGCCGTTGGTGCAGGTCCCGATCAATCCTTGTTGGACAGGAACATCGCCCAGCTGGGAGATGGGGACGACGTTGTCGACGGCGTGCGGTTTGGCGATCTGCGGCTCCAGTTTGGCCGCATCGATCTCGATCACTTTAGCATATTTAGCGTCTTTATCGGCTGCTTGCGGGTTAGGCTTCTTCCGGCCGTGCTGTTTGACCCACTCCAACACTTTTGCGTCAGCGTTCATTAAGCCCGCCTTGGCGCCGCATTCGATCGCCATGTTGGACATGGTGAACCGGGCGTCAACCGACAGTGCGTCGATCGCTTCACCCGCGATCTCCAGCGCCAGATAAGTCGCGCCGTCCGCTCCGATCTGGCCGATCAGCTTCAGGATCAGGTCTTTGGAATAGACTCCCTTGGGGAGTTGGCCCCGGTAAACGACTTTGATCGTTTCCGGCACTTTGAACCAGAGCTTTCCCGAGATCATCCCGGCGGCAAGGTCGGTCGAGCCGATGCCGGTCGAGAAGACATTGATCGCGCCGTAGGTGCAGGTGTGGGAATCGGCCCCGATCACCAGATCGCCCGGGACGACATGGCCTTGTTCCGGAGTGATCTGGTGACAGACGCCGCAGCCGATGTCATAGAGTGTAATGCCCTGCTCTTTGGAGAATTCCCTGATCTTTTTATGGATGGCGGAAACCCCTTCGTTGGGGGAGGGGGAGGAATGGTCAATTATGATGGCGATCTTTTTCGGATCAAAGACTTTTTTGGCCCCCATCTTACGGAACGAGTCGATCGCTACGCCGGAAGTCCCGTCCTGGCCGATCATAAAATCGAGGTCGGCAATAACGATGTCGCCGGCTTTAGCGTCTTTCCCGGAATGATTGGAGAGGATCTTTTCGGCGATCGTCTTACCCATTTATTTTTTCTTGGCGGCGCGGTCGCGGAGTGCCTTTTCTACCAGGCTGGCTTTTTCGATCAGATACGGATCGAGCCCTTCCATCTGGTGGACCTCTTTAAGAAGCTTGTCGGCCTTGGGGTGGGAGACGAGATCGGCCAGGTTAAGTTTGGCCCGGGCGATCAGGTCCTTATAGGCAAAAGGGATCTTGACGACCTCGGTCAGCAGGTTTTCAGCTTTGGCCAGGTCGCTCTTCTTGCCGCGGCGGGCGAGGATCTCCGCTTTGACGATCTTGCCTTTACTGGCGAAGTAATCGTCCGGCCGTGACTTCATTTCCTTGAGCGAAAAATCGACCAGTTTGAGCGCGGTGTTGAGGTCGTCCGGATTGCGGTAGAGGACGATCTCGGCCTTGGAGAGGAGGGCGCGGCCGCGGAAATACCAGTGGGCGTCCTTTTCCTTGACCACCTGGTTGATCATTTCCAGAGCGGTCGCCCAATCCCCTTTGTCGCGGCGGGCGAGACGGAGCTCCGCCTCGACAATGATCGTCTTAGCGGCAAAGAACTCGGCCATATCCTTGCCGAGGATCTGGCGGGCTTTTTCGCAGAGCGAAATGGCGTTGCCGAACTCGGCCGGTTGGCCGATCAGCAGTTCGGCCCGGCCGATCAGGGCGCGGGCCTTAAGGTATTCCGGCGGGTTGCGGAGGAGGATCTGGTCGTAGAGCTTGGTCGCCTCGGCGTGGTCGCCCGGTTCCCCCCGGCCGACCAGCAGGTCGGCGACGCCGAACATGATCTCGGGGGAGTCAGTGCGCTTGGGGTGCTGGGCCAGGATGTTGCGGTAGCGGCGGAGCGCCTTGTTGATCTTTTCCTTTTCCGAGGGGACCGGAAAACCGATCTCCTTATCGACGACATAACTCATGATCGGCGAGAGCATGACCATTGATTAACTCCTTGCGTTCCTATTCTATATAATGTAGAATATATTGTCAAATGGAACCGCTCGTGCCCGAACGGCAGAATGAACTAATCCGCCTCGAAACTAAGCTCGGGACCAACTTTCTTAATAAAACCCTCCTCAACCAAGCGCTGACCCACAGCTCCTACGGCCACGAAAAGAACCTGCCGGACAACGAACGGCTGGAGTTCCTGGGTGACGCCGTCCTCAAGCTGGTCATGACCGAATACCTCTATAACAAGTTCCCCGAACTGGCCGAAGGTGACCTGACCAAGATCCGCGCCTCGGTCATTTCTGACGATACTTTGGCCCAGATCGGCCTCAAGGTCGAGCTGGGCGAATTCCTCCTGCTTAGCGCCAATGAGATCAAGAGCGGCGGCCAGAAGCGGAAGTCGAACGTGGCCAATGTCTTTGAAGCCCTGCTCGGGGCGATCTACCTTGATGCCGGTTTGGGGAAAGCGCGCGACCTGATCGTCGAGTCGCTCCGCGATGAGGTGGACAAGGTTTCCCGCGTCGGCTATATCCGCGACTTCAAGTCGGCCTTGCAGGAATACGCCCAAAAACAGCATCTGGAACTGCCGCACTACCGGGTGATCAAGGAAACCGGCCCCCGCCACCGCCGGGTCTTCTGGATGGAGGTCAAGCTGAAGGGGCGCCGTTACGGGATCGGGCGGGGCGCCAACAAAAAAGAAGCGGAACAACGGGCGGCTGCTGTCGCCCTGAAAAAGATCAAAGGGGAAGAAAAAGGGGAGCGGCCGGAACGGAAAGAAGCCCAGACCGGTTTGCGGGCCCTCATCACTAAAGTCAGGAAGAAGATAAAACTGTCATGAGCGCTTTATTGATCAAAGGGGGACGGCTCGTCGATCCAGCCGCAAGGATAGATGGGATCAGGGATATCCTGCTCGACAACGGCAAAGTTAAGGCCATCGGTACCAGGGGCCAGGGATCAGGTGCCAGGGTCATTGATGCCAAGGGGATGCTTGTTTTCCCCGGATTGATCGACATGCATACTCACCTCCGCGATCCCGGCCGGCCGGACAAAGAAACTATCGCCAGCGGGACCCGGGCGGCGGCCCTTGGCGGCTTCACTTCCATCTGCTGTATGGCCAACACCTCACCCATTGCTGACAACCCGGCGGTGATCGAGTATATCATCGCCAAAGCGAAGTCCGAAGGGGTGGTCAACGTTTTCCCGATCGCCGCAGTCACCCGGGGATTGAAAGGGGAAGAGCTGGCTGAGATGGGGCGCTGTTTTGCCGAAGGGGCGGTCGCCTTCTCCGATGACGGCCAGCCGGTGATGCGCGCCGATGTGATGCGCCGGGCGCTGGAATATGCCAGGCAGTTCAACGTCCCGATCATCTCCCACGCCGAAGATGCCAACCTGGCCGCCGGCGGGGCAATGAACGAGGGAGAAATATCGACCAAGATCGGTCTGCCGGGTATCCCGGCGGTAGCCGAAGAGACGATGGTCGCCCGCGATATCATGCTGGCCAGAGAATTTGGCCGGGTCCATATTGCCCATGTCTCGACCGCCGGCTCGGTCAAGCTGATCCGCCAGGCCAAGCGCCAGGGGATCCCGGTCACGGCCGAGACCTCCCCCCATTACTTCACTTTGACCGAGGCCGCGGTCAAGGATTATGACACCAACGCCAAGGTCAACCCGCCGCTCCGGACCGCGGCCGACCTCCGCGAGATCATCAGGGGGATAAAGGACGGGACGATCGACGCGATCGCGACCGACCATGCCCCGCATACCGTGGAAGATAAAAAGATCGAGTTCGGCCTGGCGGCGACAGGGATGGTCGGCCTGGAAACGGCGCTCGGCCTGGTCCTGACCAAATTGGTCGCGACTAAAATGCTGACCCTGAAGGGGGCGGTCGCCGCGCTCTCCACCGCGCCGGCCAAGATACTCAACCTGAAAAACAAAGGGACGCTCAAAGTTGGCGCCGATGCCGACGTAGTGATCGTTGACCCACAGGCGGTCTGGACGGTTGACCCGGATAGGTTCGCCTCCCGGAGCAAGAACACCCCCTTCACCGACTGGATGCTGACCGGCCAGGTCCGGCACACCATCGTCGGCGGCAAGGTTGTCGTGAAAAATGGCGAGCTCGTCTAAGCAATTATTTATCTCTGTTTTTCTTCTCGCCCTGCTTTTAATCCCTGCGGGTTGTGGTGATCTGGAAGGGGAGGTCTCCTCGGTGACGGTCAGCCCGACCAGCGCCACGGTTGGGATCAGCCAGGGTTACAGCTTTTCCGCTATCGGCAAGAACAGCGTCGGAACGATCGTCACGGTCAGTCCGACCTGGAGCGTTGAGGGGGGGATCGGTACGATCTCCACGACCGGATTATTCACGGCCGGAGGGACAGTCGGCAGCGGCAACGTGATCGCCACGGTCAACGCCACTTCCGGCGGGACCCTGACCGGGAGCGCGGCCGTCACACTGACTGATAAGGGGTGGTTAACTGGGACGATCAGCGACACGAATGGCGGGGTGGATCAGGGGATTACTGTCTATCTGGCACAACAGCCGGTTTTGCAGGCTCTTTCTGATTCTAAGGGGAAGTATACTATCGCTGATATACCGGCCGGCACTTATTCCGCAGTTATTGATACCAATTCGGGGATCCAATCATCTGCCATCTCTAAAGAAGTGACGATTAGCCAGGGGGCGACCTTTACCTGGAGCCCGGTACTGATCGTTCCCACTACTGTGACCACTCCCACCACGTCACCATTTTAATGAGCGAAGAATTTGATCCAGTAGCTGAAGGCCGCCGCATCGTCAGCGCCTATCTTAGCCATCTCGGCTGGGCCAAAGAGTGGCGCCGCTCCCTCAACACCCAGTTGTACCCAGCGTTCGAGCGCGAGGAGTTGGAAGAGAAAGAGCGCCTCTGCGACCAGCGGGAAGAGGAAGCCGAAGCCGGTTTAAGCAGCCAGGTAGAGCGCTGGCGGCATGACGATTCTCCCCAAGCGAAGGAGGTCCTCCGCACTATTTTTGATCTGCTCCGCAACCGGAACGACCTTGGCTTCTTCGCTAAGCGGATCGTCGAACATCTCCGCCGCATTTTCGCCGGCTGACGAATTCTCGCCGCTGATCACTGCTTTTCACGCTGGGTCGGTTTGGCAATAAAATTGCTTATCCCTTGCCTGAAGGGAGTTGATCATGATTTTTGATCCATCAGGTTTGGGTTTTTGGCTTTCGCTCAAAGCTTTCAAACACTACTTTCGTTGGTTTGTACTCCTTTTGGTCGGCTTATTTGTTGGGACGATGTTGACCTCTTGTGCCGCCAAGTCTTCCTCCCCGGAACGGGAATTTATCCCCGAAGTTAGCACTACCCGGGAAGTTGAACCGCGCGGTTCGGTCTATGTTTACGGCCAGGATCGACCGGCCAATTCGGGTCGGGTCATTTTGCAGCTTAACGGCGAGCCCCTCCTCCTCCCATCCGGTTACGCGCGGGTCGTTGGGGTGGTCAGTGGGGTCAGTCCGGTCGCTTGTTTAGAGATCGGGGGGAGGGGGCTCGCTCTGGGTGAAGGGGATAAGCTGGATGATTATCAGGTTATCTCGATCAATGAACGATCGATCGTTCTACAAAAGGGGAAATAGGATGCTGAAAAATATTTTATGTTTCTGGGTCGTTCTGGTCCTAGGTCAGAGCATAGTCTGGGGGGAGGGTAAGCTAGCGCGGATTGATTTTGAGGACGCGTCGGTGATCAATGTCGTGCAAACGCTGGCGCGGAGCGCCGGTTTTGATCTGGTCCTCTCCGGTGACCAGGCCTCGGTCCAGACAAAAAAAGCGACGATCCATCTGAAAGAGGTCACGATCGAAGAAGCGATCGATCATATTTTGCGCACCAACGGCTTCAGCTACGAGAGGAAAGGTAAGGTTCTGCTGGTCTCCAGCCTGCCGCAAGATTTGAGCCAAACCGGGTTCAAGTCTGAAGTGGAAGTTGTCTCTCTCCGCTATCTGGCGGCTTCCAAAGTGGTTGATTTGCTGGGGAAGCTTTTTGCCGGAGTATCTTTTCAGGTGGGTGGTAGAGCGAATGCTTTGATCGTGCGCGGTAAGGATTCGGATATTGTTGAGGTTAAGAAGCTGCTGGCCGTAATTGACAAGCTGGCGCCCCAGATCCTGATTGAAAGCAAGGTGGTTGAGCTCTCGCAGAGCGACTCGCTCCGGCTTGGGGTGTCTTATGGCAACGGCGCGGCTAAATTTGTCACTGATAAAACGACGAAAAAAACCTCGCTGGCCGACTCCATTACCACCACGCTCAACGCGCTGGCGGCCGACGGTAAGGCGAACGTTATCGCCAATCCGCGGATCGCCACGCTGGACAACCAGGAAGCGCTGATCAATATCGGCAGCCGGATCCCTTACGCTGTGCCGGTCAGCAGCGGCACAGGGGCCACGCAGTGGGCGGTGGAATATCTCGATGCCGGCGTTAAGCTGAAGATCACTCCCCAGCTGGGGGCCGAAGGGTATATCTCCACCTTTATCCAGCCGGAGGTCTCCTCGATCTCCGAGTGGCGGACCACGGCGGCCGGGGAATTCCCGGTGATCTCGACCCGCAACGCTTCGGCCACCGTCCGGGTCAAAGATGGGGAAACAATTGTCATCGGGGGATTAATGTCGGAATCGGCCCGGGAGAATCTCACTCGCGTCCCGATTCTGGGCCACTTCCCGCTGATCGGGTTCTTGTTTCAGAATAGGATTATCGAGAAGGAAAAAACGGAGATCGTTTTTCTGATAACACCGCATGTCATATGAATGAACCTCAAACATCCAACATCCAACCTCAAAACAAAAGGCAAATGCCAATAAATAATAACCAAGGGGAGAAAATATACGATATTAGGGAAAGGCTGATGCGGTTTTCTAACAGAATAATTCAAATTACTAGATCTTTGCCGCGCACGATTGATGGGGAAGTGATAATTAGACAACTAGCAAAGTCTGGCACCTCAGTGGGGGCTAATTTCGAAGAGGCCGATGGAGCGCTGACCAAGAAGGACTTTATTAACAAGGTGGCAATTGCTAGAAAAGAAGCAAAAGAGACTAAGTATTGGTTAAAACTTTTATGCGGCAATTACTTGCCGGAGGAAGTCATAAGAATGGACATCCAAGAAGCTGAAGAAATTATCTGCATTTTAAGCGCGATCCTGAAAAAACTTGGCTATCAATTCCGATTGTAGTTTGTCGTTTGCAAGTTGCCTTTTGTTTGGATGTTTGAAGTTTGAGGTTGGATGTTTATAGCGGAACGATCTTTAATTTGCCCAGCGCACCCAGTTGGTCATCCTTGATGATGAGTACCCCGTCCAACCCCCTGATCTTCTTAGCAAACTTTAAGGCGGGCTCGATGTCGCTGACCTCTTTGACCTGGTTGCCAATGGCGGTGGCGGCGGCATCCGCCAGGGAGGCACTGGAGGAGATGACGACCACGGCGTCCGCCTTGCCGAAGCTGAAGGAGTGGCCGACGGTACCAGACGAGGTGCAGACCGAGAACGGCTTGGCCCGCGGCTCGAGCTCGAGGGCGATCTTCTCCGAGAAGGGTGACTTCCCCGCGTAAACCCCGACTTTCCGCGGTTGGTTGATCTTGAGGTAAATATCGCCGCCATTTTCAACAATTATCTCATCGGTTGAGGCGCGCAGGTCGCGGCCGACGAACTCGGCCAGGGCGCCGGCGACTGCGGCCATCGGCCCGACCTTGACCTGGCGGGCGGCGCGGGCCATTTCCCGGGCAATGGGCGGGGCCTCGTAGCGGAGGCGGACCGGCGAGTAAGATCTCTGGAAATTAGGGTCAAGGGCGATATATTTGTCCAACTCGGCGCGATATTTCAGGACGGCGGCCTGGGCCCGGTCATAGAGGTTGCTCTCGGCCAGGATAAGCAGGTCGGTTTCCTGCTCAATGACCTCGAACTTGATCAAGTTGTCGGCGCGGACGTAGTTGCGGTAGGCGCGTTCTTCATAAGCCATGTTATAATGCCCCCGTGCTTTATGGGATTATAGCAGATATTCACAGCAATTTGGAGGCGCTCCAGGCGATCCTGCCGGAATTGCGCGGGGTTGACCAGATCATTTGCCTGGGAGACATTGTTGGCTATGGCCCAAACCCCAACGAATGCCTGGAAGTTATCAGGCAAAACAGGATTGTGTCGATCGCCGGCAACCACGACCGGGCCGCCGTCGGCCTGATGGAGACCGTCCGGTTTAATGACAGCGCTCGCCGCGCGATCGAATGGACGGGTGCAGAATTAACCCCGGCCAACAGGAAATATCTGGCCGACCTGCCTCTATTGCTCAAATTCCCCGATTTTCAGGTCGTGCACGGCAGTTTACGCTCACCGCTGGAAGAATATATCTTTGGCCTTAAAGAAGCGCTGCCGACCACTGAGAGGATGTCGAAAAACCTGCTTTTTGTCGGCCATACGCATCTGCCGTTGTGCCTGAAGGAGAGAGGGAAAGAGATCATCAATCCAGGTGCGGTGGGACAGCCCAGGGACGGCGACCCACGTGCCAGCTTTGGTATCTACGATTCGGATAAAAACCTCTTCACATTTTGCCGTGCCGAATATAATATTCCCCCCGTTCAGGAAAAAATGAAAAACGCGGGACTGCCTCTGTCTTTGATCGAAAGAATAAGGTTTGGCGGGTAGTTTTCCAGATTTCCCCGGCTAAAATGAAATTTCTAAGCCAACCGTTCGATAATAAATTGTTATGAACAACTTGCCGGGCGTAAGTATTAAGAAAGGAAATGTAATCCATCAGGTTGATGCGTGTGAGCATCAACAAACTCTTCGAAAATTAAGAGAATTTCCCCGAACACGAGAAAAGATTGCTTTAATGAGCGAAAGTTTTTTTGGGAAGCCGCAGATTAGAATATGTCAACAGGGTAACTTGGTTACGGCGATAAGGGAAGACCATTCGAGAGAGATAAGCACCTTAATTAATATGCCGGAAAGTGATTATGTGCAACGGTTAAGTCTCAGCGAATGGAATTTAATGACAAGCTACCATGGGGACGATAGCCTGGTTAGAGTGCCTGTTACCATGCATGATGTTTTCGTGCAGGGAAAAATAACGATCAAAACCGGGAACCCCTATATGAATAATGCTTGGGAGGAATTTTACAACGCCCTAAGGGCCCGCTATCTTGGGATTGTAGAAGCAAAATCTCCAATCGGATTTTCTTTTTGGCTGGATGATATATATGGGGAAAGAAAACCGGGCAAAGTTTTTTATAAACACCTTACTGGAATGGATTTGGAAGAGGCGATCCGAAAAAATGATGCCTCACTTCTCAACTGGGCCCTTTGGGAAGCCGGGAAATTCTTGTCAAGGCTGATCCATGCCCACCTTTATTTATTTGATTCCGAACGGCTGGGCAACTATCTGATCGAATCGAGTTCAGCGGTCAGGGTTTTTCGTTTTCTGGATATGGAAAAGATGTATTATTTGCCCAAGTATAGCGATGAGAAAAAAGTAAAAATGCTAACAGGTTTTATTCAAAAAGCCTCCCACGTGGGCTTTCTTTCTCCCGAGAAAATGTCTGAATTTATCATTGTTTGCTCGGGAGGGTCAGACAGGCTTGCCTCATTAGTCAAGAAGACTTTGGGGCTTTAAAAAAAGCCCCGGGATAAATTTTATAGCCGGCCCTTGGTTGACGGGACCCCTTTTTTCCTCGGGTTGATCTGACAGGCCCTTGAGAGCGCGACTCCAAACGCCTTAAAGATCGCTTCGATCTTATGGTGGGTATTTTTGCCGCGTTTCAGATCGACATGCAGAGTGATCCCCGCTTTATAGACAAAAGCCTCGAAAAATTCCCGGAGCATTTCATCGTCTAGATAAAGCTTAACTTTTTCCCGGCCGATTTGCGCGTAGATCAACTCTTTGGGGAATTTAGCTTTAAAGGTGAAGTGGGGACGGCCGGAAATATCGACTGCGGCTTTGACCTCGGCCAGCGATTCGTCCATCGGCACGATCGCGTGCCCATAACGCTCCAGCTTTATTTTTTTCCCGAGAGCTTTATTAAAAACTTCGCCCAGAGCTAACCCGGTATCTTCGACCAAATGATGGAGGTCAACTTCCAAGTCCCCTTTGGCCTCCAGTTTAAGGTCAAATAATCCGTGCTTGGAGAAGAGGGCCAGCATATGGCCGAGAAAAGGAATCGGGTAGACGATCTTATTCTTCCCCGAGCCGTCAAGGTTCAGGTTGATCTCGATCTCGGTCTCTTTGGTCTTCCGGACCAGTTTAGCTTTTCTTTGTTTCATTGAAATAAGCCCCCTTGCGGCGCTGTTTTTTTATCCGAACTCAATTTGCGCCCGACATGGCTGGCGGCCGACGGCGTTGCCATTCTACCCCGCGGCGTCCGCTCGATAAAGCCGAGCTGCATCAGATACGGTTCATAAACATCCTCGATCGTTTCCACTTCTTCGGAAATGCCCGCGGCCAGGGTTTCTACGCCGACCGGCCCGCCGCCGAACTTGTCGATAATAGTAATGATGTACTTCCGGTCGATCTTGTCGAGGCCGAACTCGTCGACCCCCATGGAGTCAAGGCATTCTTTGGTCAGGGCAAAAGTGATCGCGGCCTCGCCTTTGACCTGGGCGTAATCCCTGACCCGCCGGAGGAAACGGATGGCAATGCGCGGGGTCCCGCGGGAACGTTTGGCGATTTCGAGCGCCCCGGCCTGGTCGATCTCGCTCTCGAGCTTCCGGGCGGCCCGTAAAATTACCTCCCGGAGCTCTTCCGGCGAATAGAACTCCAAGCGGTTAACGATGCCGAAGCGGTCGCGTAGCGGGGCGGAGAGGAGGCCGATGCGGGTCGTTGCCCCGATCAGGGTGAAGCGGGGGAGGTCGAGCCGGATCGAACGGGCGCTCGGACCCTTGCCGATTATGATGTCGAGGCCGAAGTCTTCCATGGCCGGATAGAGGATCTCTTCGACCACATTGTTGAGCCGGTGGATCTCGTCGATAAAGAGGATATCGTGTGGCTTGAGGTTGGTCAGAATGGCGGCGAGGTCGCCCGGGCGCTCGATCGCCGGTCCCGATGTGACCTTGATATCCGCCCCGACCTCGTGGGCGATGATATTGGCCAAGGTCGTCTTGCCGAGGCCGGGCGGGCCGTAGAAGAGGAGATGTTCGAGCGCTTCTCCGCGCGACCTGGCTGCCTCAATATGGATCTTGAGGTTCCGGAGGACCGCTCCCTGGCCGACGAACTGGCCAAAGCCCTGCGGCCGCAAACCGACGTAAAGCTGGTTATCCTCTCTTTCGGTCATAAAGCCTCTTGTACTCGAAGTAGCTCCCCATCACTTTCTGGACGTAGAGGCGGGTCTCGCGAATGGGAATGCTTTCAACGAACTCATCGATGTCGACCGCCCCCAGGTTGCCATTATACCAGCTATCGACGTATCTTTTGATCCGGTTCGGCCCGCCGTTGTAGCCGGCCACGGCCAGGTAGGCGTTGTCGCTGAAGCGCTTGATCAGGTCGGTCAGATAATAACTCCCCATCTCGATGTTGACTGCCGGCGTGTAGAGGTGGGCGGTCCGGTAACTGCCGTATTTTAAATTTTTAGCGATCCCCCGGCCGGTGGCCGGCATGATCTGCATCAGGCCGCGGGCGCTGGAGCGGGACTTGGCCCGCGGGTTGAACCGGCTCTCTTCGCGCATCACCGCCAGCAAGAGATAAGGGTCGGTCCGGAATTTGGCGGCCTGGCTCACGGCTTGGCGCCAATACGCCTTGGGATAAGAGAGCTCCCACATTTTCTTGGGGACGGCGCTTTGCTGGCCGGCCATGATCGCTGCCTTGATCCGGCGGTCGGCGAACCTGATCGGCGTCCGGTAATTGCCGCGGCTGACCAGCATTTCACCCAGTTTTGTCTGGACAGATTCTTTCTCGGTATCAGAGGTAATGCCGACCAGATAGCGGGCCTCATCGGCGGCGTAATCGGTCAGGTTAAGGCTCATCAGTTCCTTGTATTTGATCAGGTGGGCCTGGGCTTCGGCGCTGTTTGAGTCCCCCAGCACTTCCGCGTTCGCTCTTTCCCAGATCTCCATGATGGCGGCTAATTTGGCGGCATCGGGGGCCTCCATATCGTTCAGCGCCAGGCTAAAATCTTCGCCGGTGAAAGGGGAGCGGTTATGAAAGGTCAAACCATAGGCGTTGATCTTATCCAGCGCCCGGTAAGCGTAATAGGTGTGGTCGTAGCGGTCGACCAGCTTTTGGTAGCCCTCGATGGCGGCGGCCCGGTTGCCGAGCCGCTCCAGCGCCTTCGCCTCAAAAAAGAGGCAGCGCGGACTATCTTCGCCCGGCGGGTAGACCTGGGCTAAATGGAAATAGGTGGCGGCGTTCTTGAAATCGCTGTTCCAGTAATAAATGCGGCCGAGCCGCCAGATGGCGGCCGAGACCGACGCGCTGTAGGGGTAAGACTTGATCAGGTTGTAATAACCACCCAGCGCTCCGTCGGTATTCCCTTTCTGTTCATAATAATAAGCGATCCAGTAGGCGGCGTCGTCGGCCAGGCCGGACTCGGGGTAGCGGTCAGTTACTTTTAAGAGAGAGACGATGGCGTTGTCATAATCGCCGCGGCGGCCGTAAGCCTGGCCGAGATAATAATGGGCGCGGCCAGCCAGGTTCGGCGGCCCGGCCGTGGCGCGCCGCAGGTCGGAAATAGCCGCTGATTGGTTGCTCTGCATTTCGGCCCGGCCGAGCATCAACCAGGCTTCAGTGACGAGCCGGCTTTTAGGATATTCACGGGCCAGGCGGGAAAAGATGTTAGCCGCCATCTCAAAGTCGTCCTGGTCGAAATAGTCCATCCCCTTCTTGAAGAGCGCGGCGGCGGAGGCCTGGAATTTAGGGAGCTTTTTTTTATGGGCCTTTTTCAGCGCCGCGATCGCCAGCCGGGACTGTTTGCCAAAGTAAGTCAGAGGATGGAGGAGATCGGTCTCCCCGTAAGCGAGATAGGCCCCCGCCCAGTCGCCAGCCCCCTGCTTGGCGCGCGCGATCAGGAAAGAGGCTTCGGCCGCTTCGGGCGCGTCAGCATACTTGTTGATCAGGTTACGGAATGTTTTTATAGCTTGGGGGAAGTTCTTACTATTAAAATAGGCTTTACCTAACATTAAATTTGCCGGGGGCTGGAGGAGGCTGCCGAAATAGCCGGTGACTAACTGGTAATATTCGGGGATAGCTTGCTCATAGGCGCCGCCGGCGTAAAGGGTCTCGCCGACCTCGAACTGGGCGTAATCGGCCAGGGGAAAAGCCTTGGCTTCGGCTGCCTGGCGGAAGAGGGCGAGCGCTTCGGTGGTCCGTCCGGCGGCGCGCAGTTCAACGGCCTGGGCAAAAAGCGCCCCCGCTTCAAGCTTCCCTCCCTCGAGTGAAGCGGCCTGGAGGGGCCAAGCCAGCGCCAGGAGCAATAATAGGGTAGCCAGGGAGTGTTTCATGCTGTAGCGTCGCCAATTATAGCATTTTTTGTGTTATAATTCAAACACCATGCCAGAGTTGCGCCAGAACCCGGCGACCAAAGAATGGGTCATCATAGCGACGGAACGGGCCAAACGGCCGGAAGAATTCTACTCCGGGCCGATGGTTAGGCTCCCGGTCGAGAAGGATGGCTGTCCGTTTTGCGTCGGTCGGGAAGACCAGACCCCCAAAGAGATCCTGGCTTACCGCACCTACAACACCAAACCAAATCACCCCGGCTGGTGGATCCGGATCATTCCCAACGCTTTTCCCGCCCTGGTCCCGGAAGGGGTCCCCGAACGTTCCCAGGTCGAGAACTTTTTTACCCGCATGGCCGGGTTGGGAGAACACGAAGTGATCATCGAGTCCCCCAACCATGACGAAACGATCGTGACCATGGAGCCGAAACAAGTTGAGGAGATATTTCTCGCTTACCGGGAAAGATATATCACCCTCTCCAAGGACCCGCGCTTTGAAATGGTCATCCTGTTCAAGAACCATGGGGCTTCGGCCGGGACCTCGCTCCGGCACCCGCACTCCCAGATCATTTCTGTTCCGGTCACCCCCCTGCATATCCGCAACCGGATCGAATCGGCGATGCATTATTTTGACGACTACGGGACCTGCGTCTATTGCGAAATGATCAGCAAGGAAATTAAAATGGGCGAGCGGATAGTGTTGGAGAGCGATAATTATGTCGTCTTTGAGCCGTTCGCCTCACGCTCCCCTTTTGAGACCTGGGTCCTGCCGAAAAAACATAACTCCTCCTTTGAGAACATCTCGGCCGAACATGCCAAGGAGCTGGCCTTTGTTATGCGCGGCGCGCTGACCAAGATCTATAATTCGTTGAACAACCCGGATTACAACTTTGTCATCCGTTCCACCCCGGTCCATGAAAAAAATGTCGAGTATTTCCACTGGCACATCATGATCCTCCCCCGCGTTTCCGCGGTGGCCGGTTTTGAGCTCGGCTCCGGTATTTACATTAATACGGTCATTCCCGAAGATGCCGCCCGGTATCTGCGCGAGACCAGGGTGTGAGCCCCTTTGTCAGCCGCGGCGGGCTCAAGCTCGAACATGCCCTGAATGAGTTTAAGATCGATGTTACCGGCCTGGCCTGCCTCGACGTGGGGGCCTCGACCGGCGGCTTTACCGACTGCCTGCTGCAGCGCGGCGCGGCCAAGGTTTACGCGATCGATGTCGCCTACGGCCAGTTCGACTGGAAATTAAGGAACGACCCAAGAGTCGTGGTCGTCGAGCGGACAAATATTCGTTACCTGAAACCGGACCAACTTTATGGCGCGGCGGACAAAGCCAGTCTGGCCGTGATCGACGTTATCTTTATCTCGCTGGTCACGATCTTCCCGGCGGTTTATGACCTGCTAGCGCCCCAAGGAGAGATAGTAGCCCTGATCAAACCGCAATTTGAGGCGAAGAGAGAACAAGTTGGCCGGGGCGGGATCGTTCGGGACGAAGCGGTCCGGGCAGAAGTGGTGGCGAGGATCAAGCAAAAAGCGGCTGAACTCGGTTGGGAGGTTGGCGGCCTGACCCGGTCGCCGATCGAAGGAGCGAACGGCAATGTTGAGTTTCTTATCCACCTCACCAAAAAGTGACGTTGAGAACCTCCTGAAACGGGCGGGCTACCGCCTCGACGCCCGGAACAAAAAAGGGGTCGTCATCGTCTCCGTTGATAACCAGGAGCACCTCGGCGACCTGGCGGCCGATTATATCGTCAGCCGGGAGGGGAAGCGTTTTGTCGTTGTGGTCAAGGCGAGCGCGGAAGCGTTCGACCCGACCGAACCGGTCCAACGCCGCCGCCTGGTCGAGCTGGACTGCGCTTTCGCCCTTGATGGTTTGCTGGTCGTCGACCTGCCCGAACGCCGGATCCACCGCCTCGGTTTTAAATTCCCCAAAGAGCGGCCGCTCGACGCCTTTTTCCAGATCGTGATCGGCGGGTTTCTTCTCGGCGGGGTTGCTGGTATAATCTGGCTGCTGGCGTATCTCAAGCTGTTCTAAAAGGAGTATTATATGACGACCGTCGGGGTTATTTACAAGAAAGAAGATTCGCTGATCGCGGGGACCGCCCAGCAAGTGATCCGGGACCTGAAAAAAGAGGGGTATAAGGTCGATCTGGCCAAGGCCAAGTTCGTCATTACCCTCGGCGGCGACGGGACGATCCTCAAAGCGGCCCGGGCGCTGGCGCCGCGCGGCCTGCCGATCCTGGGAGTCCACCTGGGGGGGATCGGTTTTCTCTCGGAGCTGGAACTGCGCGAATTAAAAACCGCCTTGCGGCAGGTCCGGGCGGGGAAATATGTGATTGACGAGCGGATCATGATCGAGGCGCACACCGCCGGGAAAAAACTGGTCGCCTTGAATGATCTGGTCATCACTAAAAGCGGTATCGCCCGGGTCATTAAATTTGAATTAGAGGGGATCGCCCGCTACACGGCCGACGGCTTGATCCTGGCGACGCCGACCGGCTCGACCGCCTACAACCTGGCGGCCGGCGGCCCGCTCCTTGACCCGAATGCTTCCAGCCTGATCATCTCGGCCATCTGTCCTCATAGCCTAAGCAACCGCTCACTGGTCACGAATGGGCCGGTGACCTTTACCTTGCACCGGGGCGACGGAGTTCTTCTGACGGCCGATGGCCAGCAACTCCTCCCGTTGAAGGTTGATCAGCAGGTCGTGGTCAGGAAGTCGGAGCACAAAGCGCGGTTCATCCGATTAAAAGATTATAACTTCTTTGCCCGGGTGAAAAAGACTTTTGGTTTTGGAGAAGGGAACTAGTTGTCGTAGCGGCCGGTATTGAGCGCCGTGAAGCGCGAGATGTCGTCCACCAAAACGAAGGCGTGCGGGTCGGAAAAATTCGGGGCCGCAGTGAAGGGGAAAACGGAAAAGAGAACGACCCGGTGCATATCGGCGTCGACCAGCTTTTCGAAGTAATTATACATCGTCTGCTTTTCCAGGGTCTCGATCACTTTGGCGTTGTCCATTGTATTCATGGCTTAGCTCCTAAAAGTAACTCTTCTTACCCGCTTCGTGTTTCAGGAAAATATCGGCGAACACTCGGACGAACTGCCCGGAGGGTTGCTGTTGTTTGCTCATTTTTAGCGCGTCCTGGACGTAATTGGCCCTTTTTTCTTGGCCGGTCCGGCTGATCGAGGCGACATCGTATTCGTTCTTGTTTGGTTGGCTGCTCATCTTATTTCTCCCACATATATATCGGCACTTTCGGCGGGTAATTTCACTTTATCGGGGGAGGGTCAAATCTGTGTAGATCAACGCCTGCAGTTCTTTGATCAGTTCGTTCCAGTAGCGGGGAGTTCCGGTCTCGGGGAAATGGGTCGGGAAATCAGGCTCCTGGCTCTGGACCGCCAGCCAGGCGGCAAAATGGAGCATCCTCATCCCCCGCAGAGGGAGATAAAGCTCCAGTGAAGCGCGGTCGAACGGCCGGAAGAGTTCATAGCCTTTTAGGAACCAGGCCAGTTCATTCTCGCACTTTTCCGGCGTATCCGGGAGGAGTAGCCAAAGGTCCTGGACCGGCGGGGCGACACAAATATCGTCAAAATCGACGATGTAGATCCCCTCGTTGGGGCGGTGGATCAGGTTCCCTTTATGGCAATCGCCGTGGCAGAGGATGAATTCGACCCCGGCAAAGAGGGGATCTTTGGCTTTAATGAATTCTTCGGCGGTCCGCTCCAGGGCCAGCTTAAAATCGGGGAGGAGGAAAGGGCTGTTAAGTAAAACTTCCAGGTGATGCCGCGTCGCGACCGCCGGCCGCCAGACGACCCGTTGGCTTTTTGTCTGCAGAGAGCTGATCAGATGGATCCTGGCCAGCAGACGGCCGAGCTCTTCCCAAGTCGGCTGGTTGAACTCGTCGAGGGCGCGGCCGCCTCGTTTAGGGAAAAGAGCGAACGGGATGATATTGTCGAAGAGGGTTTCCCCCTTAATTTCCAGCGGGGGGATGACCGGTATTTCTTGCTCGGCCAGGGTCTTTAATAATTGATGTTCTTCGCGGATGAGGGTTCCCGGCCAGCGTCCCGGGCGGTAGAATTTAGCGATCAGCCGCTCGCGCGAGGCGTAGCGCTCCAGCTCATAAACCCGGTTGATGTAGCTGTTGCGTTGGAGGAGGAGGGGGCTTAGTTTTTCCCCGATGGTCCGCTCGCAAGCGTCGAGGATATTGTCATGGTTCAGTTCCTGCCAGACGGAAGTCATAGGTTAATGATAGCAGATTCTTACCGGCCGAAGAAGACAAAGTCTTTAAGTTTCTGATAGAGCCAACCCTTTTTTAGCCCCCCTTTGTAGCCGGCATGTGAACCGCCGCTAACGACTGCCGCGTAAGCCGCTTCCGGACGATAACCTTTGACCTCGACCAGGTAGCGGCCGATGACCGCTCCAGTCCGGTCCGCCCCCCATTTACAATGGATATAGACCGGTTGTTGCAGGGCGGCGAGGAATTCCTGCCACTCGCGATCGTTCGGCACTTTGGCGATATGAAGCGGAAGGTGCAACCTTTTTAGTCCGCTCTGGGTGAGGAGTTGCGCGTAGCGGGTCTGGATGCCGGAACTGTTTTCCAGATCGATGACCGTGACGACCCCCTGTTTTTTCAGATAAGCGAGGATGGCCAGGACCTCCGCGTCGCTGTTGCCGAAATTATTGGTCGGGTTAAGCGGGTGCCCGCCGGCGTGGACCGTCCGATCGATCACCCGGTAGTTGTAGGGGAGGGGGCCGCTGCCAGAAACTTCGGCCGTCGGATATTTTACGCAGATAGAACTGGTCGCCACCGAGGGGAGGACCAGGAGGAGGGCCAGCAGGAGTGTAGATAGCCAACGTATCATTAGTTTATTTATTAAATATGGAGAGGGAAGGATTTGAACCTTCGAAGGCGTAAGCCGCCTGATTTACAGTCAGGTGCATTTGACCACTTTGCTACCTCTCCACAACGATCAACCTCAAACCTCAAACTTCCAACCTCAAAACAAATATCAAACTACAAGTTTCAATTTCCAATTACGCGTTACGCATTACGCGCTTCGCGTTACGACCCAGTTAATATCCCCGATTCGCGCGTTTTTCTTTTTTCAGGACCCGCTTTTCTTTCAGCGATAATTTAGCGACCTTCTTCACGTTCTTGCTGCTGCCTTGTTCTTTGTTGGCCATGCTGTCACCTCCTAAAATAAGGGAAAGGGGTTTCGGTTACGAATCGTTGTCCGCTAACTGTGGAATCGCCGAACCAACGCCGCAACCGAAACCCCAAATAAACGGTTGCTTACCGCTTTTTGCTCTTTTTCCGACCGCGGGCCATCTTCGCGCGTGAAATGTCCCCCTTCTTGTCGATGAAATAGAGGTAACCTTTCTCTTTCTTAACCCCGCACTTCAATACTTTTTCCGCCATTGCCATTCACCTCCTTATATAGGAAGTCGTTGTCGAAGAACCTCGTAAAGTAATATGCCGGCAGCCACGGAAGCGTTGAGCGAGTTGATCTTGCCGCGCATCGGCAAACGGACCACCTCGTCGCAGCGCTCCTTGACCAGGCGGGCGATCCCCGCTCCTTCGCTGCCGATGACCAGGGCGACAGGTCCCCGGTAATCTGCTTGATTATATAACCTCTTTCCGTCTATTTCAACCCCAAATACCGTCAGAGATTGGTCGCGCAGCCAGCGGATAGCCTCGGCGATGTTGGGCACCCGGGCGATGGGGACCATTTCCGCCGCGCCGGTCGAGACTTTAATGACCGTTTCGGTCACCGGGGCCTGGCGCGCCTTGCGGATGACGACGCCGTGGACGCCGGCCGCCTCGGCCGTGCGCAGGATGGCGCCGAAATTATGCGGGTCCTCAATACCGTCGAGAACGAGAAGGAAAGGGGACTCGTTCCTAGCCGCGGCGATCTCGAGCAGTTCGGGCAGGTCGCGGTATTTAAACATTGGCCAGCGCCGCGGCAAAGACGCGCAGCGCCTGATCGATCTGTTCCCGGGTGACGTTGAGCGGCGGGATAAAGCGGATGACCGTCCCGTCGCCGCCAGTCGAGATGAGGACCAGTTGTTTAGCCAGGCAGTAATTAATTATTTTTTTGACCGGTTCACTGGCGGAGAAGTCAACACCGATCATCAGGCCGAGCCCCCGCACTTCCTTGATGACGGGGAACTTTTTCTGCAGCTCTTTCAATTTACCCAGCAGATATTTCCCCTGCTTTTCAGTGTTGGGGAGCATCTTCTCCGCTTTGATAACCTCGATCGTGGCGATGGCCGCCGCGCAACCGACCGGGTTACCGCCGAAGGTCGAGCCGTGCGCTCCGGGTGACCATTTACCCATGACTTCCGCGCTGGCGATACAGGCGCCGAAGGGGAGGCCGGAGGCGATCCCTTTGGCCAGGGCGATGATATCGGGGGTGACGCCGGCGTGCTGGCAGGCGAACCATTTGCCGGTGTGGCCGAACCCGGTCTGGACCTCATCGAAGATCAGCATTATTTTTTTCTGGTCGCACAGCTTCCGCAACCCCTGGAGAAATTGCTTGGGGACGGCAACATAGCCCCCTTCGCCGAGGATCGGTTCTATGATCATTCCGCCGATCTGGTCGGGGTGGCTCTTGATCAAACCTTCCACCACTTTCAGGTCGAACGGGGCGATGTAAACATTAGGGATAAGCGGTTCGTAGCCGTCCCGGTATTTCATTTTGGAGGTAGTGACCGAGAGGGCGCCGAGGGTCCGCCCGTGGAAAGCGCCCTGAAAGGCGATGATCCCCGGTTTCCTGGTGACATACTTGGCGAGCTTGAGCGCGGCCTCGACCGCTTCGCTCCCGCTCTGGCAAAAGAAGGACTGGGCGTTCTTCATGGGGACGATCCGGGCCAGCTCTTCGGCCAGCCGGACGTACGGCTCGTAATAGGCGACGCCGATGCAGGCGTGGATCAGCTTCTCCGCCTGCCGCTTGATCGCGGTCACCACCTTGGGGTGGCAATGGCCGGTGACGGCGCAGGCGATGCCGGTGGCAAAGTCGAGGTACTTCTTCCCGTCCAGGCCGTTGAGATAACCGCCGGAGCCGCCGGCGATCTCAAAGTCGTCAAAATATTTACCCAGGACCGGGGACATCACCTTTAGGCCGCGCGCTTTCAAATTGTTCATCCTTTTATTATACGACAGAGTTATGCTATACTTCAACACCATGAACCGCCAAGTTTTGTCGGCCGCCGCCGGCTGGCTCCTCCTTTCATTATTATGCCTGGCCCACGCTGACTATGCCCCCGGCCAATTAGCGGTCAAATTCAAACCGGGACAAGTTAAAACCACGTCGGTTTCCGCTCTGAGCGTTAAGCGCGGCGTTGCCGAGATCAAAAAACTTTTCACGGCCGCGTCGGTTTCCGCCTTGAGCGTTAAATACGGCGGTTACCGGATTAAAAAACTCTATGCCGATGCTTTGGCCATCCGTCCCGACTGGACCTATCTGGATAACCAATACGTGTTGGTCTTTTCTCCGGAAGCCGACGTGAAAAAAGCGGCGCGCGATTTCGGCCAGGACCCGAATGTCGTGACTGCCGAGCCGGTCAGCAGGGTGCGGGCTTTTGATGTCACCCCTCTCGACACTCATTATGCGCAGCAATGGGGGTTGCTGAAGATCTCGGCGCCGAGCGGCTGGAGCCGGACGACCGGTGCTTCGGAAGTGATCATCGCGGTCCTCGATACCGGGCTTAACTACAACCACGAAGATTTTGCCGGCAAGGTCGATACCGTCCACATGAAGGATTTTGTCAACGGCGATAACGATCCTATGGACGATTTTGGCCACGGAACCGCCGTCTCCGGCGTGATCGGCGCGGTCACCAACAACTCCAAGGGGATCGCCGGGGTTGATTGGGGAGCAAAGATCCTGCCGCTTAAGGTTCTCGACAGCAGCGGAAGCGGGGTTCTGACCGATATCAATGATGCGTTAGCAGATATCGCCGCTCTTAAATCGACCGGGACCAATATTGTGGCGGCGAACATGAGCCTGGGCCAATATAACTCTGGGGCGGATAAATACGCGGAAGAGAACCCGAGCAATTTAAAGGACCGCTGCCAGGAGGCTTATAACCAGGGGATAGTTTTGGTGGCGGCGGCCGGTAACGATAACGTTGACTGGAATACTTATCCCGCTTACTACTCCACGGTAATAGCGGTGGCGGCGACCGACACGACCGACAAGCGTTCGGTCTGGAGCAGCGGGCAGGCTTCGAATTACGGCAGTTGGGTCGATGTGGCCGCCCCCGGGAGCGGGATTTACAGCACCGGACATCCAGAATCAAGCGTCCAGGAGAATAATTATTATGGTAGTTGGAGCGGGACTTCGCTTGCTTCCCCTTATGTCGCCGGCCTGGCCGGCCTGGTCAAAGCGGCCTTTCCTGCCTCGAGCAATGCGCAGATCATGGACCAGATCGAGAACTGGACCGATAATATAGATGCCCAGCAAGACCCGGCCTATGTCGGCAAGCTGGGGAGCGGCCGGATCAATGTCTATAAAACGCTGGTCAGCGCCGGGTTGCTGGCCAACATCAGCGCGCCGGCCGCCGGGGCGTACCTCCGGGGGACGGTGACGGTCAGCGGCAGCGCCAGCGGCTGGAACTTCGGGGCCTACACGCTCGAGGCGGTCAGTAACGGAAGCGTGGAGGCGACCATTACCAGCAGTTCCAGCCAAGTCGATAATAATACCCTGGCCAACTGGGACACGACCACGGTCAGCGACGGGGCCAAGAGCCTGCGCCTCCGGGTCTATACTGTCGACGGCGCGAGCCTGGAAACGGCGGAGGCCGTGACTGTCAATAACATCCTGCCGGTCGCGGCCTTGCTCACGCCGGCCGCTGGCGCTACGGTGGAGGGGCGGACGACGATCACCGGCACGGCCAGTAACGCTTTCCTCGACCATTATTTGCTGGAGTATGGTTCAGGTGAAGCCCCGGTCGTCTATCAGACGATCCGCCTTGGTTATACTTCGGTGACCAACGGCGCGCTCGGAACCTGGGAGAGCGCCGGCCTGTCGGGCAACTATACTCTCCGCCTGACCGCCTATAACCAGGCCGGATCAGCGGCGACTACCTCGGAAATAGTGGCGATCAAGAGCGAAGCGCCGACCAAGGAGATCGAACCGCAGCCCGGCCTCCCGCTGACCTTTGCCCTGCCGAACCCTTTTGACCGGCAGAGCGCCGGCGAGGTTTCCCTGGTTTACAACTTACAGGGAAATTTCAATACCACCATCTATCTTTTTGACCTGAACGGTAACCTGATCTGGCGCCGGACGTACGGGGCCGGGGAAAATGGGGGGAAGTCCGGGGCGAACAACCCGGGCTGGAACGGCCAGAATTTATACGGTGAAGGGGTCCCGAACGGGGTTTATTTCTACCAGATAACTTCCGACCGCCAAGTCATTGGCCGCGGCAAGATCATCGTCCTCAATTAAAAGTTCATCGTCCCTTCGAAACTGATCAGCTTCGCTTTGAAGTCGTCGCCGTGGTTCTGGTTATTGATGTAGTCGACCTGCTTGAGCGAAGCGAGGACGTTGAAGTTGGAGAGGACCGGATTATCGACCGGGATGGTGATGTTGAGGCTGATCGTCGTCGTCGTCTTTTTCAGGTCGAGGTCGACCACCGAGCCGGACTGCACTTCCCCCTTATTGATCTCGTCCGCTATCTCATAATTGAGCGTTCCCCAGCTGAAGACCTGGTAGCTCGCCCGGGTGTTGGTCATGGTCTTGGGCCGGCTGTCGCCGGTCTTGAGATTCTTGGTGATCTTCTGGTTATAATCCCCGTTCAAACTTAATTGCGGCAGCATTGGGATGGTCAGGGTGGTGTTGGCGGTGACCGTCTGGTTCTCGGTTTCGGTGCTGACCGGCGAGGTCAGAGAACTATTGTAGTTCTTGTATGATTCGACATTCAGACCACAAGTAATCGGCAGGATCGGGATGATATTGACATTGAGCGTATAGTTCTGGGAGAGGGTGTTGGTCTGGGTGCTGACCATTTCCGACCCGGACGGGGCGGTCTGCAGGGTGTCCGAGGTGGCAAAGCGCGAATTCAGCTTCAAGGCGTTAAAGGAGATGGGGGTGAAGTCGATATCCCCGGCCTTGCTCCGGCCGGTCGTCTTGTTAAGCGCCCCGGTTTCCGGGATGGTCAGGCTCCGGGAATAATTACCGCCGACCGAGAACCAGCTGAAGGGAGAGAGGCGGGTGCCGGCGGCGGTCCGCTCGCTCATCGGGTTTTCCTGTCCGGCAGTGTAGGCGGTCCGTTCCTGGCGGTTATGGTCGAGCGAGCCGGCCAGCATCGAGAACGGGGTGACGTCCATGTGATAGGTCTCGTTCTTGGTCGAGACGGCCGCTTCCGGGATCGGGACGAGCTTCAACTCATCGTGGTTGAGGAGCGAGACGCGGGCCGTCCATTTCTGGAGGAAGAGCATCGTCAGGTCGAGGTTCAGGTTATAGGCGTTGTCGAGGATCCGGTTATGGGCGGTCTTGGCCTCGTCCGAGCCGAGCGTGAGCGGTTCGTTATATTGGAAATCGTAGCCGGCGCCGATCCGGTCGGTGAACTTGAGGTTGCCGCTGGCGTGGTAGTAATCGATATTCTGGGTCGACTTGTTGGCTCCCCGGTCGATCACGTCAGTCTTGGAAGTGGTCTTGCGGTAATCGTATTTCTGGGAATAACCGAGCACCCCCCGGGACCAAGCGGCCGGGACGAGGCTAATAGCGTAGGATTCCTGCTGGTTGTCATTGTTGTGCAGGGCGCCGGCGGCGAGCGGATCGTCGATCGTGGCCAGGGTCCGGTAATCGACGTTGAACTGGGCCAGCCCGCCGGGGTTGATCCCGGTCGAGAGCGAGTTGTCGTAACTGTAGGTGAAGGTCTGGCGTGAAGAGCCGAGCGGGTTCTTGTTGACCTTATACGAGTAGTTGGTGAAGAACGACTGGACCGGCGGCTTAAAACTAAGGTTGTATTCGTCGTATTCGGAGCCGACGCCGATCGCCGTCCCGCCGAGCGGCGAGAAGTCAAAACCGATCTTCTTGGTCGAACCGCCGGCGGTGAATATATCGCCGAAGAGCCGGGTCTCGGCCCCCAGGCGGAAGGCCGAGTCGCTCTTGACCTTGGTTTGCGAGATGGGGCCTTCGCTCGACTGGTAATTGTACTGGACGGAGATGACGTCCTGGGTGGCCGGGGTGATGTAGTAGAAGTTGAACGCGCCGGGAGCGGTGTAGCTGATAAAATAATCGATATCCCGGTTGAGCAGCTGGTTATTGACGTAAAGCTGTTCGCTGGCGTCGATGATCGTGGCGGGGGAATGGAGCTGGTAGTTTTTCGTGCCGTTTCCAATAATGGGAGGTTCGGCCGTGGTCACGGAGGTATAGACCTGATCGGTCTCGCTCCGGGCGTAGGAGCTATCCACCTTGAAGGCGTCCCCGATCTTGAAGCTCCCGTCAAAACCATAGGCGACCTGGGAAATGTCGTCGCTTCCCGTGCTCTGGGGGGCGACATACTGGTAGATCAGCTGGAAGTTCTTGGCCGGGGCCAATTCCTTGTTGAAAGTGAGCGCGGGGCTGTCGGCGTTATAGTTGATCGCGTAACCAGTGTCCCCGGCGTTCGATTCGAAACTGCCGTTGCGGGTGTAGGTGGTGATGACCGACGACCCCTGGTCCCAGACCTGGAGAGTTTCCGAGCCGGGGACGATCTGGCGGATATTGCGCAGGTAGTAGGGGCCGCGGCTCCCGTCGCCGACGCCGGAGTATTTGCCGACGATGCTCTTCTTATAGGTATAAGTGACCGTGACCTCGTCGGAGGCCTCCAGGCTCAAGATGTTGTTGTAGAAGTAGAGCGTGCCGGTGCCGTAACCGTCGGTCGGGTCGTTGCGGTCGGTAATATAGCCGAGCGAAACGGGGGGGGTGACCCGGATAAAACCGGTCACCGGGTCGACATCGGTCGTCGGAATGGTAAAGTCGACCTCCTGGGTCAGTGGGCGGCTGATCCCCCCCTGCTTGAGGAGGACGGTCAGGTTCGCTTCGCTCGTCGGCAGGACCGGCCGGTTCTTGAGGTTAAGCAGGTAATTGTTGCTGATGAGCGACGAGCCGGTGGCGCTTTCGATGACGCTGGCGGTCGGCGAACCCCCGCCTTTCTTGGCTGATTCCTTGAGGTAGGTGGCGCCGAGCTTCAGCTCTTTGGGGAACTTCGACGGCGTCGAGGGCGGGAAGGCCATGGCGTTATAGCGATAGTTCGCCTTGATCTGCGAGGTTGGGCCGAGCACCACACCGAATAGGATCTCGCCGGTCTCGTAGTTGATCGTGTAATCGAGGTCGCGGACAAAGAGCTTGCTGTCGACCTCCAGCCGTTCGCTCTCCGGGACCAGCCGTTTGTTCCGCGTCCGGTAGGGGCCGCGGCTGCCGATGCCGGGGATCATTTCCACTTCCTGGGAGGTAACGTAATAACGGGATTCGACCGACAGGGCTTCTTCCGACGAGGGCATGAAGCGGGTCAGCAGTTTAAGCTCCCCGGTATCGTAGCGGATGATATAATCTTCGTTCTTCTTGAGCTGGGTCCCCATGAAGGTCAGGACCTCGCTGAACTTGACCAGCGGGGCAAAACGGAGCCGGTAGCGCCCGGAAGCCTCTTCTTCCTGGACCTCCGGTTCGACCGAACCGGCCGAGGGAAAAACGTCGCGGGCCATGGTGATGACCGGTTCTTCCTTGGGGGCCGGCTGGCCGAATTTTTCCGGGTCGATAGTGAAGCGCGACTGGAAGCCGAAGAAATCGCGCTTGGAGAGCGACGGAAAGAAGAGATCAAGGACATTGGTGTATTCATACGAATATTTGAACTCGTCGGTCGAGTTGAGGATCCGGTTGAAAGTGATCTTCCCTTCGAAATAATCGACGGTGTAATCGACGTTCTTGGTCAGGGTCAGCCCGTTCATCTGGACCTGTTCGGTCCCTTCGACGATCGAGCCGTGGCCGAGGTTGTAGGGGCCTTTGCTGTTGTTCCCTTTCTGGGAGGTCAGCGCCTGGGTCTGGCTTTTTAATTTGGCGGAGGGGACGGTGACGATGTCGTACCAGGTATCCTTGGCGGTCAGCATGACGCCGTTAAGGTATTTCGAGGTCGAAACGAACTCGTTGCCGGAGAAGTTGGCGGTCAGGTCGCCGAAGGTCAGTTCATTATTGTAGTATTTGACCTTGACGTCGAATTTCTCCGGGGTTTCCGGCTGCTGCTCCAGGTCGTAGGTCACCGAGAGGTCTTCCGAGAGCTGGCCGAGGATGCGCAACTGCAGCCGCTCCTGCCAGGGGCCGCCGGAAAAGGTCGGGTAAAAGCCGCCCAGCTGGGTCAGGCCGGCGAAATAATTATTGGCGGGGTCGATCTCAACTTTCTTGTTCTCCCACTTCTTGAAGCCGGAGATGTCGATCTGGGGGTAGGCCGATTCGGCCAAGGCGAGAGAAGAACAGAGAACACAGAACACGGAACACAAGACGATGACGGCTGAGCGCTTTTTCACGAGGCCATTATATCATCAGGCGTATTTTTTGACTACCAGAATAGCGTTGTGCCCGCCGAAGCCGAAAGAGTTGGAAATAGCGGCGCGGATCGGCATTTTTCTCGCCTCTTTGGGGATGTAATCCAGGTCGCACTCCGGGTCCGGGTTCTCGTAATTGGCGGTTGGCGGGGCGAGATCGTTGACCACTGACAGGGTGGTGGCGATGAGCTCGACCGCGCCGGAGGCGCCAAGGAGATGGCCGATCATCGACTTGTTGGAGCTGATGGCGAGCTTTGGGGCGTGGTCGCCGAAAGCGGTCTTGAGCGCCATCGTCTCGTATTTATCGTTCAGTTCGGTCGAAGTGCCGTGGGCGTTGACGTAGTCGATATCTTCCGGCTTCAGGTTGGCGTCCTTGAGCGCCGCCCGGATCGCCCGGACCGCCCCTTCGCCGCCGGGCGCGGGCGCGGTGATATGGTTGGCGTCGCCGCTGGCGCCGTAACCGACCAGTTCGGCGTAAATATGGACGCCCCGTTTCTGGGCCGATTCGAGAGTTTCCAGGACGACGATCCCGCCCCCTTCGCCCATGACAAAACCGTCCCGTTCCCGATCGAACGGCCGGCTGGCCCGGGTCGGTTCGGCATTGCGGGTGGAAAGGGCCCGGGCCGCGGAGAAACTGGCGACCCCGAGCGGGGTGATGGCCGCTTCGGCCCCGCCGCAGAGGGCCATTTCGGCCGCGCCGCGCTGGATCGTCTTATAGGCCTCGCCGATGCAGTTGGTCCCGGTGGCGCAGGCGGTCACGACGCAAAAATTGGGGCCTTTGGCGCCGAGCATGATCGAAACGTAACCGGCTGCCATGTCGGTGATCATATAGGGGACGGTGAACGGGGAGAGCCGGGACGGTCCTTTGTCCCGCAAAATATAGGCCTGTTGCTCCAGCATGTCGATCCCGCCGATGCCGGAACCGACAACGACGGCGATCTCGTTGCAATTGTCCGGGCCGATGGCCAGTTTGGCGTCGGCGACCGCCAGTTTGGCGGCGGCCACGGCGAACTGGATAAAGCGCGCCAGCTTGCGCGCCTCTTTCCGCTCCAGGAAGAGGGCGGGGTCGAAGTCGTTGACCTGGCCGGCGATCGTCGTCTCAAAGCCGGTCGTGTCAAAATGGGTGATCGGACCAATGCCGCTCTGGCCGGCGCAGAGGTTGGCGAAATACTTGGCGTGGCCGATGCCGATCGGGGTGACGGCGCCGAGGCCGGTAATGACGACCCGTCTCATTAGTTGGCTGCCTCCGCTTCGCTGACTATCTCGGCGACGATCTTGGCCGCCGGCTTGATCGAGCGGTCGGGGATCTTCCAGACATATTCGCCGGAAAAGACGACCCCGTTATCGATGTCCCCTTGCTGGGCGTTATTCAGCGCCTGGATGATGCAGTACTCGAGCGAGCAATGCTTGAGGCAAAAATCGCAGCCGACCGGTTTGGGCGCGGTCTTAGTGCGGATCTTATCAACGAAGGGGGTCCGGATCGCCCGGCCGGGCATGCCGACCGGCGAACTGATCAAGACGATGTCTTCCTTGGTAGCTGACTGGTAACGTTGTTTGTAGATGAGCGGGGCGTTGCACTCTTCGGCCAGGACAAAACGGGTCGCCATCTGTACCCCGGACGCCCCGAGCTTGAGCGCCCGGACCACTTCGGAGCCATGGACGATGCCGCCGGCGGCGATGACCGGGAGCTTGACCGCCGCTTTGACCTCCGGGAAGATATCCCAGACGGAACGGTCGGTCCCGAGGTGCCCGCCGGCCTCTTTCCCTTCGACGATGATGGCGGCGGCGCCCAATCTTTCGGCGGTCTGGGCCAGGCGGGCGGAGGAGACGATGGAAACTATCGGGGTCTTGCCGGAATGGCCGTAGCCGAAAACGTCTCGGGAAAAACCAGCCCCCGTGATGATGAGGTCGATTTTTTCCTTGATCGAGGTCTGGACAAGTCCGACAAATTCCCGGGCGGCGTACATGATGTTAACCGCCACCAGTCCCCCTGCCGCCAAATCCCTGGCGATCTTGATCTCTTGCCGCAGCTCGTCAAAAGCGAGGCCGGAGGCGCCGATCACGCCGATCGCGCCGGTCGCGGCCACTGCCCCGGCCAGTCGGCCGGTGGATATCCTGACCGCCATCCCTCCCTGAATAATCGGGAGCCGGGCGGTCAAACCATCGATCTTGAGCTGCGGTAACTTCATGTTGATTCTCCTGTTACTTTTTGCCGTGCGCCATGACGTAGGTGATCGTGTCGCCGATCGTCTTGATCTTTTCGGCGTCCTCGTCCGGGATCTCCATCCCGAAATTCTCTTCCAGGGCCATGACCAGCTCAACGGTGTCGAGCGAGTCGGCGCCCAGGTCGTCGACGAAAGAAGCGGTGCGGGTGATCTCGGCGTCGGTCACGCCCAGCTGCTCACTCACCACTTTTTTCACTGCCTCGTAAACTTGGTTTTCGTCCATATTCATTCCACCTCCTTCCTTAATTAAATACTAAACTACATGTACATCCCGCCGTTGACGGCGAGCACCTGGCCCGTGACGTAATCCGACTCGGGCGAGGCGAGGAACAAGACGGCGTTGGCGACGTCTTCCGGCGTGCCCAGTTTGCCGAGCGGGATCTGGGCCATCATCTTCTCTTTGACCTCGGGCGCCAGCTTGTCGGTCATTGCCGTCTGGATGAACCCCGGGGCGATGGCGTTACAGCAAACATTACGCGACGCGAGTTCTTTGGCGATCGTCTTGGTGAAACCGATCACCCCAGCCTTGCTAGCCGCGTAATTCGCCTGCCCGAAGTTCCCCATCTGACCCACGATGCTGGCGATATTGATTATTTTACCGTATCTTTGCTTCATCATCAATCCCGCGGCCGCTTTGGCACAGTTGAAGACGCTGGTCAGGTTGACGTTGATAACCGCGTCCCAGTCCTCTTTTTTCATCCTGATCAGGAGGTTGTCCTTGGTGATCCCGGCATTATTGACCAGGATGTCTACTTTACCAAGAACTTTAACGGTTTCCGCCAGGGCGGCCTCGACTTCGGCCGGATCGGTCACATTGGTCTTCAAGGCGAGCGCCTTGACCCCCAGGGCTTCAACTTCCTTAGCGGTTTGGGCGGCCAGTTCCAGGTTGATATCGGAAACGACGACATCGGCCCCGGCTTTGGCCAGGGTGAGGGCGATCGCTTTGCCGATCCCTTGCGCGGCCCCGGTCACGAACGCGACCTTACCCTTTAGCTTCGTCATATTTTCCTCCTCGGAAACCTGCGAATAAACTTCGCGGTTTCCTCATCGATGTAGGGACAACCCTTGTGGTTGTCCATTATTTCGGACAGGGACAAGCCCTGTCCCTACATTTCCGAAAAAGACTTTACTTCAACGTTACTATCGATCTTCTTGATCAAGCCGGCCAAAACCTTCCCCGGCCCAACTTCCACGAACGAATTAACTCCGTCGGCGATCATTTTGCGGACCGAATCTTCCCAGAGGACCGAGCTGGTCACCTGTTTATACAATAATTCTCGGATCTCGGCCGCGCCGGTCACCGGCTGGGCGGTCACGTTCGCTATTACCGGGACCTGGGCCTCGTTTAACGCGATCTTCTCGAGCTCTTTTTTTAATTTATCGGCTGCCGGCTGCATCAATGGGCAATGGAATGGGGCCGAGACGGCGAGTGGAATGACCTTCTTTACTCCGGCCGCTTTCAGTTTCTCTCCGGCGGACTCAACCGCTTCCTTTTTCCCGGAAATGACGACCTGACCGGGCGAATTGAAGTTGGCCGGCCAGACATTACCGACTGCGGCGCAGATCGCCGCGATCGTCGCCCGGTCGCCGCCAAGCAGGGCGGCCATCGCTCCCTGGCCAATTGGAACCGCCTCTTGCATGAACTGACCGCGCCGGTTAAGTATTTTTACCCCGTCGGCAAAAGAGATGGCGCCGGCGGCGTAAAGAGCCGAATATTCGCCGAGACTGTGCCCGGCGACAAAATCGGGCCGTAAGCCGTTGGCCGTCAGTTGTTCGAACATGGCGACCGAGATAACGAAGATGGCGGGTTGGGTGACGGCGGTCTTTTTAAGCTCTTCCTCCGGTCCCTCCAGCACGATCTTTTTCAGGTCGAACCCGAGGATGGTATTCGCCTGTTCCAGGTACTTTTCGGCCAGCCCTAACCCCATCCCCACGGTCTGCGCTCCCTGGCCCGGGAATACAAAGGCTGTTTTCATTTAACCTCGCAGTTCTTTGATCTGCCGCGTCAGTAGCGGGACATATTCAAAGAGATCGCCGACGATACCGTAGGTTGCAACCTTGAAGATCGGCGCGTCGGGGTCTTTATTGATGGCGACAATGGTATCAGACGACTGCATCCCGGCCAGGTGCTGGATCTTGCCGGCGATACCGCAGGCGATGTAAAGTTTAGGCGAAACAGTTTTCCCGGTCTGGCCGACCTGGTGGTGGGCGCTGATCCAGCCGGCGTCGACCGTGGCGCGTGAGGCGCCGACCGCCCCGCCGAGGATGGCGGCCAGCTCTTCGATCAGCTTAAAATTCTTCGCTTCCTGGAGCCCCCGGCCGCCGGAGACGATGATCTCCGCTTCAGAAAGATTTACTTTGACACTCTCATCGGCCACTATTTCCAGCAACTTGACCAGCAGGTCTTCCGCGTTGATGACCGGGGAGAACCGGATCACTTCACCTTTTTTCGGAGCGGCTACCTTGATCTTCTTGAAAACCTTGGGCCGAACGGTCGACATTTGCGGGCGGTGTCTGGGCGCCTGGATCGTCGCCATGATGTTGCCGCCAAAAGCCGGCCGAGTTTGTAAGAGAATTTTCTTGATCGGGTCGATGTCGAGGCCGGTGCAATCGGCCGTTAGCCCGGCGCCGACGCGGATCGCCAGGCGGGCGGCCAGGTCGCGTCCCATGGTGGTGGCCCCCAGGAGCATGATCTCCGGCTTATACTTCGTGATCGCTTCGGCGATCGCCCGGGTATAGGGAGCGGTATGATAATGTTTCAGTTCCGGGTGGATGAGCAGGTAGACCTTGTCGGCGCCGTAGTCGAACAGGTGGTCGAGTTCTTCTTCAATATTCTGATCGCCGCAGAGAACGGCGCAAAGTTCGGTCTTGAGAACGCCGGCCAGCTTCTTCCCTTCCGACAGGAGTTCATAAGCGACCGACTGGATCTTCCCTTCGCGCTGTTCGGCAAAGACCCAGACCCCCTTAAAGTGGGAGAGGTCGGCATCGGCCCCGCCCAGCTCTTTTTTCAGATCAATGGCGTTGAATTTGCACGATTCGACGCAGGCGCCGCAAAGGGTGCAGGTATCGAGATCGATAACGGCTTTCCTTTCGACCATTTTGATCGCTGCAAAGGGGCAGGACTTAACGCAGAGGGTGCAGCCGGTGCATTTTTCGGCAATTATCTTAATACTCATGGTTCTCTGAAAATGTAGGGACAACCCTTGTGGTTGTCCGTTTTTTCGGACAGGGATAAACCCTGTCCCTACATTAAATAATTTTTCTCTCCTTTAATTTATCTAACAATTTAGTGACGACCTCGTTTGCTTCCCCACTTAGAACTTCCCCGCCACCCTTGGCGGGCGGGGTAAAGATCCGGACGACCGAAGTGGGCGAGCCGTTCAAACCCATATTCTTCGGATCCCCTTCGATCTCGGTGGCGTTCAGGGTCTTAACTTCCGCCTTCTTCGCTCTCATTAACCCTTTGAGCGAAGGGAGGCGCGGTTCGTTGATCTGTTTAACGACGGTCACGACCGCCGGCAGGGGGCACTCCACGACTTCGTTGACCTCTTCCAATAACCGCTCGATCTTGGCTGTGGAACCGTTGACCTCGATCTTGGAAGCGAAGGTGACTTGCGGGATATTCAGCCACTCGGCGATCCCCGGGCCGACCTGGGCGGTGTCGCCGTCGATCGCTTGCTTGCCGCAAAGGATCAGGTCGAACTTGCCGAGCTTTTTGATCGCCTGCGAGAGGGTGTAGGAGGTGGCCCAGGTATCGGAACCGGCAAAAGCGCGGTCGGAGACGAGTACCACTTCATCGGCTCCCATGGCGATCGTTGTCTTGAGCGCTTCTGCCGCTTGGGGAGGGCCCATGGTGACGACGGTTACCTTTCCGCCGTGCAATTCCTTCAATTGTAAGGCGGCTTCGACGGCGTTCTCGTCAAAGGGGTTAACGATCGAAGGGACCCCTTCCCGGATGAGGGTGTTGGTCTCCGGGTTGATCCGGACCTCGGTCGTGTCGGGGACCTGCTTGATGCAGACGATGATGTCCATTATTTCGAAGAAGCCAGTTCCTTGATGAGGGCGAGGCCGATCTGGTTCCGCTGGATCTGGTTCGTCCCCTCATAGATCTGGGTGATCTTGGCGTCACGGGCCATCTTTTCCACCGGGTATTCCTTCATGTAGCCGTAGCCCCCGAGGACCTGGATGGCGTCAATCGTCACTTTCATGGCGGTGTCCGAGGCGAAGAGCTTCGCTTCGGAAGCGGGGAGGGTGAAATTTTTGGCGCCGGCGTCGATCATCCGGGCGCAGGAGTAGACGAGGGCGCGGGCCGCTTCGATCTGGGTCGCCATGTCGGCCAGGATGTGCTGGATCGCCTGCAGCGAGCTGATCGGCTTGCCGAACTGGACCCGTTCGCGCGAATAGCGGAGCGCTTCGTCGAGCGCCCCCTGGGCGATCCCGACCGCCTGGGCGCCGATGCCGGGGCGGGTCATGTCGAGGGTCTTCATTGCCACGATAAAGCCCATCCCCTCTTTGCCGAGGAGCTGGCTCTTGTGGACCTTGCAATCCTGGAAAACCAATTCGCGAGTGGCGGAACAGCGGATCCCCATCTTGTTCTCTTTCTTGCCGAAAGTGAAGCCGGGGGTCCCTTTCTCTACTATGAAAGCGGAGGCGCCGCGCGGCCCCTTGCTCTTGTCGGAGATTGCGATGACGGTGTAGGTTTCAGCCTCGCCGCCGTTGGTGATCCACTGCTTGGTCCCGTTAAGGATAAAGTAGTCGCCCTCTTTCTTGGCGGTCGTTTCCATCCCGGCCGCGTCGGAGCCGGCGTTCGCTTCGGTCAGTCCGAAGGCGGCCAGCTTTTTACCCTTGGCGATGTCGGGCATGTATTTCTTTTTCTGTTCGTCGCTCCCGAAGAGGAGGATCGGAGTGGAGCCGAGGGCTGAGGCGGCGAAAGTGACGCCGACGCCGCCGCAAACGCGGCTGATCTCTTCGGTCGCCAGGCAGAAGTTAAACACACTCTGGCCCATCCCGCCGAGCTCTTCCGGGATGTAGAGGCCGCAGAGGTCGGCCGCGGCAAAAGCCTTGAGCGCTTCCCACGGGAACTCGCCGGTCTCGTCCCATTCGGCCCGTTTCGGCAAGGCCTTTTCCCGGGCCACCTTCTTGGCCAGGTCGCGGATCATTTGTTGTTCTTCGGTCAAAAGATAATCGAGCATTAACTTCCTCCTCGCCCCGAGCTTGTCGAGGGGCTACATTCTGACTATATTTGCTCCGTAGGTCAGTCCGGCACCAAAACCGGACAACACGAGCAGGTCGCCTGATTTTATCTTCCCTTCAGCCGTAGCCTCGTCCAAGGCGATGGGGACAGAGGCCGCCGAGGTATTCCCGTACTTTTGCAGATTAACATAAACTTTTTCTTTTGGCAACCCCATTTTCTTGCTGACATGGTCAATTATTCTGATGTTGGCCTGGTGGGGGATGAGGAGATCAATGTCGGCCGCAGTTTTTCCGGCTTGAGCCAGGATATCCCGGACCGAAGTCTCGAGTGCCCGGACGGCGAAGCGGAAAACTTCCTTCCCATCCATTTTAATGAAGCGGCCGTTCTTTTCTTCCGGATCGCGCGAGCCCCCTCCCGGCATCGTTAGGAAATGGCCGAGGTTCCCCTCCGCCCGGATCAGGCTGGCCAGGACCCCTTCGTTCTCGTTCTTGGTCGCGGTCAAAACGACCGCCCCGGCGCCGTCGCCGAAGAGGATGCAGGTGCCGCGGTCGGTCCAGTCGAGATATTTGGTCAAAGTGTCGGCGCCGACCAGGAGGATCGTCTTGAATTGGCCGCTCTCGATAAAGCTGCTGGCAGCGGTCAGGCCAAAGTTGAAGCCGGAGCAGGCGGCCGAGAGGTCAAAAGCGGCCGCTTTGGTCGCTTTTATTTTATCCTGCAGAATGCAGGCGGTGGACGGGAAGAGCATATCGGGGCTGCAGGTGCAGACTATTATTAAATCGAGCTGGTCGGGAGTAACTTTGGCGGCGGCGAGCGCCCGTTCGGCGGCGACTACGGCGAGGTCGGAAGTAGCGGTCGCGGCACCGGCAACCCGCCGTTCCTTGATGCCGGTCCGCTCCTGGATCCAGGCATCATTCGTGTCAACTAGTTTGGAAAGGTCGTCATTGGTCACGACCTTGGCCGGGAGGCAGGAGCCGGTCCCAATGATCTTTGCCTTCATTTAATTATTCCTTTCCTGCCGTCAAGACGGCATCTTGGAAATACAACCGACCAGGTCTTCGCGGGCCGCTTCGTAGGTGACCCGGATGGCGTTCTTGAACGCTTTGGCTTTGGCCCGGCCGTGCGCTTTAAAAACGACCCCGTCGATCCCGAGCATCGGGGCGCCGCCGTATTCGTCGTAATCGGTCCGTTTCTTGATCCCGGCAAAGGCCGGGAGGAGGAGAAAAGCGGCGAGATAGGTGATCGGGTTCTTGGTCAGTTCCTGCTTGATCAGGTGGAAGAGGAAACTGCTGACCGATTCGCCGAACTTGAGGACCAGGTTGCCGGTGAAGCCGTCGCAGACGACGACGTCGATCTCCCCGGAGAAGACCTCTTTTGGCTCGACGTTGCCGGCAAAATTGATCGGCGCCGCCTGGAGGAGCGGCCACGATTCGGTCACCAGCTCGTTCCCTTTTTCTTTTTCTTCCCCGATGTTGAGGAGGCCGACCCGGGGGTTTTTCACTTTGAGAATATGCTCGGCGAACTGCGACCCCATCTCGGCGAACTGTTTCAGCTGCTTCGGTTTGCAGTCGGAGTTGGCGCCGATGTCGAGGAGGAGGACCGGCCGTTTCTTCGTCGGGAAGAAACCGGCGATCGCCGGGCGTTCGATCCCGGTGATCCGGCCGAGGCCGAAGAGGGAGGCGGCCATCAGGGCGCCGGTGTTGCCGGCCGAGACTATGGCGTCGGCTTTTTTCTCTTTGACCAGGTTGACGGCGACGTTGAGCGAGGAATCTTTCTTCTGCTTGACCGCCTGGACGGGGGATTCGTCATTGCCGATGACGGTTGCGGCATGGACTATGGAGATCTCGCCTCGGGCCCGGTAATGGCCGAGCTCTTTTTTAAGGCGGGGCTCGTCCCCGACCAGGATCAGGCTGACCGGATACTCGAGGGAGGCCTGGACGGCGCCTTTAACGATCTCGTGCGGGGCATGGTCGCCCCCCATCGCGTCGACGGCGATCCGGATCACTATTTATTACCTTTTTTCCCTTTCTTCTCTTTTGGCTCTTTCTTTTGTTTCTTTTCTTTGGTCTCTTTGGACTTCAGCTTGAGGACCTGCCGACCTTTAAACATGCCGCAGCTCGGGCAGGCAATGTGCGGGAGGGTTGGCGCGCCGCATTGCGGGCATTTGCTCAACGAGAACGGCTTAAGACGATAATTGGAAAAGCGCCTCTTCCCCTGTCTGATATTTGAGTGTCGTTTCTTTGGTACTGGCATTTTTTATTCTCCTTTGGCCCGAGTTTATTGAGGGCCTGTGCAATTTTCTTCACAGATCGTTTGGGCCGGGACCGCTAACAGCAGATTCTGCCGCAAGACTTCTCCCAGGTCGAGCTTGTTGTCCCTGGGGAGCGGCAGGACAAAATCCTGGTCGGTCAGTTCAACCTCCGCCCCCTTTTTATACTCCGGTTGGGGGAGGTGGCTGGCGTATTCCTCGTCCAGCTCGGCGGTCAGAGCAGTCTTGAAGCGCCGGCCGCAGCGGGAACAGTCAACTTCGATCTCGGTCTCGGCGCTACCCTTCAGGGTGACGGTCGGCCCGAGATTGGTCAACTCGGCCTTGACCCGGACCGGCCGGGTCAGGACCAGGCCGGCCTCTTCTAAATTGAGCCTGACCTCCCGATCAAGATCAGCGATTTGGCCGCTCTTCCCGAGCAGTTTCGACAGGTCAATTTTCACAAGGCTATTCATTATACTAATAATGGGGCGGATTGGCAAGAGTGGTCAGCGGGCGCGGGGGTGGGCGTCGTCATAGACCTTCTTCAGCCGCTCCTTGGTGACATGGGTATAGACTTGGGTGGTGGAGAGGGAGACGTGGCCTAACAGCTCCTGGACCATCCGGAGATCCGCCCCCCCTTCCAAAAGGTGGGTGGCGAACGAATGGCGGAGGGTATGCGGGGTCACTTTCTTGTGGACCCCCGCTTTCTTGGCGTAAAGGAGGATCAGCCGCTCGATCTGGCGGGTCGACAGCCGGGTCCCCCGGCGGCCGAGGAAAAAAGCGTTCGTCTTGGCCCCACTAAGGAGAGCTGGCCGCGCTTTAGCCAGGTACTCTTTCATTGCTCGGCCGGCGTGGGAGCCAAAAATGACGATCCGCTCTTTCGACCCTTTGCCGAAAACCCTGATCTCCCCTTCTTCGAAGTCGACATTGGCTAGGTTGAGCCGCGCCACTTCAATGACTCGGATCCCGGTCCCGTAAATGACTTCCAGGATCGCCCGGTCGCGGAGTCCGGCTGGTTTTTCCGTCTCCGGGGCGTCCAGCAGAGACTTCATCTCTTCCGGGTAGAGGAAATTTGGCAGTTTGCGCGGTAGTTTAGGGGTAACGAGGTTCTGGAACGGGTTCTGCCCGACCTCTTTTTCCCGCATTAGATAGCGGAAGTAGGAGCGGGCGGCGGAGAGCTTGCGGGCGATCGAGCGGCGCGAGTAGTGGTGCTTCTCCAGCGCCAGCAGGTATTCCCTGGCCGTCAAACGGTCCAATTTCTTCCCTTTAATAAACCCAACGAGAAAGTTGAGGTCCCGGCCATAGTTGCTAATCGTGTGAGGAGAATAATTTCTCTCGTTTTTTAGGTGATTCAAAAAATTGTCAATTGGGATTTGTTTTGAAGTTTGAGGTTGGATGTTTGAGGTTCTATCAGAGCCCATATTGGGCGCGCTTGTCGGCGGTCAGCGGGACGTAACGGCCTTTTTCCTTGACCCAGGCGTCTTTTTTCTCAATAGGGCGGGTGTCGATATGGACCATGTTCTCTTCGGGGTAGAAACCGAGGCCGTTGATCCCCTCTATTTTCTCGGCGTACTTAAAAACTTCGGCCGCGGGGACCCCTTCGATCGTAAAGTTGACCGCTTTCCCCTTGGAGTGCCAGCTTAGCTTGTCCCGGTTCAGTTTTTCCGTATAACGGTCGCAGTAAAAGGCGGAAATGATCTTCGGCCGCTTCTTGAAGTTGACCGCGATCTGCTCCAGCATCCCGACCAGCCCGAGGTGGATCCGGTATTCGCCGCGGCACTCGGGGCATTTGCAGGCGAAGTCCCGGTGATTGAAATTTTCGCTCAGATTACCCATTAACATCATTCTATCATGCCAAGGTTAGTTCGTCATTCGGATTTGAACTTTGGTAATTAGTCGGCCCCCCCCATTGCCTTCTCCCTCCAACAAGCGTAGTATTGACCTTATGGGCGGGTTGAAGCGTAAAGTCTTAATGAAGTGTGAGTGCGGCCAAACAGTTGCCGTCGGAAGCGTTTTTTGCCCATATTGCCAGGGGGAGATCCAAAAGAAGAACGCCAAAGTGATCAATAGAGAGGAACAAGGATATCAGAAGAAGATCAGAGGGAAGGGGAAGAAGGCAAAATAAATACCCCCCGTTCCTTAGCCCCGCAGTCCCCCGCTAAAACGACCACTGGACATTTACGAAAGGCAAAAAGCTGGCTCTCCGGTCCATCGAATCGGCCGCGTAGAAAAGGCCGCTTACGCTGACGGTCCGGTTTTCGCTGATAAAGTCGGCGCCGACGGCGAGTTCGGAGCTCCGGCCGATCGGGACCCAATTCGCATAAGCTTCGACAAAGAAGTGGGACAGATCGCTTTGGTTGGTTATGACGCCGGCTTTAAAGCCCAACCCGGGAGTATTGATTGGATTAGAAGTGGCCAGGGCGCTGTCGTTGATATTGGTGGTCTGTTTGATCCCGCCGTGCACGATATAGTTGCCGTTATCAAACGCTCGGGAGAGATTGACCGCGAAGTCGACCGAGATGGGGGTGCTGGCGGCCAGCGGGTAATAGAGCGAAGAACCGATCGAGACTTGCGGCGCAAGGTCTGATTCCTCGACCAGCACGTACTTGCCGTAGAAGTTGGGGACTTGGAAGATGTCGAGCAGGCCGTTCGTTCCCACTTGTAACTTATTGGTCAGCCCGTAATTAACCCAGCCGATCATACTGGCATTTACTTGTCCTTGTTTAAGGTTATAGGCGGTTTCGGAAAAGAGCGACCAGGCTGGCCGGCCAGTCGCGGCGAAGCTTGCAGGACCAAATACGATCAGCAAACCTAAAGCGATAACGAGGACGTTGTTTTTCATGATCTCCCCCTTAAATTGACTAAGAGTAGTATAGCATTTAGTATTTAGAGTTCCAGCCCAGTGTAGTACAATTGCTGCTGGAGGCAAACCATGAAACACCTCATCGCTTGGTCCCTGGTTATCCTGTTGGGCGGCCAGTCGGCGGTCTTGGCCCGGGCTTTTGATAAACAAAAACTAATGGCGCTCGATCCGCTCTGCACGCAAAGGATCACCCATCAATCGGCGGCTTTTCAGAACGACCGGCTTTGGGCAAATCTGGGGCTCGGCGTGGCTCTTCTGACGGTCATCTGGAATAATAGCGGCGGCATGAGCAATGATGCCAAACTGGGCAATCTCACCCAAGGCTTTACTTTGCTAACGACCGGCGGCATTCTTTATTTTACCTCCGGAGATCCGGTGGTCCAGAAAGATATGCTCCGGGACCTCGATCTGAAGGGGATAGAAGCCGAAGAGGTCGCTTATTCGATCCTCAAGTATAACGCCGCCCGGAGCAAGGTGGCCCGGGAAAATTCCAGCATGATCCTAATGGCCACCGGGCTCGGCTATACCTGGTTAACCTCTATTGCCACGAGCGCCTCTCAATCTTATAAGGATGTTATGTATCTTAGCGCGGCCTACTATTTTCTCCAAGGTATCTGGGCTTATCTGAATCCCGGACAGAACGAAAAAGATATGGACAAGATAGACCAGGCGGTGGGAGCCAACTAGGCAGTCAAATTCTAAATTCCAGAAACATCAGTAATTTAGAGTTTATTGCGGTTTATTTCTGTCCAGCACATCCAACTCGGCAATAAGCTGTTCCAACTGCGCGTAGGCGGCGTCGAGGACCTCCTGGTGCGCGTGGGCTTTGATCTGTAACTTCTGGACTTCTTCACCGTTCAACTTACTGGCCGCTTCGGCCATTTTCAGATTTGCCGCCTCGAGCGCCAGCTCTTCGTCGTCGATCATCTTTTCGACCGCGGTTGTTTTAGTGAGCAAGGCGCAGCGCTGTTTGTTATAGGCCGCTTCTTTCGCTTCCTGGGCGCGGCGCGCCGTGACCGCCGTTTTATCTTTCTTCGGCTTTTTCGTGTCCGCTTCCCAGCCAACTCTGTCCAGAAAATCCTGATAGGTCCCCTCAAAGAGAGCGGCGCGCTCTTCGTTGAAGACGATCAATCGCTTGGCCAGGTGGTGGAGGAACATCTCGCTGTGGGTGACGATGATGACCGCGCCGGGAAATTCGTCGAGGGCGGCGATCAGCGAATCGCACGATTCGACGTCGAGGTGGTTGGTCGGCTCGTCGAGCAGGAGCAGGTTGGTCGGGGAGAGGAGGATCTTGCCGAGCGAGACCCGGCTCTTTTCGCCTCCCGACAGGACCGAGATCGGCTTCAGGGCAAGGTCGCCGCCGAACATCATTGCTCCGCAGGTCTTCCGGATATCGCTGTATTTAAGGTCCGGGCGTAATTTAGCCAGCTCCTGCTCAATGGTCAGGCTCTCGTTAAGCCGCAGGATATTGGTCTGGCCGAAATAACCGATCTTACAGTTGTCATGGCTGGTGATCTCACCGTGCTGGGGCGCGAGCTCGCCGGCCAGGAGGCGGAGGAGGGTCGATTTTCCTTTCCCGTTCTTGCCGACGACGCAAATGCGGTCCCTTTTTGCGATATTAAGCGACAGTTTTTCGATCAGGGTCCGTTCCGGCGTGTAACCGAAGGAAATTTCGTGGACCCGCATTAGCTGTTTAGCCGGGAACTCCAGCGCGTTAAAGCGGAAACCGAGGTCCATGATCTTGGCCAGCTCTTCTTTCTTCCCCATCTTTTCCAAAGCCTTGACCCTAGATTGGACGAGGCTGGCGCGGGCGGCGAGGGCGCGGAAGCGATTGATGAACTCGATCGTCTCTTCCCGTCTTTTCTCTTCCTTCCGGCGGGTCTTTTCGTAAACTTCTTCTTCCACCGCGATCTGCTCAAAAAGCTTGGCCGTGTCCCCCTCGATCTTCTTGATCTTGCGGCGGTGGATTGCCATAGTGTGGGTGGTGACGCTGTTCATAAAATCGCGGTCGTGGGTGATGATCATCAGCTCGTTCGGCCAGCGCTGGAGGAAGCGGGTGAACCAGCGGATCGAAACGATATCGAGATAGTTGGTCGGCTCGTCAAGCAGCAGCAGATGCGGCTCGGCCAGGAGGACCTTGGCCAGGTTAAGGCGGACCTGGAAGCCGCCGGAGAATTCGGCGGGCGACTTCTGGAGCTCCGCTTCGCTAAAACCGAGACCGGTCAGGATCTTCTCCGCTTTCCAGACCTGGCCTTTTTCTTCTTCCTGAAGTCCGAGGCAGGCTTCTTCCAAAACGGTCGGCTGGCTGAACTTCAGATGCTGTTTGAGGTAGCCGATCGTGTAGTTCTTGGGCAAAGAGATCCGTCCCTCGTCTGGCTTCACTTCGCCGGTGATCAGGCGAAAGAGGGTCGTCTTGCCGGAGCCGTTACGTCCGACCAAACCGATCCGCTCGCCGTTGTGGATGTTGAAGCTGATCTCGTCGAGCAATTCCTGCCCGCCGAACGAAAGTGAAAGGTCATTGATCTGTAGCATACATTTAATATATCACAACTTGCCTCGAGTGACGAGATTTCGCCGCTTCATTAACTAACAACACGCTCGCCTCTCGGCTCGCTACAACTAACGACTTCATGTTTTCATTGACCAGACAAGAAATACTAAGCATATCGCAAATTGCGATATCCTCTTCGCTCAAGTTTGCCAAGAATGTCAATGTCTTTACCGAACAGGGCGTGGCAATGCTGTCTGGTGTCCTGCATAGTCCAAGGGCGGTCATGGTCAATATCGCGATTATGCGAGCCTTTGTTCGTCTGAAGCAGACCTTGGCGGCACATCATGAATTGGCCGAAAAATTCAAACAGCTCGAATCAAGAGTGGACGAGCATGCTAGTGCGATCGTCCAGATAGTGGAAGAGATCAGGCGGATCGTCGAGCCGGTGAGGACAGATGCGATCGGGTTTAACGTGAGGTAAGGGTTGGGGGACTAAGTTGTTATTTACAAATTAAGCGAATTACTACATTGGCGGGGTTTAGGCAAAAAAAGGGGGGGGGCTCCCGACTTTTCCGTTTCAGCATTTTTTTGTTTTATCATTGTCAAATGCGCCCCCGTTATAAAACCAATCAAACGTCGCCGATTCGGTCGAATAGGGCTAGGGATAATTATTCCTCCTTTTCAACATTAAGGCCGATCTTAGCTTTCGGTTTCTTTTCAAAAGCGATCATTTTTTCAATCGCGCGAATGATCAGCCCGATCTCGTTGTCGTGGCGGTCGACTTTGTGCTTTAGTTCTTTGAATAGGTAGGAGAGACCCTTGTTTTTTGCAACGATCTGGCGGAGGTGGGTAAAGGCGCGCATTATTTGGATGTTGATCTTTATGGCGCGCCCGCTGTGCAAAACCGAAGAGAGCATTGCTACGCCGTTTTCAGTGAAAGCATAAGTCTTCTTTCTCCTGCCACCCCAACTTGATGTCACAAATTGTGACTTCAAGTTGGTAGCTCCCTTGGGTTCCAAGGGCTCAAATTGTGACTCTGAAGATGATATCGCAATTTGCGATATGTTTATTATTTCTTGTCTAGTCAGGGAAAACATAAGGTCATCCGGGAACCTATTGAGATTCCTCCTGACAGCCTGGTTGAGGACTTTAGTCGGGACACCGTATAGTGCAGCCAGGTCGAAATCCAGCATTACTTTCTGCCTTCTTATCATATAGATCTTGTTCTCAATCCTCTCGATCGGTATCATTTCCTTCATGTTTTCCTCCTTAACCCCCTGGTACTTGGTCGCTGGCACCTGATACCTAAGTTATAGCAATCTTATTACCAGGCTCGAACACAAGCGAAAGAGGTTAAAAACGACGAATATCCGACAGCAAGCGGCGAAAAACATCCATGGTGCGAGTCCGGGCGTTGGTGCTGTGCTATAATCGTCCATCATGAGCAAAGCAATCTGGAAAGAAGGGAACATGCTTTACCCAGCGCCGGTGGTTTTAGTCAGCTGCGGCGCGGTGCCGGCCGAATACAACCTGATCACGATCGCCTGGACCGGGAATATCTGTACCAACCCGCCGATGACCTATGTTTCGATCCGCCCGTCACGCCTTTCGCACGGGATCATCAAGCGAACGGGAGAATTCGTTATTAATTTAACGACCAAAGAATTGACGCGGGCGGCCGATTACTGCGGCGTTAAGTCCGGCCGCGACATCAATAAAGCGAAGGAGCTTCACTTGAACCTCCTCCCGGCGAGCAAGGTCAAGGCGCCGCTGCTAGCCGAGAGCCCGATCAATATTGAATGCAAAGTTACGGAGATCAAAAAGCTGGGGAGCCACGATATGTTCCTGGCCAAGGTCCTCTGTATCCATGCCGATAAAAAATATATTGATAATAAAGGGGCCCTTCGCCTCGACCAGGCGGAACTGATCTGTTACTCCCATGGCAAGTATTACGCCCTGGGAAAAGAACTCGGCCATTTCGGCTATTCGATCCGGAAACGGCGCTGAAACTAAAATGCTCCACCAGATAATCCGCTCCCGCCGCCGCAGTATAGCTTTAGAGATTACCCCTCAAGCGACTTTGGTTGTCCGCGCGCCGCACCGCGCTCCCCATGCCATGATCGCCGAAATGATCGCCCGGCATAAGGGGTGGATCGAACGGCAGATCGAACGCGTTACGCGTTACTCGTTACGCGTTACGCATGTTCCGTTAACCCCCGCGGAGCGGGAGTCCTTCTTACATATAGTAAGGGAGCGCGTCGAGCTCTTTTCGGCCAGGGGAGGGTATCGGCCGCAAAGGGTCCGCTTATCCCGGGCGGCCAAAAGATGGGGTTCATGCAGCCGGCAGGGGAGCCTCAATTTCTCGGACCGGCTGGCTCGCGCTCCTTTGAGCGTCCTCGATTATGTCGTCGCCCACGAACTTGCTCATCTTGTCCAACCGAACCACTCCCGGCGCTTTTGGGCGGAGGTTGAGCGGCTCCTCCCAGGGTATAATACCGAACGGGTCTGGCTCAAAGAGCGGGGCCGCTCTTTATAAGGGAAAAATGGGGCTTGACAAAACCGGACCGGGTTTGCTATACTAGACCAGTCGAAGTTAATGGTGATGAGATCTTGAGATTCTGCAGCTTAGATCATGTTGATGCCCTCTTATGTTGGCCTCACATACCGTTAATCGCAGAGAAATAAATAAAGGGAGAAACATCTGATGAAAAGTATTTTTGTGGGCAATTTGCCCTGGTCCGTTAATGACGCCGAGCTGTCTTCGCGCTTCAGCGAATTCGGCAACGTCATTTCGGCCCGCGTGGTGAACGACAAGTTCACCGGTAAGTCCAAAGGTTTCGGTTTCGTCGACATGGAAGATTCCGACGCTGAAAAAGCCATTGCCGCGATGAGCGGATTCAAATGGGGCGATCGGGAGATCACCTGTAACGAAGCCAAACCGCGGACTGAAAGTCGCGGCAACGATCGCCCGCGCCGGTTCTAATAACCGACGTTGCGGTCTAGGCTGATTTATTTAAGGCCCCGGGTAACACCGGGGCCTTTTTATTTGCCAGGTTAACCAGTTTATGTTATAGTGAATTTGGTATTCATTAACTCGAGCTTGTCCGCTCGTATGAGGGAGGCAAAGAAAATGAAGAAGAAGTACCTGTTTACCTCGGAGTCTGTGACCGAAGGCCATCCGGATAAGGTTTGCGATAAGGTTTCCGATTCGATCGTCGATGCTATCATTGCCAAGGACCCGCCCGCCCGGATCGCGGTCGAAACGCTGGTCACCAACGGCCTCTGCGTCGTGGCCGGCGAAGTGACGACCGGCTGCTACGTCGAGATCCCCGCCATCGTCCGCGAAGCGATCAAGGACTGCGGCTACACCCGCGCCAAATACGGTTTTGACTACGAGACCTGCGGTGTCCTCGTCTCGATCAAGGAACAATCCAAGGATATCGCCCGCGGTGTCGATACCGCCCTCGAGATCAAGGGTGGGGAAGTGACTAAGGAAGACCTGGAAAGACTGGGTGCCGGCGACCAGGGGTTGATGTTCGGTTTTGCCTGCGACGAAACCCCCGAGCTGATGCCGCTGCCGATCACCCTGGCCCACCGCCTGGCGCAAAAGCTGGCCGAGGTCAGGAAGACCGGAGAGCTCTCTTACCTCCGCCCCGACGGCAAGTCGCAGGTCACGATCGAATATGAGGACGATAAGCCGGTCCGCATCCACACCGTCCTGATCGCGGCGCAGCACGCGCCGGATACCGATACCAAGGTCCTGCAGCAGGAGATCCTGGAGCGGGTCGTCCTGCCGGTCCTGCCGGCGGAGCTGGTCGATGACCAGATCAAGTATTATGTTAACCCGACTGGCCGTTTTGTCATTGGCGGTCCGCAGGGGGACACCGGGGTGACCGGCCGCAAGATCATCGTCGATACCTACGGCGGCTACGCCCGCCACGGCGGCGGCGCTTTCTCCGGCAAGGACCCGACCAAGGTCGACCGCTCGGCCAGTTATGCCGCCCGCTGGGTAGCGAAGAACATCGTGGCCGCCGGGCTGGCGACCAAGTGCGAAGTGCAGATTGCTTACGCTATCGGTATCGCCCGGCCGCTCTCGGTCATGGTCGATACTTTCGGCACGGGGGAGATCCCGGACAGCAAGATCGCCAAGCTGGTTGACGAAACCTTTGACCTCCGCCCCGGGCTGCTCATCAAGCACCTTAAATTGCGGCGGCCCATCTACAAGCAGGTCGCGGCTTACGGCCATTTTGGCCGGCCGGAACTTGACTTGCCCTGGGAAAAAACGGATATGGCGGCGGAGTTAAAGAAAAAAGCTAACCGAGGTTAGTCGAGGCTGAAGCGCTGGCCGAAGAGGGCTTTACCGCCCCCGGTGTAATCTTCCCAGATGATAATGAAAGAGGAGCTCCCCGGCTGGCCGAGTATTTTCGGCGCGCGCGCCCCGTTGGTTGTCTTCACCTGTAAACCGTTGGCGATCCAGCGCGGCTGCCCGCGGCCAGTCAACCCCTGATAAAAGATCTCGTACTGCCGGCCGTTGCGGTAATCTTCCCAGGTGACGATGATCCCGCCGTCTTTCCAGCAGATGGCTTGCGGCGCGTATTGCGTCAGCGGCAGTGAAGCGACCGGCATGCCATCTTCCCCCCAGGTCAATTTCCCCTGGGCCGAGATGGCCGCGGCGAAAATATCCCAGTTGCCGTAGCGGTAATCTTCCCAGACGAGGATCGAGTTGTCGCAGAGCTGCGGATTCTGCTGGGTGCGCGGCGCCTGGTTGATCGGTATCCCGTCAGTCAGCCAGAGGGTCTTCCCTGCCGCGTCGAGCCGCTGGGTGTAAATGTCGTAGCTGCCGCCTCCCTTGTCGGTCCAGACGATGACCGCGCCGCCGGCGCCGTCACTCGATATCTTCGGGTTGCGCTGGATGTCAGGGGCGCCGCAGACCATGACCCCCTCCTTGTTCCAAAGCGCTTTGCCGCTCCCGTCGAGCCGCAAAGCGTAGATGTCGGGGTTCCGTTCCCCCCGGCGGTAGTCGGACCAGGTCAGGATGATCCCTTTCCGGCCGTCAATAATCATATTTGCCTCGATCTGGTCGCCGTTCTCGCCGCAGGCCGCGGCCCCGTTCTTCCCCCAGAGGAGGTCTCCACTGCCGGAGAGGCGCTGGCCGTAAAGATCTTTCAGGCTAAGGGTGTTGCGCTCGTCTTCCCAGATGACGATCGCGCCACCGCCGCCGTCGGAAGCGATGACCGGCTTCTCCTGACGCGACTTGATCTCGGTCAGGGGGAGGCTCCCCCCGGCGAAAAGCTTGCGGCCGTCGCTGCCGATATGCTGGGCGTAGATCTGGGTCCCCTGCGGATTGCGGCTGTCTTCCCAGGCGACGATCACGCCGCCCGAACCGTCACTGACCGCCTGCGGGTTCAGCTGGTCAGCCTGGACCTTGGCGACCGGCAGGGCGTTCTTCCCCCAGAAGAGGGTCCCTTCGCGGTCGATCTTCTGGGCGTAGATATTGAGATAACCGGAGCGGGCGTCTTCAAAGACTAAGATAAGATTTCCCCCGCTGGCGTTGACCAGGCTGGCATTTTGGTGGAGGACCAAGCCGGGCGCCGCTGCTAGGCCCAGGCCCTTCTCACCCCAGCTGCGAAGACCATCGTTAACTGTCAGCCTCTGGCCGAAAATGTCATAATTGCCGGAGCGCTTGTCCTGCCAGGCGAGCGCCAGCTCGCCCGCGGTTGTGACCGCCAGAACTGGTTTTTCTTGGGGGCGATTGCTGCCGGCGACCAGGTTCCCCGCTTCCGACCAGAGCGGCAGGCCGGAGTTGTTGATCTTCTGGGTGAAAAGGAGAGGGTAACCCTTGCGGCTGTCTTCCCAGACGACGACCCAGTCGCTCGTTTTCAGTTTGACGATCTCGGCATGCTCCTGCCGGCCGGTGGCCTGGGCGAGGCGGCGTCCGTTCTCCTCCCACTCTGTTTTTCCCGTGTTGCTGACCCGCTGGGTGTAGATGACGGTTTCTTCTTCGCGGCCGTCGCTCCAGGCGACCACTGCGCCGCCGTTGCCGTCATCGGCCAGGCGGGGGTCATTTTGGTTGAAGGGAGCGATCGTGACCGCCACGCCATCCTCGTCCCAGAGCGGAGCGCCGGCCAGGTCGATCTTTTGGGCGTAGATATCGACATTACCGTTCCGGCTGTCGTGCCAGGCGAGGATAAATCCTTTATCAACCGGGAGGATAAGCGGCCGCTCCTGGTTCTGCGCCGCGGCGCAGAGCGGGATTCCCTCCTTTTCCCAGAGCGCCTGGCCGTTCCCGTCAAGCCGCTGGCCGTAAATGTTGTTGTCGGCGGCGCTGTTCCGCCCGTCGGCCCAGACGATGATCGCCCCGCCGGCCCCGTCGGAGGCGATCTTGGGATACCATTGCGTGCCGGCGGCCGTGCAGACCGGGAGGCCGTCGGAGAGCCAGAGCGGGAGCCCGGAGGCATTGACCCGCTGGGCATAAATATCTTCACCGCTGCCGCTCCGGTAATCATGCCAGGTAATGATGGCGCCGCCCGCGCCGTCGCTGGCCAGGTTGGGGGCGAATTGTCCGGCGGCGGCCTTACAGACCACTAGGCCGTTCTCGCCCCAGAGCGGGGTGCCGCGCGAGTTGAAACGCTGGGCGAAGATGTCGGCATTGCCGCTACGATACTCTTGCCAGGTCACGATCAGGCCGCCGAGACCGTCGTCGATCAGTTGGGGGCTATTCTGGTTGCCGTTCCGGCCCAAACTAACGCTGGCCTCGGCCCAGAGTTTCTCGCCTGCCGGAGAGAGCTTCTCGACGTAGATGGCGGTGTAGCCGAAACGTCCGTCTTCCCAGGCGAGCAGAAGATTGCCGTCGCTCGCCGGGCGGAGTTGAGGGTTTTGCTGGATGGTATTGCCCGGAGTATTGCAGATCTCCAGGCCGTTCTTCCCCCAGAGCGCGGCGGGCGGGGTGGCGGATGTGGCCGCTTCTTCGCTGGTCTGGGCTGCGGCCAGCCAGGCGGCGCTGCCGAGAATAAAAGCCAGGGCAAGTAATGCCGCCAGCTTAGCGCGTTTCATTTGGCCGCCGCTTCAGCCAGTTTCATCGAAATTATTTTCGAGACTCCCGGCTCTTCCATGGTCACGCCGTAAATGTTGTCGGCCGCCGCCATCGTCCGCTTGTTATGGGTGATGACGATCATCTGGGTGGAGTCCGAGAAATCCCGGAGCAATTCGGTAAAGCGGCCGATATTGGCTTCGTCGAGCGCCGCGTCAACCTCGTCCAGGAAACAGAACGGTGCCGGACGGATCTTCAGCAGCGAGAAGAGGATGGCGATGGCGCAGAGCGAACGCTCGCCGCCGGAGAGGAGCGAGAGGGAGAGCCAGCGCCGGCCGTTCGGCCGGACGGCGATCTCAATTTCTGCCTCCAGCGAGGCCACTCCCTGGGTCAGGGTGATGCGGGCTTCGCCGCCGGCAAAGAGCTTGGCAAAGGTCGCGGAAAAAACTTCGGAGAGCTGGCGCATCGTCTGGCCGAAACTCTCTTCGGCCCGGGTATCGAGTTCGACGATCAAATTCTGTAAATTCTCCCGGGCGGCGTTGAGGTCGGCCAGCTGCGCCTCCAGGAAGGTCAGCCGCTCGCGGCTCCGGTCAAACTCCTCGATCGCCAAGAGGTTGACCGGTTCCAGTTCGCGCAGGCGGCGTTTTCCCGCCTCGACATCCGTTTTTGCCTTGGTCACGTTGCTGACCGTGTAGGGGAGCGCGAGGGTCTCGGGGAGAGAGAGGTTATACTCGGCCGAGAGTTTCTCTCCGATACCGATGACCTCGCCTTCCAGCTTGGCCAGGGCGATCTCGAGGCTCGCGGCCGCTTCCCCTTTTTCCCGTTCCAGCTTCTCATCGCCGTGCCGCTTCTCTTCCAGGGCGAAGATCTGGGCGCGCAGAGCTTCGCGTTGTGTTTTCAAGGCGGCCACCCGCTCGGCCAAGGTCGTCTTGGTCTCGGCGGCGCCGCCGGCGAGAGTGGCCAGTTCGTTCCGGTGGGCCTGCAGGCTAAAGTGGTTCCGTTCCAGCGCTTCGGCCAAACGAGCGCTTTCCCCGGCCAGCAGGTCGAGCTGCAGTTGGCGGGTCGCTTCCACTTCTTTGCTTTCGAGCAGTTGGTAGGGGAGCATCTGTCCGAAGCAGGCGGCGATCTCGGCTAACAGGGCAAAAAGTTGCCGGGTTTGCTGGAGGAGGAGCTCGAACGTTTCCCCGGCATTCCCAATATTTAAATGTGAGGCATTGTTCTCGCCGCTGTTGGCCGTGAGCTGGTCAATCTTACGTTGCAGGTCGGCCTGCTTGGCGACCAGCTCCAAGCCGCTTCTTTCCGCCCGCTCGATCTCGCCGGCCAGGAAGCGCCGGTTCAGCTCCAGGTCGCGGAGGCGGTCTTTTTCGGTGTCGAAGCTAGCCAATGATTCGTCGGTCTCGATCTCGAGGCGGCGCAGCTCTTCACGCCGGTTGTTCAGCTCGGTCTCGTCCTGTTGTTCCGCGGCCACCTTCTCGGCGCTGGCCTGCCTGGCCTGGGCCAGGTCGGCCTCGAGCTTGACCTTCTTTTCCAGTATTCCGCCGAGGAGCTTCTTGCACAGGCCGATCTCGGTCTCCTTGACCTGGCCCTGCAGCTCGAGGTACTCGCGCGCCCGGCGGGCCTGTTCCTCGAGGGTAATGAGGTGTTCGCCAACCTCAACCTTGAGGTCGTTGATCCGGAGGAGGTTCTGTTCCGCGGCGATCAGTTTCCGCTCGGCGGCCACTTTGCGCGTTTTGTATTTATTGATCCCGGCCGCTTCTTCGAAGACCGCGCGCCGTTCCTCGCCTTTGCTGGAGAGGATGGCGTCGACCTGGCCCTGGGTAATGATCGAATAGGAACCTTCCCCAAGGCCGGTGTCGAGCAAGAGGTCGCGGATATCCTTGAGGCGGCAGAGGTTTTTGTTGATCGAGAATTCGCTCTCCCCTTCGCGGAAGGTCCGCCGCTTGATCGCCACTTCGCTGAAGGCGACCGGGAGCTTGCCGGAGCTGTTATCGAAGAGCATAGTGACTTCGGCCAGCGAGAGGGGGCGGCGGTGGTCGGTGCCGGCAAAAATAATGTCGGAGAGGGCGCCGACGCGCAGCTCCCGCGGATTGTCCTCGCCGAGGACCCAACGAGCGGCGTCCATAACATTGCTCTTGCCGCAGCCGTTCGGGCCGACCACGGCCGTGATCCTTGCTTCAGGACTTAAGCTGATCTCGGTATTATCAGCGAAGGTCTTAAAGCCGCGCAGAGTCAGGGATTTTAATAGCATTTTACATTACTATAACATATGTTAAAATAACTGCCAATGAGTAAGTTTCTCTGGCTCCTCTGTTTGCCGGTCCTGGCTACAGCCGGCTGGGCGGAAGTTACTCTTTTTAATCCCCCCGATAAGTTCGTCACCTTTTCCCCGGTCGTCATGCTGCAGGGCCAGAGCGCGCCCTCCGCGCCGTTACTGATCAACAACACCAGCTTTACCGCCAAGAGCGACGGAAGCTTCAGCTGCGGGCTCGTCCTGAACAAGGGGAAGAACCGGATCGAAGCGGGCGGAAAAACGGTGCGCGTCCTCCGCCTGGTTACTTTTCCCGATATCGAACAGGCCTACGAAGGGAAAAAGCACTGGGCGCGCGGACCGATCGTCTATCTGGCCACGCTTGGCATGATCGAAGGTTATCCCGACGGCAATTTCTATCCCGGCAATCCGGTGACCCGCGGCGAGCTGGCCACCTGGCTGGCTAAAGCGAAAAAACTCCCTGTCCCCACGCTCGAGGTCGACGTTTTTTTCGACGTGCCGAAAGAGCAGTGGCGAGCTCCTTACGTTAAAGCGATCACCGCCGCCGGCTACATGCCGCCGTATTCTACCGAGATGTTCGGGCTGGACGACCCGATCTCGAGACGCGAAGCGGCCGAGATCGCCATCAAGACCGAAGGCCTCGGCATCGTCGCCAAGATCACTTCGTTCTTCCGGGACGTGCCGCAGCAGGAGCGGGGAGCGGCGCCGATCTACACCGCCCGCGAAGGCGGGCTGGTGATCGGTGTTTCCAAGGATGTCATGGTTTATGACCCGGAACGAGCGATCACCCGGGCGGAAGCGGCGACCCTGGTTGCCCGTTTCTCCGCCGCCCAATGGGGGATCCGCTATCTCTCCGATTTTGAGAACGGTTATGGTCCAGAGCGATTATGCGGTCTCAATGTCGCTCCGCGGGTCGTCTCTTTTGCCGTCTTACCGGCCGAGGTCGGGCTGAAACCTGGGGCCAAGATCAGGCTGCGGGCCGAGCTCGCTTCGCGCGAGGTTTTCGCCCCGCTGGCCAAGGTCAAAGTAGACCTATCCTCGATCGGCGGCCTGGCCGACGCCGAGATGTATGACGACGGAACCGGCGGCGACGACACGCCAAACGACCTGATCTACGCGCTCAATCTCTCTTTCGATCCGTTGTCGGCCGGGACCAAGACTTTCTGGTTGTCCGCCACGGATAAGCTCGGTTGGGAAGGTACCGCCCAAACCACCCTTCTGGTCGTGAAGTGATGCAGGCGCAACGTCTTCGGCTGTTGATAGTCTTGCTGGCCGGTTGCTGTTTTGCCGGCAGCGCCTTTGGCCAGCTGGCCGAGCTCGGCCTCAACCCGCTCCGGCTCGAAATAGGGGCCCGGCCGCTCGGTTTCGGCGGGGCCTTTACCGGCCTGGCTGATGACGTCAATACTGCCCTGTATAATCCCGGCGGGCTCGCCTGGGCCAAAGGGATCTCGCTTACCCTCAAAGGTTTCGAAGATATCGTCGCCCTCCAGGCTTATCCGACCGGCTTTGGCTCCTCACTTGGCCTGGCGGTCATCAACCAGCGCCTGACCGATATCCCGGACCCGTTAGGCGGCGTGGCTAATTCCAACAGTAACATCGTTCTCCTCGCCTATGGCAGCAAGCTCAATTTTATTCCTGCCCTCTATAACCGTGACGAGGCTTTTCAGCGGATGGGGGTCGGCTTTAGCCTGAAGGGGTTGCTGGGGGAAACGCTCCGGCGGACCACCCAGCGCGATCGTTCGGCGTCCGGCTGGGACATGGACCTTGGCTGGCTCTGGAAATACAAAGACTGGTGGTCGGTGGGTGCGACGGCGCAAAATATCCTGCCGGCTAAAATGCTCGGCGGCGGCGAGATCAGGTGGGATGTCGGCGGCGTGGAAGGGATCCCCTCCACCCTTAAGTTCGGCACAGCCGCCCGGGTCATCGGCGACCTGGGGGCGCCGCTCGTCCTGGAAGGGCGCGAGTTAACGCTCGGCGGGGAGCTTGACCTGGTCAATGGCAGCGGGGCGCTCCTCCGGCTCGGCGGCGAGTGGGGGGTCAACAAGACCTATTATTTCCGCACCGGCATCATGGGCCAGTCCAAGCCGGGCGGCAGCGCTTACAACCTGAACTTTGGCTGTGGTTACCGGACCGAAGCGTGGGGGATCGACCTGGTCGCCGCTCACGAGCCGCTGCGCGACGAAGGAATATTCTATTTTTCCGCTCTGTACTTCCCGAAGGACTGGATCGTCCTCAAACAGCTTGATCTCGACCGGCCCGGCCTGTTGCTCGAAGAGGCGTTCGAGAAGTTCTCGCTGGCCGATAACATTGTTACTTACGAGGATAAGATAGAAATATTCGGCCAGGTCAAGCCGGGGGTCGAGGTCTATATCAACGGCCTGCGTGCCGCCACGGCCGCCGATAATACCTTCCGGGTCATGGTGCCGCTCAAGCTGGAGAAAAATTTAATTATCGTCGAAGCGCGTTACGAAGGGGACAAGAAGACCTGGACCTACAAGGTCCTCCGCCAGGCCAAAGTTAATTTGGCCGGAGAGAAAGAGCTTAAGCAGCAGCTCGACCGGGCCAAGTCCGAGGCCGAGAAAGAAGCGCTGAAGAAGAAGCAGCAGGAGATGGCCCAGAAGAAAAAGAAGGTCGAAGAACTGGTTACCCTCGGGGTGATCGAAGTGACGGCCGAGGCGGAGTTCCGGCTCGACGCCAGTATCACCCGCGGCGAACTAGCGACCTGGCTGGCCAAGTCGACCGGCCTGCCGCTCCCCAAGGTTGACCGGGACCTCTTCTCCGACGTCAAACGCGACGATCCGCGCGCCCCCTACATTAAGCTCGTCCTGGATTGGGACCTACTGCGCGGCTTCCCGGACGGCACCTTCCGGCCCAACGCGCCCGTTTCCAAAGAAGAGGGGGACAAGCTTTTCCGTGTCCTGAAAGTGCAGAAATGAACGCCCCACGCCAACCATTGAATAAATATTGCCTCGGCCTCCTCCTGGCGGCGCTGGTCCTGGCCGGCCTGGGGAGCGGCGCGGCCGCGGCCGCCAAGCCGGCCGCGGCGGAAGAGACGCTGACCAAGGGCGAAGCGGTCATGCTGATCTCGGCGACCGATTTCATGAAACAGAAGATCGGCGAGCTCTTCTCCTGGACGGTCGGCTACGACGTCACTAAGGTCAATCGGGTCCGCCTGACGCCGACCATCAACTATGTTAGGGCGCTGCCGAAAAAAGTGCCGCCCGACGGCCGGACCGTGGTCGAGGTGGTCGCTTCGGTCGATGACCCGTCGGGGTTGCTCAATATCGCCGGCGTCCGCGCCGACCTTAGCTCGATCGGCCGCCTGGCCAACACGATGCTGGTCGACAACGGCCTCTTTGGCGATGAGAGATCGGGCGACGGTGTCTACACGCTGCAGACCAGCGTTTCGCAAAAGATCGACCTCGGCTTCAAGGATATCCCAGTGGCCGTGGCCAACAAGAAGGGGTGGCTGGCACTGGCCAAGACGACGCTCGACATCAGGAAAAACCCGCTCATTCTGGAGGCGCGCTGCCAGCCTAATCGGGTCTTGGCAGATGGCCGATCATCCGTTACAATTAGCGTCAGGGTCGATAATCCGGGCCGGCTGGCCGATGTGGCCGCCGTCTTGGCCGATCTCCGGCAGTTTGGTTTGCCTGACCGGGTCGGCCTGTTGAACGACGGCCTGCGCGGCGACAAGGCGGCCAATGACGATCTCTGGACGATCCAGTTCGCCTTACCGGCGGGGGTCTCCCCGGGGACCTATCTTGTCCCGATCCAGGTGACCAATTTGGTCGGCGGCCTGGCGGCCGGCGAAACGACCCTGGCGGTATATAAATAATGTTCTCAACATTAACGATCATTAGTATTTTCATGGAGATCTTTACCGTCGGGATATTGTTCTCCGGCGGGCTGACCTTCCTCTGGAACGCTCTCGCTAAACGGAGCCGCAAGGACCTCTTTTTAGGCCTGGTCTTTCTGGCCAGTTTTTCTTACATCGCGGCTGTCTTGAGTTCCCAGCTAATGAACAACCTGGGGCGCCCGCTGGCTGACCTGATCGTCGCCCAGAAGATCGTTGCGATCAGCATTCTCCTCGGCGGCCTCTTCGTCTGGCTCTTTTTGGTCGAACGCTTTAAGGTCCGTTTCGGCCACTGGCTCTCCCTGCTGATCGGCCTGGGGGTTGCCGCCCTCATTGCCCGAGTCCTTTCTTCCAGCGTCAATCTCGTCTTCCGCGAAGGGATCATCGAGCCGATCGTCTATTTTTCCCACTGGGTCCCGGTCAAGCCGTTCTTTGCCCTGATGTGGGCCTTGCTGGCGATTTTTTATTTCGGCTCGGCCCTGGCCAGCGCTGGCGGCCGGCGGGCCCTTGCCTTATACGCCGGCGGTTCGGTCATGCTCGTCCTGGCGGCGTTGTTCTCTTCCTTCCTCTACATTCGTTTCGGTGAGGCCGGTTACCTGCTCGCCTCCTGGATCTTGCTCCTCATCTCCAGTCTCGGACTGCTACTAAGCGAGCTCGTCTCGCCCGACGCGCCGGAAGCCTTTTCCCCGCTCCGTTTCCTTAGGACCCGCATCCTGTTCAAACTAGTCCTCATCTTCATTCTCCTGATCGTTATCCTCTTCGAAGCGACGACCCTGGCCACGATCAATATCAGCAAGACCGCCCTCTCCAAATACATCAAGGCGACCTACTTGAAGGTCGCCCAGAATATCGCCGGCCAGATCGCGGCCAGCCCCGAGGCGCCGACGCCGGAAAAGCTCCAGGTGCTCATCTCGCAAGTCGAGCTCGCCGCGAGCGGCGTCATCTTTGTCGTCAATAACCGGGGAGAGCTGGTCGCCCATCCCGACCGCAAGCGCGCCCTGCAGCGGGAGAACCTCCGGGCGAACGAAGGGGTCAACCGGCTGCTGGAAGGCCAAAGCGGGGCGGGCGAGTTCCGCGACGAGCTTAACGCGACGGTCGTCGGGGCCTACGTGCCGATCCCCAAATACGGGTTGGGGGTGGTGGTCGAGGAGCCGAGGCCGCTGGCTTATTTTGACATGCGCTTGCTCGAGAGCAATTCGCTCCTCTTTGTCATCGCCGGGATGATCCTGACGGCGCTGACCGGGATCTTTTTCGCCCGCTCGATCGAGCGGCCGATCAAGGCGCTGACCCTCGGCACCGAGGCGGTCTCGCGCGGCGAGCTCGGCTATCACATTTCGGTCAATTCGGTCGACGAGATCGGCCGGCTGGCGACCGCTTTCAACCAGATGACGCGCGACCTGCGCGACAGCCAGGAGCGGCTGATCCTCTCGGAGAAGCTCGCCTCGCTGGGGACGATGGCGGCCGGCATGGCACATGAGATCAAAAACCCGCTCGTTTCCCTGCGGACCTTTACCCAGTTGTTACAGCAAAAATGGGACGACAAGGAGTTCCGCGACAAGTTTTCCCAGATCATCCCGACCGAGATCGAGCGGATCAACCGGATCGCCGAGTCGCTCCTTAAGTTTGGCCGGCCGATGAAACCGGAGCTGACCCGGGTCGATGTCAACGCGCTGCTGGAAGAGGTCCTCCTCCTTTTTGAGAGCGAATGCAAAAAGTACAACGTCAGCGTGACCAAGAAGATGGCCGAGCTCCCCGAGATCTCGGGCGACGCCGGCCAGCTCTCGCAGGCCTTCGTCAATATCATCAAGAATGCCATCGAGTCGATGCAGGCCAAGGGCGGCGAGCTGATCGTCAAGAGCGACGTCGGCGAAGTGGTCAAGCTCGGCAAGATCCGGAGCCGCAAAGGGACCAAGCTGGGCGAAGAGATGGTCTGGGGCGAGGAAGAGGAGATGGTCAAGCCGCTGCCGGTCATTTTTATCGAAGTGACCGACACCGGCGAGGGGATCAATGAAGAGAACTTAAAGAGCCTGTTTGATCCGTTCTTTACCACCAAGATGACCGGGACCGGCATGGGACTCCCGATCACGCTCCGGATCATTGAGGAGCACAAAGGTTCGGTCAAAGTAAAAAGCCGTCCCGGCCAGGGGACGACTTTCATAATAACGCTGCCGCAGAAACTTTAGCCGCGGATCTTTTTCATCTTGTGCTATAATGGCGCCATGTTCGAGCGTTTTACCGAACGCGCCGTCCGGGTCATTATGGCCGCCCAGGAAGAGGCCAAGCGGCTTAACTCCAGCTTCCTGGGGGCGGAGCATATGCTGCTCGGGATGCTGCGCGAAGGAGAACCGATCGTTTTCAAGACTCTGGACCATTTTCGGGTGGAACCGGAGCTGGTGCGGGGGCGGTTGGAAGAAGCGACCCAGAGCCAGGAGTCCCGCGCCCCGCGCGGGCCCGATCTCCCTTTTAATGCCCAGGCGAAAAAAGTGATCGAACTGGCCTGGGATGAGGCCCGGGGTTTGGGCCACAGTTACGTCGGCGTCGAACATCTTTTTCTCTCGATCCTGCGTGAAGGGACCGGGATCGCTGGTACCGTCCTGGCCGATCTCGGCATTACTGCCGCCTCGGCCCGCGCCCAGATCGTCTCCCTGCTTGGCGAGGTAGCTCCCGGCGGCCGCAAAACGGCCCGGGCCAGCAAAACCCCGCTGCTTGACCAGTTTGGCCGCGACCTCACGGCGATGGCGGCCGATAAAAAACTCGACCCGGTCGTCGGCCGCGCCCAGGAAGTCGAGCGGGTCGTTCAGATCCTCTCCCGCCGCCGCAAGAACAACCCGGTCCTGCTCGGCGAAGCCGGGGTCGGCAAGACGGCGATCGTCGAAGGCTTAGCCCAAAAGATAATTGTCGGCGACATTCCGCACACCCTGCTCGGCAAGCGTTTAGTCTCGCTTGACATGGGACTGCTGATCGCCGGGACCCGCTACCGGGGCGAGTTCGAAGAACGGCTGAAAAAGGTCCTGGACGAAGTGATCCGCCACGGCAACGTCATCCTCTTTATCGACGAACTCCACACCCTGATCGGGGCGGGGGCGGCCGAGGGGGCGATGGACGCGGCCAACATCCTCAAGCCGGCGCTGGCCCGCGGCGAAGTCCAGTGCATCGGCGCCACGACGATCGACGAGTTCCGCAAGCGGATCGAGTCCGACCCGGCGCTCGAGCGCCGCTTCCAGTCGGTCATGGTCGGTGAGCCGTCAGTCGCCGAGACGATCGAGATCCTAAAAGGTTTGCGCGCCCGTTACGAAGAGTTCCATAAATTAAAGATCAGCGACGACGCCCTGGTCGCGGCGGCGCGGCTCTCCGCCCGCTACATTGCCGACCGTTTTCTCCCCGATAAAGCGATCGACCTGCTCGACGAAGCGGCCTCGCGCGTCCGGCTCCAGTCGTCGGGGACGCCGCCGGAGCTGGTCGAACTGACTAAAGAGTTGGCTGCCGTCCGGCAGGACAAAGAAAAAGCGGTCGAGACCCAGCAATACGAGCAGGCGGCGCAATTACGCGACAAAGAAGAGACGCTCAAGCTCCAGTATGAAACGGCGGCCGGCAAATTGGCCAACATTCCCCGCGAGCAGCTCCCCGAGGTCACTTCAGAAATTATTGCCGAGGTTGCTTCCGCCTGGACCGGCGTCCCGGTCACCCAGTTGACCGCCGCGGAGACCGAGCGCCTGTTACAAATGGAAAAAGAACTGGGCGGCCGGGTGATCGGCCAGAACGAGGCGATCAAAGCGATCTCCCGCTCGATCCGCCGTTCCCGCACCGGGATGAAAGACCCGCGGCGGCCGATCGGCTCGTTTATCTTCCTCGGCCCGTCCGGGGTTGGCAAGACCGAGCTGGCCAAGCGGCTGGCCGAGTTCCTCTTTGGCGACGTCGACGCCATGATCCGGATCGACATGTCAGAATACCTGGAGTCGCACACCATTTCCCGCCTAATCGGTTCCCCGCCCGGCTATGTCGGTTTTGGCGAGGGGGGGCAGTTGACCGAGCCGGTCCGCCGGCGGCCCCATTCCGTTGTCCTGCTCGACGAGATCGAGAAAGCGCACCCCGACGTCATGAACATCCTCCTCCAGATCCTTGACGAGGGGAAAGTGACCGACGCCCAGGGGCATGAGATCGACTTCAAGAATGCCGTCCTGATCATGACGAGCAACGTCGGCGCCGACTTGATCCGCAAAGAGACGGCGATCGGTTTTGTCACCCGGGCCGATGCCAATGCCGGCTACGACAAGATGAAAGAGATCGTCCTCGAACAACTGAAAAAGAGCTTCCGCCCCGAGTTCCTCAACCGGGTCGACGAAATGATCGTCTTCCACCCGCTGGCCAAGGAAGACTTGGAGACGATCGTTGCCCTGATGATCGAAGAGATCAACCGCCGGATCGAAGAGAAGGGGCTCTACCTTAACTTGAGCAAAAAAGCGGTCAAGTTCCTGGTTGAGAAGAGCTACGATCCGAAGTTCGGCGCCCGCCCGCTGCGGCGCGCCATCGAAAGCGAGATCGAAGACCCGCTCTCCGAAGAGGTCCTGAAAGGGCGTTTTGGCTACGGGACCGAAATAAAAGTCGATGCCAAGGAAGACAAACTCCACTTTTCCGGTAAGCCGCGCAAGTTCGCGCCGCAACTGGAGTCTAGCCGCCACCTGACCACCCTGGACGGATCCCGCCGCAGCAAAAAACAGAGCGGGCGGGCCAGTCAGGCCAGCGGGCGCTAATGGCCAAGCCGGAAACCTCCTTCGTTTGCCAGTCGTGCGGCCTCGGTTCTCCCCGTTGGTCCGGACAATGCCCGGCCTGCCAGGAGTGGAATACACTCGTGGAAGAACTTCAAACCTCCAACGTCTCCGCCAGAGGCGGATCCGCCTTCGGCGGAAAACATCCAAACAAAATACAAAACACAAATCCCAATTCACAAAAACCTATTTCCATTACCAACGTAGATTTTAAGCAGGACCAGCGGCAGGCGACGGGGATCGTCGAAATTGACCGGGTACTTGGTGGGGGAGTGGTTGCCGGTTCGGTCGTCCTCGTTTCCGGCGAGCCGGGGATCGGCAAATCGACGATGATGCTGCAGATCGCCGAGGCGTTGAGCAAAAAAGAGAAGGTCCTCTATGTCAGCGGCGAGGAGTCGGCCACCCAGATCCGCTTAAGGGCCGAAAGGTTAGGAACTTTGTCGCCTAATCTTCTCCTTTATCCCGAAACGAGCCTAATGGCGATCGAACAAGCGATCACGGAAGGGGAGCCAAAAATCGCCATCATCGATTCGATCCAGACGATCTTTCGCGAAGATATTGCTTCCGCTCCGGGATCGGTGGCGCAGGTCCGCGAATGCGCCGCTTATCTGGTCCGGATCGCCAAGGCGACCGGGATCCCGATCTTTATCGTCGGTCACGTGACCAAAGAGGGGAATATCGCCGGACCGCGGATCCTGGAACACGTTGTCGATACGGTCCTCTACTTTGAAGGGGAACAGCATAAACAGTACCGGATCCTCCGGGTGACCAAGAATCGTTTCGGCTCGACCAACGAGGTCGGGATCTTCGAAATGAAGGAGAAAGGGCTGATCGAGGTGGCCGATCCGTCGCGGATCTTCCTCTCCGAGCGGCCGACTGATGCGCCCGGGTCGGTCGTGACGGCGGCGATCGAGGGCACCCGGCCGATGCTGATCGAGATCCAGGCGCTGGTTGCTCCCACCAAGCTCCCGTATCCGGCTCGGAAGACGACCGGGGTCGATTACAATCGGACGGCGATGATCATTGCCGTCCTGGAGAGGCACGCCGGCTTAAAGCTGGCGACGCAAGATATTTACGTGAACGCCGCCGGCGGCGTGGTTGCCGAAGGGACGGCGATGGACCTGCCGATCGCCCTGGCGATCGGTTCCAGCTACCAGAACAAGCCGGTCGACCCGGAAACGGTGATCGTCGGCGAGCTCGGACTGTCAGGTGAGATCCGTTCGGTCGGCCGGATCGAGCAGCGGGTCGGCGAAGCGGCTAAACTCGGCTTCAAGCGGATCTTCGTTCCCAAAGCGAACGTGAAAGAATTAGGCAAGGTAAAGATATCAGTTCTCGGTGTCTCCTCGATCAAAGAAGCGTTGACGGCGTTGTTGTAAATACTTCCGCTATTGACTTAGGTGACAGCATCTTGGCGATAGAGCTTCTTACTGCTTCCACTTTTTCGTCATACTCTTTTTCGTCTTTAATGTAGATCGGCTGGCCGACGGAAAGCCTCACCCGGCTGGGATTGACCAGATAAGTCCCTCTCGGCATGATGTTGTAACTGCCGGAAATGGCGATCGGGATTATCGGCGCCCCGGACTTGAGTGCGGCCATCAGACTGCCCCTTTTAAACTTGCCGAGAGAGCCGTCGCGGCTGCGCGTCCCTTCCGGGAAAACCATGACCGATTCGCCCGACTGCAATATTTCTACGATCGTTTCCACTGTTTTGTAAGCCGAGAGGATAACAGCGCGATCGACCGGGAAATAGCCGGCCTGCCGCAGGTACCAGCCGAAGACCGGGACCTGGAACAATTCTTTTTTGATGGCAAAGCGGAAATAGACCGGCAAATAACCCAGGAGGATCGGGATATCCGCCGCGCCCTGATGGTTGGCGACGAGGATCAGCGGTTTGTTCAACGGGATGTTCTCCAGCCCGGAAGTTTCTACCCTGATCCCGGAAAAAAGGCCAAGAAATAGTGACCAGTAATGGGCGGCAGCCTGAAAGAGCCGGGTCGAGGGCCGGACAAAAGGGAGGAAACAAAACGCGATGGCAATCCCCATAAAATAGCTGACAAAAACCAGCAGAAAAAGAAAAACGGTGTGCAAAAGACGGAAGACTATCATGGCTAAAGTATAGCAAGGATCGGGCAGTTTCTAAAGTCTGGGCTATATACCCACATCGTGTGCAGGATTTTGGGGGGCGGGGTTGGGGCTACGCTGATCAAATCCTCAAGAAACTACGTAAAAAGATGAAAATCAAAGAAGTATTAGCCAGGCTGCTGGCAGAA